>JAEEGL011939470.1_pt1 | contig 15788 bp, 17 predicted proteins | sample 9134231 | NCBI WGS metagenome assembly JAEEGL01 (sample SAMN16246548, study PRJNA631951) | gut metagenome | biome: gut microbiome; feature: rumen; material: fiber-attached | host: Bos | place: Iran: Karaj | collected 2018-10
TAGGACAGCATCTAGGCAAAGCAAAACCCCCGCAAACGCAATGTTTACGGGGGTTTCAGACTTGGAGCCATTTGTGGGACTCGAACCCACGACCTGCTGATTACAAATCAGCTGCTCTACCAACTGAGCTAAGATGGCATCCTTTAGCACGGGCTATTATAACCAATCGATTATTCAAAGTCAAACCCGAATTTCAAAAAAATACACTTTTTAAGTTTTTTCTCGTTTTGAGCCCAAATACTATTAGGGTATAATTAGCTTATAACGTCAGTTTGGGAGGAATTATGGCGATTATCACGATCTCAAGACAGAACGGAAGTCTCGGAGATGAGATTGCTGATGCTCTCGCCAGCCGCCTTGGAACTGTTGTGATATCCAGAAAATATGCCCTGGATAATTTTTTCGGCGAGATCAACCCGGGGCTTCTCGCAAGACTAAATGAGAGCGCCAAATTTTTCGAGACTACACTTCCCGACAGCAACCGCACCTATGCAGATATCCTTGTGGAAAGAATAAGAGCTATGGCCTCAGAATCCAAGGACAAGGATCTGATCATCTTAGGTCTTGGCGGAAGCGTACTTCTTGCCGGATATCCGAATGCCATACATATCAGGGTAACCGCAAGCGAGTCCACACGTCTGAATACCGTTGCGCGCAAATACAGGATCACTGCTGCTGAAGCGACCGAGGTACTCGATATAGGAGACCGCAAGCATAAGCGGTTTGTTAAGACGGTTTACGGCAAAGACATTACTTCTCCGGAGCTGTTTGATCTGATCCTTAACACTGACCGTCTGAGCGTCGATGAATGTGTTGATGCTATCGTCGAACTTGCCAGAAAACATGATATCAGGGTCAGACTTGCAGAGTCTAATGAGAACTCTAAGACAATAGATCACCAAACCCGCAATATAACCTTCAAGAACGAGACGGAAGAGGAATTTGCCAGGATCCTGGATCTGTACAATATCGAGTGGCTCTATGAACCCAAGACATTCCCTGTCGAGTGGGATGCCGAAGGTAATGTCACCATGGCTATATCGCCTGATTTCTATCTTCCGAGATTCAATCTCTATCTTGAACTCACCACGATGGATCAGAAATATGTAACAAAGAAAAACAAAAAGATGCGTCTTGTAAGGGAGCTCTATCCCGGAACGAATATCCGTATTGTTTATAAGAAAGACTTCAACGAACTCGTTGAGCGCCTTAAAATGTTCGGCGGTCCTGCCGACAATACTTGAGGAGGTTTTAAGTGGCTAATCTCGAAGATGCTCTGAAGATCGAGCACGTTGTTTATGATGAAGAGACCATCCGCAACAGGGTTAAGGAACTCGGCCGTCAGATTACCGAGGATTACAAAGGAAAAGAACTGGTCGTGATCGGCGTTATCAAAGGCTCTCTTTATTTCCTGTCTGACCTGACCAGAGCGATCGACCTCCCGGTAAAGATCGACATGGTTGGATTCTCCAATATTCCCGACACGACATCCAAGACGGGCATCGTGCGGATAGTAAAAGATATCGACATCGATATAACAGACAAACACGTTCTTGTTGTCGAAGATGTTATCAGGACAGGACTTACCACTGCCTATATTATCCAGAACCTTGATATGAAGAAACCTAAGGACATTACTTTATGTTCCATGCTTCTTAATCCCGACAGACTCCTCATGACAATACCCGTTAAGTACTATGGTTTTGAGATCAATGACCAGTGGCTTGCAGGCTACGGTCTTGACAGGGATGAGGTAGGAAGAAACCTTCCTTATATCGCCCAGATCCCCAAGCGAAAATAAGACAATTCAATCATAAGAAAAAATCCCGGTGACCTGAATCACCGGGATCTTATTTTTGCTCCAACGAACCAAATTTGACTACCTGCAAAGATCACGCATTCACGTTCATCTTCTTACGCTCTTCCTTCCTAACAAAAAGCCCTTTCTAACAACTACCCGAGCTTTATGTGATATCGTTACAACTAATCGATCTGCTGCAACTCTCCATCACACCGTGCAACTCATGTCTCCATTCACCGAATCTAACGCTATTCGATTCAGGTCTGCCAACTCCACCTCGCGGTATCGTTATGCAGTTCGACAGCCATATCGGCTACTCGGTTTGCACGAACCGGTGTAACATCTGCCGCGGCACCGGTTCTCTCCTGTCGATGGTGACATCTCACCTACTCGCGGTTCCGAATACCGAATCAACTAATTGTTACAACCTGTGGCTTGTATGTCTATGACACCTTCAACCACTCGCTCGTCACTCCCTTGGCCTTTGATCCCGGACTCCGTATCCACCTTTGATTATTGTCTCCGGCTTCGTCTCCTCGGCTTCGCCACAAGTGTTATCCACTCTGGTTCTTCCCTGCGTCTTCCCGACCTTTTTGCTTCGGGCGGCTTTCCTCGGATTGGAAGTTATCGCTTCCGTATTCCTTGGAGCTATCTTAATGATAATGGCGGACCCCTAAGTTAGCAATATCGCATAGATACCAAATGAAAATCATTTGATTGTGCAATATGTACAATGCTTTGCATATCAAAGTGTTGCTGTTTTATGAACAATAGCTTAAAAGCTCATACTTATGTGTTTTTTAGATTAAAAATCAGAATAAATCCGATATGGAAGTAATGCCCGCTTTTGCAAGCAGACTGATAACGAGCATAATTATCCCGGCCATGATAACACCGCACATAACAGCTATGGAACTCTTCTTTTTATCGAGGTCGAGCATCGATGCAGCAAGAGTACCTGTCCAGGCACCCGTACCCGGGAGCGGAATCCCGACGAAGAGCATCAAAGCGATAAAAGGTCCGTAGTTGTTGGCATTCTTGGTAAGCTTCTTGCCTGCCTTCTCGCCCTTGTTCAGGACCCACTTAAAAAGTCCGCTTCCGTGCTTGAGTTTACTTCCCCATTCAAGTATCTTTCTTCCAAAGAGATATATAAACGGTACAGGGATCAGATTGCCGATGACACAGACCACAAGAGTCGGTATGTAATCCAGGCCCATGGATACCCCTATCGGCACCGCGCCGCGGAGCTCTATAATCGGAACCATCGAGATAAAGAATACCAGTATGTATTTGACAATCGTAGGCATAATCACCCTCCACACAAGGCATAATTGTAACACACTATCAGATATATTGCCTTAACCGGTGAAGAAGATAATTTGCCGGCAACGTATCAGAGCACCTTTTCCGGATCTAAGAATGTTCTGATCTCATCTCTCATGTGATACATCTGCTGCACGCTGTTTTCTAGAAAATAGTAATGCATGATATATCCGATCGTAAGACCGAAGAAAATGAGCACCAGCAGTATGCCGGCATATAAGAACGAAGACGGCAGGATGAAAAGACTGAATATCTCAAAGAGCAGAAAAGCGGCAAATGCAAGAGTGACCATCAGATGGATAAGCCTCTCGTGCTGAAAAAATGAGATCTTGGTCTCAAACTCGGCGAGGACTTCCTTGGTCTTTTCCACCGGGGCGTTCTTCATCTCAAGATCAATATATTTCCGCACGGCATCCATTGTCTGCTTCACATATTTTTTCATAATCCGAACCTCCGGTTGATATAGTTGATGACCTGCCGTTTATTCATGGTCCAGAGCGGTGCGATCAGGCTCTTCTTCGGGCCGTCACCGGTAAACCTGTGGATAACTGCGTTTTCCGGCAGTAATCCGACCGCCTCTTCTACAATATCAAAATACTCTTCCATCTCAAGTATCTCAACTTTTTTATCCAGAAAGAGCCACTCAAGAGGCGTATTCTTAAGCACGTAAAGACAGGTGAATTTATAGCCGTCGCTACCGGCCTCCGCGCACAGCCTCACGGTATCCATCATCATTTCTTTTGACTCTCCGGGAAGACCGAATATGATGTGGGTGATCACGTTCGCTCCGATGGATTTGAGCACTGCAACCGCCTTAATGTATTCGTCCGTATCATAACAGCGGTTTATCAGCTTCGCCGTATCATCGTTTGCGGTCTGAAGACCCAGCTCCACAAAAAGCGGCATCCTTTTGGCCTGCTGTTCAAGCACTGACAATATCTCCGGACCCAGGCAGTCCGGTCTTGTCGCTATCGATACCGCTTCAATCCCTTTACAGGATGATGCTTCGAGCAGGCATTCCGCCAGATAATCCGGGCTGCAGTAAGTATTGGTAAAACTCTGGAAATACGCAATATATCCCGCCTCTTTCCCGGCCTTGGAACTGACACGGCGGATTGCCTCTTCTATCTGTTTGGCAACAGGATCACAGTTTCTTGCCGCGAATTCTCCTGAGCCTCCCTCAGAACAGAAAATACATCCTCCCGTTCCTTTGCTTCCGTCTCTGTTCGGACAGGTAACGTTAAGCGATATTGACGCTTTGTACATCTTATGTCCGAACTTATCGCGAAAATAGCTGTTGGCTGTAATCATCTGGGATCGTCCTCCGGGTGAAACGGATCTGACATTATCTTAGCATCATTCTTTCTTCCCGGCTCATATTCCGCCTCCGCAGCGCTCTTAATTACCCCTGCTCCAAAACGGGTGTTGATATCGTCTATTACTTTATTGAGCCTGCTGTCACGTTCATCCGCGAATTCATCGGTAAAAAGCGACATCTGTTCTCCGCTGTCCGCTCTTACAAGCTTCGCGCATCTGACGCCTATGCTCCTTACGCTTTTATTCCATCCGTAAGATTCCCTGAAAAGCTGTCTGGCGGCCGAAAAGATCTCTTTCGCATCATCAGTGGGTCTGTAGAGTATCCTTTGCTTCTCATAAATACCGAGATCGCAGTCCCTGACCGTTATCTGGACAACAGTTCCCTTTAACATGTGTTTACGGAGTCTTTGGGCAACACTCTCCGAAAGCATGTGAAGCGTTCTTTCTATCTCTCTGTCGGAAGTCATATCCACAGCGGTCGTAGTGGAATTGCCGACAGATTTTGGGATGCGTTTATATCCCGATTCCGCAACCGGTGAATCATCGATCCCGTTTGCATATTCCCAAAGGACAATGCCGGCTTTCCCGAGATAACGGCTGATAAATCCGGCGTCGGAATCAGCCAGATCCCCTATAGTTTTAATGTTGATCTTCGCGAGTTTTTCAGCTGTCTTACCGCCTACGAACAAAAGATCAGACACCGGCAAAGGCCATATCTTTTCCTTCCATTCTTCATCGGTAAAGACTGTCGTTGCATCCGGTTTTTTATAATCGCTTCCGAGTTTGGCAAATACTTTGTTAAAGCTTATTCCGACCGAACAGGTGAGCTTGAATTCGCTTTTTACCCTGTTCCTTATCTCAAGGGCAAGCTCCTCTGCTTCAGGATATCCGCTGACCGAATCAGTCATATCAAGCCAGCATTCATCAAGTCCGAAGGGCTCGACTCTGTCGGTATACTCCGAATACATCTCACGGAGCTTCTTTGAATAGAACACATACTTTTCATGATGAGCGTCAACAAGGACCAGATCGGGACACTTTGCCTTCGCCTGCCATATAGCTTCAGCAGTCTTGATCCCGTACTTCTTTGCAGGTTCATTCTTGGCAAGGATGATCCCGTGTCTGGCTTGGGCATCCCCTGCCACAGCCATTGGAACATTCATTAATTCCGGTCTGGATATCATCTCTACCGAGGCAAAATAGCAGTTCTGGTCAATGTGGAAAATAATACGCTTCATAATGACGATAATAGCACTAAACGAACATATTTTCTATTTGTTTTAGATAATGTATTTTGCTCTTTTGAAATTTATTTGTAACTTATTGCGTTTAACTATATAAAAATGCTTTGACGTGCTGTATACTGTATTTTGTAAAAATCAAAAAATCACAAGTTTGTAAAACGGGTGTCCGGATATCCGGCACACATTTGAAGACAATAATTTGTAACGGGAGGTATCTAATGGCAAAACAAAAAGTATTTCTTGTAGATGATGACAGTGACATCCTTGTTCTTAATCGTGATTTTCTCGAGAGCGAAGGATATGATGTTGTAACGGCTACCAATTGTGCCGATGCGCTTGAAAAGATCAAGCTCCATAATTTTTCATGCATTGTTTTAGATGTTATGCTTCCTGACGGAAGCGCCTTTGATCTTGCACCCAAGATCAAGGAATATACAGATTGTCCGATCATCTTCCTCACAGCAAAAGATCAGCAGGAAGATGTTATCAACGGATTTAAGGTAGGCGCTGATGATTACATCACCAAGCCTTATTCTCTTCCCGAGTTAAGCCTCAGGATCAATGTTCACATCAAGCGTAATATGAAGAGCGAGGGGTTCCTCGTTGAGTATCCGCCGCTCCGCATCAATATCAAGACACGTGAGGTAACTCTCAAAGAGAAGCCCCTGCATCTTACAAACCGTGAGTTTGATATCCTTTGCTTACTGGCTGAAACACCTAACGTTATCGTTCCTTTCACAAGGATCTATTCTCATGTCTGGGGCGATGATTCTCCGTGCGACAACCACCTCGTAATGGTTAATATTTCCTATCTGCGTAAAAAGATGGAGAAGATTGCGCCTGAGATCACTTTCGTAAAGACCGAGTGGGGCATTGGTTATTCATTTGCTTATCCGCCGGTAAAGAACAGTATGAACACACAGTTCTGAGATCAAACAAACATGATAAGAGAATGCGGGACTTGATTATCAGTCCCGCTTCATATTTTCGGGAAAATACCTGGATAAATGGCACAATATAAACACAGCAGACTGGAAAGATTAAAGCTCTCGGATTCTGACATTAACGGCAGATCGTTCGGCGGCACTATGCTGGCGTTTATTTTCGCGCTGATCCTTACACTCGTGGCAGCAGGTATCGTAAGTATCGGTATCACCTTCACCACTGACTCAACTCCTGATATCGATCCCGATACGGGCAATCTCATTTTGAGCAATGCCCTCGTTCTGGACGGACCTTACAGCAGCCACGTTACCGAAGGCTGGACTTTCGTTCCAAACATCACCCCTGAGATGGCAGAGACAAGCCTTGATCTTGCCGAGGCAGCCGGAACCGTAAGCGACGGTGACCAGTGGCTCTCTTCTGTATTCACCGCCCACAGGGCATATGCCGAAAACGTTAAGATCCGCGACACCTGGAGGGGCTGGTTTGACTACAATTATTCCGCCGACTGGCAGAATACGGGCAACACTGATGTTGCATACCAGAGATTCCTTGTTGATGACGAGAAATGCATAAGCGCCGCTTATATCGGGCATTTCGAATGCGATGAGGAAATAAAATCCCTTTCGCTTACTTTCCACAAGTTCAACGGAACAGCATGGGTATACTGCAACGGCAAATTCATTGACTGTATCGGTGCCAGAACTCCGGTCTTCAACCTGAACGCATTTGCGGATTACATTACCCTGATCCCCGAGGACGGAAAACTGGATCTGGTTTTAGTCGTCACCTGCAATCCACAGATCGCAAACCCCGGTATCCTTTCGGAACCGATCATCGAGACCAGAACCGCCAACGATGTGCGCACTGTCATTACCGCCGGCCACTTTGCAATAGTTACACTGATATTCTTTGTGGCTATCATCGTAGGTTCCAACATCATTTTGGGTTCCACCAGAAACAAATGGCTTTTTGTGTCATTCTTTATCAGCTTTGCAGCCATACTTCTGTATTATCTCGCCGACTGCCGTTTCCTTTCAGTCGACTGTCTTATCAGGGCTGACTTAAGGTATGTATTACTGATAATCGCTACGGCTACCGCCTTTTTGGAAAACTCCCAGTTGTTTAAAGGAACAAATACCCAGAATAAATTTGTTCTTCTCAAGAAAGGTCATTACATCGTCTTTGCCACCGGCCTGACATTTATCATCACTTATTTTGTATGCGCCTGGGTTTTCGGCATGCTTTTGCCTGAATTCATAGCCATAATGTTCGCGCTTACAGTAACAACACTCACGATCTTCATCAATCTGTTCTTCTATAACAAAGAAAACCAGAAGATACTTCTTTGGGCCCTCCTGTTCAGTCTTATGTTCCTTGTCCTGTATCTGGCAATACTCATGGACGGAATGATCGTATATACGATTCCGACATACAGCACTATCTTTGTTATCTTCTCACTGATCGCCGAGGTCACGCTCGTATCCACATATATCAACCAGCAGCGTGAGATCAAGAGAAACGCGGCGGTGCTTAAACGTCAGGTAAGAGAAAAGACCGTCTTCATATCAGAGATAAACAGGGATCTTGTCCTTACGAACAAGAAACTCATGGAGGGCGAAGTTGCGAGAAAAAATGTCCTTAGCAATGTTTCTCACGATCTCAGGACTCCTATCACCGCCATAAGAGGATATGCGGAATTACTTCTCTCCGCGCAGGACAATCTGAGTCTTGAGCAGCGTAATTCCTATCTGAGCAATATTGTCCGCCGTTCGGAACAGATGGAAAGGATAGTATCGGATATTATGGAGCTTACCAGAATGGAATCCAGCGATTCGGATTTCCATTTCACATCCGTTTCCATATCAGAAATGCTCGATGAGCTCGTAGTCATGTATTCAATGGATCTTGAAGACAGCGAAAAGAAGCTGTCACTGGATCTCCCGTCACGCGACTCGCTGATAGTAAAGGCCGATCCTGCCAAGCTGTCACGCATATTCGAAAACCTCATTTCCAACGCCATCAACTACACCGGACCGCAGGCCGACATCAAGATCAGCGCATGGAGAACAGGAGATACTTCCCATATTTCCACACAAAAGATACATATTACAGTTGAGGATAACGGAATCGGCATTCCGGAGCAGGACCTTCCCAGGATCTTCGACAGATTCTACAGAGCGAAAAACTCCGGCGTGAACATAAAAGGCACCGGCTTAGGTCTTGCGATCGTAAAGCTTATCTGCGACAAGCATGATGCCGAGATCACGGTCAAGAGCACATTGGGAAAAGGCACGACATTCGAGATCATCATGTCGGCATCGTATTAAGAAACCCTGAAAACCGTCTAAATTATCAGAGGCCGCCCTTCGCGGGCAGCCTCCTGGTATTATCAGATAAGTTCAGTTCCTGATATCAGCCTTTAGACTGGAAATAATTATTGATCTCTTCAACAAGAGCATCACAGTCCATACCGTGAACCATGCAGGCTTCTTCGATAGTCTCTCCGGAAGCCATAGCGCAGCCCAGACAGTGAAGGCCGGAAGCCATAAGGATAGGAGCAATGCCGTCATCCTGCATTACAACATCTCCGATAATCGTATCTTTTGTAACTATCATCTTGTTACCTCCAATATTTTTAGCTTAACAAATCATACACTATCATCATGAATAAATCTTCTGTTTATCTGCACATTTCATCTATTTTCGGATATGAAGCTATTGACAACTTTTTACGATAAATCAATAATGAAAATACTATAAAATAAGCCTTTTCAGCGGCTAAAACAGGAGGATACCATATGAACAAGTCACAGCTTATTGACAAGATCGCAGCTGACACCGGCCTGAGCAAGAAGGATTCAGAAGCAGCTCTCAAGGCAACACTTGGTGCAATCGAAGAAGCATTGGTTAAGAATGATAAGGTAGTACTTGTCGGCTTCGGTACATTTAAGACAAAGAAGCTCGCAGCAAGAAGCGGACGCAATCCTTCAACAGGCGCTGCTCTTAAGATCCCGGCTTCCACAGTTCCCACATTCAAGGCAGGAAAATCACTTAAGGATAAGGTAAACGTTAAGAAGGGCAAAAAGAAGTAATCTTCTGTTACGGTTTTCAAGGGCTCCGTTTATGACGGAGCCTTTTTTATTCCAATGGATCTCTTAATCCCATTCTTCTCTCAACTCTTGATTGAATGCACCTCATTGCCGCGCGGCTTCTCATGTTCTTTAAGCTGCTTTTTGTTATTGCATATCTGACATCCCGTTCAGACTGCTCATAGCTCAGTCCGAGATCCCTGCCTGTCTCGCAGTAAAGACCCTTCATTGTATTGGGAAGAGGCATATTTCTCCTGAACGATAACATAAAAGAGTTGTATATCAGGACCGTGCCTATCAGGGACATATCAAAGCCGTATTCCCGCAAAACAGTCTTTATACAGAAATCGAAGTATTCCTCTTCCTTTTTCCGTTCAGCCGTATCGTTCGGGTTGATCGCCGTAACCTTTCCGGCAACAGAACGTCTGTTATTCCGCCCGTCAACGATATAATGCAAAGCTCCGTACTCATCTTCAACGGTAATCACACCATTATGTTTAAGCAGTGAATTAATGCTTTCCAAAAGGCTTAAATCACTGCACACTACAGACATCTCCACAGGTCCCCTGTTCATGACTCCGTTCTCCATGACCGTCCACCTCCTTTGTTTTTTGAAAGTTTACGGCCCCGGAAACGTTTTGTGTCATCGAATTGCGGAGAATTGAAAAAAAGGCCCCTGAAATGAGACTTTTTGGCCAAAATTGAGACTGGTCTCAATTTTCAGGGGTTAACCTGATTCACCGGAAGCGCCGGAATTCTCTTCATCGGGATTATCAACGATCGTGGTAATCTCGACCGTGAATAATGAATACGGCGTATGCTTTACTCTTACGACATCCCCTTTGCTCATAGAGTTATGCAGAGGATTCATATAATAATATTTTCCGTCAATAACAAAGTAATTCTTCATCAAACCTATATCATCAACCGAACCGGTCTGGTAGAAGTAATTGCTGTTTATCATGCTGTTTATATCCATCAGTCTCGGCGCTGTATATAAGGCTATATCGACTATTGCAACAATCGCAAAAGCAATCGGGAAGAAATAGGTAATGATATGCTTGGTCTTTTTCTTTCTGTTGCGTCCGGCGCATATACAGGTGAGGACCACAAACACTGCAGTAACCAATAGATGAACCGCCAGATTAACAATAAAATATCTCATGATCAGCTCTTTACTCCCCGTATATCTCTTCAGGTATTACCGCAAGAAAATCAACCGTGACATCGTGACCGGTCACCGGCAATGCGGAACAGATCTGAAAACCGTAACAGACTCCAAGAAGATATGGTCTGTCAGCACCCAGTGAGCCGGCAAAGCGGTCGTAATATCCGCCTCCCATGCCCAATCTGGAACCTTCTTCATTATAAGCAACCGCAGGAAGAACGACAACATCAATGGTTGAGGGATCGACAGCATCAATATATGCGGCTGGTTCTTTTATTCCAAAAGAAGATATCTCAAATTCATCACCGTCAAGGTCTTCACAGTCACAGAAGATCATGCTGCCGTCAATGATCCTCGGGAAACAGCATTTTATCCCCCGTTCCATAAAAGCTCTTGCCAGCCCGTCCACCGGGGCTTCTCCCTTAAACGCTCTGTAAAGAGCAATGCGTTTGGCGTTACGAAGAACAGTCTGAAGCTCTTCATCATCTATGGAGAAGATAAGATCCGGAAGAGAAGCATCAATGCGTGATAAGGCATCAGAAGACAATTCAGACCTTCTCCTCTTCATCTCTTTTCTGATCTTAGCCTTTTCTTCACTGATGTTCATTGATCCTGTCCTGTCATTCTCTTAAGATCTTCAATACCTATTATCGGAACACCGAGTTCCCTGGCTTTCCGCTCCTTTGATCCGGCATCCGCACCCATAAGCAGATAAGATGTCTTTTTTGAAACGGACGATACCGGTTTTCCGCCATAGCTCTCTATAAGCTTCTCAGCTTCGCTTCTGGACATTCCTTCAAGTGTTCCGGTTATACAGAATGTGAGGCCGGCTAAAGAAGAACCTAAAGTCTCATTCTCAGTCTTTGCGAAATTCAGTCCGAGTGACTTGAGCCTTGTCATAAGGATCATATTTCCTTCATCGTGGAAGAAGTTATAAATGCCTTCCGCGGAAATATCACCTATATCCTGGACCGCCAGCAGAGCATCCCTGCCGGCTTCACCGATGGCATCTATCGATCCGAAAGTCCTGATAAGCTCTTTTGCCGTGGCTTTGCCCACACCCGGTATACCGAGACCAGCAAGGACCTTGTCCGCAGGAGTAACCGTCCTTGCTTCCTCGATGGCTGCAAGAAGCTTATCCGTGTTTTTTTCAAGACCCAGAAGCTTGCCTTCGATAAGTTCAGCTCTTTTATCTTTCAGCTCGAAAACATCGGCAATGTCCTTTATATACCCTTCTTCGGTAAGCTTTCTGATATATTCCGTGCCGAAGCCCTTGATATCCATGCAGTCGCGTGACACAAAGTTTACAAGACGGTTTACGAGAGTTCCCGGACACATCATATTTACACACTTAAGATCAACTCCGCCCTCATCCCTTACGAGCATGTGTCCGCAGACAGGACAGCTGTCAGGCATCCTGTAAGGCTTCCAGTCAGAAGGTCTCTTATTCTCATTAACGCCTTTTACCTTAGGAATGATCTCGCCTGATTTATAGACAAGGATCGTATCGCCGATACCAAGACCCAGCTGATCGATAAAATCCTGATTATGCAATGTTGCGCGTGATACCATTGTTCCGCAAAGACTGACGGGCTCGAATATGGCAACCGGTGTTACCCTGCCTGTCCTTCCGGTGTTCACCTCAACATCAAGAAGACGTGTCTCCTTTACTTCAGGCGGATATTTGTATGCTATAGCCCACCTGGGGAACTTGATCGTATTGCCGAGCTTTGTTCTCTCAGAAAGGTTATTCAGCTTCACAACGGCCCCGTCGATATCGTATTCGAGCTCGCCCCTCATATTGCCTATCCGGGTTATTGCATCCCAGACCTCATCGGCAGTACTGCATTTATAACAATTCTCGATTACTTTTACGCCGTTGCGCTTAAGATATTCATAACCCTCAAGATGCGTGTTAAATGTAATGCCGCGCGTCTCCTGAATATTAAAAATAAAAAGAGACAGGCCTCTCTCCTTTGTTATCCTCGTGTCGATCTGCCTCAGCGTGCCTGCAGCGCAGTTCCTGGGATTTGCAAAGATCTTCTTTCCCTCTTCTTCAGCCTTGGCATTTACATTCTCGAATGCCTTTCTGGTCATATATACCTCGCCCCTTATCTCAATATAAGGAACGGGCTCCTTCATCTGCTTTACAACATCAGGGATCTGGCGGGCGTTCATCGTGACATCCTCGCCTTCGTTGATTCCGTCTCCCCTGGTTACCGCAAGCTTGAGCTCCCCTTCTTCATAGCGCAGGGCCATAGACAATCCGTCGATCTTGGTCTCAACAAGGAACTCTGCTTCCTCACCGAATTCTTTCCGCATGGATTCGACAAATTCATAAACTTCTTCTTTTGTGAAAACATCCTGCAGCGAGAGCATGGGAACATTGTGTTTGACGAGAACGCCCTTTTCAGCTTTCCAGCCGACCCTTACAGACGGAGATTCCGGAACGACCCAGTCAGGGTGCTCTTTCTCTATCTGCTTAAGCCTGTTATTCATGCTGTCATACTCATAATCAGATATCTCAGGCTCATCTTTGGAATAGTAGAGCTCGGCAAAATGATTGAGCTTTTTTACGAGCTCCAGGTATTCGTTACGCTCTGAATCATCTGCAGGCAGGCCCGAGAAAAAGTCCAACTGCTCCATATCATTTCCTCCTGTTGGAAGTGGCAAGATAGATTATCGGGAATACTGCAAAAGCGGTAAGGAACAGACCCCACACCAGTTCCGGTATTCCGGCCAGACCGCCGAGACTCCGCGTAATATCCAGATCATTATAATTTGTAATATAAAGTATCTTATCGACCACGCTGTTAAGTCTCGATAACGGAACAAACAGAAGAGCATTAAGCAGGGCAACAGCAGTCGAATAAGTATAGACGTCAGTGAACCATTTAAGTCCGTTTTCGAACCTTGTCAGATAGAAAACAATACAGACTGCCGCCGGAATGGCAAGACATATTGCTTCCCCGTAATCCACGGAATGCTTCATTATGCTCCTGAAAACGAGTATCGCGATAAACAGAACAGCGATCGCACACGGAATGTAACTGCGGAGTCTGGTCTGCGAAAGCTTCTGCATCAGGATAATAACTGCAACTGCGGCCAGATATAAGACCACGGAAGTAATAATGTCACCTGCGCCAATACCTCTCAGCACAGATGTTACAGCCGCGGCAATATACCGCACAAAAATATGGAAGGGCTCTGCAATCAGAGTCCCCCATAAAAAAAGCATTACTATTGAGATAATTCCCGCGCGTTCTTCGCTTCTCATACAAAATCATGACGCATGACAACGCGCCATAGTCAATTAATAAATTACAACACTAAAGAGAGGCTTACTCGTCGAGAGAAGTAAAGTCGCCATCCTCAAGAAAAGCCTTAAGGGTATTATATTCCTCAAAATCGAGAGAAATGCCCTTGCCTACCTTCTCATGATTCGGACCCCAGTCACGGATATCAAGCTTCGGCTTGCCATTATTCCACTTAACGATATTAAGTTCACGCTGCCAGCCGGACTTATTCTCCTTGAGAATACCGATCTGCTGGACGATCTCATATGTGATCTCTGTCTTAGGCATACTAAATACCTCCTCTAATTATCAATATCATTGTAAGAATTATATCACACGATTGGCAACTGCATATTATATAATTAAGAAAAAAGGAGAACTGTCCTGATAATGGATAAGATTTACACCGTTTCAGCGGTCCTGGCAGCTTTGATCCTGCCCTATATCTTATGGTGCATTATTGAACCGTTCTTTTTCGATCTTGACTGCGCGGTCCTCAAAAGGTCTTCCGGGGAAGGCTCACGGGACAAAGGAATAACCGTAAAAAAACTCCCCCGTATTTCCGCAACTGATACGGAAAAACCGGATCTCAGATTCTTTTTCTTCAGTGATATACATACGGAATGGTGTCCGGTCAGTTCCGGGCGGCTATGTAATGCTATAAGAAGATCGCACCTCAAGGCTCCTCTCGATGCGGTGATCTTCGGAGGCGACATAATAACATATCCACGCAATGAAAAAATCGGATATAAGTATCTTTCCGCAGTGAGCTGCTGCTGCAAAGAACTCGGGATACCTTTCTACGGAGTATCCGGCAACCACGATTCCGATCTCATCAACGCGCCTGAAGCTTCAGGATTCATCAGCCTTGATAACAGGACATTCACTTTATATTCAAATAAGAACGGAACAGAGATCACTCTTGCCGGATTGCCTGATTCAGGCAGGAAGAACCGTGTGTGGAGTTCAAAAATGCCATGCGGCAACGAGACACCGGTTATCCTTGTTGTGCATGATCCGGATGCGTTCATTCATCTTGATTCCGGCAACAGACCGGAATATATGCTCTCAGGACATCTTCACGGCGGACAGATGAAGTTTCCGTTCAGGATCGAATTCACTGTCCTGAGAAAATCGGATAAGCTGCCGCAGATGGGCGCCGTACAGGGTCCTTACGATATCAGCGGCACCAAAGTCTTTATCTCCAGAGGCCTTGGCTGCGGTCTTCTTCCCTTCAGATTCTTATCAGTGCCTGAAGCAACTGTAGTCAGCATATTTCTTTAAAACTTTTCCGCACGGCTTACAGTCTTCAGTCTTTAATACAAAAAAGAGGCGCCTCATATGAGACGCCTCAGAAAATCTTTGCTTTAAGTCAGCTATCAGCCGAGCTCTGCGAAGTACTTGATTGTTCTTACCATCTGAGATGTGTAAGAATTCTCGTTGTCATACCAGGAAACAACCTGTACGAGGGAGTTGCCGTCATCCATCTTGGAAACCATTGTCTGGTTAGCATCGAAGAGTGAACCGAACTTCATACCAACGATGTCAGAAGAAACGAGCTTCTCTTCTGTGTAGCCGAAAGACTCGTTTGTAGCAGCCTTCATA
>JAEEGL015012855.1_pt1 | contig 15788 bp, 13 predicted proteins | sample 9134231 | NCBI WGS metagenome assembly JAEEGL01 (sample SAMN16246548, study PRJNA631951) | gut metagenome | biome: gut microbiome; feature: rumen; material: fiber-attached | host: Bos | place: Iran: Karaj | collected 2018-10
TATATTGCAGAATTTATCGGAACTTTTACACTTGTTTTATTTGGCTGTGGAATTGCAGTAGTTTCAGGTGGTAATTTGGTTGCAACATCTTTAGCATTTGGTCTTGCAATTGTAGCTAGTGCTTATGCTATTGGAGGAATTTCTGGATGCCATGTAAATCCAGCAGTATCACTTGCTATGTTAATTAACAAGAAGATTTCTTGTAAAGATTTTATCTTCTATGTAATTGCTCAAGTAGCTGGTGCTTTTGCTGGAGCTGGAATTTTGTATTTAATTATTTCAAATACAGATTTAGCTATGGCTCTAGGAACTAACGGATATGAAGCTTTATCAGCAACTAATATTACTTTATTAGGAGCAATAGTAACCGAGATTGTACTTACTTGCATTTTTGTTTATACAATTCTTGGTGTTACAAGTGATGATAAAACTTCAAATATTGCAGGAATCGTAATTGGACTTACTTTAACTTTTGTTCATTTACTTGGAATTGGACTTACTGGAACAAGCGTTAATCCTGCTCGTAGTTTAGCTCCAGCTGTAATTATTGGTGGTACTGCTTTAAAACAAGTTTGGGTATTTATTGTAGCTCCATTTGTAGGTGCAGCTCTAGCAGCATTTATATTTAAATTTTTAAACGTTAAAAAAGGCAAATAGTTGCCTTTTTTTGTTAATAAAATATTATTTATTAAATAAACATTAAATTTGTAATAGCAATTTAAATTTTTATATAGTATAATTAATTTAGGAAGGAGTAAAACTTTAATGAAAAAAGGAATCTTATTAGGATTAGCTAGTTTATTCATCTTAACTGGATGCGGTGGAAACAAAGTTGTTTGTACTGGTAAAATGGATGAAGCTGGAATGAAAGCTGAAATGAAAATTACTGCTACAATCAAATCTGATAAAGTTTCAAAAATTGCTGCTGAAATGACTTTTGATGATGAAAAAACTGCTAAATCAATGTGTGGTCTTTTAGAACTTGGAAATTCTTTTGCTGAAAAAGAAGAAGACAAAATTCCATTTGATTGCAAAGGTAAAACTATTTCATTTACTGACTATTCTAAGATGGCTGATAGTGAGGAAGACACTAAGATCATCGGAATGTCTAAGGCTGACTTCATCAAAGAAATGGAAAAAGAAGACGGCGTTAAATGTAAATAATCTAAAAAATAGCAACTTTGGTTGCTTTTTTTAGTGTCTTAATTTTACAAATAAATTGTCAATCCATGTCTAATTTGTTGCTTTTAACGTTAAAAATATTTTATACTATAATTAAGATAAGGAGAATAGTTATGGAAGAACAGCAAAAAAAGAAAAACAATAAAAAACTATTTTTAGTAATAGGAGTATGTGCATTACTAGTAGGAATGTTTATTTTACTAAATACATATGCATTTTGGAGAATAAAAGGAGAGCAAAGTGACTCTAACTACGTAGTAGGTGCTTGTCTTAACTTTGAATTTGTTGAACTAGAAGATGAAAATGGAAAAATTGGAGGATTTACTTTAGAAGGCGATAAAGCAATGCCAATTTCTGATGAAGAAGGAACAAGAACTACCGGATATACATTTAAGATTGAAAACACATGTAATAAAGCAGTAGATTATCAAGTAGTACTTGAGTCATTAAAAATAGTAGATCCAGAAACAAGTGCTTATTATCCAAATGAAAAATATTTTAGTGATAATAAGATAAAGATTCAATTAGATAATGGAGCAATAAAAACATATAATAAATATGATGAAGTAGATGCTGATCCCGAAGCAGATCCAAACGAACTTAGGATGACGAGACAACTTCTAGTTGGAACAATACCAGGAAGAACTGATGATTTAAATGATACAAGTAATATAAAAACACATAACTTAAAGATGTGGATTACAGAAGAATCAAACAATGATGATATAGGAAAATTATTTAGAAGTAAAATAAAAGTATTTGCAGGCCAAGGCGTACCTGAAGCAGAATATGCAATTACACCAGAAAGTTGTTTTGATTTTGATGAAGAAACTGGAACTGTAACTGGATATCATAGAAATGACGAAAATTGTGGAACTAATCCTTTGATTATGCCAGCTACAATAAACGGCCAAATAATAAAGAAAATATCTATTAGTCAAAGTCCAGATTTTTCATACGTTAATCTATCTAATATGACTGGTTTAGAACATATTGATTCTGGAGCATTTCAAGCTTATCATTCATGGGGTGGAACTAAACATGATTTAGGAATACCTGATACTGTTAAGATAATTGGATCAAGTGCCTTTTATAATTATCAACCAGAAAGGTTTACTTTGATTATACCAGACGGTGTGGAACATATAGGAAATCGTGCTTTTTATAATTTCATATCAGAAAAGGTAATTTTAGGAAGCAATGTTAAGACTATTGGACAAGCTGCTTTTTATAATTATAGAGGAATCAATTCTTCTACAGGATTTAAAAATGAATTAGTTATTCCAAATAGTGTAACAGAAATTAAAGCTAGTGCTTTTAGCAGATTTAATGGTTCACAATTAACTTTGGGAAATAGTTTGGAAACTATTGGTGATTCAGCCTTTCTTTACTATAAAGGGATAGGAAATAATAGTGAAAAATTGAATTTAGTTATTCCTGGAAATGTAAAGAGTGTGGGACTAAGTGCTTTTTATGCTTTTGAAGGACAAAGCATTACCTTTGAAGATGGTGTAGAACGAATAATGAAAGATGCTTTTTATGATTACAATGGGGATAATATAACTATTCCAAGTAGTGTAACTGGCGTGGGAACAGGAGCATTTCATTCTATGGATTCTTCTAAAACCATTTATATTGATAGTCCAACTAAACCAAGCTATTATGATGTTTCTGATTGGCATGGTCAGGCTACTGTAAAATGTTTGAATGGAAATAGACCTATTAATTGTCAATAAAAGAAGCTTAAGGCTTCTTTTTTTTATTTGCTTTTCTTCGTGTACTATTGTATATTTATATTATAGGGTGATAGTAATGGACAAGAAAAAAAAGATTATCGCTATAGGAATACTTGGGGTATTAATATGTGTATTTCTATTATTAAATTCTTATGCGTATTGGAAAGTCGAAAAAAAAGATCAATTTGTTAATAGGGCTGCTAGTGCCTGCTTAAGCATTACTTATAATGATTTAACCGATAGGATTTATATACCAGATGCATGGCCAACTTCTGATGAAGATGGACTAGCATCAAGAGCGTACGAATTTAGTGTAGAAAATACTTGCGATTATGATGTTAGATATGAAGTAGTATTAGAGTCTTTGGTTACAACTGCTAAAAAATATATGAATTATAATGATATAAAGATCCAGTATGATAATAGTCATATTTATAGATTTGAAGATTTAACAAACGAAGATAATGATCCGGATGCTACAGGAATTAGACACACTAAATTTTTAACTGATGGAGTAGTAGAAGGTCATAGAACTAAAGAACACTCACTTAGAATATGGCTTGCTTCTGATGCATCTTTAGATGCAAGAGGAAAAGAATTTGAAGCTAGAGTAAAAGTATATGCCGGTGATGTTAACGATAAAGAACAAACTAAATACACTGATTCTTCATGTTTTGGAATATATGATGATGGACTTTTATATGCTTATCATAAAAATGATACTAATTGTTCAGATAATCTTGTAATACCAGCTAGGATAAATGGTATTACAGTTACTAGAATAAGAAAGGATTTTCATATTCCACAACCTAAAACATTATCAAACTTAGATATTTCAAATTTATATGGACTTACTGAGATTGGTGATTCAGCTTTTACTTCTTATATAGGAACGGATAAAGATTTAATAATTCCGGATACTGTTACATCAATTGGACAATCAACTTTTGTTAATTATGTTGGTGGAACTTTATCATTACCTGACAATTTAATAATAGTTAATGATAAAGCGTTTGATAGCTATAGCGGAGATAGCTTAGTATTGCCTTCCAAATTAGAAATAATAGGCAGTAGAGCTTTTACAAATTATAATGGTAGTAGTATTACTTTACCTAATGGGTTACAGCAAATTGGTGCGCTAGCATTTATGTATTATGTTGGAAGTGGTTCTGACCTTGTAATTCCTGATAGCGTTACATCAATTGGGACAAGTGCTTTTCAAATGTTTAATGGTAAAAGTTTAAAGTTGTCATCTAATTTAACAAAGATTCCTCCAGCAGCATTTTCTGAATATAGAGGAATAGGAACTGATTTAATTATTCCTGATTCTGTTACTATAATAGATGGTGCATTTGGAAATTTTAGAGGAAACAGTATAAAATTCCCATCCAACCTTACAACAATTGGGCGCTGGTCTTTTAGATATTATAATGGAGCAGATATAGTATTACCATCTACCATAACTTCCATTGGACAACAAGCATTTTTTGATAGTGCAGATAGTATTAATAAGAATAAAACAATTTATATAAACAAACCTAATTTGGATGGTGTAGAATTAGGAACAAATTGGCATGGTTGGGCAAATGTTAAATGTCTAGTAAGTGAAAACCATTATGAAGATTGTCCGGGTATTTAATTAGAAGCATTTTATGCTTCTTTTTTTATCATCTTATGTTATACTAACACATGGGTGATTTTATGAACTTTTCAATATTAACTTTAGGTTGTAAAGTAAACGCTTATGAGTCTGAAGCTATGAAAGAATTGCTACTAGATAATAATTATAATTATATGGAAGATTATACTAAAAGTGATATTGTGATTATTAATACTTGTTCTGTTACAAATAATGCTGATAGTAAAAGTCGTAAAATAATAAGAAGAGTAAAAAAAGAAAATCCTAATACCATATTAGTTGTATGTGGATGTTCAGTTCAAAATCACTATGATGATTATAAAAAATTTGATATAGATATTTTAATTGGTAATAAAGATAAAAGTAGAATAGTTGAACTATTATCAAATTATATTGATAATAACAGTAAATATTATGATATTACTAAAACAAGAAAATTACCATTTGAAGAATTTAATGTTGCAAGATTTACGTCTCATACAAGAGCATTTTTAAAAATCCAAGATGGTTGTGATAATTTTTGTAGCTACTGTATCATTCCTTTTGTAAGAGGTTCTCAACGTAGTAAGGATTTTGCCTCATGTCTTAATGAAGCAAAAGTATTAGTAGCTAATGGTCATAAAGAAATTGTCCTAACAGGTATTCATACTGGTAGTTACAATGATTCTGGTAAAGATTTAACTGATCTTATTCATGAGATGTCTAAAATTAAAGATTTAAAGCTTATTAGAATATCTTCAATAGAAATAACGGAATTAAACGAAAAGTTCATGGGTGAGCTTAAAAACAATAAAAAAATAGCTAATCATTTACATATTCCACTTCAAGCAGGAACTGATAAAATATTAAAACTAATGAACCGTAAATATGATTTAAATTATTATGAAGAAAAAATTAGTACAATTAGAAATATCAGACCTGATATATCTATATCAACAGATTTAATAGTTGGTTTTCCAGATGAAACAAAAGAAGACTTTATTTCTTCTTATGAGTTTTGTAAAAAGATTAACTTTAGCAAGATTCATGTTTTTCCATATTCTATTAGAACGGGTACTAAAGCTAGTTTAATGGATAATCAAATTGACGAAAAAGAAAAGAAATTAAGAAGTGAGAAAATAGGGGAATTATCTAAATTCCTAGAAAATGATTATGCTAAATTATTTTTAAATAAAGAAGTAGAAGTATTAATAGAAGAAGTAAAAGATGGATATAGTACTGGACATACGAGTAATTATTTAAAAATAGTAATTAAAAAAGAACTTAATCACAATACTTTTTATAAAATAAAAGTATCAAAAATTGTTAATGACATTATTTATGGTGATGTAATTTCATAAAAAATATGTTATAATATTCACTGAAGCAATAGAAAGGGTGATAAAGATGCACGATACTTATGTTTATAAAGATTCATTTGGTAATGAAGCTGGTAAAGTAACTATTTATCGTAATAATCTTAATATAGGTAAAGTTACATCTTTAGAATCTAAATATAAGGAATTTAAAAAATTATTAAAAACCGAACAGTTTTCAACACTTGATAATCTTTTGGATTCAGCACTAGATAAAATCGTAAATTATTTAAAAGCTACTAATGATAGTACTGAAAAACTAAAACTTCAAAATAAATATGATGGACTTAATAACGTTAAAAGAAAAATCGAAGTAGCTAAAAAAGAGTACTATAACAATCCAAATAATCAGTTGGCTTATAATAGAGTATTAAATTTGTATAATTCACTTAAAAACTTACTATAGGGATGCTTATGGAAACAATCACAGGAAAAATTAGGAAAATAATATTTGAAAGCGACAATAATTATATTGTGGCTTTATTTCGCGTTAGTACTTCTTCCAAATCATTAAAAGAATTAACAAATAAAGTTATTACTATTACTGGAGTAATAGTATCACCAAATGAAGAAGCTAATTACGAATTAGAAGGTGAGTATATTAATCATCCTAAATATGGTAATCAATTTAGCGTTAAAAATTATAGCGTTATTGTTCCAACAACTAAAGATGCTGTTATCGAGTATTTAGCATCTCCTTTAGTAAAAGGATGTGGTAAGAAAACAGCTTTAAAAATAGCTGAAACACTTGGTGATGATGCTATTAATATAATAAAGAATGATCCTAGTAAATTACTTCAAGTTCCCGGTATGAATGAATCTAAGATGAGTAAAATATGTAATTCTATTATGGCTAATACCAATATAGATGATTTAATTGTTAAATTAAAAGAATATGGATTCTCAATTAATGAAGCAAGTAAAATTATTAAAACTTATGGTATAGCTATTAATAGCATTTTAAATGATAATATATATATTCTTAGTGAAATAATAGATTTTAATAAAGTGGATAAAATATTTTGTTTAAATAATGATTTTTATGATCCTAGAAGACAAAAAGCCTGTATTATTGAAACACTAAATGATTTATCAGTTATAAATGGAGATACATATTCATTATATGAAGAAATAGAAGATCATTTAAAAAACTATGGATTAGCTTTAAATAATGATTTATTAGAAGAATTAATCGCTGAAAAAAAGATTGTTAAAAAAAGAGAAAAGTATTTTTTAACAACTAATTATGAAATAGAAAATGATATAGCTAGTTATCTAAAACAAATAGCTGATAATCCTATTAAAAAAATAAATAAAATAGATGAGTATATTAAAGATATTGAGTCTGAGCTAAATATTAAATATAATAATGAGCAAAAACTAGCTATTACAAATGCTCTTAATAATCGTATATCAATTATATCTGGCGGTCCAGGAACAGGTAAAACCACAATTATTAATGCTATTGTAAGAATTTATATAGCTATAAATAAGCTTAATCCAATTGATGTATATAATACAATAGCACTACTTGCGCCTACCGGAAGAGCAAGTAAAAAGATGGCTTTATCAACTAGATATAATGCTTCAACTATTCATAGATTTTTAAAGTGGAATAAAGATTCTGATACATTTTCAATTAATGAAAGAAATCCACTAGGGCACAAACTTGTTATAGTTGATGAAGTAAGTATGATTGATAGTAATTTATTTGTATCACTACTTAAAGGATTAAAAGATAATATTCAATTAGTACTCGTTGGAGATGCTTTTCAACTTCCTAGTGTAGGAGCAGGTCTTGTATTAAATGATCTTATAAATAGCAATCTATTTTCTTTTAATCCACTAGAAGAAATATTTAGACAAAGTGCTAACTCATACATTCCATATTTAGCTAAAGAAATAAAAGAAGAAAAGATAAGTGATAATTTATATGCTAAAAAAGATGACTATAACTTTTTAGAAGCTGATTATAGTGATATATGTGATTTAGTTCATAAAATATGTATGATGTCTAAGAAAAAAGGTTTAGATGATAGTGATATTCAAGTTTTAGCTCCAATGTATAAAGGTATAAATGGCATTGATAATCTAAATAAGATGTTAAGAGATATCTTTAATCCGTTAAAAAAACAAAAGGAAATTAAAATTGGAGATATTACTTATAGAGAAAAAGATAAAGTAATTCAACTTGTTAACAATCCGGATTTAAATGTCTTTAATGGGGACATGGGTTATATTACCAAAATCGATAAAGAAGAAATAACTATTGATTTTGAAGGAAACTTTGTTAGTTATCATAAGACTGATATGAAAGATATAATGCACGCTTATGCTATATCTATTCATAAAAGTCAAGGTAGCGAATTTCGTCATGTTATTCTTCCAATAGAATCACATTATAAAAGAATGCTTTATAACAAGCTTTTATATACAGCAGTATCACGAGCTAAAAAAAGCTTGGTTGTTATTGGAGAAAAAGAAGCTTTAACTTATTCTATCAACAACAATTATAGTAATTTAAGAAAAACAGATTTGCTAACTAAACTAGAGCATATTTTTAAAAAATAAGTCCATTATAATAGTAGAGGTGGCTTATGAAGAAAATGGGATATATCGGCATAATAGCAGCAACTGGTGCTACAGCTTTAATGGCTTATTCACTTATGAATAAAGCTACTAAGAAAAAAGCTGATATGTTGGTTAATGACATGATTACAAAAACTGATAATTTTATAAAAGGAAAATAATAATGTTTTCCTTTTATTATTTGACAATTTTTTTAGGAACAATGTGTTATATAAATATTGGTGATAATATGAGAACGTTTTATATATTTAAAATAAATAAGGAAATGGCTATATTAACAAAAGATAGTCCTTATAATATTTATAAAAATATGGAACAGTTAAAAAAATATGATAAAAAAGAACTAGCTTTTTGTTATAACATATATGATCAACTAATAATTCCGATTAATAATAGAGTTTTTAATAATAAAATCTTTAAAAAGAATAAAGATAATTTATATTATGAAAAAAACTCTAATATACATAGTATATATAACAAGTACAAACCAGAAGATTCTAAATTAATAATTAAAAATTCATATATTTTGCTAAAAACAGATAGCATAAATCCTACATTCTTAAAGGATCTATCGTTTGATAAAGATTTGTTTGTTTGCGATTTTGATAATCGAGATTATTTTTGGATAGAAAAGATAGGAATATAAGACTTGTTAATTTAATAATTATTTAGTAAAATACATATTGAGGTGAAAATAATGTTACATGATGTATTAATGATATTAATTGGTTTAATTGTTGGACTTATAGCAGGTTTTTTAATTGCTCGTATAGTAATGAAAAAATACTTAAAGAAAAATCCTCCAATCAATGAAAAAATGATTGAAGTAATGATGAGTAGTATGGGAAGAAAGCCTAGTCAAAAGCAAGTAAATCAAGTAATGAAACAAATGAATAGATATATGTAAAAATAAAAAGTTCAATTATTGTTGAACTTTTATTTTTTATATAGTATACTTTATATATATTGTAGAATAAGAGGGATTTAGTATGATTTTTATAGCGGAAACAGTTCAAAATAACGCTGGAATTTTAGAAAAATTATTTACTTGGAAATACTTTGAGCCTGTATTATTTGGTTCAATTGGAGTTTTATTAATACTACTATTTATAGTATTATTTTTAGGTAAAAAAGATCAAAAGAAAAAATTAGAAGAAACTAAGAAGTTAGAACTTAGCTCACTTACAGATGAAAATACTGTAGATGCTTTTGCTAAAGAAGAAGCTCCAGAAGTTGCTGTTGAAGCTAAAGAAGAGGATATTCCTCCAGTAGTAATTACTGATGAGCCAGGAATGAACATGGATACAGAAGTAACTTCTGATGATAATCCAGTAGAAGTTCCTACTGAAAGTGATGTAGTTCCTGATTTTGAAATATTTGGTAAAGCAGAAGCTCCTAGTGAAGATGTTCAAATTCCAGAACCTGTTGTAACAGATATTCCTGAAGTTGCAGAAGAAAATTATGATCTTCCAGTTGTTGAAGATGTTGTTAAGTCTGTTGTTGCTCAAGAAGAACCAATTAAAAATGATATAGTTTCAGAAGAGGAAACTGATAAAAAAATTGAAAGTTTCAAAGAAAACTTTGCTGATTTAGCTTCTTCAATAAGTAAAGAATTAGACGAAATAAATAGAATGCAACAAGAATCAGCCGAAAAAGAAATAGAACTTCCAAAGGAAGTAAACGAAAATGATTTACCTAAAGAAGTGGAAGTAAATAGTATTAACGAAGAAAGCAAGTTCTCTCCAAGTTCAATTTTTAGTTCAGTTTATTCTCCAAGTTCTATAAAAGATGATGAAAAACCAGTATTAAAAAACGAAGATGAATTTGAATTACCAAAGAAAGAAGAACTTGATAATCCTTTTGCTGATGAAATGCCAGCCATAAAAGAAGATTCAAAAGTTCCTGAAAAAGAAGAAACTCCTGTAGTAAATGCTCCGGATTTCAGTGCATTTGGAAATGAAACCTTTGATATAAAGTAAGATAACAATATGTTATCTTTTTTATTTGTGTAAAATAATTTGTAAATATAAAAGCCATTTTTATAGCAATATTTACGCAAACTAGTCATTTTATTTGCCTAAAACAATTTTTTTTTATATAATTGTTTAAGGTGAGATTATGGCAAAGTATGATGCATCGTCAATTAAAATCTTAGAAGGCTTAGAAGCAGTTAGAAAAAGACCAGGTATGTATATTGGTTCAACTGATAAAAGAGGCCTACATCATTTAGTATGGGAAATTGTAGATAACTCTATTGATGAGATTATTAATGGTTATGGTGATACCATTAAAATTACTTTAAACAAAGATGGATCTATTACTATAGAAGATAATGGACGTGGTGTGCCAATTGGAATGCATGAATCAGGAAAAAGTACACCTGAAGTTATTTATACTGTTTTGCATGCTGGTGGTAAATTTGAAGAAGCTGGTTATAAAGTTTCTGGTGGGCTTCACGGAGTAGGTGCATCAGTTGTTAATGCCTTATCTAAATGGATGGATGTTACAATCTATAATGAAGGAAAAATAAGTAATATTAAGTTTAAAGACGGGGGACATGTAGATACTCCATTAAAAACTATTGGTACAACAAGAAAGACTGGAACTTGTGTTACATTTAAACCGGATGACGCAATATTTTCATCAACTAATTTTTCTTTCACAACTATTTGTGAAAGAATGCAAGAAAGTGCATTCTTACTTAAAAATTTGACTGTAATACTTGATGATGTAGAAGACAATCATCATGAAGAATATCATTATGATAATGGGCTTTCTGATTTTATTGATTATATAAATGAAAATAAAAAGCCTCTTCATAAAGTAATAGGGTTTGATGGCGTTAAAAACGACATTGAAGTAGATATTGCTATGCAATATACTGATTCTTATAGTGAATCAATTTTATCATTTGTTAATAATGTTAAAACAATTGATGGAGGTTCACACGAAGTAGGATTTAAAACAGGTATAACAAGAGCATTTAATGACTATGTAAAATCAAATAATTTAATTAAAGGAAAAGATAGTGCTTTTGATGGTTCTGATGTTAGAGAAGGATTATCTGCTGTAATTAACTTAAAAATACCAGAAAAACTATTACAATTTGAAGGACAAACTAAAGGAAAACTTGGTACTCCAATTGCTCGTAGTGTAGTTGAGTCTATTGTTTATGAAAACTTAAAGTTCTTTTTAGAAGAAAATAAAGAACCAGCCATGACTATTATCGAAAAAGCATCTAAAAGTAAAGATGCTAGAGAAGCAGCAAGAAAAGCAAGAGAACAAGCTAGAAGTGGTAAAGGCAAAGAAAAGAAAGATAAAATCTTATCTGGTAAACTTGCGAAAGCAACTGGTAAAGATTATAAAATAAATGAACTTTTCTTAGTCGAGGGAGATTCAGCCGGTGGCTCTGCTATTAAAGGTAGAGATAATATGACTCAAGCCATACTTCCTTTACGTGGTAAAGTTTTAAACTGTGAAAAAGCCAGTCAAAATGATATTTCAGCAAACGAAGAGTTAAATACTTTAGTTTATGCTATTGGCGCTGGAGTAGGTAATGATTTTGATCCAGAAGATAGTAATTATGGAAAAATAATAATAATGACCGATGCCGATGATGATGGTGCTCATATTCAAACATTATTATTAACTTTCTTCTATCGTTTTATGCGCCCTTTAATAGATGCAGGAATGCTTTATATAGCAAATCCTCCATTATATGGACTAGACTATGGTAAATATAAAGAATATATTGGAACAGATGAAGAATTAGAAGAAGCAAAAAAAACTAAAAAAGGTTTTAAAGTCCAAAGATTTAAAGGTCTAGGTGAAATGGATGCTAAAGAGTTATATGAAACTACAATGAATCCGATGACTAGAAGTTTAATAAAAGTTTCTATAACTGATGCAGCTTTGGCTGAAAAAAGAGTATCTGTTTTAATGGGAGATAAAGTTGAACCAAGAAAAGATTGGATTAATGAAAATGTTGACTTTACTCTAGAAGATAGTTTTAAGAGGTAATAATTATGGCAAAGAAAAGTGAAACTCAAAATATAATTGAAAAAATATATGATTATACCTTAGAAGATATCATGGGAGATAGATTTGGTAGATATGCTAAATCTATTATCCAAGATCGTGCGCTACCTGATGTTAGAGATGGATTAAAACCAGTTCAAAGAAGAATTTTATATACCATGTGGGAAGATCGTAATACTTATGACAAACCATATCGTAAATGTGCTAAAGCAGTTGGGGATGTCATGGGAAAATACCATCCACATGGAGATTCATCAATCTATGGTGCCATGGTATATATGTCTCAAGACTGGAAAATGCGTGATATTTTAATAGATATCCATGGTAACAATGGTTCAATAGATGGTTATGGTCCAGCAGCTTATCGTTATACTGAATGTCGTTTAAAAAAGCTTGCGGAAGTAATGCTTAAAGATATAAATAAAAATACAGTTGAAATGACTCTTAACTATTCTGATGAAGAATATGAACCAACTGTTTTACCTGCTAACTTTCCAAACTTACTTGTAAATGGTTCTACTGGTATTTCGGCTGGTTATGCAACTAATATTCCTCCTCATAATTTAGGAGAAGTAATTGATGCAACAATTAAAAGAATAGATAATCCAAATTGCAGGTTAGATACAATTTTAGAAATAATTAAAGGCCCAGATTTTCCAACCGGTGGTATTATTGAAGGAAAAGATGGCTTAGTTGAAGCTTATAAAACTGGTAAAGGAAAAGTTGTAGTAAAAGCTAAATGTGAGATAGTAAAAGAAAAAGGTAAACACCAAATAATAGTTCATGAAATTCCTTATGAAGTTTTAAAAGAAGGATTACGTAAAAAAATTGAAGATATCAAGATTGATAAAAAAATAGATGGAATATTAGAAGTATTTGATGTATCTGATGAAGAGCATTTAGCAAAACTAATTATTGAGCTTAAAAAAGATGCTAATTCAGAACTCATATTAAACTATTTATATAAAAATACTGATTTACAAGTCAACTATAACTTTAATATGGTTGCTATAGATAATAGAAGGCCTAAACAATTAGGTGTCTTAGATATCTTGGATGCTTTTATTGATCATCAAAAAAGTGTAATTACAAGAAGATGTGAATTTGACCTTGAACACGCTAAAGCAAGATATCATATCCTAGAAGGTTTAGTAAAAGCTATATCTATACTAGATCAAGTTATTAAAGTAATTAGAGCATCTAAAAATAAGAGCGATGCTATTAGTAATTTAGTAAAAGAATTTTCATTTACTGAACCTCAAGCTAAAGCTATAGTAGAATTACAATTATATCGTTTAACTAATACTGATATAGTTGAGTTAGAAGAAGAAATGAAAGATCTTCAAAATAAGATTAATATTTGGACTCAAATATTATCTAACGAAGAAGCTTTAAAACATGTTATGAAAACAGAATTAAAGCTTGTAAAAAAAGAATATGCAACACCTAGAAGAACTGAAGTTAAAGACGAAATAACTGAAATTAAGATTGATGTTACTGATATGATTCCTAAAGAAAATGTTGTAGTAATTATGACTAATGAAGGATACATAAAGAAAGTTAATCTTAAGAGTTATAACTCATCTAATATTGATGAACTTCCATTAAAACCAGGAGATTATATAACTGGACTTTACGAAGTATCATCACTTGATAACTTACTTGTATTTACTGATTTAGGTAATTACTTATTCATACCTGTTCATAAAATACCAGATAGTAAATTTAAAGAACTAGGTAAACACGTTAATAATATAGTTACTTTAAATACTGATGAAAGAGTAATTGGTTCATTAGTTTATGAAAAAGATAAATCAATCGTATTATTTACTAAAAATGGTATGGTAAAACAAACACTAGAAAGTGATTTAGAAGTATCACGTACTTCTAAGCCAATGACAGTTATTAAACTAAAAGATGATGACGAATTAATAAATGTAAAACTATCTAGTCTAAATACTATATTTGTATCTCATAAAGGATATTATCTAAATATTAAAACTAATGAAATACCTATAGTAGGTCCTAAAGCTAGTGGTGTAAAAGGAATTAATTTAAAAGATGATTTTGTAGTTAGTGGAGATTCTTATAATTCCGATGCTGAATATATTAACGTTATAACAGAAAATAAAACTGCTAAAAGAGTTAAAATATCTGATTTAGAATTAATGAGTAGAGCTAAAAGAGGAAACTTAATTATTAAGAAAACTAAGACCTTTACTTATTAAGTTAAAAAAGCCTTTGCTACATTATCTAAAGATGGAGTAGTATTTAAAATAGATGAAGCATTTAAAGAAGTTAAAAATAGTGATATTCCAATTATGGATCTTGCTTCTACTGGTTCATTATTAACTAAGAAAGACTTACAAGATGTTTATTTAAAAACTAACTTAATAAGTTATTTAAAGAAGCCCAAAGATGAAGAAAAAGTAGAAGAAATAAAAGAAGAAAAACCTGAGATAAAAGAATTAACTATAGATGATTTTATTGATGATTTTAAAATATAAGCAGTAATGCTTATATTTTTTATTGACTCTTAAAAAAAAGATGATATTATATAAAATCAAGAGGTGAATATATGAGCTTTATAGATGATATTTTGGGCAAATCCCAAAAGAAGAAAAACAATGATAAAGAAAGAAAAGATAATTATATAAAGAATTTGATTGTTTTTATTACTAGGGGTCCACTAGGAAAAAGAACCGAATGTAACTATCATGGTATTGAAACTGCTAATGTTCCTGATGAAACATATGAATATGATGATGGAACTTTAAAATTAGTTTTTAAATGTATTTATTCTTTTTCTAATGGTTATGAACATTATTATTATGCTTATTATAGGGGAGTAGAAGTATTTCCTAATTGTTATTTACAAGATAATACTTGGTATACTAAATTAAAAGAAGTTAATGATAAAAGTAATCAAGTTAAAGAAGAGATTCAAACTAGATTACAAAGACAAAACGATAGTTATAATCTTTATAAAAAACTAGAAGAAATTTTAACAAATCTTTATCCCGATGGTTATTTTGATGAAAAAATTAAAGTATACGATTTAAAATGTTACTCTAATACTTATTTATCTGCTTCTGAAAATACTATTACAGATCATTATTATTCTGGAGTTATAGAACTATGTGATGGTACTGTTGTGTATGATACTAGAAATAATATTTTCCATCCTGGTAATTGGATGAATTATCTATATGATATTTCAATTGAAATTAGTAAAGAGAAAGAAGAAAA
>JAEEGL016594698.1_pt1 | contig 15788 bp, 8 predicted proteins | sample 9134231 | NCBI WGS metagenome assembly JAEEGL01 (sample SAMN16246548, study PRJNA631951) | gut metagenome | biome: gut microbiome; feature: rumen; material: fiber-attached | host: Bos | place: Iran: Karaj | collected 2018-10
GCTAAGGCAAGCAACGGCGATGCATATACGGGTGCTGAGGTCACCTCTGAAGGCTTCCAGATTTTCGGTCTTCCACCTTATCAATACTATTCCGCAGGTATCGCTTGCTTCATGTACGGTCCCAACGCCAACAATTGGATGCTGGATAACCACGATGTATGGAACAACTCCATGGACTTGGCTGGCATTCAGAATGGCGGAATCGTAGGCTTTAAGTATTTTGGCTTTGGCGGTTTGGCTCAGGATACCAAGGGCGTAAAGGCTTTTGAAGGAACCAAGAAAGGTGACAATACCAATTTATATGTGAACCTGACACATGGCAAACATGGCGCGTTCAAGATTCACATTCTTCTCGACGACCCCTGGAAGGGTAAGGAAATCGGTGTAATCTCTGTTCCCGAGAACGACCATCGTGCATCAGCCATCTTTGGCACCAGCGTTCCCGATGTTGAAGGTCTCACAGGCAAACATGCCATCTATCTCGTAGCCGAGGGTCCAGAAGTAAAGCAACCCGAGCAACCACAACAACCTTGGGCACGTCGTCAAGCTCAGCGCCCCCAACGTCCTGAAGGACTCTTCGACCTTCACGGAATTGGTTTCAGGAAAGATCAAGCCATTATCAATGTGCCTGTAGTTCCCCAACCAACCATCTTGGTTGATGGTAAAAAACTAAATATTCCAACAGCTCCAATCTTCTCTACCAATGCCAATGGATATACGAAAGTCAACCATTATCAATTGTATGCGCCTCTGAATGACCGTTCTGCCATCCAAGCCACCGCTTCTGATCCTTCTGTGAAGATAGAAGTTTCTCCGATTGTGGCAGGTCGATCAACCGTGAAAATGACTTACCAAGGACAAGAAAAGGTATTTTTGATTAATTGAGGTTTTTAGTTAATAGTTTTATAAGTTTCATTTCTTCCCCGCATGTTTTGATGGCATGTGGGGAATTTTTTGATAAAAAAAGATGGTTTGTTGAATATCTTTTGTGATTGATGAATTTTTTATGTAGTTTTGTAACCGTAATTTATCAATCATTTGACGTATGAAAAAAATAATGATGTTCATGCTTACGCTGATGTTTAGCTTGGCGATAGGCGCACAGAGTGCAAGCAAATTGTACGATGAGGGCAAGGCTCTCTATGATGCTAAGGATTATGCTAAGGCAATAGTGAAGTTGAAGGCAGCCGCCGAGAAGGGTCACAAGAAGGCGCAATATCGCTTAGGTTTCTGCTATGACAAGGGAAAGGGAGTGAAAGAGAACGATGCATTGGCGTTCCAATGGTATTCCAAGTCGGCAGCACAGGGCTATGCAAAGGCTCAATATCAATTAGGCAAGTGCTACAAGGATGGTGAGGGAACGACAAAAGACCGTGCCAAGGCCATTGAGTTGTTCACGAAGGCAGCCAACCAAGGCAATGCCAATGCTCAGTATCAGTTGGGTAAGGCCTACATGAAAGGAAAGGATTTACCGAAAAACGAGGCAAAGGCAAAATCCCTTCTCAAGAAAGCCATTAGCAACGAAAAAGACGGTAAGGAAATCTTGCAAGAAATTCGTAAGAAAGCTGCCGAAGGCGACGAAGACGACAAACAGATTCTTGTGTTGATTAAGAAGTAGTAAGAAAAATTGAGATTCAGCATAGCAAATACATGCTTTGCCTAACGTACGTGTCTGTGTTTATGCTCAAACATGTTTGGCACATCCACAGCACACGTACGTTTGCATTGCTACTTCGCACCTTTATTCCTTGCCCAAAATCTTGTTTACCAACTTTGTCACGTCGGTAATCGAAATTTGTCCGTCACCGTTCACGTCGTAACTGTTCTCGCCGTCCATCTCGACGATACCTCCTTTGAACACCTCCGTTGTCCAACCTTTATCGATGTAGGCCTGACGGGTGCCATGGGGGATATAGAGGATGCAGGAGGAAGAGATGTCGGTGAAAGCATTTTTGCCGAAAGTAAAGGGTTCACGAATGTGCGATACTACTTTGGTAAGATTCGTGCAACGGCAAAAAGCTTGTCTACTAATATCAGTTACCGAGGCTGGTATCTCAATACTTGTGAGATCTTTCATATCATAGAAAGCATAGTTGTAAATGATTTTAACGCTATCTGGGATGTAAGTGTTCCTGCATCCTGCCAACAATAGCGTGTCACCATAAATGATGGCATTACAACTTTTTGGTGAACTTAACAACCTGTTACCGTCTTCAACTACAATAGATAATAGGCCTGTGCATCCTCCTATGGGATATTGGTTAAATCTATAACATTCTTTGGGAATATAAAGGCGTTTGAGGCCTGTGCACTCTAAGAAACAATAACTGGGAAGACTCATTACACCAGATGGGATTTCGATGTGTTCGATGTTCTTACAACCTGCAAATGCATAAGAGAAGAGTGTTGTAAGTTTGGAAGGCAGCGCTATCTCCAAAAGACCGGAATTCTGGAAAGCATTCTTGCCAATGGTAGTCATGTCTTTGGGCAGAATGACATATTTCAACTCTGTGCAACCTTTGAAAGCACTGTCATTGAGGGCAGTCAATCCAGTGAAATATTGTAGTTCGTTGAAACTTATGATTTCGTCGTTTTCTCTGAATACTTTCCCCAACGAAGTGACATTCGCAGCCTCTATCTTCGACAGGTGTCCGTCACCGTTCGTATCCCAGTTTTCCACACATAGGTTTTCGACAACAGCATCATCAAAATGGATGATTTCGTTGAGTTTGTCTGAGGCCTGGCAGCGCACATAAACCGTGGGACGAAGTTGTTTGGCGGGAATGGTGTATTTGTAAGTTTCATAATCATTGATCAGAAAATCAACGTTCTCCATGTCGTCGGACACTTCTTTTCCATTTACCCAAGCTCGTGACGGGTTGCCGTCGCACATATAGAAAGAGAGCGGTTCTGGGGTGTCGACGGTCACTTTGTACTCTCCTTCAGGATAGAGTTGTTCGCCAAGCTTGACATAGGCTCCGTTCTCTACCGATAGTGCCACATCGACCGACTCGGGTAGTACCTGCTTGAAACTTGCAAAGTATCCATAGGTGTCGTCTGGCAGATAAGCGCCATAGGCCGAGTTGGTAAGATGCGCAGTGACGTTGCTTACCCCATAGAACTGAGGCGAAGAAGCGTGGTAGGGTGTGGTGGAGGTGAAATAAACATCCTTTAGTTTAGGGAACTGGCCGAGGTTGGACACACCATATCCCGTGAGCGTATTGATGGAGAGCGTCTCCAGATAGGGCAGTTTGAGTATGTCTGGATCGGTGAATTTGCGTGTACCTTCAATGGTAGATGACTTTTTGAAGAAATATTCAACATGGTTTAAATAATCTTTCTTTTGCCACTCGAGGGATGCTTCTTTGTCATAGACATAAATAGGATGTTCCTCACAGCGAATGTCACCTTCGAAGCGAAGGGTCTTGATGCGGGAATTAAAATCAAAACCAGTATAGTTTTTCCCAAACTCTCTTGAGAAGCCCCACACCTCCACAATAGGAGATACTATGTGAGCAGGAATACCACCCGTTTCTGGCGCAGAATAGTTGGGATTAGTGGTATAGACATATCTATAATTAATAATATTATTAATAACAACGCCGCCGGTATTAAATGTAATGCCTGTGTCCTCGAACGTGGCGGGGATAACGCATTCTTCCGTAGGAACGCCCTCGATTGATTTTATGAAAGCCACAAACTTTGATACTAATATTTCTTCGGGCAGACCAGTCCAAGTCTGGTAGACTTCGCAACAGGCATAAATTTTGTACGTCACGCCGTTGAGCGTGTAGGTACCACCCCCGCAATTGTTGGGATCGGGACCACTGATTTCATGCAATCGTTCATAAGCCTGCGTCGGCAGGGCGAGTGCCACAAGGGCAACCATTGTCATTAGCAATTTTCTCATAGGGAAATGTGAATCTTATTTTTTGTATTGTTATTCTTTGTAATGCTATCTTAGGCGTTAAACCTGATTACAAAGGTAATGCTTTTTTTTGGTTCTACCAAATATCCCCCCATGTTTTCCCTCATTTCTCTACGAATAATAAAAGTGTATACGCTATATTTGCGAACGCTAAAGAATATATATACGCTTCGCATACATATTATATGCATCCTGTAAAGAATAGCTTTTTGTGAATCCACAAAAGCGTCACACGTCACGCGTCACGCGTCACTTTAAGACACCTTCACATAGTGCAAAAAAGAAAGAGTAAAAAATTATATTAATATATTATTATAATAATATATTAATATAAAATAATATATAAATTATTTTTATTTATTGGTTGAAAATAATGAGACCTACCTTAAAGTGACGCGTGACGCGTGACGTGTGACGCTTGACAAATGTGATAAAATCGTAGCCAGCCATGCAAAACCTATACGTTTCTGCATGGCTGACTACTTTATATCAATACGATTGAGCTACTACGGATTGCCTATTCCCTTCAATGCTCTCATGGCATTAAGAACCGCCAACACCGTTACGCCTACGTCAGCGAAGACTGCCATCCACATGGTGGCGATACCGAAAGCGGCAAGGATGAGTACGGCAATTTTCACGCCAATGGCAAAGACGACGTTTTCTTTAGCAATGCAGATGGTGCGTCGAGCAATGCGAATGGCGAGTGCAATTTTGGAAGGTTTATCGTCCATGATGACCACGTCAGCCGCTTCAATGGCCGCATCACTTCCTAATCCGCCCATCGCTATTCCCACGTCGGCACGAGCCAACACGGGCGCATCGTTGATACCGTCGCCCACGAAAGCCAACGTCTTGCCCGTTTCCATTCCGCCAATCAGTTTTTCCACATGGTTGACCTTATCGGTAGGCAACAATTCTGCATAGTAATGGGAAAGATGCAACTTTTGTGCCACGTCAGCCGCCACGTCCTCCCTATCTCCCGTGAGCATAACAGTTTGTGCAACACCTATCTCGTTGAGTTGTGCAATAGCCACAGAACTATCCTCCTTGACTTTGTCGTTGATGACGATATGCCCCACATACATCATTCCCTTAGCACCCTGCATACAAACATGAATGATAGTACCCTTATGAGGGCAATCGGGCCATTTCACTCCCATCGTATCCATCAGTTTGGTATTTCCCACGCAAACCAATTGGTTGCCTACGTATGCGCGTATACCTTGTCCGGCCAATTCCTCCACTCGGCTCACCTCACAACCATCCGTTGCTTCATCAGGGAAAGCATTTCGCAAGGCAGCACCGATAGGGTGATTGGAAAAATGTTCTACATGAGCAGCCAAATGCAATAATTCGTGTTCGTCAATCACGTCAGGATGAACCACCTCCACGGCAAATTGTCCGTGCGTGAGCGTTCCTGTCTTATCGAACACCACCGTTCCCACCTTCGCCAATGCGTCCATATAGTTAGAACCCTTGACGAGAATACCTTGGCGAGACGCTCCACCAATTCCACCGAAGAAAGTAAGTGGTACACTGATAACCAAGGCGCAAGGACAAGAAACTACGAGGAACATCAAGGCGCGGTAGAGCCACACGGGGAAAGAATGGTTGAAATCGCCTGTGAAAAGCGGTGGGATGATTGCCAATGCCAATGCCGCAAACACCACGATAGGTGTGTAGATACGTGCAAACTTCGTGATGAATGTCTCACTCTTCGACTTATGTTCGTTGGCATTCTCCACCAATTCAATAATCTTAGATACCGTGCTTTCGCCGAAACTCTTGGTTGTGCGTACTTTGATAAGACCAGAAAGGTTGACGCATCCAGAAACCACCTCATCGTCTACGGTAATTTCACGCGGCATACTCTCGCCCGTGAGCGCAACCGTATTGAGGGTGGAAGAACCCGTGATGACCACTCCGTCGATGGGAATCTTCTCCCCAGGCTTCACGATGATGGTCTCACCAATAGCCACTTGATCGGGAGAGACGACTTGTGTCTCACCTTGTCGTTCTACGGCGGCTGTGTCAGGACGAATATCCATCAGATGCGCAATGCTCTCTCTGCTTTTCCCTTCAGCATATTCCTCGAATAGTTCTCCTATCTGAAAGAACAACATGACGAACACCGCCTCTGGGAATTGTGTTTCCGCACCAGGCAGAAAACCGATTAGCAATGCACCGATAGTAGCGATAGACATCAGGAAATGTTCGTTGAATGCCTCCCCGTGCATGATGCCCTCTGCTGCTTCCTTCAACGTATCGTATCCGATAATCAAATAAGGAATGAGATAGATGCAAAGCAATTGCCAAGTAGAAAGATTAAATTTCCTTTCAATGAGTATCGCGTCAATCAGTAAGAAGACGGTGGCGAAGATTTTGGCCATTTTTACCTTCGGGTTTTCTTCGTGATGATGTTCATGGTGTTCGTGATGATGTTCATGTTCATGCTCATGATGAGCGCAACATTCATGTTCGTGATGATGTGTCATAATACTATGTTTTGATTTCCGTTTGCAAAGGTAAGGCAAATGTTTTGCAACTCGGTTGCAAAGTGAAATGTTAAATATCTTTCATTTGTTCGTGTGTTACGTAATTTTTTAGTAAATTTGCACAATACTAATTACTTAAAACAAATAAACAATGAAAACACGTAGTGACTTATTCCAAATTGAGAGTGAGATAGAGTGGCAAAATCCCGCGCCTGGTATTCAACGACAAATTATGGGATACGACGGACAACTAATGATGGTGAAGGTGAAATTTGAAACGGGGGCGATAGGAACCGTTCATACCCATTATCATAGTCAAGCAACTTATGTAGCAAGTGGTAAGTTTGAGTTGACGATAGGCGAAGAAAAGAAGGTGCTCTCTGCTGGAGATGGCTATTATGTGGCTCCCGATGTGGCTCATGGATGCGTGTGCTTGGAAGCTGGTGTGCTGATAGATACGTTTAGTCCAATGAGGGAGGATTTCTTGAAATGACCTTAAAGACCTTAGTGACTTTAAAGACCTTAGAGACTATTATGAAGAGGGCTATTACCTTATTGATTGTTGTGTGGAGCTTTGTGGGGTTTGTATTTGCACAAGGCACATTCACCAATCCCATACTTGGCGGTGACTTTCCTGATCCAACCATATTGCGAGACGGGCAAGACTATTACTTAACGAATTCCGCCTTTGATTACCAACCAGGATTGGTGGTTTACCATTCGCGTGACTTAGTGCACTGGGAACCGATTAGTTATGCACTACGTACCTATTTAGGTTCTATCTGGGCACCCGACATCAAAAAGTATAAAGGAAAATACTATATTTATTTCACCGTTCATGGCGACCGTCGTACCAATTGCGTGGTGTGGGCAGACTCTCCAAAAGGCCCATGGAGCGATCCTGTCGATTTGAACATTGGCGATATTGACCCTTGTTTCGTGGAAGGTGAAGATGGGAAATGTTATTTGGTGATGAGCGGAGGTAATAGATGGACGTTAGCAGATGATGGTCTTTCCGTTGTACCCAATTCAAAGGTGCATTTCTATGATGGTTGGCAATACCCGAAAGAATGGTTGACCGAGGGTTTTTGTTTGGAAGGCCCGAAACTCTATCGTATAGGCAAGTACTTTTATTATATCAGTGCAGAAGGAGGAACGGCAGGACCGCCAACCAGTCACATGGTAGTGGTGGCTCGTTCGAAGAGTATTCATGGACCGTGGGAGAATATGCCTACCAATCCGTTAATCCATACTTATTCACGTGATGAGAGATGGTGGTCAAAAGGACATGGTTCGCTCATCGACACACCCGATGGCAAATGGTATTGCGTGTATCATGCCTACGAGAATGGTTTCTACAACTTGGGAAGACAAACATTGATGGAACCCGTTCACTTCACATCCGATGGTTGGATTACTGCTGATGGAGGTGATGCAAGTGGAGAACTCCCTTGTCCTACACTACAAAAACAAGCAGGTCGTCTCGACCGATTAGGCGAATTCAGGTTAGGCTTGGATTGGCGTTTTTATAAGTCGTTTAATCCAGAAAGAGTGAAAGTAAAAGATGGAGAGTTAACCCTTCAAGCACGCGGAAATAGTTTAGGCTCATCCGCTCCTTTGATGTTCATTGCTGGAGCGCATCGATATGAGATAGAGGCGGAAATCCAACTACAAGGAAAGGTAAGGGCAGGATTGTGTTTGTATTACAACGCCCAATACAATGTAGGGACGGCCTTCGATGGAGAACGTCGTTTCCGTTATCGTCGCGACCAAGCCAATGGAGTGGGGAAGGCAGAAACCAATCATCTATGGTTGAGATTGCGCAATGATGCCCATGTAGTAACCGCTTATTGGAGTACAGACGGAAAGGAATGGAACAGAGAGACATGGGGACAGGAAATCTCTGGCTTCAACCACAATACGTTATATGAATTCCAAAGCATCCTCCCTGGTGTTTTCTGTGAGGGAGACGGGTGTGCTATTTTCAAGCATTTCAAATACAGAGAACTATGAGAAAACAAGTGCTTTCAGTTGTCTTGATGATGGTTTCCATCGTGGTTCATGCTGGAGACCAAGAAGTAAGGCAAACCATGCGCAAAGCTACCCAGTATATGATGGACGTTGCCTCATATCAAGGTGGATTCGTGTGGAATTACTTGCCTGATTATTCCCGACAATGGGGAGAACTGGAAGCACGAAGAACCATGGTGTGGTTGCAATCGCCTGGTACGCCCGACATGGGAGAACTGTTGCTCGATGCTTATCATGCCACAAAAGATGAGTATTACTACGAATGTGCGAAGCGAGTGGCAACCTGTATCATGAGAGGACAATTGCCTTGCGGTGGTTGGAATTATATGTTCGACCTTGCCCCGGAAGACTCCTTGCGTTCGTGGTATGCTACCATTGGAAGGCAAGCATGGCGTTTGGAGGAGTTTCAGCATTATTATGGCAATGCAACTTTTGATGATGAGGCCACCAAACATTGTGCGGAGTTCCTATTGCGCATCTATCTCGAAAAGCATGATACCTATTTCCTTGATGCCTTGCAAAAAGCCATCGACTTCTTCTTGGCAAGTCAGTACGACAATGGAGGATGGCCGCAACGTTTCCCGTTGATGTATTCCCATCCTTTCAAGGGAATGGCAGACTATTCGTCGTTTATCACGATTAACGACAACGTGATGCCCGAGAATATCGACATTCTCCTACAATGCTATACGTCGTTGGGGATGGAACACCTCAAGAAACCCATTCTCAATGCCATGTATTTGTTGCGCGACTTGCAACAAAAACCACCATTGGCAGGATGGGCTGACCAATACACGCCTGATGACTTGAAGCCTGCACATGCCCGTTCGTACGAACCGCGAGCCATTAATACCGGAACAACCACCAGTATGATTTATAGGATGATAGCGTATTATCGTCTGACGGGCGACAATAGTTTTTTGGAAGGTATTCCTGACGCCATTGCTTTTCTTGAAAGTCAGAAACTACCATCAGAATTGGCGCGTGAAGTGAGAAGAACACCCTTGCAAGAAGATGAGATACTGATGCCGAGATTCCTTCGTCCAGAAGACGGAAAACCCTTGTACGTCCATCGTAAGGGTTCGAATGTAAAGAACGGAAACTATTACACCGATTCTATCACCCATGGTACCATTGCACATTATAGTTCGTTTGCCGTGGTGAGTCCTACGCAATTGAGGAATGCCCTTGAACAAGCCAAACGATTGGTGCAAAAAGACTTGGAGCGCAATTCACCACTCAAGGAATGTGGAACGCAAGGACCAAAGGACTATTATTACAATGACAATTCTCGTCAGATGCAACGTCGTAGAATGCCGTTGCCCACCGTAGAGGAAATCATTTCTTCCCTCGATGAAGAAGGACGGTGGATAGTTCCGCTCTCCCAGATTTCCTATCCCTATCGCGCTATTCCTAAAAACATGTCAACTGATAGTCAGGATGTAACATACGCACAAACGATGGTAGGAGATGAATACGACACATCTCCATTCGGGAATACGGAAGTAATGGGTGTTTCCACGCGTGCGTATATCCTTAATATGTCAATCTTGCTACATAGTCTTCGAGAAAAACCCGTGAAGACTTTATCTGGATTAGACCCCACGAAGTTTCAGTCAAAGGTGGAAGGCAAACCAACAGCTTTATATACGCTAACCAATCAAGGGATGGAGGCTTGCATCACGAATTATGGAGCCAGATTAGTTTCCTTGATGGTTCCCGACAGATATGGACAAGTGGAAGACGTAGTGCTCGGTTTTGACAATATCGACGACTATCACCAACAGAAAAATAATTTCGGTAGTGTGGTTGGAAGATACATCGGTAGAATCAAGGGAGCCAGTTTTGAGTTGGATGGAAAAACCTACCAATTACAACAAACGGGCGGTGGAAACATCTCCCATGGAGGTTATCCAGGCTTTGCCGATAAGCCATGGGAAATGGTTGGGAAGACAGACACGACGCTTGTTCTCAAATACGTATCGCCCGATGGTGAGAATGGATTCCCTGGTACCTTGACCGTATTTGTGACGTATCATCTAAAATACAACCATGCGCTCACCATTAATTATGAGGCTCAAACGGATAAACCAACGGTGCTCAATTTGTCGAATCATTCGTTTTTCAATATCTCAGGCGACCTGTCATCAAGTGTTTTGTCGCAACAACTGATGATTGATAGCAAGAAGATAGCCACCTTCGACAAAAACAAGAATGTTGATGGACGGTTGGTGAAAGTTCGACATACACCTTTCGACTTCACCAAGATGAAAGCCATTGGCAAAGACATCAACGTGCAAGATGAACAATTGGCGATTACCAAAGGTTATGACCATTCGTTCGCATTACGAAAAGCAGGTAAGGGAAAGAATCCTGCCGTTATACTTTACGATGAGAAGAGTGGAAGGTGTATGTCTGTCTATACCGACCAACCAGCCGTGCAAGTATATACTGCCAATGGCTTGAACGGAAAGTTAGTCGGCAAGAATGGCATTGCCTATCAAAGTCGTTCAGCCATCTGTTTGGAAACGATGCATTTCGCCGATAGTCCACACCATTCCACATTCCCCTCCACGGTATTGCGCCCAGGAGAGACCTTCCAATCATCGACAACATTTGCCTTTGACACCAAATAAAGACTTTAAAGACCTTAAAGACTCTAAGGACCTTAAAGACCTTAAAAGCCAGTAAAAAACAAAACAAATGTTAATAATCATGACGATAGTTAAACATTCTGTCAGAAAATAATCTAATTAATAGACACTTTTATTAAATAGGTTATTTCCTCATGTATATTCAGCGAAATATAGTCTTGCTCATGACGTTATTCATGGGAATGCTTTCTGTTATTGCCCAGAATACCAATTCTGTGTCAGGACGTGTGATAGATAAACAAAGCAAGGAGGCGATGGAGAAAAGTACCTTGCAACTCTATCAAGTCACGACCGCCAGAAATGGTGTGAAGGACACTACTTTTATCAGTGGCACATTCTCGAACTATTTGGGCTATTTCACGTTTAATTCCGTGAAAAAGGGAAATTATCTATTAAAAGTATCTTATTTAGGTTATCAGGAATTATATCAATCGTTGACGAAGGCAAGTGGTGTTCCTCTGTCGTTGGGAGATATTGCCTTGGAACCAGATGCCATACAGATAGACGAGGCAGTAGTTACGGCGAATGTACCTAAGATGGTTATCAAGGATGATACAGTTGTCTATAATGCCGATGCCTTTCGTGTACCCGAAGGTTCTGTTATCGAGGCTTTGGTGGAAGCTTTGCCAGGTGCCAAGATTGACGATAATGGAGGAATCACCATCAACGGTAAGACGGTGAAGAAATTCAAGATGGATGGTAGGGATTATATGACGGGCAACAATGATGCCGTCATGAAAAATCTTCCGTCTTACGTGATTGACAAGGTGAAGGCTTACGATGAAAAAAGCGACTTGTCGCGTCTTACGGGAGTGGATGATGGCAACGATGATTTCGTATTGGAATTTGTCACCAAGCGAAGTGCGCGAAATGGCTTGCAGATGAACCCCGATATCGGATATGGTACGGACAATCGATATGGTATTCGTCTTACGGCCATGAAACCTTTCGGAGCCATGCGTTATACGTTTATGGGAAATGCCAATAACGTAAACGACCGTAACTTCTCTGGACGAGGAGGACGAGGACGTGGAAATGGCAATGGACAGAGACACACCAAGACGGCAGCCCTCGACATTAGTTATGAAAACAATAAAGACTTGAGACTCAGTGGGCGTGTTACGTGGAATCATAGTAGTGCGGACAACTGGAGTAGGACAGGTTCGGAGAATTTCGTCAATACCCGTGGCGGTGCTTTTTCAAATAGTGTTAGTCAGAGTTATTCAGAAAACAATAGTTGGACGGGCAACATGAATTTGCAATGGACCATTGATTCCATGACAACATTGTCGTTTCGTCCCAACATGAGTTTCTCCACCAATGACAGTCGTAGTTATTCTGGTTCTGCATCATTTAATGCCAACCCATTTGATTATGTTTTTGATCCGTTGAGTGATGAAGGTCTTGTTTATTTGGATGACCGCAATCTTATCGTGAATGGTAGGAATAACAAGTCAATGGGATATGGAAGCAACAAGAACGTGAGTTCGCAATTGCAAATATATCGTCGGTTTGGCAATAAGGGAAGAAACATAGCCATCAGTTCAAACATCAATTATCGAGACGGAAAGAACAAGAACGCCAATCTCTCTTTCGTGCGTCTGTATCAAACCGTTGACCAGTATGGAAACGACTCTACCTATCAAACGAATCGTTTTACCGTCTCTCCATCTAATAATTTCAGTTATTCATTAGGTGCAACCTATACCGAACCACTGGTTATTTTCAAGCCAAAACCACAACCGGAAGACACGATACAAGGCAGAGGACCATTTGGAAGACGACAAGGTAATCGCCGTATGGTAGGTCAACAAGGATTGTTCTTGCAATTGAATTATCGTTATAGCTATAGTCATCAGAAAAGCGACCCTTCTACGTACGACTTCCCCTATCTCTCTGAAGAGGCATTCGACGATGTGTTGGAGAAATACAGGGAATGGACAAGGTTGTTTGGTTATCTTGAAAACCCGTACGAAGATTATCTTTCTACCAGGTTGAGTAGATTTTCCGAACGTACGGAATACGGACATAATATCGACGTGCAATTGCGTGTTGTGCGTGAGAAATACAATATGAACATTGGTTTCTCCACCCAACCACAACGTTCGCATTTCATACAACAATATCTTGGTAAACCAGTAGATACGATTAGAACCGTAACGAATATTTCGCCTACGCTCAACATGCGTTATCGTTTCAACCAACAAACCAACTTGCAAGTTACTTTTAGAGGTTCGACTTCACAACCATCAATTACTCAATTGTTGGATATTTACGACGATACAAATCCGTTGAACATTTCGATGGGTAACCCAGGTTTGAAACCTTCGTTCACGACGAATCTCAATGCCAATTTCCAAATGCAACGTCAGATGAACTTTACCACGGATAGTTTGGGAATGTCTATTCCGAAAGCCCAACGACATTGGAGTTTCAGTTCGAACATGGGATTCAACAGGACAAGCAATTCTGTGGGAAATGTCGTGACTTACGATGAGGCTACTGGTGGAAGAATCTCGCGTCCAGAGAATATCAATGGCAATTGGAGCATCAATGGTGGAGGCTCGTTCAACATTGGTCTTGACACGCTCAACCGATGGGACGTGAGCGGTTCTGTTCGTGGTTCCTACAATCATCAAGTGGGATATGTCAACTTGAATCGTACGGCGATACCCGATAGAAACGTGACGCATACTTTCAATCTTTCACCATCGGTGTCGCTCAGCTTCAGAAACAAGTGGCTCAATTTCTCCTTGAATGGAAGTACTACATATGCACGAACCGAAAACAGGTTGCAAGCATCTCGCAATCTTGACACGTGGAATTTCTCGTATGGTGGTAATACGAGGATAACATTTCCATGGGGAACCAATCTATCTACCGATATTCACATGTATAGCAAACGCGGATATAGTGACCAAACACTGAACACCAACGAGTTGATTTGGAATGCGCAATTGTCGCAGAGCTTCTTACGTGGTAAGAAATTGACCGTCATGTTGCAATGGTATGATATCCTGAGCGAACAAACCAATTTCACACGAACGGTAAATGCCAATGGTTGGACAGACCGCGAAGTGAATGCCATTACTTCATACGCTATGATTCACGTTAGTTATCGTCTCAACTTCTTCGGTGGCGGAGGCAGTGGAAGAGGTGGCGGCAATCGTGGAATGCGTGGTGAGGAATTTGAAGGCGGACGTGGTGAAGGACGTGGCGGATTCGGTGGAGCACGCGGTGGCTTTGGCGGTAATGGAGGAGGCGGAAGAAGATGGTAAGTCTACTTATCCATTAAATAATGCTAATAAATGCGTGAGTGCATGATTTTTTTCTTACCTTTGCTTTATGATATGATTTCGTGTCAGTAACACGGAGCATTGTAAAGTAAATATTGTTTATGAATCGTTCACAACAAATCATTCGTACCAGCATTGTCAGCATCATTGCCAATGTGCTGCTTGCCGCATTCAAGGCAGTGGTGGGCTTATTGGCACATTCGGTGGCCATTGTCATGGATGCTGTCAACAATCTCACAGATGTCTTTTCAAGCGTAGTTACGATTATCGGTACTCGATTGTCGCAACGTCCACCCGATTTGAAGCATCCTTTCGGTCATGGGAGAATAGAGTATTTCAGTGCTATCGTAATCTCTGTTATCGTCTTGTCGGCTGGTATTACGTCTTTGATAGAATCAGCCATCAAGATTATTCATCCCAATACGCCTACGTATTCAAAAGTTACGTTAATAGTCATCATCGTGGCAATCATCGTGAAACTGTTGTTGGGACGATACGTGAAAGCTCGTGGCGAACAGTTGAATAGTGATGCGCTTATCGCATCAGGTTCCGATGCTTTGTTTGATGCCATTATCACCCTTTCTACGTTGGTTTCGGCTGGTATCATGCTGATTTGGAATGTTTCCTTGGATGGAATCTTGGGCGTTATCATTTCGTTGGTTATTGTCAAGGCAGGTTTCGACATGCTCTCATCTCCCGTTAATGAGTTGTTGGGGGCAAGGATTCCTTCTAAGTTGGTCAAGGAAATCAAGCAAGAGATACTTACTCATAAGGAGGTATATGGTGTCTACGACATCATTCTCCACAATTATGGTCCAGACGTGTTGATAGGTTCCTTGCACGTGAGTGTGAAAGACACCATGAACGCATACGAAATTCATGGATTGACACGAACGATTTCGGAGGAGATGTACCAGAATCATCATATCATCATGACGGTTGGTGTTTATGCCGTTGCTACAGGTGAACACAAGCGTGCGAAATTGCAAGATACTGTTGTCAGAACGTTACAAAAGCATGATGACATCTTGCAGATGCATGGTTTTTATTACTTCGAGAAAGAGAATCGTCTTTCCATTGACATCATTCCCAATTATACCGTGAAGGATGAAGCCGCTTTTGGAAAGCAGTTGGAAGAAGAACTACGAACCCAATTGCCCGATATAAATATCACGGTGGTCATCGACCATAATTATAGTGAGTGAGATAGAAAAAACGATTCGCAAACACCAATGTCCTATAGAACATAAAAAAGCCCTAACTATTGTTGTTAGGACTTTTTTATGCGTGTTATGTTTGAAAACAAAACTATGTCGTTATTTCAAATAAGCCAAGATTAAGTCTACGAATTCATCCTCATTCCTTTCGTCAACCGTAATGA
>JAEEGL013955232.1_pt1 | contig 15787 bp, 14 predicted proteins | sample 9134231 | NCBI WGS metagenome assembly JAEEGL01 (sample SAMN16246548, study PRJNA631951) | gut metagenome | biome: gut microbiome; feature: rumen; material: fiber-attached | host: Bos | place: Iran: Karaj | collected 2018-10
CTGCTCTTCTGAATCGATTCCGGTTACATCAGCAAGCTTTGTCAACATTTCTTCGAGCTGGCCACTTCTGGCAGAAGAAAGGAGCATCCGACCGTAAAGCGGCGGATAGATATTGTGATCATACAAAGCCTGTGCCAGGCTCTTGCCTTCTTTCATCTCATCAAAGGCAGCATCCACATCCTTCTTCAGTTCCGGATGCGTAACAAGAGAGACAGCTTCTTCCATGGCAGTATCAGTATCCATTCCACTGGAAAGGAATGTCGAAAGCACATCTGTAAACTGGGAAACGGATAACTGCCGGATCGCAGACTTTGTCATGGGGAATTTTCGAAGGATCGATAGAACCTTCTCCTTACCGGCCGGCGTCCGCGAGGCAAGGAACAATCCCAGGATCAAAAGGCTGATCAGTCCGATCACGATCATACTCACAATACTGATGACCCTCGCCGCGGAGATATAATAATAAGAAGATTGTGCCAGTGTACCGGCCATATTCTCATAGACGTCTACAAAGACCGGCATAACCAGTGTGACCATCAGGATGAGAACTGCACTCATCATAAGGAGCAGGACCAGCGGATAGATGATCGCAGAACGGATCTGCTTCTGCAGGTGATCCTGCCGTTCATAGTAACCGGTCAGAGAACGAAGTACCTGATCCAGTCGGCCAGCCTGCTCGCCAGCGGCGATCATATCCTGTGCATAGACAGGAAATGCTCCGCTTTTTTTGAAAGCCTGTGCAAAGCTCTCGCCCAGGATCATCTCTTTCTCCATGCTTTTCATTACGTCATGGAAACTGCCTTCCTTTGTGTCTTCGGACAAAAGCCCAAGAGCCTCTTCCGGCGTGATGCCTGCATGCAGCATCATTGACATTTCCTGACAAAAAACGCTGATAGCCTGCGATTCCAGTTCTTTTTTCTTTTCAGCCATACCCTTGCACCTCTTCAATAATAATACCGATTGGTATACCGGCTGTCATCTTCCAGCTTATCTGCTGAAGTATTGCCAGCGGCAAAAGTGATATCTACACGTTTCCAGTTGTTTTCACTGACACTGATCTCTACCGAAAGCCAGCCCTTCTCTTTGATGTAGATCCGGTTCCATGCGTGGTAGAGCTCATCCTCCCCGAAATACCCTGTGACGACCTGGCACGGGACGCCCTGCGAACGAAGCATCGCAGCCGCCAGAGCCGCATAATCAAAGCAGATCCCGTCTTTCGTCTTTAATGTTGAAGACGGGGTAGGAAGATATCCGCTCTGGACAGTCGCCGCTTTTTCATGGTCATATGTTACGGTATCCTTCAGAAATTCATAGATCGCTGAAGCGATCTGGAGATCATTCACGGCATATTTCGAAAGCTCATAGGCTTTGTCCACCAGTTCTTCATCCGGACGGTAATTACAGATCTGGTTCGGACGCAGGAAAGGCTGAAATTCATCGATGAGTTTGACTTCGATCTCTTCACTCCAGACCATCATGTACTTGCTGCCTTCGATATTCTGCATGACCCGAACAGTATAGGTCCCATCTCCCATGTTGAATGGAAAGATCGTTTCTGTCCCATCGGAAGGAAGATCATAGGTATAAGTATCCTTATCTGTGATGACCTGGAACTTCAGCCTGTCTTCAGAGATATACGATATCCCCATAAAGCCCTTCTGAGTCTGGGAGAGATCCGCATAGCCGCCTTCGAAGTAGACAGCTGCAGCAGGATCGATCCTGGCATCCAGCACCTCTTTTTTCTCCCTTGGTTCTCCCTGGTTCCGGCGCGGGATCTCTTCATCCGGGATCTGGATGGATGATTCCGATAGCTCGGTCTCTTTGAACGATTCCGATAATTCGGTCTCTTTGGGCGATTCCGATATTTGGGGACTGTTGCTGCTGCATCCCTGTATAAATAATACAAGGACAAGCAGCAAGATCCGAATCGTTTTGCGTACGGTTTTCACTGGCTTGTCCTCTGTAAATGGTTTTTCATTTGTTTCTGATACCAATCAGTTCTTCTCTTTTTGCAAGAAGCTCCTTAAGCATAGGACGGTAGTCCATCTGCGTATGACTGCGCAAAAGCTCGGTCATTTCCGATACGATTTTCATCATAGGATCTATGGAAAGGTTTCCTAAAACACCCTTGAGCGCATGGGCTGCCTCGAACGCAGCGTTCAGATCATTTTCTGCAATCGCTGTTTCGAGACGCTGAAAGTTTTTGTCATCGATCCCCATACCCACCATACGAAGGTAGAAAGCTTCGTTGTTCATCATACGGGCAAGACCTTCATCCACGTTTGCACCAAAGATTCTTAGTTCATTGATCGTCAGCATAGGTATTGTCTCCTGCTATAATATGTTTACAGATCCCAGCCCTGACTCTCCTCATCTTCCGGTTCGCTTACCGTATCGACCGCACTTTCGATGAGTTTGATCATTTCCCAGATCGAGCGGAAATTGATGGTCTTGTCTTCCTCGACCCAGGTGAGCCGTCCCTGCCAGCTACTGTTCTGCCGGTGCTGTACACGGACTATGAAGGTGCCGAGCTCACCGTGTTTGCTTAATACCTGTTCATCTTTCATGACTTTTTCCTCCTGGGAATGATGTTGTACGAGCGTCTGAGGGAAAAAACTGCGGCTGTTCGTGGATCGCTGAGGGAATCCCAGCCAGTCGAAAAACTGTTCCATCTGATTGACCATTTGTTCCAGATTATCAAAGGCGATGCCTTCTTCCTGATAGGAATGGAACATTTCTCCCTTAAGCTCAGGTTCTATCTCACTTTTATCTATTTTCTGAATACAAAGCACCACCGCATTCGGTGATCCAAGATATCTCTGTGTTGCCATAAGTACCTCACTTGGCCGGCGGAGCCCAGATGACGCTCGATACATGGTATTCGACGCCGGTCCTCTGACGGCCGATGATGAATTTTGCATTGATTCTTCGCTGAATCACGGAGCAGTTCTCTCTGGTCGTATTGACGAGAAGTACCAGGCACTGTCCTTTTCCATACCGTGTCATAGCGTCGCCTCTTCGGATCGTACCGTGGATCGCATCAACCAGACGTACTGACAGTTCGTCCAGCACTTTTCCGTCTTTCATTGGGTTTCCTTTGCTGTCTACAACTGTACAAAGCATCAGATAGACAGATTGGCCGCCACGTTCGAGCATGCGTTTGACCATCTGATAGATGCCCTGAAAAACCGGATAGCTGCAAAGATAGCCGCCTGGTCCATCCGTGTCGTGTGCTGAAAGTTCGCCTTTGATCATATCCAGCGCTGCGTGTTTATACTGCATCTCAGCGCCAAGCCTTCCGAACTGTTCCATGAGCTTTTTGGAAGGTCTGAGGCCAAGTTCGTTCAGATAGTAATCGACCGTACTTTCGTATAATCTGCGGGCATCTTCATACCGGTTCAGAGAAGCCAGGGCTTCCATCGTTACGGTCTCCCAGTCGGCCAGCGGATCGACTTTGGAGGCGAACACACCCAGTTCACGCATATGGAAATAATCCTGAGATTCTCGAAGAAGTTCAGTAGTCGTCTCCACGCATTCACAGAACATTTCTTTATATCGTCTGGCCTCCCGGGCTGCCCAGATAACACCGGCCTGTGCCGGAAGGAATTCCCCGGTATAAAGGTAACAGGCGGCAAGGTAAGCTTCCTGACGTTTATAATGATCGTCTGTTTCCTTAGCCGTTTCGATCATCCGGACGAACCGGTCTGTATCCAGAACAGTAGGGATTTCCTTTGTCCAGAAGAAAACGCCTTTTTTCTGGGTGATATAGGGGATATCCGGCATACCCTGCCTGACAAGCTTTTTCTTGGTATTATAGATGACACTTTGCAGTGCGTGGTGCACGTTGGCAATATCCCGCTCGTAAAACAGCAGTTCTTCCAGTCTGTCTCTTGTGACACCGATATCGCCGCTGTGGATCAGGATCTGCAGAAGATCGGTAAACTGCGAATCCGATGCCTTGGAACCTCCGGCGATCAGTTTGCCGTTATACTGGATGGAGAAGCCGCCCAGCATACGAACATACAATACATCTGAATTAAATTCACTCATTTCTCATTGATCCTCGAGAGCATACCCTGCAGGTACGTATGATCGTCAATTACGTTCTGTATCTTCTGACGTATCTCATTCCAGTAGGCTTCGGATTCTTCCTTAGCCTTTGTTTCCATTTCTTCAGATCTTTTTTTGCTGTTTTCCAATAATTCAGAGGCTTTGGCTTTACTGTCCGCCATAGTCTTGGCTGCTTCTTCCTTAGCAACCTCCAATGTTTTCTGAGCTTCCTCTCCGGCTTCTTCCTTCAGCCGGTCAGATTCTTTTTTGGCATCAAAAAGCATCGTCCGGGATTCTTCCATGGCTTTGGCCAGGATCTCATCAGCTTTAGCCTTATGCTCTTTTTCATAAGTATCGGCAGCGGCATAATGCTCCTTCTCGTAATCCGAGGCCTTTGTTTCTTTTTCTTCCCAGATTCTTTTTGCATTCTCCATGTACAGATCTGCTGCTTTTTGTGCTTCTGTGAAAACATTGGTCAGCTTAACAGATGCTTCCGCGAGAGATCCGGATTCTTCGATCAGAATGGTACGGTCTTCCAGTTTTTGCTTATACCCTTCGATCTCACCTTTAAGCAGTTCGATCTCCTGTGCCTGATCGAGCAGAATCTCGAGAAGCTCTGACCTGTTCAAGCGTTTTAATTCTTTATCTGTCATCCAGACCTCACCTCATTATAAAATAAAATGATTCTTTTACCCATTTTATCATTGATTTTTGATTAATGCAAGGGGGGACGAAGAGTTTGCGTAAATTCTCTTTTCTTCCCATAATTATTGTTGTATAATTACGTCATTATGATAAAACAAGTATTTCTCAAGTTTGTAAAACGGCTGCGAAACGATGACTTTATGGGTTATGCAGCGCAGATTTCGTTTTATCTGTTGGTCTCACTTATTCCGCTGCTGATTATGCTGGCAGCCTTCCTTGGCGGTTCCGGGATCATTGATCTTGGCGATCTGCTGGAAATGCTGCGCTCAACAAAGATCTTTCCGGACAGTACACTGACCATGGTCGACTCCATGTTTCAGGGTGTTACGCTTCCCAAGCAGTCGATTCCGGTCTATATTGTTCTGGTGATCTGGTTTGCTTCCCGTGGAATCCGTGCAATCATGAACGCGATCCATATGACGTTCCGGACCCGGAACTCTTTCAGTATTCCCAGACACTTCCTGCTCTCTTTTTTCTACACGATCTGTTTCGTCCTGATGATCGTTCTGTTTATGGTCCTGATCGTGTTTGGTGATCGTCTTTTCACGTTCCTTTCCAATACCTTCCATGAACAATTTTTCGTATCTGTGATCGTCACGCTGATCCGTTATTTTATCCCTTTGTTCATGCTGCTTGTCTTCTACACTGTACTGTACCGGGTGATTCCGGGCAAGGACCTTCGAATCCGGGATGTGCTTCCGGGATCGATCGGGGCAACGATCGGGTCATATGTCGTAAGTTATATCTTTTCTCTCTTTGTTTCTTCCGCTACAGCCGATTATTCCGCCATTTACGGCGGCCTTTCCAGTATTGCTGTTCTGTGCACCTGGATGTGGCTGTTCTCTCTGATCCTGATCCTTGGCTCGGAACTCAATGCCTGTGTCTATGAAGTGAAAAATGATACGACACTGATCAGCATATATTAAGAAAAGAATTGACATCATATCTATTATACAAAAGAAAAATCAATCAAAGCATCGCACAAAGGGCAAAACATGGTCATTTTTGCGTTTTTATTGTATGAATATCGCATTTGACGAATGCAGATGGTCGTGATATACTGCAAAAAAGTACTATCGTAAGAGGAAAGAAATTGAAAAAGATCCTGACATCCTTTACTGATTCTCTTGCAGAATTGAAAAATATCCGGTCACTGACCGGTCTGTCGATGCTCCTGGCACTGGATCTGGTGCTTAACCTGGTTGCATCGATTCAAATTACCGAGTCCCTTCGCTTAAGCTTCAGCTTTATTGCTGCCGGACTCATGGGAATGCTGTACGGACCTGCCTGCGCCGGTCTGGCCTGCGGTATCGTTGATATCCTTCAGCTTTTTATCAAGCCGACAGGTCCCTATTTTCCGGGATTTACACTTTCCGCTGTTCTGACCGGTATCATCTTCGGACTGTTTCTATACAAAAATCAGTGCACTTTGAAACGAATCATCATTTCAAAGGCACTGATCAATGTCCTGATTCATCTTTTGCTGAACAGCGTCTGGATCACTGTACTTTACGGCAAAGCTTTCTGGGCGAATATTCCAGGCCGTGTGATCAAGAATGTCGGTATGCTGCCTGTGGAGATCCTCATTCTTTGGATCTTGCTCCCGGCAATCGTGAAAATCCTTAAAGCCCAGGGAAAACACTAATTATCCTCAACATGGAAACAACGAAGCACATCTGCCTCCAGGGTTTCCGTTGTCGCCTTTCTTAGTACCCATTCGCGGGAAGCTTTACCGAGCTTCCCGCTTTTTTCCGGATCCTCCAGCGCTTTGAGCAGCGCCGTGTACCAGTCATGTCTCTCTACCTTGATATCAGCATAACCAAACTCTGATATGCAGGGCACTTCTACCAGGGCAGCTTCATTGGGACGGCTGTCCATATGCAGAAGCTGTGGATCGAACTGGTCAGAATGAGGAACCAGAAGATAGGATACCTCACTAAGCTGCTCGGCCAGTTCAAGCCACGATGAAAAAGCAGCTGTATCGATCCGGGAATCAAAGTATTTCAGCGTCTCAGGGATCTGTTCATCTCCAATCATCTTAAGCCGAAAGTCTTCCCGTTCATCCATCAGCTTTCTGATATCGGGTGCGATCGAACTGATATCTTCGTGGGAACTTCTTCCAGCACTGACAAAACCGAATACCATTGGTCCGTTTGCACTTTTCCCGCGGATTCTCATCGCGCGTTTGGCAAGTGTGCGCATTTCATAGCTGATAACATTTTTCTGTACAACGACAGCTAAGTTCCTATACTTTTTCATCACCTGCTGGCGCATCATCTCATCAGGAACCAGACATCCTCGGCTTCTTTCCAGACCCGGATCAATCGTATTGCTGTCAGCATCAAAACTTGAAAGACTGTTCCATATCTCAATGCCGGTCCGCTCCGCAAAATTGTAGAAACGATTCAATCTCCGGCTCCACTCACAGTCAAAAAAGAGTACCTGATCATAGCGTCTGAGCACTTTATTCTTCAGTTTTCCGAGCTGACAAAGATCCGGGGAGATTCCGTATCCAAGAAGCTGTTCCCGAAGGTGCTCGACACGAAAACGCATAAAATAACTCTCTTTTTCATAGATAAAGAGAATTTTGCGGTTATAGGATGACTGTTTGATACCCTGTCCTCTGGCAAATGCCAATAGTTCATCGATGATATTCCAAGCGTCTTTTTTTGACAAGAGCAATCCATCGCTGTATCGTCTCACCTGCTGCATAGCTGCACCGATTGGGAGTGAAGCTACCGGCAAGCCAAGATCCTGGCTCACTCTGATCAGATCAGAATACACTTCGGGATAGATGGAAGTATTGAGGAACATGTCAATATCTTCATGAAGACAGAGCTTCGGCAGCTGAGAAAACCTGAATGACCCTGTCTGCCTGAATTTTTTGGACGAGATCTTTTCGCTTGTTTCCCCAAACAGAATGATATTCATGTGAAGTGCTTTCATCTGAGCGGCAGCTGCAAGATCGGCTACCAGTTCACTTCCTTCCAGCTTGCCGATCTTACCCATCAGTCCGATATTCACAGTATCTGTCAATTTGGCTCTTTTTACGATTTTCGGCAAAGCAGTGGGCTCTTCCGGAATAATATGCAGCTGATCCAGTCTTTCATAGGTTTTCTTCATCAGATGGAAGGAATCTTCAGAGAAAAGTCTTATCTCCTGACATGCATCGAAAAAGTGCTGCCACTTTTCCCGCCATTCTTTAATCGAAGTCGGCTTCATCACAGAGAAAGACAGATCCATTTGTGCCAGGCATTTATCGCAATTCTCGGCAGGCGGAAGTTCACAGTAGGCGTTGTTCTCCCCCATCAGATACACGCCGGGACAGATGCAGTAATAATCATGAATCATAGCAACAAGTCTGGCGCCTGAACGCTCTGCATAACGGATGAGTGCTTCCTGATGTTCATACAGATCAGGATATTCTCTGAGGTTCTCAGCATTGATCCCATTGATCCGGATCATATCACAGAAATGAAAGACACCGCCGAGATCCTGCATCCAGAGTATCTCCGTGTGATCCTGATAACTGTATTCCAGTTTATACTGATGCGTCAGCGGCTCATAGGATACATACAGAAAGATATCTGTTTCTCCCCGATGTTCTTCGCAGTAACGATAATAGTAGCTGGATTTCTGGCTGGAACCCAGGATCAGATATTTTTTCTGTCCCAGATCCGAGGAGAGACGGGCAAACACATAGGCTCGCGCCGGAAGCAGAGCGTCCTGCTGGGAATAATCCTGCAGCAGCTTATTATAATCCGGATGTTTTTCCAGAATACGCTTGGTAAATTCTTCATCCATCCGCCGGTGCTCTTCCGGCCGGTAGGCTCTGGTGTGTCCATGATATACATAAAGATTTTCAACTGCCACATTCCGGTATCCTGCCTGAGCTGCGCGGATACACCATTCACGGCTGCTTCCGTAGCTTTTTTCAAAAGTCTGCTGATCGAGAATTCCGATCTTTTTGATAACATGCTTATTGAGGGCCATACAGAACCCGTCGCCCATGGGAATTGTTGAATACAGTGATCGGATCTGCCTGAAGCCTGCATCCACCTGATCTACAGAAAGGTCGGAGAAGATGGTATTCTCCACCCCGCTTTTCGGAAAACCGGTGATAATACCAAGATTGCTTAAGGGCGTACAGCTTGCAACAGTGGGGTCTTTGATCAGCGGTGCCATCAGACGTTCCAGCCACTCATCCGGAAGTTCAACGTCTACGTTTAAAATGACCACATGATTTTTGGTCATGACAAGCCCACGGTTGATGGTTTTGATCATGCCAATATTGCGCTCATTGCGAATCAGCCGGACGTTCGTATGGGTATCCCGGTATTCTGCAAGAACCCGGACAGTCTCTTCGTCTGTACTGGCATCATCCATCAGAATCAGCCGATAGCGGATCCTGGTACGCTCAATACTTCTCAGACATCTTTTAAGCAGTTCAGCACTGTTGTAAACAGGAAGGACGATATCGACCAGAAGATCCCCCAGACCACTGGTGATCTCGTCTGAACGACGGAGATACTGCTCCAGGATCTGCCGGTAATTGGCACCGCCGCGGGTAAGATCCGCATGACGCTTTTCTTCACGACGATCCTTCGCGCTTTGGATTCTGGACTGAACGATCGTTTGCCACTGACCGTGTTTCAGATTATCCACCTTTCGTCCTCCTTTCTGCTGCAATGTTTTTTGATCCTGATCAGATCTTCCTGACCAGAATGGTCCCTTCCGAGATCAGTTCATTTCCCGGACGAGGAATCCTGATTTTCTGCTGTGCATGAGGCGCACTTTCCTGTTCGGTTCCGTCCTCTGCACGAATAAAGCCGGCAATCACCGGGATCATCTCTCCTTTTGGCATCAGGAGAAAGAGTTCATCCCCTTTCAGGAATTTCCCTCTCTGCTCAACCAGAAGAGCATTCTCTTCTGTTTTAAGGACTTTTCCGGCAAAGTCGATCTGTTTGATATAGGATGCTGAAGTGTAGATCTGATCCTCCCGCCCGGGTTTCCCCAGGTAGAAACCGGTCGTATAATCCCGGTGGGAAACCATGGACAGCTGTTCCTTATAATATGTTTTTCTGCTCTCATAAAGAGCCGGATCCTTCTCAAGATCATCCAGTGCTTCCCGGTAGATCTTTGTGACCATCGCCACATAGAGCGGTGTTTTCATACGCCCTTCGATCTTGATGCTGCCGATACCTGCCTCTTTCATCTGCGGCAGATATTCTACCATACACAGATCTTTACTGTTAAAGATATAGGTGCCCTCTTCCCCTTCCGTAACAGGAAAGTATTCTCCTGGTCTGGTCTCTTCCGTCAGTCGGTACTTCCACCGGCATGGCTGAGAACAAAGACCCAGGTTGCTGTCCCGGTCGGACAAATATGTGCTCAGAAGACACCGTCCGGAGATAGAAATACACATTGCGCCATGAGCAAAGGCCTCGATCGTCAGATCTTCCGGAATATGATTTCGAATCTCTTTCATCTCCGCCAGTGAGATTTCCCGAGCTGCAACCACTCTTTTTACTCCCTGGGACGCCCAGAAGCTAAAAGTCTGATAGTTCGTGGCACTGGCCTGTGTAGAAAGATGAATTTCCATCTGAGGAACTGTACTTCTTGCGATCTGAATCAGCCCGGCATCTGCCATGATCAAGGCATCCACGCCAATCTCCTGAAGGTAAAGAAGATATTCTTCGATTCCGTCAAGATGTTCATTATGTGCAATGATATTAACAGTAACATAGACCTTAACGTCATGCTCATGGGCAAAAGCAACTGCCTGTGCCAGTTCTTCTTTACCGAAATTTCGGGCTTTAGCCCGAAGACCATACATCTCTCCACCTAAGTAGACCGCGTTTGCTCCGTAAAGCACCGCGGTCTTCAGTGATTCGAAGGATCCTGCCGGTGAAAGAAGCTCCATCCGGGAATCAGTCTTCGTCATCATAGTCTTCATCTTCATTTTCTTCTTCATCGTTCCCGGCATTTCTGTCATAGGTGCCATTCGCGACTGCTTCAAACTCTGAATAATCGGAGGTGAACAGATGCTCACCGGTTCCGTCTTCATAGCCAATGAAATACAGCCAGTCTCCGTCTGCCGGATTCAGTACCGCTTCGATCGCGATCTGTCCGGGGTTGCAGATAGCACCCACAGGGAAACCGGAATACTTGTAGGTATTGTAGCGTGATTCCACTTCAAGGTCGGAATAGCTTACGAAATCCTCACCGGTACCTTCTTTGCCAAGGGCGTAAAGGATCGTACAGTTAAGGCCCCAGGGAAGGCCGTCTTCATTACGGTTGTAAAGGACACGGGCTACCATAGGAGCTTCTTCCTCCAGCATAGCCTCACGCTCGATACAGGAAGCCATTGCAATGACCTGATCTACAGAAAGACCCAGTTCAACTGCCTGCTGTTTCCACAGTACATGTTTTTCCCATTTGCGTTCAAACTCACGCAGCATTCGCTTAACGATGCCTTCCGCACCGTTTTCAGGAATGATCTCATAAGTATCCGGCCACAGATACCCTTCCAGTAAAAACTCACGGTCACCGCGGCGGTTGATCTGTCCGTAGTAATCGAAATCATAATCTGTTCGGTTACAGGCAGCTTCGAACTCACTCGCCAGACAGATATTCTGCTCTTCCAGATACTGTGCGATCTGACGGATCGACCATCCTTCAGGAATGGTGATCGTCACGCTCTCAGCTTTTCCGCCTTCCTGAAGGACTTCCATGATCGTCTCAGCCGGCATTCCTCGTACGATCTTATAGACACCGTACTGGAAGTTGTCTTCAGCTCCGATCAGCTTCGCCTTGATTCGGAACAACAGTACATTATCGATCAGCTCGTTTTCCTTCAAGAGAATACCGATCTCTTCAGCAGTCGATCCTTCAGGAATGTTGATGGTGATTACTTCTCCTTCCGGATCATAGGTGTCGAATTCATCTGTTTTAATAAAGTTATAGGTCACGCTGTAGCTGACAGCCATGATTCCGCCAAGAATGAGCGCAACAGCAGCGAAAAAGATCAGGTTTTTGATATTTCGAGCTACAAACGCGAGTAGTCGGTTGAATCCGTCAACAATGACTGCGCCTACTTTTGCCATATTCCTTTCCCCTCCTACTCATCTACTTCCATGATAACCGGAAGTACCATGGGGCTGCGCTTGATCTCTCGCCACAGATAATCTCTCAGTGCATCCCGGATATCGGTCTTTACACTGCTCCAGTCCATCTGACTGAGCGGACCATAGTCTGCCAGGATTGAACTGACAACATCACGGCATCCTCTGATCAGTTCTTCTGACTCCTTAACATAAACAAAACCACGGCTGACGATCTCCGGTCCGGAAACGATCCGGCCGCTTCGCTTACCGATCCCGATGGCTACGATCATCAATCCTTCCTGAGACAGGATCTTTCTGTCTTTCAGTACCACATTGCCCACGTCACCGACACCAAGCCCATCCACCAGGATAGGTTCAACATCGATTCTGTCTGTCACAACCGCACTGTAGGAATCCAGTTTCAGAACCATTCCGTTGGAAAGGATCAGGATATTTCTGGGATCATGTCCCATGGAACGAACCAGTCCGGAATGGGCAGTCAGATGTTTGAATTCGCCGTGTACGGGAATAAAGTATTTCGGTTTGACCAGAGAGTAGATCAGTTTCAGCTCTTCCTGACTGGCGTGTCCGGATACATGAGCGTCCTGATAGATCACTTTGGCACCTCTCATCATCAGTTCGTTGATGACGTTGGTAACGGTCTTCTCATTGCCCGGTACCGGCCGGCTCGAAAAGATGACCGTGTCACCTTCTTTGATCTCGATCGCCTTGTGTTCTCCGGAAGCCATCCGGGAAAGTGCTGCCATCGGCTCTCCCTGCGATCCCGTCGTGATGATGACCAGTTCATCATCATCGTAGTCCTTCATTTCAGAAATATCGATCAGTACACCGTCCGGCACTTCCAGATATTCCAGTTCGAGGGCGGTATTGATGACATTCACCATGCTCCGTCCGACACATACTACTTTTCGGCCGACCATCGCTGCCGCATTGATGATCTGCTGTACACGATCAACATTGGAGGCGAATGTTGCGACTAGTATTCGACCTGCTGTCTGCGGAAACATTTCTGTAAATACATGCCCGACAGAGCGCTCGCTCATCGTATAGCCAGGACGCTCGGCATTTGTCGAATCAGACAAAAGCGCAAGTACTTTCTTTCTTCCGAGTTCCGCAAAGCGCATCAGATCGATAACGCCGCCGTGGATGGGTGTAAAATCCACTTTAAAGTCGCCGGTGTGAATGATCACGCCGGCCGGAGTCGTAATCGCCAGCGCAACTGCGTCTCCGATGCTGTGATTGGTACGGATAAATTCAACCTTGATCTCACCAAGATCGACACTGTCCCCTGGCTGGACGAGATGCAAACTGGCATTTTTCACTGTGAATTCTTCCAGTTTGCTTCGTACCAGGCCAAGCGTCAGTCTGGTTCCGTACACAGGAACATGGAACTCTCTCAGAAAATACGGGAGGGCTCCGATATGATCTTCATGTCCGTGGGTCAGAACGACTGCACGGATTTTGCTGTAATTGTCACGTAGATACTGAAAATCCGGGATGATCGAATCGATACCTGGCATATCGTCATCAGGAAATGCCTGTCCGCAGTCGATGACGATAATATCTTCAGCGGTCTCAATGACCGTCATATTCATGCCGATCTGATCCAGCCCACCAAAGGGAATGATCTTCACGGATTTTCTTTCTTTTGCTGCGCTTGCGCGCCGGGTTACAGTTCTGGTAGATAAATTACTCATTCCTCTTCTCTTTCTTACTCTTCGGTCGATAGTTCATATTCGTCGTCTGCCTGATCTTTCAGTATGTCAGAGACGGCATTAAATTCCTCTTCGGGAAAGTCTGTTGTTACATATAATTCAAGGTCGCTCTCATCTTCGCCGATCATAAACTGAGCTTCTTCTTTGCTGCAAAGTTTCAGGATATAGGCGTCGATATCGTCGTTGATTTCTTCTTCGTCTGCTTCGTCTTCAAAGAAATCATCATCTGACAGGTCATTGGTATCGACTGCCAGAATATAAAGACCCTGCTGCCACTCACATACATCGATCACTTCCATGACATTGGAAACATTTTCTTCCAGATCTGTCACATTGATCCAGTCAAGGTTCTGCAAAGTGGAAAGGCTGACTTCATAATTTAAACTCATCGGGTATTAACTCCTTTATTTCTTCTTCCGTATGTCCATCCAGAAATTGTTGCAGAATAATTCTGGCCGCCAGTTGGTCAACGACCTCTTTCCTTTTGTGCCGGTCATGAATACCGGCTTCTATCATGGGCTGTTCAGCTTCCCATGTGGAGAGCCGTTCATCCTCCATGACTACTTTTACTTTATAAATGTCACGTTCAAGCCGATGCTGGAAATGGAGCGCTTTTTCCGCACTGGTTCCTACACTGCCGTCAAGCCTGAGCGGCAGTCCCAGTACAATCAGATGAATGTCATTCTCCTCACAGATGGCACGGATCCGGCGAACCGTGGATTTCAGATTGACCTCATCTGTACGCTTGATCGTTTCCAGAGGTGAGGCAAGAAATCCGGTCGGATCAGACATGGCAACGCCTACCGTCCGGCTTCCGTAATCAAGACCTAATATTCTCACTCTTCTTTCCGTTTCTCTTCCAGCTGGTGATATTCCACGAAGGAACGGACTAACTCTTCGATGATTTCATCGCGGTCGATCCGGGCGATCTTGCCTCTTGAACCTTTATAGCTGGTGATATAGGTAGGATCCTCGGACATGATATAGCCGACCATCTGATTGACAGGATTATAGCCCTTGACCTGCAGGGCTTTATAGACATCGATCAGTACATCTCTGACCGATTCCTGTGGATCGGAAACGATTTTAAAATACTGGGTTCCAGCTTTTTCTCTTTCCTGTTCGCTCATGTGGTCCTCCTTAGATTTTCCCTTTCAGGATAATATCCAAACCGGATGCACTGTGGTTGGCACTCCGGACCTTCACATAACCATCGATCCTGACTTTGATCAGATCACCCTGACCGATCCCTTCCGGGATATCAGCCGCGGGGATAGCTGTACGGACATAGTTGTCGGTAAGACCGACAAAATATTGAGTGGAATTCAGTCCACCTGACTCAGTCTGACTTTCCTCTTTCTGTTCCAGCAGCACTGTCACTTCTTTTCCCTGCATACGTTCCATATAAGCTCGGGAAGCTTCACCGGTAACATCAAGCAGTTCATGCGCTCTTCGTTTTCTGATATCTGCCGGGATCTGATCATTCCTTCGTCCGGCACTGGTTCCTTCCATTCGGGAATAGGGAAAAATGTGTGCCTCTGCAAAAGCCATTTCCCGAACAAAAGCCAGGGATTCCCGGTGGTCTTCTTCACTTTCTCCTGGAAAGCCCGCAATCACATCCGTACTGAGAAATGGATCATCAAATGCTTCGCGAAGGAGTCTGACAGCATTCCGGTAATCTTCTGCTGTATAGTGACGATTCATCTCTTTAAGGGTCTTATTGCATCCGCTCTGAAGGGAGAGGTGAAAGTGCGGACAAAGCTTGCTGCTCTTTCGGATTTCATCCACAAATTCTTTCGTAATCAGTCTCGGTTCCAGCGAGCTTAACCGGATCCTGGATAAGCCATTGATCCTGTCAAGCTTAAGGATCAGTTCGGCCAGATCTTCGCCTACAAAGATTCCTTCTTCTGCCAGACGGTTATAATTCTGATCTTTCCAATCCAGGCCGTAAGAGCTGACATGGATCCCGGTCAGAACGACCTCCTGATATCCCTTTTCGGTCAGCTGACGAACTTCATCTGCAATTTCCTGAATAGGTCTGCTTTTCAGCGGTCCTCGTACATATGGGATGATGCAGTACGAACAAAACTGTCGGCATCCATCCTGAATCTTGATAAATGCTCGGGTGTGGTCGGTCGGAAGATGGCCGGAAAAGTCTTCATCAGAAGGTTTTTCCTTGTAAACAGCTGC
>JAEEGL015174583.1_pt1 | contig 15787 bp, 14 predicted proteins | sample 9134231 | NCBI WGS metagenome assembly JAEEGL01 (sample SAMN16246548, study PRJNA631951) | gut metagenome | biome: gut microbiome; feature: rumen; material: fiber-attached | host: Bos | place: Iran: Karaj | collected 2018-10
ATATTCAGGACATGCAGATCAAGAATGGCTTCTAAATTTTGTTTATTCATTTATACAAAAACCAAAGCACATATTCTTAGTTCATGGTGAACCAGAAGGACAAAAGATTTTAAAAGAAAAAATAATTGAAAATGTTGAAATACCAGTTACAATCCCAGACTATGGAGAAAAATATACATTAGATGATAATATTAGGGTAATAGAAACTGTAAATAATGAGTATAAAGAAAGATATTTAAGATTAGAGATAATTGACAGGTTAGAAACATTAAAAGAAGAGTTAGATGATATGGCAGGTATGGTTAAAGAAGACGTATTTGATGAAACAAAGAACGATGAAGATATAGAAGAACTAAATAGAAAGATAAAAGAATTAGAAAAACAAATAGTTGATATTATATCATAAGGAGATACAAATGGAAAAATATTATAATGATGCAATAATCGGAAACAATAAAATGCTTGCAAGTTTTACAAAAAATGGAGAACTAATAAGATTGTTTTATCCAAATACAGATTATAGACAGTTTATAGATTATTTTCATACAGGAGTTAAAATAAATGATTCAAGACTTATATACCTACATAATGATATTAATAATGTATATAGTCAATCATATATAGAAGATACAAATATTTTAAAAACACAAATTATAAACACATATTTTAAATTGGATATAGTTCAAACAGATTTTGTTTGTATAGATAAAAACGTTCTTGTTAGAAGATATAAATTTACAAACAAGAATGATATAGATCTTCAAACAAGTTTTATTGTTCATTCATCACTAATTACAGCAGAGAACAATCAAGTAACAGGATTGTATAAGAATAATAGCTTAATTCAGTATATGCATGATTATGTATTAAGTATTAATTCTAAAAATAGAATTACATCATCTCAAATAAATAATAGTAAAACAAACATTACTGAAGGTAAAATTTGGGATAAAGATTATGTTGGGATGTCAAATGATTCAAGTATATGTTTTGAATTAGGGGTTATTAAACCTGGTGAAGAAAGAGAAGTAGAGTTATTAATATGTATAGATGATGTAAATTCTATTAAAGCAATAGAAACAAAAGCTGATGAGATTAAAAAAATAGATACTAATAAAGAATTAGAAGATGCAAAAAAATATTGGAAAAAATATTTAAAAGAGCATAACACTTTAGATATACAAAATAAGAAAAATGACTTAATGAATAAAGTAGAAAAAATATATAAAAGAACAATTTTGTTATTCCCACTTCTTACAAATCAAGAAACTGGGGGTATTTCTGCTGCAGTTGAAATAGATGAAGGAAGAACAAAATGTGGTAGATACTCATATTGTTGGCCAAGAGATGCCATATTTATTACAAATGCTTTAGATATATTAAACATGGAAAAAGAAACGGAAAAATTCTATAAAACATTTTGTAAAATGACACAAAGTAAATCTGGTATGTGGGAACAAAGATTTTATACAGACGGAAGCTTAGCTCCATGTTGGGGATATCAAATAGATGAAACAGCAAGTGTTGTATATGGAGTATATAATCATTATGAACATACAAAAAATATTAAATTTTTAAAGGACACATTAAAAATGTGTGAAATGGCTGTCAAATATTTAAAAGGATATACAGAGAATTTATTAAATGGAAATTATGAAGAATACAAAAGTTATGACATATGGGAAGAAAATGAAGGAATACATACATATTCGCTTTCAGCTATTTTCTCTGCATTTGAATCAATGATTAAGATTAATAAATTAGTATATCCAGATTTTAAAGACAATAGATTAAAACAAGAAAAAATAAACAAAGAAAATGAAGAACTAGAAAAATATATCGTTAAAATAAAAGACTATATTTTAAAGAACTTATATGATAATGAAAAAAAGACATTTGTAAGAAGTTTTGATAATAAAATAGATATAAGTTTGCTTGGCTTAGTTACACCATTTAAATTATTTGCACCAAAAGAAAAGAAGATATTAAATACATTAGAGAAAATAGATTTAACATTAAGAACATATACAGGTGGATATTTTAGATACGAAAATGATAATTATGCAGGTGGAAATCCATGGGTAATATCTAATCTTTGGATGGCAAAGTATTATTTAGAAGCGGGAAATACATCTAAAGCAAGAGAATGCTTTGAATACGTTGTAAAAAGTGCAACAGAACTTGGATTTTTAGGGGAGCAAGTAGATAATAAAACAATGCAAGCAAAATGGGTAATTGGACTTGGCTGGTCACATGCAATGTTTATAGATATGTTAAGTAAATTATACAATAATTAAAGGAGAAAAATATGGCAAAACAAACGACAGTATTTGTTTGTAGTAATTGTGGAAATGAGTCTTCAAAGTGGTTTGGAAAATGCCCAGCATGTAATGAATGGAATACATGTTATGAAGAAAAATTAAATGTAAAACAGGGTAGTAAATCTGTAAGTAAGGAATCAGCAAAACCTGTTTTATTAAATGATGTCAAAAAACAAGATATAGTAAGATTAAAAACAGGATTTGAAGAATTAGATAGAGTATTAGGTGGTGGCTTAGTTAAAGGTTCTTTAACACTTCTTCGGTGGAGAACCAGGAATTCGGAAAATCAACACTTATTCTTCAATTATGTGATAAAGTAAAAGGCGAGGGAAAAGTTCTATATGTTTCAGGAGAAGAATCAGTTGAACAAATAAAACTAAGAGCAGATAGATTAAAAATAAATAATGATGATATCGCTTTTTTAGGTGAAACAGATATAGATATAATTGAAGATGCAATAGTAAATACAAAACCAAAGCTTGTAATTATAGATTCAATACAAACAATGTATTCAGATGAAATAACATCTAGTCCACGGAAGTGTATCACAGGTAAGAGAAATAACTGCTAAGATAATGAGAATGTGTAAACAAGAAAATATTACAACCATAATTATTGGACATGTTACAAAAGATCGGAAATATTGCAGGACCAAGAGTATTAGAACATATGGTGGATACTGTTCTTTATATAGAAGGTGAAAGATATTTTTCATACAGAATACTTAGAGGTGTAAAAAACAGATTTGGATCAACAAATGAGATAGGTATGTTTGAAATGAAGGATGAAGGCATGTGTGAAATTAAAAATCCTTCAGAAGTTCTTTTATCTGAAAGAGAAGATAATCCACCCGGTGCAATTGTTGTTGCTAGTATTGAAGGAACAAGACCAATATTAATAGAAATGCAAGCATTAACAGCATATAGTGTTTATGGAATGCCGAGGAGAACTGCAAATGGAATTGATTATAACAGGCTTACATTATTAATTGCAGTTTTAGAAAAAAGAGCAGGATTAGCACTTGGTAATCAAGATGTATACTTGAATTTAGCAGGTGGAATAAAAATAAGTGAACCTGCATTAGATTTGGGAATAATACTTGCAACTGCTTCATCATTTAAAAATATTAGTATTGATAAAGGATTAGTTGCAATTGGTGAAGTAGGTCTAACAGGTGAAGTTAGAGCAGTTAATATGATAGAAAAAAGATTGAAAGAAATAGAAAAATTAGGATTTAAAAAGTGTATTATTCCAGAAAGTAATAAAAAACTATTGAAAGATAGCTATAAATTAGATATAATAGGCGTGAAAAATATACAAGAGGCAATTAATTATTTAGGATTAAAAGGATAAAATTTTAAAGTACAAATGCTGGATTATTTTTTGAGGTGAAGAAAGATGTTAATGGAAATATTAAAATTAATAGCTCCTGGAACACCATTAAGAGAAGGACTTGACAATATTTTAAAAGCAAAAACTGGAGCACTTATAATAATAGGTGATTCAAAAGAAATTTTAGATATTGCAGATGGTGGATTTAAAATCGATGAAAATTACACACCAGCAAGATTATATGAGCTTGCAAAAATGGATGGAGCAATAATACTTAGTAAAGACTTAAAAAAGATATTACTTGCAAATACTCAAATAATACCATCATCAAAGATTCCAACAGAAGAAACTGGTACAAGACATAGAACAGCAGAACGTACTGCAAAACAAACAGGAGAACTTGTAATTAGTATTTCACAAAGAAGAAATATAATTACAGTTTTTAAAGGAGATTTTAGATATACAATAGAAGATACTGCAAAAATTGTAACAAGAGCAAATCAAGCACTTCAAACTTTGGAAAACTATAAAAAGGTATTTGATACAAAACTTAAAATTTTAAATGAATATGAATTTAATGATATAGTTACTCTTGATAATGTGATAACATGTATTCAAAGAGCGGAAATGGTAATAAAAATTGCAGAGCAAGTTGAAAAATCAATAATAGAACTTGGAAATGATGGTGTACTTGTAAAAATGCAATTGGAAGAATTGATGGAAGATTTACCTAATGAAGAATTGATGATTATAAAAGATTATATTGCACCAAGTAGAAGACTAGCAGCAGAAAAAATTTTAAACAATATTAGAAAAATGTCAAAAGATGAAATAATAGATTCTACAGGAATTGCAAAATTATTAGGATATGAACAATTTGATAATTATGAAGAAGTTGCAGTTTATCCTAGAGGATATAGGATACTTGGAAAGATTCCAAGAATGCCTGCAACAATCATTAACAATCTAGTTAAAACATTTAAATCTTTCCAATACATATTAATGGCAGATGTAAACAAATTAGATGATGTTGAAGGAATTGGAGAAATAAGAGCAAGAACAATAAAACAAGCATTAAGAAGAATGCAAGAACAATTTGTTTTTGATAACTTTGTAAATTAAAAACAAAGGAGTATTTTTATGAACATAAAGGATAATAAAGGAATAACACTTGCTGTTTTAATAGTAACTGTTGTAATCATGTTAATACTTGTAGGTGTTGGAGTATATAATGCAGATAAATCATATAGAAATGGTGTAATGAATAGTTTTGTAACTCAAATGCAATTAATACAAAGTAATGTATACAATATAAGTTACAATGAAGGAATATTGCTAGGATCTGAAATTCCATCAGGAAAAACAGCTCAATTAACAAATATTATTAATTCAAATAATCTTTCAGGAACAAATAGCAATGATTGGAGATATTTCACAAAAGAGACATTAAGCAGTGACTTAAATATTGATGGCGTAGATGATGAAATTGCAGTTAATTTTAAAACTAAAGAAGTAGTTAGCTTTATTGGAGTAGAATATAAAAACGATATGTATTATACACAATACAATTTACCAGGAGGACAACAATTAATAATTGATAATCCTGAAGATGTATTAGTGTTCAATACAGAAATTTCTGTAGATGGATTAAACGGCAAAGTAAAAATAGTACCTACAAATCATGTAAATTCATTTACAATAAAGTACAAAAAACTAGCATATGGAAACAACTCAGTATATTACATTGATTTTAATGCAGATACAACTGATACATGGCATACAGTAATAAATAATGAATTTGAAGTATCTCAAACAGGAAATTATGTTGTAGTATCAAAAAACAATGATAACAATGAAGAATTTTATACTTATGCATATGTTGTTCTTGCAAATTCACCAAAATTACAAGAAGGTATGTTAAAATTAAATATAAATAACGAAGAATTACAAGAAAATGAGAATTGGGAATATCAATATTCAGACAGATCAAATGCTAATTTATATGCAGGAGCACGTGCTAAAAAAGATGGAATTAATTATATGTGGGTACCAAGATTTGCATATAACAAACAAGATTCACAACAAGTTTATGTAAGATTTTTAAAAGGTAACTCAAATATTCCAACAGATGGAAATTCAATTGAGTTAAATGAAAATGCATGGAAAATTCCAGAAATATTTACAAATAGTAGTACAGGACAAGAGTATAGAGGAGTATGGATAGAAATAGATAGTATGAATAGCAATAAAAAATTACCTAATGTTATTGTTGATTATGAAATACCTGATGAAGATATCATTAAGGTAATATAAATAAAAATTTTAGGAGGATTAACATGAAGAACAAAAAATTAATTTTAAGCATTATTTTATTAGTGGTTGTTATAGCATTAGCTATTGCTTTAATATGGGGGTATATTGCAAAACTAACATATAAGCCTAAAAGACCAATAGTTACTATGGAAATTGAAGGATACGGAACAGTTAAAATGGAATTATATCCTGAAATGGCACCAAATACAGTTAAGAATTTTATTAAACTTGCAAATGAAGGACATTTTAATGGTATTAAATTTACAAGAGTAGAGGATTATTTAATACAATCTGCTTCTAAAGAATTGGGAGAAGGTGAAGTTGCATATAGTATTAAAGGAGAATTCAAAGAAAATGGCTTTGAAGATAATACTTTAAAATATGAAAGAGGAACTGTTGGAATTGGATTAAAAGACTTCTCAGACTATTATTATACATATTATTATTATACAGGTAACATAGATGGAATTATGGAACAAGAACGTAATTCTGGATACGATGTTTTCTTTATAATGACACAAGATATGGAAGATTTTGATGGAAGATATACTGCATTTGGTAAAGTTACTGAAGGTATGGATATTGTTGATAAAATAACAGAACTTGAAACAACAAAACAAACTGATGAAGAAACTGGGGAAGAAGTTGTAACTTCTATGCCAGTAAATCCTCCAGTAATCAAAAGCTTAACTGTAGATACTCAAGGTGTAAAATATGAAGAACCAGTTAGACAGGAAGCATTTGACATGATGAAATGGTTTTCAAATTTACTTACTGTTACACAATATTAAAATAGTAAAAATGTATTCATAAAAATGGATGAATATATTTCATCCATTTTTTATGAAAAAAAAATAAAAAATTAAAAAAATGTATTGACATATTAACTCAAATTTAGTATACTTAATTTCGTCCGATAATTGGGCGCATAGCTCAGCTGGTAGAGCATCTGCCTTACAAGCAGGAGGTCATAGGTTCGAGCCCTATTGCGCCCACCATTTTTTATGGCCCGGTAGTTCAGCTGGTTAGAACGCTAGCCTGTCACGCTAGAGGTCGACGGTTCGAGCCCGTTCCGGGTCGCCATATGGGGATACCAAAAAGTATCCCCAAATTATATAAATGGTCCGATAGCTCAGTTGGTAGAGCAGGGGACTGAAAATCCCCGTGTCGGTGGTTCGATTCCACCTCAGACCACCAAAAAAGTCAAGGCTTTTGCTTTGACTTTTTATTTTATATGATATAAAATTAGAAAAAACAAAATTTATAGGTGTTGCTGCTGCAATTATTGTTAATTTAATATAAAATAAAAAGATAAAAAGGTGGTTTAAATGTTAGAAAAAATATATTTTGTACTAGATGATAAAGTTGAACTTTGTGGTTTGCTACATAAATCAGATATTGAAACAGATGAAGTAATAATATCTATACATGGAATGCAGAGTAATTGCTTTAAGGTAAGAGAAGATATTTTGGCAAAAGAAGCAAATAAATCTGGAATTTCATATTTTGCATTTAACAACAGAGGACATGATTTAATGTGTTATACAAAAAAGATAGATGGTACTAAAGAACTAAATGGTGGATCTGTTTATGAAGATGTATTAGATAGCTATTATGATATAAAAGGCGCAGTAGATAAAATGATTGAGCTTGGGTTTAAAAAAATTCATCTTCAAGGACATTCTTTAGGATGTACAAAAATTATTTATGCATATAATAAATTAAAAGAAGAAAAATATTCTAATTTTAATTATATTAAATCTATAATTCTTTTATCACTTGTAGATTTACCAGATCTTCAAAAATATGATTTAGGTGAAGAAAAATATAAAGAAATGTTAGATTTAGCAATTAAGAAAGAACAAGAAGGAAGACAAATGGATCTAATGCCATTTGATAGTTTTGATCATCCAATTAGTGTAAAATCATATTTAAGATATTATAGAGACAATAAAGAGATAGATTTTGCAAGATTTGGTGATAGTAGCTATGAGTTTAAAGAAATAAATAATATTCAAATTCCTCTATTTTTAAGATGGGGAGAACATGATTTAGTAGTACAAAGTTTAGATTATTTAATTTCATTTTTAAAAGAAAAGATAAAAAATGATAAATTAAATATTTCATATATAAAAGATACAGACCATGGTTACACTGATAAAGAAGAAATATTAGGAAAAGAAATAATGAATTTTATAAAAAACATATAATTATTTGTTTACAAGTTATGTAAAATTTGATAGAATGTGTCTACAGTTCCTTAAAATGGACTGAATCATTTGGAGGTGCTTCAAACATGGTAGACAGAATTCAAAAAGAAGTTGATCAAGCTTATGCTGAATATGAAAAGCAAATAGCTGATCTGCGGAAAAAAGAAGAAGATTTAGCATGGGAGGATTATTTCATGAGCAGGTTCCTAGAAATAGTTGAACTTTATGCTCAAACACAAGTTGAAATTGATGACTACTATGCAGAATCAGATGATGAAAGCGTTGATGAATTTGAAGCAAATGAAAAATCAACACATGCATTGAAAAGAAAACGCGAATTCATACATCGAAATCGTTCAAAAATTCTATCATTGAGACACCAAAGAAATTGTGCAGACCGCGTATGCGCGGCTAAAGCACGCGACAAGGAAGATGATAGGATGTTCAGACTTGAATTAATTCTGACAACTAATTAAACTTCCTGGAGGCAATACTCAGTTTTGAGTATTGCCTCTTTTCATTTTATTAATAAGATGAGTTTTAAATATAAAATTAAATTGATATGTAATTATTGATATGTAATTAATATATATTTTAGTATAAAAATTATTAATAAATTTCTTGACTTTTTATATAAAAACATATAATATACTTATGAAGTAAATAATAAAATTCTTAGAATTTTAAAAGGGAGTAGCTTAAAAATTGCTAATCAACAATCTCGTTTTTAACTGGTTAGCAAACCTAAGCATAGAAGGTAAGCAAGACTTTTAGAGAAATTTTTTAAGTTTCTTTAAAAGTCTTTAATTGTGTAAAATTGGAGGAATAACTATGGCTGATAATTGGTTTAATAAAACGGTAGATGAAACAATATCTACTTTAAATACAAATATTGATAATGGATTAACTCAAGAAGAAGTAATTAAAAGACAGTCAGAGTACGGGTTAAATGAACTGAAAGCAAAAAAGAAAAAAAGTTTATTTATAAAATTTTTAGAACAATTTAAAGATTTTATGATTATAATATTAATAATTTCTGCAATTATATCTGCATTTGTTGGAATCGCACAAGGAGAAGGAATTACAGATACAATAATCATATTTGTAGTAGTAATTGTTAATGCAATAATTGGAGTTGCACAAGAAAACAAGGCGGAAAAATCACTTGAAGCACTTCAAAAATTAAGTTCTCATGTTGCTAAAGTTGTAAGAGATGGATCAATTCAAGTAGTTCCATCTAAAGAACTTGTTCCAGGAGATATTGTTATATTAGATACTGGAGATTATGTTCCAGCAGATTTAAGAATAATAGAGGCTATCAATTTAAAATCACAGGAAGCAGCATTAACAGGAGAATCAGTTCCTGTTGAAAAAATGGCTGCAAAAATAGATGATGAAAAAGTTGGAATCGGTGATAGATTAAATATGTTATTTTCTTCAAGTTTAATAACATATGGTAGAGGAAAAGCAGTAGTTACTGATACAGCAATGAATACTGAAGTAGGTAAAATTGCAGATATCATAAATACTGCAGAAGATAACGGAACTCCTTTACAACAAAAGCTAAATAAATTAGGAAAAACTCTTGGTATTGTTGCTTTAGTTATATGTGCAATAATATTTGGAGTAGGACTTCTTTATGGAAAAGAAGCAATACATATGTTTATGACAGCTGTAAGCCTTGCTGTTGCAGCAATTCCAGAGGGACTTCCTGCAGTATTTACAATTGTACTTGCAATAGGTGTTCAAAGAATGGTTAAAAGAAATGCAATTGTTAAGAAACTTCCAGCAGTTGAAACATTAGGAAGTGCGACAGTAATATGTTCAGATAAAACAGGAACTTTAACACAAAATAAAATGACAGTAGAAAAAGTATTTTGTGATGATAGCTTAGTTAATTTAGATGAATCAAAAAATATGGTAGATATTAAAAAATTAGTGTATGCAAGTATGCTTTGTAATGATACAAAAATATCAGATTCAAATGAACTTACAGGAGATCCTACAGAAACAGCTTTAGTAGATATGGCATTTAAATTAGATTTTGATCCAAGTGTATACGGAATGTTTCCAAGAGTATCAGAGATTCCATTTGATTCTGAAAGAAAGTTAATGACAACTGTTCATGAAGAAAATGGAAAATTTGTGGTATATACAAAAGGTGGAGTAGATGAGCTTTTATCAAAATGTAATTCATATATTTTAAATGGAGAAATAAAGAATGATTTACTAGAATATAAAGAAATAATCAGAAAAAACAATTTGGAAATGGCTCAAAATGCATTAAGAGTATTAGCAATGGGATATAAAGAATTAGATCACAAACCTACACCTGAAGAAATAAAAGAATTAGAATCAAACTTAATATATATTGGTATGGTTGGAATGATTGATCCACCAAGACTAGAAGTAAAAGCAGCAGTTGATGAATGTAAATCTGCTGGAATTAAAACAGTAATGATTACGGGAGATCATAAAATAACTGCAACAGCTATTGCTAAATCTTTGGAAATACTTGAAAATGATGATGAAGCAATAACAGGAACAGAGCTTGAAGAAATGTCTGATGAAGATTTAATTAAAAATATTAGAAAATTTAGTGTATATGCAAGAGTTTCACCAGAACATAAAGTTAGAATTGTAAAGGCATGGCAAGCAAATGGAGAAATAGTTGCAATGACGGGAGACGGTGTAAATGATGCACCATCACTTAAGATTGCAGATATAGGATGTGCAATGGGAATAGTTGGAACAGATGTATCAAAAGAAGCAGCAGATGTAATTTTAACAGATGACAATTTTGCAACAGTAGTTTCTGCAGTTGAAGAAGGAAGACGTATATATGATAATATATTAAAAGCAATTCAATTCTTGCTATCAAGTAATATTGGAGAAATAATAGTCCTATTTTTAGCAATATTAATTACACCATGGCTTTCATCAAAATTTGGAATAGATATAGGAATAATTGAAACACTTCTTCCAATACATATATTATGGATTAACTTAGTTACTGATTCACTTCCTGCACTAGCACTAGCTGTTGATCCACCTGCAAAAGATATTATGAATAGAAAACCTTTAAAGAATAAAAAAGGTATATTTACAAAAGGAATGACATGGAGAATAATATATCAAGGATTAATGATAGGACTTTTAACACTTACTGCATTTATAATTGGACTTTCAACTGAAGGAGTATCACCTGAAGAAAAAGTAAAAATTGGTCAAACAATGGCATTTTATGTTTTAGCCCTTTCAGAATTAGTTCATGTATTTAATATAAGAGATAATAAAAAATCAATATTTAAAACAGGTATATTTAATAATGGTAAATTAATTTTAGCTACAGTATTTTCTGCATCACTTATGTTTATAATATTACTTATACCAGGATTAAGAGATGTATTTAAATTAGCACTTCTTCCAAAACAACATATTTTAGAAACTGCAACATTAGTGTTTGCACCAATTGTTATAGTTGAAATATTTAAGCTAATTAGGATAAATTCTACAAAAGAAGAAAGTTAAATTATGTAAACCAATTAGACAATTTATGTAAATTATGGTATAATACTCTTATATTACAAATTTTGAAAATTTGTAGTAATAAGGGGGGATACAAATGACAAAAAGAATTTCAAAAATTATATTATTAGTTTTTTCAATTATGGTTATATTAATGCCAAGTGTATTAGCATATGAAAACGATAAATTTCAATTTGAATTGCCGGATAATTATATCAAAGTTGATGGTGATGATGTTTATATTTTTACAGATCCTAATTCTGAAAGAGGAATGATTATATATACTAAAGAAGATCACAATTTAAAAAAATCAGCATGGAATATAGATGATGATGATTTTGATAGGCTTGTAGCTATGCTTTCTTTAGGAGGAAGAACTGTTAGTAAAAATAAACGTGCAAAGCTAGGTAAAGAAAAAGCTGCAGAAGCAATGATTGAAAGTAATGGTACATATATAGATGTGTATATAATGGCATCAAATAAATATATCTATATGGTTTGCCTTGTTGGAGAATCAAAAAGTGATTTAGAATGCTCTGATTTCCAAAAAATTAAAAAAACATTTAAACTAAAAGACCATACTACAAATCCAACAGTAATATATATTTTAGTTATTGGTATAGTAGTAGCAATTTCACTATTCCTAAAAAATAAAAAACAAAAAGGTGGAAATATAGGCGGCTACAATGGCAACAATGTAGATTATAAAAACATGACAGAAGATGATTTTAAAAATATGTAATATATAATTTACTTATATATATTTTTCAAACTTTTATAAATAAAACTTTATTTATATATCAGAAGGCAAAATGTTGCCTTCTTTTTTTATATATATTATTTATAAGATGTAATTAATAAAAATAGTATAATACTAACTATTTTTTAAAAAATTACTTGACAGTAATATATTAAAAATGCTAAAATAGATTTTGTTAAAGAAATGTTTATTTATATGCGGATGTGGCGGAACTGGCAGACGCGCTGGTCTTAGGAACCAGTACCAACGGTGTGGAGGTTCAAGTCCTCTCATCCGCACCAAATTCTAAAAATTACATTAACAAATACAGTTATTGTAATTTTTTTTGTTTATTGATACAATAATGTAAAAATTATTTATAAAAAAGTATAACAAAAGGAAGCTATTATTTATGGAAGATAAATTAAATTTAGTTGTAATGTTAACTCAAAATGATAAAACAGTAGATAATGCATATAGTATTTTTGAAGAGTGTAAAAATTCTAAAGCAAAGTGTTGGGGATTTAAAGAAAAGCCATTAAATATAGATGAAATGAAAAAATTATTTCAGTATATGAAAAAATGTGGAAAACAAACTTTCTTGGAAGTAGTAGAATACACAGAAGAAAAAGGACTTGATGGTGCTAAAATTGCAGCATATTGCGGATGTGATTATCTTATGGGTACAAAATATTTTGATTCAATCAACAGTTACTGTAAAGAAAACAATCTTAAATATATGCCATTTGTTGGTGATGTTGTAGAAAGACCATCAATTCTTAAAGGAGATATTGATGATATGATAAATGAGGCAAATAAGTTATTAAAAAAAGGAGTATATGGTTTTGATTTATTAGGCTATAGATATATTGGTAATGCAACAGAATTAAACAAAAAATTTGTATCTGAAGTAAATGCTCCTGTATGTATTGCTGGAAGCATAGATAGCTATAATAGACTTGATGAAATAAAGGAATCAAGACCGTGGGCACTTACAATAGGTGGAGCTTTTTTTGAAAATAAATTTGGAAAAGAATTTACCACTCAAATTAATAATGTTTGTGAATATTTGGAAGAAAGAAGTAATGATTAAATAAAGGAGAGCAAAATGCTAAAGATATTTTATCCATATGAATACGTTGAAAGTGTATTTACAATTGATTATAATAAGCTATACAATAAGGGATTTAGAGGAATAATTTTTGATATAGACAATACTTTAGTTCATCATGGTGATGATTCAACTAAAGAAATTGATGAATTATTTAAATTTATACAAGATATTGGATTTAAAACACTTTTGCTATCAAATAATGGTGAAAAAAGAATCAAGAGATTTTTGAAAAATATTGATTCTTTATATATATGTAATGCAAACAAACCAAAAACAGATAATTATTTAAAAGCAGTTAAAATGATGAATATAACTAAAAAAGAAACTATTTTTATAGGAGATCAAATTTTTACAGATATATTTGGTGCTAATAAATCCGGAATAGCAAATATATTAGTGGAATTTATTAGATGTGAAAATGAAACTAAAATTGGAAAAAGAAGACAATTAGAAAAAATTGTTTTAAAATTGTATAATAAGAATAAAAAATTTAGACATAGACTTGGAAATATAGTAAAAGAGGAGGAAAATAAAAAAGATGTTGTTTATTAAGAATAAAAACTTCTGTGACATAAATCCATTTTTTTGGACTCTTTCAAGAAAAAAAGGTATACTAATTAGAAATTTAAAAGACTTTTTTAGTAATCAAAAATTTGCAAAAGTAAAACAGAATGAAAAACTTGAAAATATAATATGTGAGTACAGCTCAGTTTTAATAAAAACAGGCAAAGGTATTGATCGTAAATCACAGGAAAACAAAGCTGTAAATGTTAAATTAGCATCTAGCAAAATTACTGGAATTATTGTTAAACCTGGAGAAATTTTTTCATTTTGGAAAACAGTGGGATGTCCTAATAAAAGAAACGGATATAAAGAAGGACGTGTAATTATACAAAATGAATTAGTAGTTGGTGCTGGAGGTGGATTATGCAATTTAGCAAATACAATTAATAATCTAATATTACATAGTCCATTACAAATTGTTGAATTTCATAAACATTCTGATGCTCTGGCTCCAGATATTGGACACAGAATACCTATGGCAAATGGAACGTCAGTTAGTTATAATTATATAGATTATAGATTTAAAAATAATACTGATCAAAATGTACAAATTATTTTATGGTGCGATGATGAAAAATTATATGCAGAATTGAGAAGTGAAAAAGAATTTCAATATTTTTATGAATTAAGTGAAGAAAATCATCATTTTGAAAAAGTGGGCAATAAATACTATAGAGTATCAAAAATATATAAAAATACTTTGGAAAAAGGAAAAGACAATGTAGTGGAAAAAGAACTAATTTGGGACAATCATTCATTAGTTATGTTTGATTATGATTTAATTCCAAAGGAGGAATTGAAAATAATTGATGATAATGATAAAAAATTTGCAGAAAATAAACAATAAACAAACATATTTTATGGCATAAAAAAGCTAACGAAAGTTAGCTTTTTTTATTTACTTTTACCAAATTCTGTTATATAATTACTTGGAAATATATAATTTAAAGGGAGTTGAATTTTATGGCAGAAAATTTAGAAAATGGAAGCGAAGAAATATTAGATGAAAACCATTTAATAGCAATTAGAAAAGAAAAATTAAAGGAGTTACAAGATCAAGGTAAAGACCCTTTTAAAGAAACTAAATATGAAAGATCTCATAAAAGTAAAGAAATAAAAGATAACTATGATGAATTAGAAGGAAAAGATGTATCAATTGCTGGAAGAATTATGGCTAAAAGAATAATGGGGAAAGCATCTTTTTGTACAATACAAGATGCAACTGGAAAAATTCAAAGTTATGTTAGTATAAATGATTTAGGAGAAGAAAGCTATAAACTATTTAAAACATATGATATAGGAGATATTATAGGAATTAAAGGATTTGTGTTTAAAACAAGAACAGAAGAAATATCTGTACATGCAAAAGAAGTAGTTTTACTTACAAAATCATTAAGACCACTTCCTGAAAAATTCCATGGATTAACAGATATTGAAGAAAGATATAGAAGAAGATATGTAGATTTAATAATGAATGAAGAAGCAAAGAAAATTGCATTTATGCGTCCAAGAATTATTAGATGTATACAAAACTTTATGGATGGAGAAGGATTTACAGAAGTTGAAACTCCAGTTTTAACAACTCTTTTAACAGGTGCATCAGCAAGACCTTTTATTACACATCATAATGCACAAAACTTAGATATGTATTTAAGAATTGCTTTAG
>JAEEGL017036936.1_pt1 | contig 15787 bp, 14 predicted proteins | sample 9134231 | NCBI WGS metagenome assembly JAEEGL01 (sample SAMN16246548, study PRJNA631951) | gut metagenome | biome: gut microbiome; feature: rumen; material: fiber-attached | host: Bos | place: Iran: Karaj | collected 2018-10
AGAAAATGTCATTGTTCACCTGAACGCATATATGGTCAAGCATAAAATACGAACTGAAAAAATTGAAAAGAGTCGTTATCCCGTCGCTCAAATCTTGTTCCGTCAGATTCCTGAATACAACGGAATGAAGGTACATGGAACTTAACGCCTTGTCTTTTTCAGTTTTCAGTATGATTTTTGAGTGTTTCTCGGGCAGATAGATTATGAAACATCCGCGTCCTTTCATCTTGCCTCTGTACAAGGCTTTGTCCGCAGTCTCAAGGAGCTTTTCGTAGGATTTTTCGTTCTCAGGAAACCGTGAGAGACCTATCGTTACTGTTATGTTCAGGTCGGACTGCTCCGGAATAGTCAGGTTCATCATTGACGCGGCAAGCGTTCTGCATGATGTCCAGACCGCATCGTACTCCACAATTTCAGGCAGCACTATGATAAATTCATCTCCACCGAATCTTCCGACAATGCCATTGTCCGCCAGCGTATTTCTGAGTGTGGCTGCCACTGCCTTAATTATCTCGTCGCCGACAATATGCCCGAATGTATCGTTAACATACTTGAAATTGTCTATGTCAACGAGCGCGAGGCTGAACGGAATGTTCTTCTCGATAAGCGAGTTGACATATTCAATTATGACATCGCGATTGTAGAGCTTAGTCAGATTGTCGAGAGAATTAGTTTTATCCGCAAAGAAAGAATTTATCATAGTTATAGAGTATCCTTCTATTTTTGCAAAGTTCGTTCGGCGGATTCGAGGGTGTTGTAAATAAGCATTGCGATTGTCATAGGCCCTACACCGCCTGGTACAGGAGTAATGAAACTTGCCCTATCTTTAATTTCGTCAAAATCCACATCGCCAATCAGTCTGAAACCACTTTTTTTTGTGCTGTCAGGGATTCTGTTCACTCCAACATCGATAACAACGGCTCCTTCCTTGACCATATCTGCCGTTACCGTGTGCGGATGTCCCGAGGCCGCTATGATGATGTCCGCCTGACGAACGATTTCCGCCATGTTCTTTGTTCCTGTGTGGCAGATTGTTACGGTACAGTTCGTTTCTTTGCGGGCGAGAAGGATAGAAACAGGCTTTCCGACGATGTTGCTCCGTCCTATGACTACAGCGTGCTTTCCGCTCGTTTCGATTTTCATGTGATTCAGAAGCTTGATGATTCCGTGCGGAGTGCATGGAAGAAATCCTGGTCGTCCGATGACCATGTTTCCCACGCTCACAGGATGAAATCCGTCCACATCCTTGCTCGGGTCAATTGCCATGATTACTTTGTCTTCGTTTATGTGCTTTGGCAGCGGAAGCTGGACCAAAATTCCGTGAACGGATTTGTCTTTGTTCAGCTTGTCAATCAGCGAGAGAAGCTCTTCTTCCGTTGTTGATTCCGGTAAATCTTCGCTCCTGTCAATCATTCCTGCTTCTGCAAGGGCTTTTCGTTTTCCCGTCACATATGAGACAGATGCCGGGTTCTGCCCTACGAGAATAACCGCAAGACATGGGTTAACGCCCTTTTCTTTCAGTGATTTTACTTTTTCCGCAACTCCTGCGCGGACTTCCAGTGCGATTGCTTTTCCGTCGATGATTTGTGCGCTCATTTTGTACCTCATTTGTAACTTTATGTATGTTTTGATTTTCTAAAAGTGTAGAAAAATTCTCCAATAAAGTATATAGTTCTAAATTCAATGTACATAGGATAGGGTTAAGGAAAAAATGAAGAAAATCATTCCAGTAGTTTGCTCGCTGTTTTTATTGACAACTTTTGCATTTGCACAAAGCTCAGATAGCGAAGATGAAGAGGTGGCTCCGAAAGCAACGTTTAACATCGGCGGAATAAATGAGCCAGGCGACCAGTTCATAAAACTTGGGCTTATGCCTTCGTTTCCGATGAATTTTGACGGCGCGTTGCTTGTTGGTGGAGCCGGGTGTGTAGGGTACAACAGATTTTTGACCAACTGGTTCGCGGTTGGTGCGGAAGTTGATTTTGGGTATCATCCTACTATCGGAAGTAATATTTTTACATATGTTCCGCTTTTGGTTGGGGCTACGGTGCAGCCTGCTTTCAAGAAACTTGAATTTCCTGTAAGTATTTTTGTGGGAGCTGCCCTTGAGAACTACATGAGCAAGAACTATTTTCCGGGTCTTGTCATAAAATCAACGGCAGGTGTTTTTTTCAGGGCCACTCCAACATGGTCTTTTGGCGCGAATTTTGTGTTTACTTATATGCCGCAGTGGTATTCTGATTCCAAGTACAATGATTACGGAATTTTCCTTTCTGCGGAAGCCTCAGTGCGTTACCATTTCTAGGAGTTTGGCATGAAAAAGATGTTTTTTAGAATAATACTTTTTGTTCCTTTTCTTTTGATTCTTACAAATTCTTGCAGCGACCCTATTTTTTCTTCAATAAGGGATGAGGTAGAGCTTGAGGATGCTGATGTTTCTGGCGCAATTTACTCAATCGTGCGTTACAAAGATGATTTGTACACTCAGAACGGAAAAATTTACAAAAAACTTTATGAAGATTTAGAATCTTCTCACTCTTGGAGCGAATTTGAAAAGCCGCCTGTTTCTGCCACTTATCCTTATGTGAACAAACTTGCAGCTGACTCAAACTATCTTTATGCGCAGGTCACAAAAATCAATTCCGATGATATGGAAGGTGAGAATGTGAACAGTGGCTCTGAAATTTGGTGCTGGAACGGTGAAACATGGCAGCAGGTTTCTATTCTGGAATCTGGAAATGAAACGGCAACAACCGTGTTCACAAAGAATAAGGCTGCTTTGTTCTGCACGAATGCAGTTCAGGACGCGCACAGGATTGCGTACATCAACTACAAGAACATAGTCTATAAGCTCAACGGGACTACGGTTTCTGTCGTGGCCGGCCTTAGTACGAACTCAAGTGACGACAATTCTACGGTTCCGTACTCGAATTCCCGTAATTGCGCTTATTACAATGGTTCTGTCTACTTTACGAGTGAAGCAGCCATGGTGACGAACGAAACTTTGTATTCGGATGCAACATGTATCTATCGTGTCAACGGCGATACTGCTATCTATTACAAAATCGGAAATGGCGACTGGGCTAAATGGTATAGTGTTGATTACACAATCTATTCTCTTGCAATCACAAACGGCGATACATCTGAGTCTGGGGCAAACGCTGTAATTGCGGGAACTGCGGCAGGCGTTTGGGTTCTTATCGTAAACTCCGACGGAACATACGGCGGCGACTATACAGGCTCGTTCAAAAATACATCTAGTACGCTTAACTCTTACTACAGAATTTTTTCTGCGCTTGTCGTAGATCCATCAGATACGCTTTTTGACAGTACGATTTATGTTTCAGCTGATTACGCAGGCTCTTCTTCAAATACAAGTGCCTCAACTAAAAACAGGGGCTTGTGGTCGTTCTTAGGCTCAACAAGACCAAGCTGGAACAGAGAGTAGGAAAGATTTCGGCAACATTCCTAAATCGGATGTTGCCGAACTTCGGACGAGTTTTGCGCTTACTGATATTTGCTTTTATAAAATCGTATGGATTTGTTTGATTCTTCGTCGGGGAAAAAAGAGCCGCTGGCATCGCGTATGCGTCCGAGAAATTTGGATGAATACATCGGACAGGAACATATCGTAGGAAAAGGAAGGCTTTTGCGCCGTGCAATTGCCGCCGACCAGCTTACGAGCGTTATTTTCTACGGTCCTCCAGGAACTGGAAAAACAACGCTTGCCCGAGTAATTGCAAATCACACGAAATCTAATTTTATCACGCTGAACGCAGTCCTTACCGGAGTGGCCGACATTCGCGCCGCAATAAAGACGGCTGATGATTTTTTCAAGCTGTATGGGCGGCGGACAATTCTTTTTGTTGACGAAGTTCATCGGTGGAACAAAGCCCAGCAGGACGCGCTTCTTCCGTGGGTTGAGAACGGGACTATAATCCTGATTGGCGCAACGACGGAGAATCCTTTTTTTGAGGTGAACAAAGCTCTTGTCAGCAGAAGCCGAGTTTTTCAGCTAAAAGCACTCACATCGGATGACTTGATGCTGGCGGCAGAAAACGCGCTTTCAGACCGGGAGCGCGGCTACGGGAATTGGTGTGTTCGATTCGAGGACGGTGCGCTTCGTCATCTTGTAGAAACTGCCAACGGAGACGCAAGGTCTTTACTGAACGCGCTGGAGCTTGCTGTTGAAACTACGCCCGAAAAATGGCCGCCCGAAGACGGAGCTGAGATTTTTATCTCAAAGGAAGCGTGCGAGGAATCTATCCAGAAAAAAGTCGTTCTTTACGACAGGGACGGCGACTATCATTACGACATAATTTCCGCATTCATAAAATCTTTGCGCGGGCGTGACCCAGATGCCGCTATGTACTGGCTTGCGAGAATGGTTCGCGCAGGGGAAGACCCGCATTTTATTTTCCGCCGTATGCTTATTTCTGCTTGTGAGGACACGGGACTTGCAGACCCCCATGCAATTACGGTGGTGGAAAGTTGCGCCGCCGCATTTGACAGAATCGGGCTTCCAGAGGGGCGGTATCACCTGGCACACGCCGCACTTTACCTTGCCACCGCACCAAAGTCCAATTCCAGCATGGCATTTTTTGACGCGCTTGCAAGCGTGGAGAAAGAAGATGCGGAAGTGCCGAATCATTTGCGCGACTCAAGCCGTGATGCGGAAGGTTTCGGGCATGGAACCGGCTATTTGTATCCACATGCGTACCGCGACCACTGGGTTTCGCAGCAATATCTTCCTGACGCTCTCGTTGGGCGCGTGTTCTATACTCCAACCGAGCAGGGGTATGAGGCGCAAATCCGCGAGGAAGTTCTTCGCCGCCGCGAGATTCAGGTTGCCGCAATCCTTGAGAAGCAAGTTTCTAAGCCGGACGGAAGTGGCACTTGCGGAATGCATCCCGCTCCCCAGTTTGCGAGCGATTTTTCAAATCCGATTGGCGAATGGTGGATAAACCAAAATTTCAAAATGAACTCTACCGTAAAGGAAGAGAATCTTACTTTCACTCCGTCCGATGAGAAAAAAGAGAGCGGTCTTGATTTTGCGGACAAAGCGTGGCGGCAGCGGCTAGATTCAAACCGCGCCGAGATTCTTACTCAAATCAGGGACGCGATGATTCATCTTGCCGACTTGAAAAGGCATACGCGCTCCCTTGTTTGGAATGCGGACGACGGTCTTTTGCTCTGGGAAATTCTGCGAAAAACGCCAGAGGGCATAACTTGTGGCACTTGCCGGAGCGAAAAGGGAAAAGAAATCATCGCGCAGTACGGACGCACGCTTGACGATTTGGACAAACCTGTGCTTGAAATATGCGAAGGTCTTTTTTCAGATGAGTTTCTTCGAGTAATAGAATCGTTTGCGAAAAACGGAATTGAATTCGACAGGATTTTTTTGCGTGACCCGTTTTCCAGTTGTGAGACAATAGAAAAATTCGCGCAGATTGAAAAAAATCTGAAAGAAAAATACGGTGGGGCTGAGTTTGTTGTTTCGCAGCGTATTCCGAAAAGTGCGCAACGGCTTTCCGACTTGATTTATAATCAAATCTTGCGGGTAATAGAGCTTTCTGAGCGTGAGGAACTTTTGCCTCTCTTGGAAAAAATGAAAAGCTCCGAGGAGGCTTTTTTCTCCGATTCGGAAAATCCGCTTTTTTCTTGGGACGAAAACACCGTCCGCAATGCTTTGGGTAGCGAGCGTGTTCAGCAGGCAAAAACCGTTCTGAACGAAAGGCGCAGAATTACATCTGGTGATGTTTCCCGCTGGTTCGATGAAGAAAAGTCGTCTTACGGAAAGGCTCTTTTCTCTTCTTTGGGCGCGGAAGGATTCGCCCGAATAAAAAGCCTTCTTCTCCGTGAGTGCGAAAAACGCGTGTTCCAGTGGCAATCGGATATTTTCTTTTTCAGGACGGAATAAAAAAAGCTGCCCAAACACATTGAGCAGCTTTAACCTTATTTCTTTTCAGCCAATTTTTTGAGCACAGCAGAGTTCTCTGCAACTCTCTTTGCATTTTTCTTTTCGTTTGCTCTTGTTGTTTTTGTTCCTACAACAGGGCGGAATCTTTTAGCAAGTCTCATAATTTACCTCTTAAATATAAAATCTAGTTTTATCATCATATCAGAAAATATAATGTTAGACTAGCATAAATTTCTTCGTACTATTGATTTTGTTTCACCTAAGCGATAGAATAAAATCACTTTGCGGATATAGTACATCGGTAGTACGTGGGCTTCCCAAGCCTGAGAGACGGGTCCGACTCCCGCTATCCGCTACCTTCCTAGAAAATCGTAAGCCCCTTATCGCTGTAGTATTTTATCGCTCCTGTATGAAACGGCACTGAAACGCCTGTAACGGCTGTTTTCTGGCTGACTTCCTTTCCTTTTATGTGAGCTTTTCCAAGTTCAGTAAGATTATCGAACAATGCCTCCGTCATTTCGTAGATAAGTTCCTCATCAAGCTCTGAGTTGGCGGCAAGAGTTGCCCTGATTGAAAGAGCAGGAGTTCCGCTGTGGATTCCTTCATAAGTTCTTGGCGGAATAACTGTCTTTGTGTAAAAATTATATGCGTTGCAAATTTTGTCTGCCTGCGTGCCGATAATCGGAATCAGCTCTATTTCAGTGCTTTTCGTAAGCTCTTCGACGGCTTTGTTAGGAATGCCCGATGTTAAGAAACAAGCGTCAATCTCGCCGTTTTTTATTTTGTCGGCTGACTCTTTGAACGAGAGATTATATTTTTGGATTTCGTCCAGTTGGATTCCGTACCCTTCAAGAATCTGCTTTGCGTTGAATTCGCCGCCTGAACCTACATCTCCAATTGAAACACGCTTTCCGCGCAAATCTTCTATAGATTTGATACCGCTTTCCTTGCTGGCGACAATCTGAATTACTTCCGGATACAAAGTTGCTATAGTGGATATGTTCTGAAATCGCTCCGGGAACATGAAAATACCACGGTACGCATAATCCATGATGTCGTTCTGCACGATTGCAAGCTGGGCTTCGCCTTTGCCCATAAGACGAATGTTTTCGGCAGAACCGCCCGTTTCCCGAACGGTAACATGTATGCGGTCAATCGAATTGTTCAATATTTCAGCAATTGCGCAGCCCAAGGGGTAGTAGACTCCGCTTACACCGCCCGTTGCGATTACAAGCTCTTTTGGTTTGTCTTTTTTGCAACCGAAAAAGAAAATAGAAACTACTGCTGCCAAAATAATTAAGTATCTTTTCATAAAAACCTTCTTCAATTCCCTCTTCTTGAATTTTAGCACAAATTTTTCAAATAAAAAAGTTTTTTGATTCATCTTAATTTTATTTGCAGCTAAGAAATAGACGGGTTCGGAAACATCAGTTTCCCGAACAGGTCTAATTTTTTGATGAGAGGAGAGAGTGCAAGATGTGATTTCGATTGAGCATAATCACCGAAATCACCTCTTGCTTAAAAAATCAGTACGAGATGAACTGAGGAAGCCATGTTGTCAGAACTGGGAAAATGCTGATTGAAATCAAAACAATCATGTTGCATATTACGAACGGAAGCGCGCCGCGGAAAATTTCGATAATCGGCATTTTGTTGATTTTCGTGCAGGCGTTAAGGCACATTCCGACTGGCGGAGTCACAAGACCGATTGCAAGGCCTGTAATCATCATTGCCCCGAACTGAAGGCCAGAGATTCCGACATTCTTCATAACTGGGAGCAAAATAGGCGAAAGAAGAAGTATTGCCGGAGAAACATCAATAAATGTTCCGATGAAAAGGATTATGATGTCAAAAAGAATTGCGTAGCCCCATCTTGGAAGATTGATTGAAAGGAAGAAGTTGGAGATTGTCGTAGGCACATTCGCCATAGTCAGAAGCCATGTGAAAATCGTGGTAAAGCCGATAATCAGCATGATAGAGCTTGATGACATGAGCGTTTTTTTAAGGCTGTCAATCACATCTTTTACGGTAAGTTCTTTATAGAAGAAAAATCCAATCAAAAGGGAATACAAAACTGCGATTCCTGCCGATTCGCTTGCGGTGCAAACGCCAAAGCTGACAAATCCGACGATTACGACTGGCATGAGGACGGCAGGAAGTCCGTAGAGCATTGTGTGAAGAAAGTGCTTGAATTCGAACTTTCCGAATTTCGGGTGGTAGCTGTTTTTTACGGACAAAATGTAGACAATCAGAAGCTGAGAAAGACCAATCAGAATGCCAGGAATAAGAGCTGCGATGAACAATTTTCCTACTGATTCGCCCGAAACCATGGCGTAGACAATCATCGGAACGCTGGGCGGAATAATCATTCCCATCGTTGACGAGGCGACTGTGACTCCCGCAGTGAATTTGGAAGGGTAGCCCTCTTTTTCCATGGCAGGAATAAGGATTGAGCCGAGAGCAGAAGTATCCGCCACAGAAGAACCTGAGATTCCGCCGAAAATCATACTTCCTATGACATTGACTTCTCCCAGACCGCCGCGAACGGGGCGCACAAGGTACATACTAAAATCAACGATTCTCTGGGTGATTCCTCCGCGGTTCATCAGTTCGCCCGCAAGCATGAAAAGGGGCATTGCCACCATAATAAAGCTGAAAGTTCCGCCCCAGACCCGCTGCGGAATCATCTGCAAGAAATTCGGGCAGTACATTTCGATATAAGAAAAGCATGAAGCCCCGATTGAAAACGCAAGCGGAGTTCCAAGAACTGCAAATATCACAAGGAAAATGAGAAGGACGACCATAGCCATAGTTAAGCCTCCAGCGTCTTTTTCGCCGCGCTTTTATCGGCAGGGCGAAAAAGACTAACGATAAACTTAGAAATTTTTACCAAAACGCAGATTATTCCCAAAAAGCAGCCGACTGGAATAATTCCGTACATATAGATATAAGGAATTTCCATTCCGGAAGAAATCTGCGAGCCGAATTTGACCGCATAGGCCGCCCCGAACTTGACCATTACGATAAGAACGATGAGCGTGACTGCGGCATTGAAGAAAGTGGCTGCTGTTTTGAGCCATTTGGGGAACATCTCAAAAATCGAGTCTATCTTAACATGCTCATTCTCAATAAAGCAGATTCCGATTCCCCAGAAAGTGCTGAACGCAAATACGGTAGTAATGAATTCTTCAAGGGATTTATGCGAAAAACCGAAGCAATAGCGCGCGATTACGGCAAAAATTACGCATAGTGTCATAAGTGCAATAGAAAAAATTCCGACTCCCAAATAAATTTTATAAAGGACGGAAGCAATCTTTTTTATTTTGTCCATTTTTACCTCAATCAAAGAAAAGGGACGTTCAATAAGTTAATACTTTTTGAACAGTCCCTAAAAAGATTGTTTACTTACCTGCTACAATGGCGCGCATTGTGTCCAGCTCCTTTTGCGTAAGTCTTCCTTCCGCAAGGTACTGGTCATAAACGACCTCAACTGCTTTTTTGAATTCTTCGCGCTCAGCCGGCGTAAGTTCGTAAACTTCCGCATTCTTTTTGATTGTTTCAAGCGCGCCGTTCTGCATCTCGGCAATCTTCTGGTTGTTGATTTTGAAGCTCTCGTCCGTAGCGTCGCGGATAATCTGCTGGTAGTCGGCAGGGAGCGAATTGAACCACTCCAAGTTCACATAGAACGGATCCGGATGGAACTTATATTTGATTGCGGTGAAGTATTTCTGAACCTCGTAGAATTTCATGCCTGTAACATTGACCCACGGATTTTCCTGACCGTCAGCAACTCCTGTTTTGAGAGCCATGTAAAGGTCATTGTAAGGAACTGAGACAGTGCTTGCTCCAAGAGCTTTGAAAGTCTTGTCGATTGTATCCATTCCGTTCGTGCGCATTTTAAGTCCAACAAGGTCAGATGGCTTTTTAATCGGATGCTTTCCGTTTGAGAACTGCCTGTAACCGCCGGCATCTCCAAGACCAAGAATTATTGCGCCGTCTTTCTGAGAGCCTTTGCAGACCTCCTTTGCGAAGTCTGAGCTCATAAGGCGTGTGATTTCATCAGAATTCTCCGTGAGGAACGGAAGGGAGAAAATCAAAAGTTTAGGAAGGAAGTCGAACTGACCGCCACGGAAGCCCTGAATTACGCCCGAACAAGTCTGCTCAAGCATCTCTTTCTCTGTTCCCAGCTGGCCTGCAGGATAAAGCTCTACTTTGATTCCGCCGTTTGTTTTTTCCTCTACGATTTTCTTGAATGCTTCAAGCGAGATGTGGCGGGGATTGTCTACAGGCTGGGCGTGACCAATCTGCATTGTGTAAACTTTCTGAGCTTTTTCCTCAGAACTGGCGGCACTTTTCTTTTTGCAGCCCAAAACTCCGAAAGCAACGGCAAGGGCAACGGCAGCGACTAAAATTTTTTTCATAATTCCTCCTTTAAAAACTCCGCGTTAGCGGTCGTGCAGGAGGCATGATAAAATTACATGGATGTAATTTTATCATGCCTCCTTTTGGATTATGCACTTATTTTTACTAAAATAAATTCTAAGGGAGGAATAAAAATTTCACACTAGAAGTTTTTGCGGAAATTCTAGAAAATTTTGCGGAATTTAGTACGGAATTCTACAGGAGATAGTCCGATTTGTCTTTTGAAGACATTTGAAAAATAATTTTGGTCAGAAAATCCAATCTCATGGCTGATTTCTTTAATCGAAAGGGAAGAATTCTGCAAAAGTTCCTTTGCTTTTTGCATCCTGACTTCAAGCAGATAGCTGAAAACTGTGAAGCCCGACACATCGTGGAAAATGTGCGAGATGTGGTAGCGGCTGTAGGAACAGTGCTCGGCAATATCGTCAAGATTTATGGGCTTTTTGTAATTTTCCTCAATGTATTTGCAGATTTTCTGGACGCTCTCAGGAAACTGCTTTGTTTTCCCGCCTGTTTCGTTCGGCTCGCCTGTAGCCCCAGATGATTTTTCAAGGACGGAAACCGCTTGCCCCAGAGCCTCAACGAAGACCGCTTCTTTCACTGGCTTTACGAGAAAATTAATTACACCAAGCTGCATCGCCTTTACTGCAAAATCAAACTGGTTGTAAGCGGAAGAGATTATCACAACCGCATCCGAGCCGTCCTCACGGAGCTTTTGCAAAGCTTCAAGCCCGTTAAGCCCGGGCATCTTTATATCAAGAATTATAATATCGGGCTTAAACTCAGGAACTTTCTTAACAAGCTCGTTTCCGTTCGCGCATTGTTCAATTGCAGAAAATTTTGCGGCAAGAGAAGATTTTTTTGTGAACAAAGTAAGAGCTTCCCGCTCTAATTTTTCATCATCAACAAGTAGAAGATTATACATTTTTACGCTTGATTCATTTTAAGACAGATTACCGCCATTGTCCAATTATCTTTTCTGCTGATGATTTTAAAAACTCCGCCCTCGCTTTTTTCAAATAATTCAAGCCGTTTTTTCGTGTTTGCCACTCCGATTCTCTTTGAAAGCAAGTTGTTGTCAAGAAGTTGAGCAAGGATTTTCTTTTCGATTCCGGAGCCGTTGTCGAAAATGCGCAGGATTGCTTTTCCGCCACGCTTTTTTGCCGACACGATGATTTTTCCGCCGCTTTCTTTCGGCTCAATTCCGTGAATTATCGCATTCTCAATCAAAGGCTGCAAAGTGAATTTGGGCATGAACACAGAATCCAGAATTTCTTCGTCGATTTTTTCTTCGTACTTGATTCTCTCGCCGAACCGGAGCTGCTGAATGTGAATGTACTCCCGCGAAACTTCAAGCTCATCGCGCAGAGCGACCGGAACATCGTTCTCAGAAAGGCTGTAGCGCATAAGGCTTGAAAGCGAGTCAATCATTTCAAGCGACTGCTCTGTTTTTCCCAGTGTGATTGTTCGCCCAATCGAATTGAGCGTATTGAACAAAAAGTGCGGGTTCGTCTGGGACTGCAAGGCAAGAAACCGGGCCTGATTCAAAAGCTCCTTGTATTCAATCGTCTTTTTTATGTCAGCTGTCATTTTGTTGAAAGCGTGAATCAGAACGCCCACTGAATTTGCGGTTTTATGCTCAGGAATTTTCTGCTCAAAGTCGCCTTCCGCAACGCGCCTTGAAGCCTTGACCAGCTGGTTGAGCGGCGCGGAGAGCTTTCGCGACACATAAACCATAAAAACAATGTATGAAAAAAAGAGAAGTGCAATAAAAACAAGGTTGTACAGTTTCATTTTCCTCTCTTTTCTCCTCAGTTCCTCATTCGTCGATATGTTTTTTTCGACTATGCTTTCAAGAAGAGTGTCGCAATATTTGAGAAGATACGAAAGGACGCTCTGGGAATAATAAAAACGCTCCAGATAAGAGTAATTTTCGCCATGACCTTTTGAATTGAAGAGGAATGAAGATGCGCAACATTCGGAAAAATAAAAAGTGAACGCAGTCTTAATGCTTCCTAGAAGATAAATCTCGTCATCGTTCTTTAGCTTTTCGCTGAGTTCATCGATTTTCTCAAAGCTCGCGAATACGATTTCGTTGTACTCAGCAAGATTCACGCGGTTTCCGGTCTTAATGTAGGACGAAAAAAGAGTTCCGCTTGAAGAAAAATCATTTTTGAGAAGCTGAATCGATTCAATCATTGAGGTTTGCGAAGAATATTCTTTTGAGAAAAGCGTGAGCATGTTCTGGTTGAAAAGATTGAACGCAAAGAACATGACAAGAAGCGCGAAAAGCATGGCGAGAATCTGTCTTCCAATCGAAAAGAAAAAATTGCCCAGAAGTTTCATTCTTGCCTGCCTAGTATTTTTGAAGATACAGAGTGTGCTTGTTTTTTTGAATCGTTTTTAGGTACGCGGTGTAAAATCTTTCTGTCATTTTTTGCTGATACTCAGCAGACTCAATCGCACAGTCGATAAAAATCTTTCGCTGTTCAATCGAAAGATGATTCCAAACTTCATTTGATATTACGAGCACTGACGGATTTGAGATGTACTCGCTAATCATTATGTAATTCGCAAATGGATAATCGTCCCCTAGAATGAAATCCGAGAATTCGCCTTCCCGAACTGAGATAAATCCTTTTTGCATGGACTGATAAGTGTCCGTTCCAGAAATCTCAACGCAGTCCGCGCCGTATTTTTTTAGCTCGTTCTGAATAAGGGAAGAAGGGCTAGTTCCGATTTTAAGCCCCTTGAAAGAACGCATTGAATCAAAAAAGAATTTCCACGAATCAGAATAAAAGCATCTTTTGTCCGAATAAAAGACTGAGAGCGGGTACAGTTTTTCGGCAAGGCATTTTTCTGTGATGAAGTCCTTGTTCCGTAAGATTTCCGAACGGCAGACAAGCGGGTTTGAGATTATTTTTTCCGAAAAAGGTTTCAGCGCAGGAACTGAGTCGTTCAGCTCTATGTACCCGACCCGCCCCAGCGCGATTCCGCCGAATTTCAGCTGCTCAAGGACTTCCGCCGAGTTTCCCAGCTCTCCGTCGTAGTAGACTTTTATTCTGATTTTGCCGCCTGTCTTTTCTTCCACAAGATTTGAGAAATGCTCTGAGGCCAGTGCTGACGGATGAGTTGCATGGCTTCCTTCTGCAAAGCGAAGAATCATTGCGCCTGAGCCATTTTTTTCAGAAAATTCCGAAGTGCGCGCATGATTTTTATTTTTTTGCAAAAAGCATGATGTGAGAAGAAAAAGTGCTGAAAAAAGAATCGGAACGAGTTTCATAGATTATAGCCGCCATGCTGAACAAGTTCTGAATGAGCGGCTGTTTGATATACTAGCTGTTGAATTTTTTCAAATCAAGCATTTTTTCATGGCGGGAAACGATAGTTGTTACAACTCCATCGCCAGTTACATTCGTGCAAGTTTGCAGCATATCTGCGATTGGGTACAAACCCATTATAAGGCTTACGGCATCAGCAGGAACTCCAATCTGAGGAAGCAATAGCGTAATGCCCAAAAGCGCGCCGCCTGGAATGCTCGGAGAACCAACAGAAATCATAATAATTGCAATAATCATTGACAGGAGGGTTCCGCCTGTGACAGAAATGCCGAAAATCTTTGACAAAAAGAGCATCGAAATCATAACCGTAACGCAAGTTCCGTCCATGTTGATTGTTGTTCCTAACGGCATTGAAAAGGAATAGATTTTTTTAGAAATTCCCATTTCTTCTGCCTGTTTTAGGGAAGTCGGCAGCGCGGCATTGCTGGATGCGAAAGAGAATGCGGAAAGCATTGCAGGAAAGAATTTTCCCAAAAATTTGAACGGATTCAAGCCTCCAACTACCGCAATCAAAATTAAGTATGTCGTAATCATCAGAAATTGACCAAAATAAACGACCGGAATCCAGGCAATCACATTGAGCAATTTATCGATATTTAGAGAAATCATCATCTTTGCCATTGAGCAGAAAACAACGACAGGAATGCAACCGACTATGAACGATGTAAGTTTTGAGAAGACCTTGTTAAAGATAATAAGCCAGCTCTTGAATTTAGCATCTTCTTTGGCAACGGATGCTGCCGCCAGCCCGAGTGCTGCCGCAAGATAAATAATCTGGAGCATTTTTGATTCTTCAAAAGGCGATATGATATTGTTCGGAATTATACCGATGATAGTATCTTTTATGGAAATAGAAGGCGAATGAGTTGCACTGGCTGTTATGGCGTTTGCCAGCTCTGGGTTTCCAATCGGGAAAATATTATATGCAAGATACCCAATTGCAATTGCAATAAACGAAGTGCAAAAATATGCAAAAATAATTTTGAGTGCAATTTTTCCCAAAGTTTTTATGTCACCAAAATCTACAATACTTGATGCGATTGAGAAAAACACCAGCGGTCCGACGACCATTTTGAGGGAGTTCATAAACATTACATAAATCGGTGAGAAAATATTTTGGGAAAGACTAGTTGAAACTGCGGCAGGGGTAAATTTCTGCAACAAAAAACCTGTAATGGCACCTGCAATAAGAGAGGAAATCGTAAAGAAAAGCTGCCTTAATGGTGATTTTTTTATGAGGAGAGAAATTTTGTTCGCTCCGTTCTCATGTTTAATCAAAAAATTATTGCCGTACAGCTTTTGCATAAGCTGATGAATTATAGCATTTGTCTCTTCGTCACCAGAGTCGGTGGTTTCCATAAGAAGTTTTTTTTTCAATGTCAGAGCTGTTAAATTCCTCGCCTTTTGCATAAAGTCGAATCTCAACAGTTCCTAAAAGACCGCTTATTACAATACTAATGTTGCTTTTGGCAGTTTCAATCATTTTTACAAGGACATCTTCCGTTGCTAGTAGTGTGCGGGCTATTTCTTTTTTGGGAACTTTTTTTGCAGAAAGATTGGTACGGATAAATTCAAGTGCGTCAGGTAGTTCATTTATGTTTGCAGGAATCTGCATTTGCCTCATATCTTCTTATAACTCCGCAGTAGTGGTCTTAAAATATGTTTTAATTTTAACATCGGTCAGAATTATTTGCAATTTTTTTTAGTATCATGTATTTATACGAACTTAGTTGCGAAATGGACAAAAAAAAGCTCCGGATTGCTTCGGAGCCTTTGGAAGATAAAAGGTTGCAGGAAAAAAGAAACCTTTTGCGAAAGGTGGCTTTTGTCCTGCTTCATTTTACTTCAAGTTGACCATTGACTTGTCGTAGTCGCTTGGCGGAACGCAGCGACGAAACAATCCAATTTTCTTAGTCTTTCTGATACCAGCAGCGTGTTGTGGCTTGTTGCAGAATATGTCCTTCCATAGCCTGCTTTACGTCTTTCAGCATTGCGGAAGACGGCAGGTTCAGCTCTGCATCAAGCACATAAACCGTAAAATGGTAGTTATGCTTTGAATGAAACGGCGGTTTTGGTCCGCGGTATTTGTGCCGCCCGTAGCCGA
>JAEEGL012985493.1_pt1 | contig 15786 bp, 11 predicted proteins | sample 9134231 | NCBI WGS metagenome assembly JAEEGL01 (sample SAMN16246548, study PRJNA631951) | gut metagenome | biome: gut microbiome; feature: rumen; material: fiber-attached | host: Bos | place: Iran: Karaj | collected 2018-10
ATCAGGCTTATACTTAACACTTTGCTTCCCCTTTTCTTCTTAAAGTGTTTATGAGAAAAGAATGATCATGATAGCTACAACGAAACCGTAGATGGCTGTTGCCTCTGCAAGCGCACAACCCAGGATCAGAAGTCTCATGATCTTGCCGTCTGCTTCAGGCTGTCTTGCTACTGCATCCGTAGCCTTAGCTGTAGCAAGGCTTATGCCGATACCTGCACCGATGCCTGTGAATGCAGCTATAGCTGCTCCGATTGCTGTTAAACTCATTTCTTTTGTCCTCCTTTTATTCAACTGCTTCCTTGATGTATAGCGATGTTAAGAAACAAAATACATATGCCTGTATACAGCCGTCAACTATATCAAAGTATATGATAAGTGCTGCAGGCAGTATTATTGGTACCACATGTTTGATGAGCTCCATAATAACCGTCGCACCGAGGATGTTTCCAAAGAGTCGCATGCACAGTGAAAGCGGTCTTATAAAGAGTTCCAAAACATTCATAAAGGTAATTACAGCCATGGGCTCAGTAAAGCTCTTCAGCCATTTCTTTGGACCTTTTTTAATAATTCCGGCAAGTTCGACAAGCACAATGCTCATAATAGACAGAGCCATTGTGACATTGAGATCCATTGTAGGCGGAACCAGACCAATGAGTCCTATCATATTTGAAAAAGCAATGAATATCAGAACAGTTACGATATACGGAGCGTATCCGATTGCTTCTTCACCCAGCAGTTCTCCCACAACGCCTCGAATCCACATTACGGCTGATTCAACAGCTGCCTGCCTTCTTGATATGTTATGAACTTTTAGATTACTTGTAAGTCCCACTATCAGTACTATCAGCACTGCCAGCACTATCCATGACACCACAACCGATTTGTAGATGTCAAAAAAGCCGTTTCCGAATGGAACATGGATCAAGGTCTTGTCTGCCATCAGCAGCTCATTAAGCATTTCTTTCATGGAAACATCTCCCTGATTAAAATCTTCACTTCTTGCTATTCTTCTTAACTTTTTTTCTTAGCTTTCTGTACTTTCTGCTGTCGAATTCCTTCTTTTCAGGAGCTTCCTCGCCCTTTTCCCTGGCAAGTTCTTCCTTATATTCTGAAATTTCATCGGTAAGAAGCTCAAGGTCTTGCTCTTCTTTTACTTCAACTGCGGTTTCTGCAATCTTTTCTCTGACCTTAGCCTGAATTTTATCGGTATCATCATAGAAGATCTGCTCTTTGTTCTCGAGTCTGTCTGAAACCTTCATCACAAATCTTCCGAATATCTTAGGCACTTTTCCGCCATGTCTCTTAATAATATTAACTACAATGATTATTATAACAATTATCAGTACAAATGCTAAAAGAAATATCGCAATAATGATAAATCCGATGTGCTCCGCATTGCTTACACCATATGAAAGTGTATGTTTATTGCCCTCAAGCTCATAGGTGGAGTATGCTCCCATCTTTCCTGTGGGATTAAGCTTTACTTTTGTGTTCTCAGTAACCTCATACAACGCAAAGTCTGTTGATCTTGCAAATTTTCCGAAGATTTCAAGCACCTGATTATAATCATTGTCCGGTTTGAAGCGAATCTGATGTACATCCTGTCCATCATCCGGAATTGTGAGTTCAATTATCTCCATATCGTCAAGGCTGTTATCACTTGAAGAATCCATAAGTACAGTCCTTGTCGCCTCAATCTTATCGCCCTCTTTGAAATTACCGTCAACAAGAAGTATAGATTGATTTTTCTCGTTTGAATCATCAATTGCCAGTGTTGTACGATAAAGCTTGTATGTTGCAGTTGCTGTTACATCACATATTAGTCTGTCTACTTCGGGAATATCCCAATCTACATAATATCCCTCTTTTTCGGGAACTGAAGGATATTCTTCAGGCCTTAAACTCTCTCCGTACTTTTTGCTTAATCTGTCAACCTGAAGGCTTCCGTCTTCGAGATCTTCATCCTCAAGGACAAAGTTGACTGTGATATTTGCAAACTCATTGGGAAGATCCCTGTATTGTACTTCTTCTGCAACTTCCTGATCTGCTCCGGTGCTGACAGGAACAACTTCAAGTTTTTCTTCGTTCTTTTTCGTATCCTTCTGGATTTCTTCGAATACTTCGTTTTTCTCAACAGCCGCATAGCTGATAGGTTCTGCTTTTAAGGCATAGCTTACTCTGTCTATTCCTGCAAGATCATCACTTACAAAATAGTTATTTCTTACTTCGCCATTTTCTGCCACATGACCGGAAATAGCGCCATACCAGTTCTCTGCGCGGTTTACACTAACCAGTGTAAGGCAGTCCTTGATGTGCATTCCATCTCCGGTAATTCCTCCTACGTAGGTATTACCGTCAAGCTCTCCCTTTGCATAGGACTGAACAATGTAGGATACGGAAGAACCTGCAACTCCGCCGACATAATTGCCGTCAGTTGACTCTATCTTGGCATAGCTTCCGCAGTCAAGAATGGTTCCCATTTCCTGAAGACCGCAAATACCGCCGGCGTAATCCTTCTGGCTCTCGATGTTTCCATAATTCCTGTTGTTTCTAAGGACACACTTGGTTATATAGGATGAGTTAAGATTAGCATCCTTTATACCTGTTATGTCTCCTTCTTTGTCAAACTCATATTCAATAGCCATGGTTCCGGCGATACCTGAAATATCTATATCGCCTTCGCATTTTCCGAAATTAAAGCAGGAATCAACAGTTGCATCTGTTGTGTAAGAAGCTTCCTGATAGGATTCATCGGAGTACATGGTTGTATAGTCTTTATCCAGAACTCCGTCAAGAGCATCTGTGTAAAGATTAAGAATGTTATTGAACTGATCGTTAACGCCCTGAAGATCTCCAACTATAACTCCTGTTGCATTGTTCATCTCGGAGTTAAGAAGTCCAAAGTTATCATTCATTGCAGCCATGTTATCGGCAAGGCTGTTGGTATGGGCTCTGTATTCCTCATCAAGTTTAGGGAATCTTATGTCATCTCTTACTGCAACATTACCGATTATGGCTTTGGTCTGCTTTCCTGCTTCGGAAAAAGACTCTGATGCTGCACTTAAATTGTTCATTGAACTCTGCGCATCTTTTCTTGCTGCTTCAGACATCTCTCCGCTGTGATTTGCATAAACCTGAGCAAGAACCAGTGAATAATGCTGGAGGTCATCCTTGTAATCACCTTTTTTTCCTGTTACAGGATTTACATAGTTTTGCCTTGCGTAGGCATCAGCTTCCTGCTGAGCTTCCCTTACTGCTTTCTGCTCCAGTGTAGCGTCTTCTTCGGATGAGCCCGGGAATGCTGACATATCTGTGCTGTGCTTCCAGGAACCCGGTGTATCATTCTTGGTGCCTGAGCCTATAACTTCATTATGTGTATCAGGGTTTTCCCAATCAGCTTCCGATACTTCATTTCCGCTTTTATCATAATAGATAAGATCAGCGGGATTAGCATCTCCTTTATTATTTGAAATGTAGAAGTTGTAATTAGGTCTGTATGCATTGGCGTACAGTTCACCATATTGTTGTGCTGCACTTTCTAAAACAAGTTTAGCATCCTCATACTGTTTTCGTTCATCTTCACTTACTATGTAATTATCAATATTAAGGTCACCAACAGCATTTTTTAGATCCTGCGCAGACTGTCTTGTACTGTCTGCGGCGTTTGAAAGATTATCCAATGGTCCACCGCTTTTCGATGTCTCATCCATTACATACTCAACTCGCGAAAACGCCTCATTGGTTGCACCGGATATATCATTGGCATAATCAATTGTGCCGTTTGCAAGATACTTGGAATCCTGAACAGCCTGACCGGTAAACTTCTGAATTACAGCAAGTCTTGCAGATACAACATCTGACTGATTTTTGGTATCGGCAAGAGTTGCGGATACTGTATCATGAAGCTGTGCTATAGCTTCAGAAAGCTGATAAGCAATATCTGAAGCCAGATCAACCTGGATATAAGGTTCTGCCTGGCCTACAATACCACCGACATCCTTTCTTCCCTTGATCTTGCCGTTATTAGAACATCCAACAAGATAGCCTGACTGTCTTCCTGCTATACCACCTACGTTATAACCGACGTGCTCGTAACCGATCTCTCCGTTGTTGATGGATCTGGATACAATACCGATGGAAAGTCCAACGATTCCGCCTGTATCCGATACGGTAACATCAGAATTTGCTTCATCGTCTTCCTTGTCAATGCCGTTCTTTATAAAAGAAAGCACCTTATTGAGGCTTTCCATGGAATCAACAGTAATCTGAGTATCTGTATTTGTGGTATTTACCATGGCTTCATTTCTGCAGTTTGCGATATTACCCATATTCTCGCCGCAGATTCCGCCTGTAAAATGAATTCCGCTTATAAAGCCTTCGGCGGTACAAAATGATACTACACCGGAGAGCTGATTCATGCCGACAATACCACCGACATAATCATTTCCCTTTACAACTCCCTTAAATGAACAGTCTTTTATAAGTCCGCTATTTTCACCTGCAATACCACCTATGATAACAGGGTTTCCGGCCGGAATAACCGAACCTGTTACATTAAGGTTCTGAATTACGGCATCTTTTTCAACATGTATAAAAAGACCTATATATGACTGACCTTTTGAGATGTTTAATTCAGAAATAGTGTGTCCCTGTCCGTCGAATATTCAACCAAAGTCCGGGATTCCGTAAAACTCTTTTCCCACAAGTGAAATGTCACTGGTTAAAAGAACCTCTTTATTGTCTGACCATGTGTTTAGCTTGCAGTTATCTGCAAATTCCAGGAATTCATCTACATTTGAGATCTTGATTGTTTCGATTTCCTGAGGAACGGATGCAGCTATTTCAGCTTCGATATCAGCATCGACATCAACTTCGTTTTCCGCTGCTCTCTCCATTGTTCCGGTTGTAATGGCATTTTCCTTATCAGCATCTTTTTCCGGCTCGTTTTCAGCAAAGCTGACAAGTCCGGATGTTATAAAAAGCGAAAACGCCAAAAGTGATGCAATTATTTTCTTTTTCATATCAAACTTCCTCCCCTTCTGTAAGATCCGGGGCGGTATCCTCATTTCCATTATTTTCATCAAGCATTGTAACGTCGCTGTTCTCAATATAAGCACTTACGTTACCTTTTACCACAGCGTGAACCACACCGTTGATGGTTCCGTCAATGTGGCCTCTTACGATGCCGTCAATACGCATAGCTCCTGCAACCTGTCTGGTCTGAAGGGGCATATTCATAACGAAAGCTGTAAGTTCTATCACCTTATCTCCTACAAGAAGGATCTGGGGAAGAACAAACATGGTAACGATAATGGAAATTATAGTTCCTCTTCCAAGGCACTTTCCGATTCCGTAAATAACAGCATCGGATGTCATCTTACCGATGAGTATTCCGGCAACAGCCATCATTGTACCTGAGGTGATGATTGTCGGGAATGAGAGGTTCATTGTATCGATGATTGCATCTCTTTTGCCCATCTTCTCACGGAGTTCGGTATATCTGCCTGCTATTACGATTGCATAGTCGATATTGGCACCCATCTGAATTGAGCTTACGATAAGGTAGCCAAGGAAGAACAGGTTCTCATGCTGGATCGCAGGGAAAGAGAAATTGATCCAGATACATCCCTGAATAACCGCAATAAGGAGGACAGGCATACCTGCCGACTTAAATGTAAACAAAAGGACAATAAGAACCGCAAGAATTGAAATAACCGATGTTACCTTGGTATCTCTTGCGTTACACTTCTTAAGGTCAAATTGGCTTACAGTATTTCCAACAACATAAATCTTATCTTCGTCGTAGTATTTCTCAGTTATCTTGTGAAGCTTTTCAATAAATGCAAAAGACTCCTCGGACTCCTCGGGAAGATTCATATAAACCAGTATTCTTGAATAATCAGGTCCCTGAAGCTGCTTTTTTGCAAAGTCCATCATCTTATTTGCATCTTCAAGCTTTTTCATAAGCTCATCATCAAGAGTTACATATCCCTCTTCTACTTCCTGATATACAAACATGAACATATCAATAAGAGGAACCTTATAATTGGCAAGACCGTTTACTGCCTTGGCATAATCTTTATCATTGACAGCATAGGCTGCATAAATAAGCTCTGCTACCTCATAGTCTATATCAAGAAGCTCCGAAAACTGTCTTGGAGAGAGCTTGTCCGTAAGAGTATAACCGCCTATTGCTTCAGTATTGGCAAGGCCTGTTATACTTGAAACCTCATCATAGGTCAAAAGATCATCAATAAGCTTTTTCTCGGTCTCATAATCAACAGATGGAAATACCAGTGCCACCATTGGGTTCGTGGGGAAGTTTTCATCCTGAAGATTCTGTGCTGCCTGCACTTCATTTGTAAGCGGCGGATGGATCTTGGTATAGCCGTAAACATAAGGTGTTTTGGATGATACGATGTTAGCAATGATGATAATTACTACAAATAAAGGTGCAATGATATATCTTGATGCATAAGCAAACTTACCAACAAACGGAATCGGAGGCACAAAATTCCTGTGTTTTGTACTTTCCATGAGTTTTGCAAATACCATGATAAGTCCGGGCATCAAAAGGAAAACTGACATAAGGCTCAGGATAATAGCCTTGATCAGTACGATACCAAGGTCAACACCGATTCCGAACTGCATGAACAACATTGCTACCAGACCGCCAATGGTGGTCAGTGAACTTCCTGTAATCTCAGGGATTGACTTGGTTAGAGCAATAATTGTTGCTTCTCTGTAAGGAAGCCCTTTAGAAAGTTCTTCCTTGTATCTGTTTAAGTAAATGATCGCATAGTCTACTGATAAAGCCAGCTGAAGAACTATTGTTACAGAGTCTGATACAAAAGAAATTGTTCCAAGGAAGAAGTTTGTTCCCATCTGTACCAGAGCTGCACTACCGAATGTAATAAGAAGAACCGGTATCTCCGCATAAGCTTCACATGTAAAAAGAAGTACCGCCAATACGACAAATACTACCAGAATCGTGATTACACCCATCTCTTTCTCGATAAGAGCTGAATGTACGTCTCCGAGTTCTGTCGAAAGGTAAGTATCATAAGGCTCAAAGTAAGCTTTCACTTCATCAAGAGCCTCAAGACACTTTTCATCATCTTCATCATATTCAAAGGTGATGTTAAAAAGAGCTGAACCATTGTTGTAGTGGTCCTTTGAATCATCAACCTCTGCAGAAAAAACGCCCTCGATTTCTTCCACATCCTCCTGTATCTTAAGAGCCTGGTCATAGGAGATGTTTGCCACCATCACCTTGGCCGTTCCGTAGGTTGTAAACTGTTCCTCCATGAGATCAAGACCCTGTCTTGTCTCTGTGGTGCCGGGAAGGTAGAAAGCAAGATCGTTTTCTACCCCTACCCAATTACTTGCCACAAAAGCAAAAATACCAAGAATTGCATAAATAAGAAAAAACAAATTGCGCTTATCTACTATAAATGCGCAAATTTTAAGCATAAAGCCACCGGCTTTTTCATTACTCTCCATAAAACAACTAACTCCAACATAATTTATTTTTTAACCAAATTTAATTGGTCTCATGAATCTCTGCTGCAAGCAGATAGATAAGCGGAGAATTCCAATAGATTGTGATCTCATTTGTGGAATAACTCTGAGCATTATCCGCATAGCACTTAGCGCTTGCCATGCCTCTAAGTACATTCTGAACATAAGGGTCGTTAAGACCGCTGTTAGGGCCTCCTACCAGCATGCCGGGAACGGTAACGCCCTTTGCCTGTGAAGGTCTGTGGTGCGGATGATCCGAATATACTGTTCCAAACTCTGTAAGGAAACAGTATCCTGTAGCGTTGTTACCAAACAGATAATTAAGCTGCATATCGGCTACGTTCTTGTTATAAGTGTCAATAAGTCCTTTCATCATAAACATGTACTGACCATTATTTGCTATCGTGAGATTACTTCCCCATGGGTAAGCTCCGATAATTGAAGAACCGTATGCATACTTTGCTGAATTTGAAACAACACTTTTTGCCATAGTGTTTGCTTCGTTTTTGACTATCTCAAGCGTTGCAGGATCAGCATCTTTAGCGGTCAGATATGCGTATCCACCGTAACCGGCTACACCCTGCCATCCAAGTGAATATCCGTTATCAGGAAGTTCATTCTTTAAAAGTTCTTCATAGGCTTTATCGCCGGTCGTTTTAAAGAGCTCAGCATAAGCCCAGAATCTTTCATCAATATCATTTACATCTTCATACTCACCTGTTGAGATATCAGCAGGATTCTTGTATCCGACAGGGTCACGAGGTGTCTTTTCGATATATTCAGCTGCTTTCTTGGCAGCATCAAGACACTTGTCGGCATATTCTTTGTCAATTCCCGCATAAACTCTCGAAGCCATTGCCATTACGCCGGCAAAATCGGCAGTAGATGTGGTTGTGACAGGCATAATAACAAGCTCGTCAGTCTCATCCTCAGGCATGATCTCACCCGGGAAGTTTCTGCAGGTTACCTTATGGTATACTCCGCCATCTTCTCTTTGCATCTTAAAGAGCCAGTCAAGTTCGTATTTTGCCTCATCGAGGATATCCGGGGTTCCGTTTCCGCTCTCAGGGATACCAACAGCATCATCAAATACGTCCGGATAGTTCTCATAGGCAAGAAGAAGGTCAGCAACAGCCTTAGCTCCTGCAACAGAATACCTTCCGTAATCTCCGGCGTCATGCCATCCGCCGGATACATCAAGCTTCTTGGAATTATCTTCATACAAAACAGCCATATCGGAGTGGCAGACAGGGTGAGCAAAGTCTCCTGCCAGATCCTTGGTCAGCTCTGTTCCGCATCTCTGGTAATAAAGCATCTTTATTGATGCTTTAAAAGCGTCATCATAGACATTCTTTGATATCTTGAAGCTATGTGATACAGCATCTCCTGCCTCGATGTGATAGTTTCCTTCATCTGTTATATCAGAGAAATTAAAGATAGCCTCTTTTTCTCCGGTATCAGGATCATCAATGCTGTTCTGAATGTTCTTTTCAAAAACACTCTCTCCGGTTTCTTCGTTAATAAGAACAGCGGTCTTATTAAGAGCTGATCCTCTTAATGTTGCACTCTTGTAAGAACCCGGAAGATATCCGATCTGATTAACAGCGATATCAGGCATATCTGCACCTCCACTGCTTGCAACTCTGTTGGTAGCATCAATCAAAGTGAGATCAAAATTATCGAAATATACATGGTGTTCAGGAGTACTCTTGTCCATATCCTCCAAAACGCCCATATTAAAGCAGAATCTAGGAGCAGGATCTCCTGTCTCGTTCATGGTAAATGTGTATTCGTAGTTCTGCTTCTCTTTTCCTATCTTGATATGATCCTCAAAATAAGCGTGATAGTCTCCGCTGTTGAGCTGGAAACGCATCTCAAGCCACTTATTTTCAATATCCGAATAGGCATCAAATGTAATCTTGTAAACACAGCCCTCATCAAGAGAAAAACCATCGTGATAGAGCTGAACTCCGTGTGCTACGGTTCCGAGATTCTTGATATCTACATCAAGTTCGCCATCGGCAGTAGCAGAAATCTCGCACAGTCCATCCTGGCAAAATGTGCCCCATTGCTCAATACCGTTTGAAAAATCCCCATTTTCAAGCATGTTTTCGCCGGTAAGTTCAATCGGCTCCACTTCTTTTTCAGGCTCAGAAGTTTCTTCTGTAGATGATTCCTCAGTTGTAACTTCCTCAGTCGCCTGATCTGAAGCTTCGGCATTTTCCTCAGTCACCTCAGGTGCCGGAGCTTTTGTGTTTCCGCAGCCAATAGCGCCGGCAGCAAGAAATGCAGACATAACCACGGAAAAAATCCTTTTCATTAGTTTCCTTTTCATAACTCCCTCTCTTTTTTATATTAACCCCTTATTTAAGGTCATATTCCAACTTAACTGTAATAGATGCAGTCTTACTTCTTGATGTTGTATCAAAAGCTCCGTCGTACGAATAACTGCTAGTACCTGAATTGGTGGCAGTAATCTGGAATACTCCGAGATTCGAGTTTCTAAGTTTTCCGACTCTTGCCCCTGAATTTTTGGCCATAATATCAATCCTCTCCCTTGCATTGGCCGTTGCCTGCTCAATAAGTGAGAGCTTAAGATCATCAAGACCTGTGTAGTAATACTCGGGAGCCTGTGACTCGAATTCAACTCCTGTTTCAAGAAGGCTTGAGATATCTCTTGAAATCTTCTCAACCTTGTCTATATCGGTTGAAGTAACTGAAACAGACTGTGATAGACCGTAACCGTCCTGTTCCCTTCCGATGTAATTGCCGTTATCATCGTAAATGTCCCTGTAGGTCTTCCAGATATCAACTGAATTAAAGATTATCTCATCTTCTGTAATACCATTGCCAAGAAGATAGTTTTTAACTACAGCACTGTCTTTTTTGATCTTGTCATATGCTGCCTTTGATGTGTAATCTGCAGCAGAAAAAGAGCCTCTCCAAATAATAAGGTCAGACTCAAAATCAACGTTTGCGCTTCCTGTAGCAGAAATTGTGTGAACGCTCTCTGATCTGAAATGCGAAAGTCCAAGTGCAATCACACAACAACTTGCTACAATACTAAGCCCTATAATAAGTGCAGTCAGCCATCCCCCTTTAGCCTTTGCATTTTCCATATAATTTCCCTCCAATACAAATACCTTAATTCTTAAAGCTGTGAACAGGTGCCGGAATTCTGCCTCCTCTGTTTACAAACTCATCACATGAGAATTTGTTGACCGGCATTATCGGTGCATACCCCAAAAGCCCACCAAATTCTACAGTCTCTCCAACTCCCTTTCCGATTACAGGAATAAGTCTTACAGCTGTTGTCTTCTGATTTATCATGCCGATTGCCATCTCATCCGCAATAATTCCAGCAATGGTCGTATCCTTGGTATCTCCCGGGATTGCGATCATATCAAGACCTACAGAGCAAACACAGGTCATAGCTTCAAGCTTCTCCAGTGTAAGTGCTCCGGCTTCTACAGCATCAATCATTCCCTGATCCTCACTGACAGGGATGAAGGCTCCGGAAAGACCTCCGACATAACTTGATGCCATAACTCCGCCCTTCTTAACCTGGTCATTTAAAAGAGCCAGTGCCGCCGTTGTACCCGGTGCACCTGCGTGCTCAACACCTATTTCATGAAGTATATCAGCTACACTGTCGCCAATGGCAGGTGTAGGAGCAAGTGAAAGATCGATTATTCCAAAAGGAACTCCCAGTCTCTTAGACGCTTCCTGAGCCACGAGCTGGCCAACCCTTGTCACCTTAAATGCAGTCTTCTTGATGGTCTCGCACAAAACTTCAAAGTTCTCGCCTCTTACCTTTTCAAGAGCTGTCTTAACTACTCCGGGGCCGCTGACTCCTACGTTGATAATCTTATCCGCCTCTGTAACACCATGGAATGCTCCTGCCATGAACGGGTTGTCATCAGGTGCGTTACAGAAGATCACCAGCTTGGCGCATCCAAGGGAATCCTTCTCCTTAGTTGCCTCAGCAGTCTTTTTTACTATGGTTCCCATAAGTCTTACGGCATCCATATTGATACCGGTCTTGGTGGAACCTACATTTATTGAAGAGCAGACAACATCTGTTGTTGAGAGAGCAAGCGGAATTGATTCGATGAGCATTTTATCGGAATCGGTCATTCCCTTACTTACCAGTGCTGAATAGCCACCGATAAAGTTTACTCCGACTGCCTTGGCTACTTTATCAAGAGTAGCTGCAATCTTAGCAAAATCCTCAGGACTCTTACATGCTGCTCCTCCAATAAGAGAAATAGGTGTTACTGAAATTCTCTTGTTTACAATGGGAATACCGAACTCTCTTGCAATCTGGTCTCCGGTTTTAACAAGGTCTTTTGCTGTGTCATAGATCTTGTTATAGATATTGTCACAGAGCTTATCAAGGTCACTGTCTATGCAGTCCATAAGGCTAATTCCCAAGGTGATGGTCCTGACATCCAGATTTTCCTTTTCGATCATTTCATTGGTCTCTACGACCTCGTGTATATTTATCATTGTGGCACCTCACTCAGACCCTGTGCATAGAGTCAAATATTTCTTCGCGCTGACACTTTATGACTACTCCGATTTCTTTTCCGAGAGTCTCAAGATCATCCGCAACTGTATTGAATTCTTTCTCTGTTCCGGACATATCAACGATCATCATCATGTTGAAATATCCACTTACAATTGTCTGGGAAATATCAAGAATATTGATACCTGATTCTGCAAGATAGGTGCAGACCTTAGCGATGATCCCAACAGTATCTTTTCCGACTACAGTAATGATAGTTTTATTCATAACGTTCTCCTCCGTTTTATGATGCTCAGAATTCAATAACAGGTGACAGGCAGCTTCTCTCAGCTACCATGATAGGGAAATCATTTCCGTGATACGGGTTGTCCCCCATTTCAATTTCAACCCTCACGGTTTCATAGGCAAGTTCAGGCAGATTGTTCTCCTTGGATAAGTGCCCCAGGAAAATGCCTTTCATCTTGTCGTTCAAAAGACTGCACAGAAGTTCTCCACTCTTTTCATTGGATAAATGTCCCTTGTCCCCTAAGATCCTGGACTTCAGGATGTAAGGATACGGACCTGTCTGGAGCATTCTCACATCATGATTGGCTTCCAATAAAAGTGCATCACAACCGGACAAAGCATTGACTGTATACTGATCATAACAGCCAAGGTCTGTTGCGATGCCAATCTTTTTGTCCCCACAATAGACTCTGTAGCCACAGGGTTCAAGAGCATCGTGGGAAATCCTCATTGGATTTATTATCATGTCACCAACTACAACAGCTTCATCCGCTTTTACAGTAACAAAGGATGAAAAGTCAATTTCACCCTTTTTATCGGAATTTCTGATGCCGTTTATGGTGCCTTCTGTTGCATAAACAGGAATGTGATGCTTTTTAAGGATTGTGCGTATGGCAGCTATATGATCTGTATGTTCATGGGTGACGAAGATTGCACTTAAATCGTCAAAACCTATATCAAGCTGACACAACCCTTCTTCAATTCTTTTTTTGCTGACTCCGGCGTCCACAAGGATATGTGTGTTGTCAGAACCCACATAAGTACAATTTCCGCTGCTTCCGCTGGCAATACTTGTAAATCTCATTATTTCCAGTAAACCTCTATCTTGTCGCCTTCTTTTATAGGCTGCATATAATCCGGTGTGGAGCCGTTAAGCGTAGTCACTATGCTCCTTCCGTTTGGCTTTGAAAGATCAAAGTCGATGGCATCAAATATATCTACAAAGATATAGTCAGCCTTGCCATGAAGTGTTATAGCTTCATTGTTCACAATAATGTGAAGGTCATGTGCAAGAATGTTTCTTACTACCTCTGTCTGCGGTTCTTCCTCTTCACTCTTTTGATAAGTTCCGTCGTCATCCGGAAGGTCATCAAAGGTAAGCTGACCGTTCTTGTCAGCTTTTAGCCTTGCTTCATAGTCAATGTTTTCATAGCTTTCCTCATTTGCCTGAGAAACAGCCATTTCATCGGCACTTGGAAAGTCCTTGTAGTAGTCCATGATCATATCTTCCTGATCTTTGAACTCTACCTTGAAGTTCTCGTATACAGGTGTATTGATATCGCCTCTCTCGTTGTTGACGATAATCACAGTATCCTCTGTGATGGTGATATCCATAAGCTCAGCAATCTGAGCAGCTGTATTGTAATCAAGTATCTTAACTTCGTCTCCGGCAGCAATATCATAATATCCGGTCTGAGCTTCTCCGTTTACTGTAGCGTATCTTGATGCCTCAACATTCTTGCCGTTTACGTTGACATTAAACTTGGTCTTAAACTCAGGAATATTCTCGATTGTAGCCTTTCCGGGAGCTCCTGCGGTTGACGGTGTGACATTGATGATATCGTTGGCATGGATCTTGGAGTGAATGTCAGCGGGTTTACCGTTTAGCTGGATAACAGCAGCTTCACCCGGCTCACCTCTTGAAGTTCTCTCCTTGCCGTTAACAGTATACTTAAGCTCAGCCCCTCTCTTGGGGAACAGGTCCTCATTTGGGAATGAAGCCTGCATTGCAGCATCAACAATCTGAAGCTTGCCGTTGTCATAAATCTTGGTCTGTGTTCCGTTGAAGGAAACAAAGATAAAGTTGTTGGCCTCTTCATAGTAGCTTATGCAGATACCAAGAGGTGTTACAAGAAGCGAATCTCTGTCTATTCCGTCGTTGTTAAGGAACGTAATGTTCTTCATTACTTCCTCACCTCTAAGGGCTACACGCTCCTCGGGAATATCCATATCCTTGGCTATTGCCTTGGTATATCCGGGCACACATCCGCCACCGCCGACTACGAATACAGCGCTGACAGCCTTATCGCCGTTAAGACGCCTGATCTCATCGGTGGCCTTCTGCGCCATCTCTTCAACCTTGGGCTTTATTATGCGGGATATCTCCTTGGCACTTATGGTCTTGTTAAGTCCCATGATATCCACATACTCAACCTGTTCCTGATGACTTGCCTTTATCTTGATCTCATCGGCTGAATTAAAGTCAACAAGGCAGTGCTGAGCAATGATCTCTGTGATGTCATCTCCCGCTATGGGAAGCATTCCGTAAGCAGTGATGGAACCGTCATCTGTTACGCAAATATCGGAAGTACCTGCTCCTACATCCACAAGAGCAAGATTTAGCATTCTGAATCTGTCGGGGATTGCAACCATCATAGCTGCAATAGGCTCGAGTGTAAGATTTGCAACGTTAAGGCTTGCTCTCTCACAGGCCTTGTAAAGGCCATCTACACAGTCATCAGGAAGGAAGGTTGCAATGAGTTCAACACTTACCTTGCCGGCATTGTGGCCCTCGAGGTTAGCAATCTGATATCCATCCAGATAATAATGCATTACCGAGTATCCAACCAGATAAAACTTGAGCTCTGATGTATTTTTACTTAGAAACTCTGAATAAGCCTGCTCAACTGCAGCAGAATCCAGGTTATAGATATCTTCATCCGTAATGGTGTGGTTATCGGGGTACTCATACTCATAAGTTGTTCTTACGGTCTGAAGTACACGTCCGGCAGCAGCTATACAGACATCTGTCAGATGAATATCTGTCTGCTGTTCAAGCTTATCCGTCACCTTTCTTATGGTAGCGCCAACCTTGCCGATATCATGGATCTGACCATCAAGCATAGCTCTTGTCTCATGCTTCTCAACAGCCTGAGCAATAACATTAAACTGATTGTCGTTCATGTAACCGACGGTTCCTACAACGCTTCTGGTACCGATGTCGAGTCCGTAAACAACTTTCTGATCTGCCTGTTCTAAGCTTGCCATTTCGTTTTCCACTCCCCAAGTTTTTTGTCTATTTGCGCCTTAGCATCATCCAGCGCTTTGCTGTTATCAATAACGAAGTCCGCATTTTCTCTGAAGGTCTTATCATCAAGCTGTGAAGCAAAGATACTATCTATCTTCTCATCACTGTAACCCCTTGATGACTTAAGACGACTTCGCCTTGTGTCCTCATCTGCGTAGACATACCACAGTTCATCCACAAATCTCTTATATCCGTTTTCTATCAAAAGAGCTGCTTCCACAAATACAAAGTCCAGCTGCCCTTTTTCACGCTCACTGTCTATTATATTAATAATAAATGTATTTACTGCAGGATGCAAAATATTATTGACCGCAGTCAGGAGTTTTTCATCCCCAAAAATAGCTGCAGCCATTTTCTTTTTGTCAATTTCACCCTCTTCATCCAGAATATCTTTTCCCAGAATTCGGATCAGCTCGTCATAGGC
>JAEEGL010201782.1_pt1 | contig 15785 bp, 11 predicted proteins | sample 9134231 | NCBI WGS metagenome assembly JAEEGL01 (sample SAMN16246548, study PRJNA631951) | gut metagenome | biome: gut microbiome; feature: rumen; material: fiber-attached | host: Bos | place: Iran: Karaj | collected 2018-10
CTGTCCGCGGCCGATACCCTTCTGCTCTCTCGTAATGCAGATCGATCCGCCGCCGATACCGATCTTGACGAAATCCGCCCCGGCGCGCGCCAGGAACATAAAGCCGTCCCGGTCCACCACGTTGCCCGCGCCCACCTTGACCTTGTCACCGTAGGTATCGCGGATCCACTTGAGCGTGTCCGCCTGCCACTGGCTGAAGCCCTCGGAGGAATCGATGCACAGCACGTCCGCGCCTGCCTGAAGGGGCGCCGGTACGCGGTCGCGGTAATCCCGGGTGTTGATCCCGGCACCCACGATGTAGCTCTTGTTGCCGTCCAGGAGCTCGTTGACGTTCTCCTTATGGCTGTCATAGTCCTTGCGGAAAACGATATACTTAAGGTGCCCTTCCTTGTCCACCAGGGGCAGGGTGTTGATCTTGTGCTCCCAGATCAGATCGTTGCATTCCCTGAGGCTGGTATCCTCGGAGGCGGTGATGAGCTTTTCGATGGGAGTCATGAACTCCGTGACCTTCAGATCCGGAGACATGCGGCTGACGCGGTAATCCCTGGACGCGACGATCCCCATCAGGATCCCGTTGGGCGTACCGTCCTGAGTGATAGCGACGGTGGAATGGCCGGTGATCTCCTTGAGACGAAGCACGTCCCGGAGCGTCGCCGTGGGCGGCAGATTGGAATCACTGGTCACGAAGCCCTTCTTGTAGCTCTTGACCCGGTGCACCATAGCGGCTTCCTCTTCGACCGTCTGGGATCCGTAAATGAAGGCCACACCGCCCTGCCGGGCCAGCGCCACCGCCAGCCGGTCGCCCGATACGGACTGCATGATCGCGGAGACCATCGGGATCTTCATTTTAAGAGGGCATTCCTCCCCTTTCGAAAAGCGCACCAGCGGCGTTTCAAGGCTGACAGCCGATGGGATGCATTCGGAGGATGAGTATCCCGGGACCAGAAGGTATTCGCCGAAAGTACGGGAAGGAGCGTCGAAATAGGTTGCCATAGTGCCTCCTTTTACATGTGGTGAAGGTCCGCGAAGTCCGTACAAGGGTCCATTTAATATTAGGCCAGACGGCCGGGAAAGTCAATCAAAATCCACCGGTCCGCCCGCTTCGCGGTCACTCCTCCAGCCGGTCCGTGATGTCGTCCATCAGATCGTCCAGGGCCTCCAGGCCCTCCACCCAGTCCAGATACTCATCGCTCTCATCGTCCGCCGGCTCCTGGGTGAGCACATCGTCATACAGGTCCTTCAGGCGGCCGAGGAGGCCGCTGAGTTCCTCCCGGGTCATATCATCGATATCCCCGCTGAAGCCGGGCAGCATCTCAAAGGTGCCGTGTTCCTCGCTCATCATTGCTCCCTCCCTGTCGATATGAGACCGGCAGCCCCTCCGACCGGATCGGATGGCTGCCGGAAATGATCACAGGATATAGCGGCGCACGTCCCGTTCCGCCGCAGTTTTCACATGCTTGAGCACATAGTCGCCGGTGATCTCAAGCTCCACCTCGGGCATGTTCTCCCCGCCCGCGTTGAAGGAGATATCCTCCAGGAGCTCCTCGAAAACGGCGTGGAGCCGCCGGGCCCCGATGTCCTCGTCCGCCTCGTTGGCCAGCATGGCGATGCGGGCGATCTCGTCCAGGGCCTCATCGGTGAAGCTGAGGCGCACCTTATCCACCTCAAGAAGCGCGGCATACTGGCGGGTGAGAGCGTTGTCCGTTTGGGTGAGGATCATTTTGAAATCCTCCCGGGTCAGGCTCTTCAAAGTGACGTGCACGGGGAACCGGCCCTGGAGCTCGGGGATCAGATCCGTCACCCGGGCCACCTGGAAAGCGCCGGCCGCGATAAAGAGCATGTAGTCCGTGCGGACCGCGCCGTATTTCGTGTTGACCGTGCTGCCCTCCACGATGGGCAGGATGTCCCTCTGCACGCCCTCGCGGGACACGTCGGGACCGCTGCCCGCGCCGCCGCGGCCGGCGATCTTGTCGATCTCGTCCAGGAACACGATGCCGCTCTGTTCCGCCCGGCGGACCGCCTCTTCCTTGATGGCGTCCTCGTCGATCAGGCGCTCGGCTTCCTGCTCGATCAGTACTTTCCGGGCGTCCTTCACTTTCATTTTGCGCATCTTGGTGCGCTTGGGCATCATGTTGCCCATCATGTCCCCGATGCTGATGGAGGCGCCGCCCACTTCAAGCTGGGGAGCTTCCTCTTCCACCTCGATCTCGATCTCCGCGTCCTCCAGCTCGCCCTGGGTAAGGCGGGCGAGGGTATCCTGCTCCCGGCTGCTCAGGCGGAGCCGCTCCTCTTCGGTCATCTCCGGTTCCGTCTTGCGGCCCAGGAGCACGTCCAGGGGATTGGAAGCCTGCTTTTTGCCGGGGTTGGCCAGAAGCGACGCCAGACGGCTCTCCGCGAAGGCCTCGGCCTTGGAGCGGACCCGGTCGGTGTGCTCACGGCGCACCATGCGGACGGCGTTCTCCGTCAGGTCCCGCACGATGGACTCCACATCCCGGCCCACATAACCCACTTCCGTGAATTTGGTGGCTTCCACCTTCACAAAGGGGGCCTTGACCAGCTTGGCCAGCCGGCGGGCGATCTCGGTCTTGCCCACGCCGGTGGGGCCGATCATCAGGATATTCTTGGGATAGATCTCTTCCCGCATCTCGTCCGGAAGCATGCTCCTGCGGTACCTGTTGCGCAGGGCGATGGCCACCGCTTTCTTGGCTTCCTCCTGGCCGATGATGTAGCGGTCCAGTTCCCTGACCACTTCCCGGGGCGTCAATTCAGGCATTTCAGACATCCTCCACGATGATATGGTCGTTGGTGTACACGCAGATGGACGCCGCGATCTGAAGGGCCTTTTCGGCGATATCGTGGGCGCTCATGTCTGTGTTGTGGTACAGGGCCCGGGCCGCCGCCAGGGCGTAATTGCCGCCGGCACCGATGGCGATGACCCCGTCGTCCGGCTCGATGACCTCGCCCGTGCCGGACACGATCAAAAGCTTGTCCTTATCCGCCGCGATCAGCATGGCGTCCAGCTGACGCAGGCCCTTGTCCCCCCGCCAGTCCTGCGCCAGCATCACCGCCGCGCGCTCCAGGCTGCCGCCGCACTGGGTCAGCTTGTCCTCGAAGCGCTGGCAGAGGGAAAAGGCGTCCGCCACGGAGCCGGCGAAGCCCGTGACCACGCTGTCATGATAGATGCGGCGCACCTTGCGCGCCGTCCCTTTGAAGATCGTATGCTCTCCCATGGTGACCTGCCCGTCGCCGGCCACGGCCGTTTTGCCGTCGCGCCGGACCGCGCAGATCGTCGTTCCTCGGAATCCTGTCATATCATTCACCTCACTGTACATCATCAAAGCATCCGGCACCGTATCCGGAAAGGATCTCCCCGATCCTCTCAAAAGACTGCCGGGCCGTCTTTTCAAGGCGCGCCTGTTTGTCCCCGCCGCCCACGGCCCCCTCCATCAGGGAGAAGGTGATGTTCATGGGCTGGAAATGCCGGTTGGCCGCCGCCACGTAATAACCAAGCGCTCCCAGGGCCGTCCCCCGGGTAAAGGGAGGCGGCGCCATCCCGCTCACCTCGGCCGCCAGGCTGACGCCCGTGACCAGCCCGCTGGCCGCGCTCTCCACGTAGCCTTCCACGCCCGTGATCTGACCGGCGAAATACAGCCCGTCTCCGCCGATGAAGCGGTAGTGGTCGTCAAGCACCCCGGGGCTGTTGAGGAAAGTGTTCCTGTGCATGACGCCGTAGCGCTCGAACACCGCGTTCTCAAGCCCGGGGATCATGGAGAACACTCTCTTCTGCTCGGAAAATTTGAGCCTGGTCTGGAAACCCACGATATTGTAGGCGGTCTCGGCCGCGTCGTCCCGGCGCAGCTGGACCACCGCGAACAGATCTCCCTGGGGCCAGTGCCGCTTGAGCCCCGCCGCCTTCATCGGGCCGAAGGCCAGCGCCATCATGCCCCGGCGGGCCATGGATTCCACCGGCATGCACCCTTCGAACACACCGGATTCCTCAAACCCGTGGACGGGCGCCGTCTCGGCTTCCAGCAGCGCGTTCACGAAAGCGAAGTACTGCTCCCGGTTCATGGGGCAGTTCAGGTAATCATCCCCGTCCCCCCGGTCGTACCGGGAGGCGCGGAACATTTTGCTTTCATCCAGGGAGTCCCTGGACACGATGGGCGCCGCCGCGTCATAGAAATTGAGCGCCGAGATGCCCGGCAGCTCCAGGATCTTTTCGCACAGGGCCTCGCTGACCAGGGGACCGGGCGCCAGGATACACGGACCGGAAGGGATCGAAGTGACCTCGCCCGGGATCACCCGGATATTGGGATGCGCCGTCACCCGCTCGGTCACGGCCCGCGAGAACCCCACGCGGTCCACCGCCAGGGCCGACCCCGCCGGGATGCGGTGCTCGTCGGCGCAGCGCATGATCAGGCTGCCCATCCGCCGCATCTCCTCCTTAAGGAGGCCCACGGCGTTCTGGACCCGGTCCGACCTTAAGGAATTCGAGCAGACGAGCTCGGCGAAATCCGCCGAGTGATGGGCCGGGGTCATCCTGCCGGGCTTCATCTCCATCAGATCCACCCGGACGCCCCTTTCGGCCAGCTGCCAGGCCGCCTCGCAGCCCGCCAGACCGGCTCCGACCACCGTCGCCTTACGCATTCCCGGCCTCCGTGTCCTCCTCCACCAGGCGTTTGTACCCGCAGGCCTTATCCGCGCACAGATACCAGACGCCCTGTTTGTTGCTCTTGCGGATCATATACCCGCCGCACCGGGGGCAGGGATCCTTCACGGGCTGCTCCCAGGACACGAAATCGCACTCCGGATATCTTTCGCAGCCCCAGAACTTGCGGTTCTTCCGGCTGATCTTTTCAAGAAGCTCCCCGCCGCAGACCGGGCAGGGCACATGGATGTACTTCAGGACGGGCCGGGTATTGCGGCATTCGGGGAAGTTCGGGCACGCCAGGAACCGCCCGAAACGCCCGTTCTTGTAGACCATCATGGCGCCGCATTCCTCACAGGGCACGTCGCTGACCTCGTCCTCCAGGCGGATCTTCTCCACCTCGCTCTCGGCCTTTTTGAGTTCCTTGTCAAAGCCCGGATAGAATTGTCGGAGCACCTGCTTCCAGTCCTCTTCCCCGACGGAGACGGTGTCCAGTTCCTTCTCCATATCGGCCGTGAATCCGATATCCACGATCTTCGGGAAATAATCGGTCATGAGCTGATTGACCAGGTATCCCATTTCAGTAGGATACAGCCGCTTTTTCTCCCGTGTGATATAGCCGCGGGCCAGGATGGTAGTGATCGTGGGAGCGTAGGTGGAAGGCCTGCCGATGCCCTTTTCCTCCAGGGCGCGCACCAGAGAGGCTTCCGTATACCGCTGAGGAGGCTGCGTGAAATGCTGCTCCTCGTTCACGTCCAGCAGCTCCACACGGTCCTTTTCCTTCAGGTCGGGGATCTTGGCGGCTTTTTCCGTCTGCTCGTCGTCGCTGCTCTCCTCATAAACGGAGGTGAAGCCTGCGAAAGCTTTCTTCTCGCCGCTGCAGCGCAGAACGACGCTGCCGCCCATCACGTCCACGGTCACGGTATCGTAGACCGCCGGGGCCATCTGGCAGGCCAGGAAGCGGTTGTAGATCAGCCGGTAAAGCTTATACTGGTCATTGGTCAGGTAGCTGCGGATGCTCTCAGGCGTCCTTAAAACGTCCGTCGGGCGGATGGCCTCATGGGCATCCTGAGCCGTGGCCCTGCCCTTGAACACATTGGGTTCCGGAGGCAGGAACCTGTCGCCGTACTCCTGCCGGATATAATCCCGCGCCGCGGCGACCGCTTCCTCGCTCAGACGGGTGGAATCGGTACGGATGTACGTGACCAGGCCCTGGGCGCCTTCCTTCCCGATCTCCACGCCCTCGTACAGGCCCTGGACCACCTGCATGGTCTTCTGAGTGGTGAAATTCAGCTTCCTGCCCGCCTCCTGCTGAAGGCTGGAGGTGGTGAAGGGCGGAGCCGGCTGCTTGCGTTTTTCGTTCTTTTTCACCTGGGTGACGGTATACTGCCCCGCGCGCACCAGCGCCGAGGCGGCATGAGCCTCCTCCGCGGAGCGGATCTCGGCCTTTTTGCCGTCGATCATGGCCAGACGCATCTCCACCGCGCTCCCGGCGCTCTTGCCGGCCAGGACAGCTTTCGCCGTGATATACCAGTATTCCTCGGGGACGAATTCCTGGATCTCATTCTCCCGGTCCACCACCATGCGGGTCGCCACGGACTGAACCCGGCCGGCCGAGAGCCCCTTCTTGATCTTTTTCCACAGGAGGGGCGAGATCTGATATCCCACGAGCCTGTCCAGCGCCCGGCGGGCCTGCTGGGCGTCCACCTTGTTCATGTCGATCTCGCGGGGATGGGACATGGCTTCCATCACGGCCTTTTTGGTGATCTCGTGGAACTCGACCCTGCACTTGTCCTTCAGGTCGATATTGAGCACCTGGGCCAGATGCCAGGAGATCGCCTCGCCTTCCCGGTCAGGGTCGGTAGCCAGGTAGATCTTCGAGGCTGTTTTGGCTTCCTTCCTGATCCTGGCCAGCACATCGCCCCGGCCGTGGATCGTGATATACTTCATGGCGAAATCGTCGTCCACGTCCACACCGAGACGGGACTTGGGCAGGTCCCTGATATGGCCCTGGGAGGCTTCCACTTTATACCCCCGTCCCAGAAATCGGCTGATGGTCTTCGCCTTGGCCGGGGATTCAACAATTACCAGTTTAGTCGCGCTGGGCATTCGGTCTCCTCCAAAGAACGTATTGCCGCCGGCCCCATCGGAGCCAGAGCAGTTTAAAAGGATAGAATAAAAGCCGCCGGATGTCAAGAGCCGTCCGGAAAGGCAGTCTCACCGCCTGAGAGCGTACGCCCGGCCGCCCCGCTTTTCGATCCGGCCCTCCAGTTCCAGCAGGGTCAGGGACGTATTGATCTCCTGCAGGCTCAGGCCCGTCTCATCCAGAAGCTCCTCAAAAGTCTTTTCTTCTTTTTCCAGAGCGCTCAGGATCGGATCGGACCTGTCCTCTTCGCTCAGTCCCATCAGGTCGGAAAAGCTCATCTGTCTTACAGCCCTGCGCCAGCCCATCCCGGACAGGATATCCTCCCCGCAGGTGCACAGCCCGGCCCCCTCCTTCAAAAGCTGAAGGGGCAGCTCGCTCCCGGGCGCGTCCACGTTGCCCGGCAGGGCGAAGATCTCCCTGCCCTGGCTGAGGGCATGATGGACCGTGGACGCCGTGCCGCTCTTGCGCAAGGCCTCGATCAGAAGGACGGCGTCCGAAAGCCCCGAAATGATCCGGTTGCGGATGGGAAAATGATAGCCCAGAGGCTTCGCGCCCGGCGCGTACTCACTGATCACGGCGCCGCCGGAGGAAATGATCCTGTCCGCCAGGGAGCGGTTCTCCCCCGGATAGATATCCGGCAGGCCGTTGCCCAGGACCGCGACAGTGATCCCCCCGCCCTCCAGAGCGCCTTCGTGTGCCGCCGTATCGATGCCCCGGGCCAGGCCGGACACGATGACCACGCCGCTTTCGGCCAGCTCCCGGGCGATCCGCTTCGCCTGGGCCCGCCCGTAGCGCGTATCCCTCCGGGACCCGACTATCGCCACCGCCGGGATATCGTTTCCGGGCAGCTGTCCCATGACGAACAGGCCGCGGGGCGGCGACGGGATGGCCCTGAGCCGGGACGGATAGCTTTCGCCGGGACGCAGCACCGGGCAGATCCCCGTGTTGTCAAGTTCAGCCAGAAGGGCGTCGGGCCCTTTGGACCTGAGAGCGTTGAGGATCGTGAAACCGTCTTTCCCGATCGTCTCCGCCATGGCGGGGGAAAAGCTGTCATAGATCCCGGAGGCGCTGCCGTACTCATTCAGGAGCCTGTCGATGCCCCGCCAGGCGCTCACCGGCGCGTACTGGAGCCACAGGCAGCACATCTCCTCCCGGGAAAACTCATCCTTCATGGGTCTCTCCTCTTAAAGCACCCGGAACAGGCCGCATTTGAGATACTCGGTCTCCTGGGAAGAGAGCAGGATGGGATGGTCCCGGCCCTGGGTGCGCCATTCGATCTGCTGCAGGCGCACCCGCGCGTCCACGGCCGCCTCCCGGATAACGTCCCTGAACATATCCGGGAGCATGTGCTGGGAACAGGAACAGGTGACCAGGATCCCTCCCGGCTCCAGAAGCTTCATGCCACGCAGGTTGATCTCCTTGTATCCCCTCCGGGCGCCCTCCACCTGGGCCCGGGACTTGGTGAACGCAGGTGGATCCAGGATGACCACGTCGTATTTGTCGCCCCGGTCCGACGCGGCCCGGAGGAAATCAAAGGCGTTGGCTGTTTCGAAGGTCACGTTGTCCAGGTGGTTGAGCGCGGCGTTTTCCGCGGCGCAGGCACAGGCGTAATCCGAAATATCCACGCCCAGCACCTTTGAGGCGCCGTAGTGCGCCGCGTGCAGGGCAAAGGATCCGGTGTGGGTAAAGCAGTCCAGGACCGTTTTCCCCTTGACATAGGGCGCTATGGCTGCCCGGTTCTCCTTCTGATCCAGGAAATATCCGGTCTTCTGACCATTGATGACATCCACATGGAAGGCGATGCCGTTCTCCCGCATCAGGACCTTCTCCGGCACCGATCCCCTGAGGAGACCGCTCTCATAGGGCAGGCCCTCGATGCGCCGGACGGGCACATCTCCCCGCTCGTAGATACCGGCAGGATGCAGAAGCTCCTCCAGTTCATCACAGATTGCCTGTTTGAAACGGTCCATGCCCAGGCTGAGCACCTGCAGGCAGATCACGTCGCCGAAGGCGTCGGCGATCACGCCCGGCAGCCCGTCGGATTCCGCGAAGATCAGCCGGCAGCTCTTCAGGTCCGCGAAGGTCCGCCGCCATTCAACAGCCCGGCGCACCAGACCCCGGATGAAAAGATCGTCCACCGGCTCGTCCTTCCAGGTCAAAAACCTGAGGGCGATCTGGGAAGCGGGATTGTACACGGCCTTTCCCAGGAAGGTCCCCCGGTCCGACAGGACGGAGACCACATCGCCGGGAGACGCGTGGGCCGATGAGCGGATATCGCTCAGAAACACCCAGGGATGCCCCGAATAAACCCTTTTTTCCTTGCCGCGGTGAAGCCGGATCTCGCCCATCAAACCGTCCTCCTGACAGATAGTACGCCTATCTTAGCACAAAACCATCCACATAACAAGCGAAAGGGCCGCCCGTAAGGCGGCCCCGAAAAACGGTCTGGATCATCACTTGCCGAAATTGTAGTTGTTCTGCTGGTACAGATAGGTCTCCGACTCGTACGGATAGACCGCCACGATCTTGTCCGCGATGTAGACGATCGTGTACATGCCGGACCCGTAGGTCGTCCTGTAATTGGCCATGAACTCGTAAATATCGCTGGCCCGCACGGCGCCGTATCCGGAGCCGTAATAGAAGTCGCAGTGCTGGTCCACGGGATACCGGTACAGGTAGGTGGAATCATTGGTGTAGTTGGAACGGTTGCCGGCCGAATAATCCGTGCCCGTATAGTTCACGGTGACCAGATCCGCCGAGATATAATAGGAATTGTTGCTGGTGTAGATCTCCTTGATATAGCCGGCCGACACACGGGTCCTGGCCTCGCTGGGACGCCTCTGCAGGAAGATGGTGTAGGTGGTCGACACACCGTTGACCGCCGTGACGCGGATGTCCACCTGCTGCGGATCGTTGGTCATCTGGAAATAGGACGACGTGGAACCGGAGGCGATGGGCTGTCCGTTGATGGTGATCAGGGCGTTCCTGTCAAAGGCCGTGGGCGTGAAGTTGATGCGGGTGACCCAGTCCGCCACGGTGAGCACATAGGCCGTGGTGTAGGGGCTGAAAGTCTTGGGCATCATTTTGCCGGTGTTGGGGCAGTTGTGCGTCAGGTTGGACAGGAGGCTCTCGGTGCCGCTGTACGGAACACTGGTCACATAGGGCACAGCGGTGATATAGGGCGCCGCGGTGATGTAGGGAGCCGCCGTGATATAGGGAGCGGCTGTGATATAGGGTGCCGCCGTGATGTAAGGAGCCGCCGTGATCACAGGGGGCGCCGTCACCACGGGGGCAGGCGCGGCGGTGATGACGGGAGCGGCCGTGATGACGGGAGCGGCGGTCACCACAGGAGCGGCCGTGGTCTTGGGCTTCTTGGTGGGTTTGGGCGTCGCGGTCGCCTTGGGCTTCTTGGTAGCCTTGGGGGCCGCGGTCGCCTTGTTCTTGCCGGTGGTGATGACGGAGCTGCCGCCGGTGATGATGGTGCCGTCCGTGGTGATGTTTTCCACCTTCACGAAACCGCGGGCAGGGGTCTCATCCTCCAGGAGCACCTCGATGTAGGCCCAGTCCGCCAGATAACCCAGGATGATGATGTCCGTGTTTTTCTTCAGGGTCGCGAACGACGTGTTTTTCTCAAAGGGATCGTCGGTGATGCCGGTCTTCTTGTTGATGACGCCGTCGTCATACAGGAATTCGAGCTCGTTTTTGATCTCGCCCTGCACGTTCGAGGCCTTCTGCAGGGCGGATTTCTCGATATAGCCGACCCGGTAGTTGCCCTTGCTCGTCTGGTAGGACATCATGATCCATTTGTCCTCGATGCCCCAGACCTTGGCGATGACGTCATTGCACGACGCGTTGCCGTTGATCCGCAGGTAGTCGGTGCCGGGGCCGGTAAAGACCTTGTATCCGCCCTCGATGCGGCAGGTGCCGTAGGTATTCAGATCGCCCGGGACCATATCGGCTCTCACCATGGGAAAAGCCGCTATGGTAAGCACCAGGACACAGATCACCGCCAAATACTTTTTGATCATAACCATTACCTCTCTCTTCAGGCTCAGCGCCATATCGCGCGCTCTCCGGGGCCATCCCCGGGCCGCTTCATTCATTAAACGATTCATTATAGCATTTTATTCCCGCAAAAATCAAATAATTCGATTTTTCCGGCAGGAATTTTCTGCCATATCCGTCAGTTCCGCAGGCTGTGCAGAGGCGCGGGGATACGGCCGCCGCGGCGGATGAAACTTTCGGATGAGAAGGGGCTGACCGCCATGACGGGCGCGTGGCCAAGCAGCCCGCCGAATTCCACCTCGTCGCCCACTTTTTTGCCCGGCGCGGGGATCAGGCGCGCGGCGGTGGTCTTCTGATTGATGATGCCGATGGCCGCCTCGTCGGCGATGATGGCGGACAGGGTCTCGGCCGGAGTGTCCCCGGGAAGGGCGATCATATCCAGCCCCACCGAGCACACGCAGGTCATGGCCTCCAGCTTCTCAAGGCTGAGGGCCCCGGCCTTCACCGCGTCGATCATGCCGATATCCTCACTGACCGGTATGAAGGCTCCCGAGAGACCGCCCACGTGAGAGGACGCCATGACACCGCCCTTTTTGACCGCGTCATTGAGCAGGGCCAGGGCTGCGGTGGAGCCGTGTGTACCACATTTTTCCAGCCCCATCTCCTCCAGGATATGCGCGACACTGTCGCCCACCGATGGGGTGGGCGCCAGGCTCAGGTCCACGATGCCGAAGGGCACGCCCAGGCGGGCGGAGGCTTCCTTGGCCACCAGCTGACCCACCCGGGTGATGCGGAAAGCCGTGCGCTTCACGGTCTCCGCCACCACGTCAAAAGCCGCTCCGGGCACCTGCTCCAGGGCCCTTTTGACGGTGCCCGGTCCGCTGACGCCCACCGAGACCGCCGACTCGCCCTCGCCGATCCCGTAAAACGCGCCGGCCATGAAGGGATTGTCCTCCACGGCGTTGGCGAAGACCACGAATTTGGCGCAGCCCAGGCCCATCCTGTCCGCGGTCGCCGCGGCCAGCTCCTTGATCACCTGTCCGCACAGGGCGACAGCGTCCATGTTGATGCCCGCCCGGGTGGTGGCCACGTTCACCGAGGAGCACAATAGATCCGTCTCCGACAGAGCGCGGGGCACACTGCGCAGCAGCCGCTCATCGGCTTTCGTCATGCTCTTGTGCACCATGGCGCTGTAGCCGCCGATGAAATCCACGCCCACGGCCTTCGCGGCCCGGTCCAGGGTCCTGGCCAGGGGAAGGGGATCCGGGATCCCGCCGGTGAGAAGGGCCGCGGGGGTGACGGCGATGCGCTTGTTGACGATCGGCACACCGAAATCGCCCTCGATCTCCTCCCCGATCCTGACCAGATCCTTGGCCGAGCGGGTGATCTTGTCGTAGACCTTGCGGCACAGGGCCGAAGTGTCGTCGCTGACGCAGTCCAGAAGGGATATCCCCATCGTGATCGTGCGCACGTCCAGCTTTTCCTGGTCGATCATGCGCAGCGTCTCCATGATCTCACGGGTACTGAGCATACGGGCCTCCTTATACCTGATGCATGGCTTCGAAGATCTCGCTCTTCTGGATACGGATCTCCACGCCGATCTCGGTCCCAAGAGCGGAAAGCTCCTCGGACAGGGTACCGAAGGAACAGTCCGGCTCGCTCAGGTCCACCAGCATGATCATGTTGAAAAAACCGGATACGATGGTCTGCGAGATATCCAGGATATTGATGTTATGGGTGAACAGCACCCCGGACACCCGGGCGATGATGCCCTTGCAGTCGTAGCCCAGGACCGTCACCACGGCCTTTTTGACGATCTCCATACGAAATACCTCCGAAACTTAAATTCCCCGCGGCGCCACATCCGTGAGCGTCAGGCCGGGATTTTTCTCCTCCGCCAGGCGGATCGACCAGTCGTTCTCGAAGAAGAGCACCGGCTGATCCTGGGCATCCCTGCCCCGGCCGGAACTCGAGGTCAGCTGAAGGTCCTCCACGGGGCGGCGCGTCTCGACCACCCACCGGACATAACGGTAGGGCAGCCGCTCCATCACCAGGTCCACACCGTACTCGGACTTGAGGCGGTAGGTGAGCACATCGAACTGCAGCTCGCCCACCACGCCCACCAGGAACTCCTCCAGGGCGTTCTCGCCCCGTCGGAAGGTCTGGATCGCGCCTTCCTCGCTCAGCTGGGAGATGCCCTTGGTGAACTGCTTGCGCTTCATGGAGTCCAGCGGCCGTACCCGGGCAAAGCGCTCCGGAGCGAAAACGGGGATCTTCCCGAAACGGAATTTCTTCCCTTCCGTGAGCGTGTCTCCCAGGCGGTAGACGCCCGGGTCGAACAGGCCGATGATATCGCCCGGATAGGCGCTCTCCACGCCCTCCCGTTCATCCGCCATGAACTGCTGAGGCTGCTTGACCTGCATCATTTTGTTGGTGCCGGAGTGCCAGACGGTCATGCCCTTTTTAAACTCACCGCTGACCACCCGAAGGAAGGCCAGACGGTCCCGGTGAGCCGGGTTCATGTTGGCCTGGATCTTGAAGATGAAGCCGGAGAATTCCTCGTTTTCCGGCTCGATCAGGCCCATGTCGCTCTCGCGGGGCGTGGGCGGCAGGGTGTAGCGCAGGAAACGGTACAAAAACGGCTCCACACCGAAATTGGTGATGGCGCTGCCGAAGAACATGGGCGTGAGCTCGCCCCGGCGCACGCGGTCCAGATCGAACGCGTCGCCCGCCTCGTCCAGCAGCAGGATCTCCTCATCCAGGCGGCGGCGGTAGTGTTCCTCCAGGGCCGACTCCAGGGCCGGGTCATCCCGCGGGATGACGGTCTTTTTCACGCGGCTGCGGCCGTGATCGCCGCCCACGTACAGTTCCACCGTTTCCTCATCCCGGTGATAAACGCCCTGGAAATCCCCGTCCACGCCGATGGGCCAGTTCACGGGACAGGCCCGGATCCCCAGCACCTTTTCGATCTCCTCCATGAGCTCGAAGGGATCCCTGGCGGCCCGGTCCATTTTGTTCACGAAGGTAAAGATGGGGATCCCCCGCATCCGGCAGACCTTGAACAGCTTGATGGTCTGCTCCTCCACGCCCCTGGCGGCGTCGATCAGCATGACGGCCGAGTCCGCCGCCACCAGGACGCGGTAGGTATCCTCGGAGAAATCCTGGTGACCGGGGGTGTCCAGGATGTTGATCTCATATCCGTCAAAGGAAAACTGCATCGCGGAAGAGGTGACGGAAATGCCGCGCTGCTTTTCGATCTCCATCCAGTCGCTGGTGGCGTGCCTCTCTGCCCGGCGCGCCTTGACACTGCCGGCCTGCCGGATGGCGCCGCCGTAAAGCAGGAGCTTTTCCGTCAGCGTGGTCTTGCCGGCGTCCGGGTGGGATATGATCGCGAATGTTCTTCTTTTATTGACTTCATCAGCCAGAGCCATGGGTATCTCCTCCTGCCTGTTATCACGATTTGCCGCGGTAAGCCTCGATGACGTCCGGCCGGCGGCGCAGTTTGTTGATGGCGCCGGTCAGCTGATCCCTGTCGATGACTTCCACGGTCATGGTTATGGTAACGGTCTTGTTCTTGTTCATCCTGACGCTCATGGAGCGCATGGGGATCTTGACATCGTCGAAGAAGACGGACAGTTCCCCCAGAAGGGACGGATGATCGTAACAGATGATCTGGATCGTCGAAGAGAAGCTCTCGTTCTCCGCGAAGGCCCAGGAGACGTTGATCCTGCGCTCCTCCTCGGAATTCTGCGCGTTCACGCAGTCCGCCTTATGGACGGTCACACCGCGTCCCCGGGTGATATAGCCCACGATGTCGTCCCCCGGGACCGGGTTGCAGCACCGGGCAAAACGCACCAGCATGTCGGCGGAGCCGTCCACGAAAACGCCGTGGCTGGCGCTTCCGTGGGCCTCCTCCCGGGGCGGGGCCTCCGGCAGCACGGGCACGGGCTTGGGCGCGAGCTTCTCATCCCGCTTCTGCTTCTCGTCGATCAGGCGGCCGATCACGTAGGAACTGGCGACGCCGCCGTAGCCCACCGCGCCGTACAGATCATCCAGATCCTGGAACATGTACTTCCTCAGGATCGGCTCGTAATACTCCGGCTTGGTGTATTCCCCCAGGCGGATGCCCCTGCGGTGGGCCTCCCGCTCCAGGGACTCACGGCCCTTGACGACGTTCTCCCCCCTGAGTTCCCGCTTGAAGAACTGGCGGATCTTGGCCTTCGCCTGCTGGGTCTTGACGATGTTGAGCCAGTCCATGCTGGGGCCCTTGGAAGAGGCGGAGGTGATGACCTCCACCCGGTCGCCGGTCTTGAGCTCCGTGCCAAGGGGCACCATCTTGCCGTTCACCTTGGCGCCGATGCAGGCGTTCCCCACGCCGGAGTGGATGCGGTAGGCGAAGTCCAGGGGCGTCGCTCCCCGCTGCATGCTGATAATATCGCCCTTGGTCGTAAAGATAAAGACCTCTTCGGAAAACAGATCCGTTTTCAGGCCGTCGATGAATTCGTGGGAATCCCTCGTCTCGCTCTGCCAGTCCAGGATCTGCCGGAGCCAGAACAGCTTTTCGTCAAAGGTATCGTTGCCGGATTTTCCTTCCTTATAGCGCCAGTGGGCGGCAATGCCGTATTCCGCGACGCGGTGCATTTCCCAGGTCCTGATCTGAATTTCGAAGGGGAACGGGATCCGGCGGCCGCCGATCACGGTGGTGTGCAGCGACCTGTACATATTGGCCTTGGGCACAGAAATATAATCCTTGAACCGCCCGGGCACCTGATTCCAGAGCGTGTGCACAATACCCAGCACCGTGTAGCAGTCGGGCACCGTGTCGACGATCACCCGGATGGCGATCAGGTCGTAAATCTGCTCAAAGGGCTTGTTCTGGATAACCATTTTGCGGTAAATGGAATACAGATGCTTGGGACGGCCGTCGATATCGTATTTCAGGCCGGCTTCGTCCAGTTTCTGCTTCAGCTCGCGGATCACGGTTTC
>JAEEGL012963469.1_pt1 | contig 15785 bp, 18 predicted proteins | sample 9134231 | NCBI WGS metagenome assembly JAEEGL01 (sample SAMN16246548, study PRJNA631951) | gut metagenome | biome: gut microbiome; feature: rumen; material: fiber-attached | host: Bos | place: Iran: Karaj | collected 2018-10
CATTTTTCTCATAATTTCCTTCATATCAAACACGGCCTTCGGGTCAAGCCCTACAAAAGGCTCGTCCATAATTAGTATTTTTGGATCATGCGCCAGTGCCGCGAGCAGTGCTACTTTTTGTTTCATACCATGAGAAAACGAATCAATAGTATCATTTAAATTACCATCTATTTCAAACATTTCTGCATATTTCTTAATTTTTTTTTCTCTTTTATTCATAGGTACTTCATACATATCACAAATAAAATTAATAAAATCTATAGCTTTCATATTTTCATATAGTTCTGGATTATCTGGAACATATGCTATTTCTTTTTTACATGCAACTGAATCAGTTTTAACACTTTTACCATTTATTAAAATATCTCCTTCATCAAATTCATGTATTCCTACGATAGCTTTAATAAGCGTTGTCTTACCTGCTCCATTATGTCCAATAAAGGCAAATATTTCTCCATCATTTACTTCAAAAGAAGCATCTTTAACAGCTACTTTATTACCATATTTTTTGGTAACATTTTTAATATTTATCATAATTACTCCCTATCATTAAACTAATTATAACATAATTAAATATTACATAATATAATTAGAAAAATTATTCAATATAAATTATATATTTTTATTTCTCTTTAATGCTAATTTTTTAATATTATTGTCTTTTTCTAGTATTTTACCTACTTCTTCTTTATGTTTAGGTAGTAATCCTTCTTCACTTGGATCTGATGAATAATCTAATGTTCTAACTAAATGATCTTCTACTTTAACTAAGTCTTCATAATCGTCATCATCAATAATACAGTAATGATCAATCTCTGGATGTCTAAATAGGTATAATCTTATTTCATCTTCTTTCCACATAGGTAAATAAGTATCGTCTCCCAATTTTTTAATTACGCTAGGTGTTCTTCCAATACACTCTATTTCGTATTTTTTAAATAAGGTAAAAATAGTTTCAAGCCATTCTCCCTCTACTTCTAAAGTTTCCTCATTAATAAAACCTTTACTAGAAGCTTCAACTACTACTTTACAATTATAAGTTTTACAAATATCACTGAGAACCTTAATTCTTCTTTCAACATCTTCTTTTTCACAACCATGAATTGTATCAATTACTCCATCAAAATCCAAAAAAATAACATTCATATAATTACCCCCTATTTAATGTTTTTACTTTATTTATTTTATTATTTTTTTCTCTTTCATAAATTGTTAATAAATTATTACTATAGTCATTATATATAAATTCTTCAAAATCAGTAGATTTAATTATCTTATCTATTTTGACTAAATATGAATAATCTAATTCTTCACTTGGAATAGCATATTCAGTAGCAACTTCCCTATTTGTAAAATGACATCTATCTAAATAAATACCATAACCTTTATTTTTTTCTAAAACTTCTATAGGTATATCATATGTACAAACATATTCATTCTTGTTAAAACCAATATAAAATAAACTATCATAGTCCTTAAAAAAATGAAGATACTTTGTATTACTATCATATTCAAAAGAACTTAACCTAGAATTATTCATAAAAAAATTACATGCTGAATCCAAAGATTTATTCTCCAATATATTTTGTACTTCTTTTTCTTTACATAAACGATATACATTCATAAAATACCTCTATTTCATGGTTATTTTAACAAAAGAGTTATTAATATTCAATAAAAAAACAGGATAAATCCTGTTTTTATTATTCACTTCTTAAAGCTTCAACTGGATCTTTCTTAGCAGCCATACTTGATGGTTTAGCTCCTGCTAAAACATTTAATCCAATACTTAATAATATTAATATGATTGCACTTAAAACTGGCAAGCTAGCAATAGCTTCAAACTTAAATGCTTTTGTTAAGATAATATTTATAAATGCAGATAGAAATAATGTTATTGCAATACCTAAGATACCCGCAATTGCTCCTTCAATGATTGTTTCTGCTCTAAATACACGTTTAATATCTCTTTTTGAAGCTCCAATAGCTCTTAATATACCAATTTCTTTAGTTCTTTCAAGTACACTAATATATGTAATAATAGCAATCATAATACTAGATACAACTAAACTTATTGCAACAAAAGCAATTAATACATAAGATACAATATCAACTACTCTTGTTATTCCACCAACAATACCCTTCATAATATCAGAATATTTAATTACTAGTTCTGGATGATTATTCTTTTTATTATTATCATTATATTTACTAATTAGATCTTCAATCTTTTCTTTTGATTTATAATCTTTAGGATAAATACTAATACTTGATGGATTATCAAGTTCATATATTGCTAACTCTTTTTCAAGAGATTCATAAGTGTTCATAAAACTATCAAATTCTTCTCCAGTAATTACATTAACATCTTTATTAGCAATTTGTTTTTGATATAAAAGTGTTTTACTATTTAAATCAATTAATTTTAATACTAAATCTTTTGTATATCCAACAAAGTTTTCTGATAAATCAGGATCTTCAATAATACCTACTATTTTAATTTCTAAAGCATTATCGATTTTATTTTTTATATAATTATGATCATTAGTATGATCAATAAATGTATTATTTTCATATTTATAATAATCAGTATTTAATAATAGTTTAAATGTTTTATTTAAGAAACTATCATATGTATAATTAGTACTTTCTACTTTATATTTATTATCTTTATTAAATTTAGCAAATTCATCTGATAAAGCTTTTTTATCTTTAATTCCTAAAGCATATAGAATTGAATCAGAAATCGAATGATTCTTACCAACAACTATAACTATATCAGTATCTTCTACTGGCATAGTACCCGCTAACACTTTATATTTTTCACTATTTTTATCAAATAAATTAAAGCGATTTTTTTCTTCAATATCCATTCCTACAGAACTAGGATTAACTTTTTCGTAATTAGTATTATATACTTGTAAATCAAAATCATAATCGTAATCTATTTTAATTGAATTTTCTACGAATTCTTTCTTTTCTTCAATATATTTTTTAAATTCTTTAGTATTGTTTGATTCACGAAGTCCTTCACTTGTTATCATTGAAGTTTTAATAATATCATCTATTGAACATACTTTATCAGCTTCACACTCTTTGATTGGTTTAATATCAGATAATGCAGAAAATGTTCCAAACAAATCAAAACTTGTTTTTTCAATTTTTAATGGATAATCTGATAAAGAATCTCTTTCCATTTTTTTAGCATAATTATTAACACCATTAGATAAAGATAGTATTAAAGCGATTCCAATGATACCTATTGATCCAGCAAAAGCTGTTAAAAATGTTCTACCTTTTTTAGTTAATAAATTATTAAAAGATAATTGTAAAGCAGATAATAATGACATTGAAGTTCTCTTAACGTCTTTTGTTCTAATCTCTTCTTTATCTTTCTTAGTAACTGGATTACTATCATCAATTATTAATCCATCTTTTAATTCAATTATTCTTGTAGAATATTCTTTTGCAATTTCTGGATTATGTGTAACCATAATAACTAATTTATCTTTAGATATTTCTTTTAATAGATCCATTATTTGAATACTTGTTTTTGAATCTAACGCTCCAGTAGGTTCATCTGCTAAGATTATTTCTGGATCATTAACAAGTGCTCTTGCAATAGCAACTCTTTGCATTTGTCCACCAGACAATTGATTTGGTTTCTTATTAATATGATCTTTTAAACCAACTTTAATAAGAGCATCAGTTGCTTTAGCTTTTCTTTCTGCTTTAGATACTCCAGAAAGAGTTAAAGCTATTTCAACGTTTTGTAAAACACTTTGATGCATAATTAAATTATAACTTTGGAAAATAAATCCTACACGATAATTACGATATGAATCCCAATCTCTATCTTTGAATTCCTTAGTAGAAACTCCTTCAATAATTAAGTCTCCTTCATCATATTTATCTAATCCACCAATAATATTAAGAAGTGTTGTTTTACCACTACCAGAAGATCCTAAAATAGAAGTAAACTCAGTTCTTCTAAACTTAATATCAATGCCTTTTAGTACTTGTTGTTTATTATCTCCAACAACATAACTTTTCTTAATATTTTTTAATTCAAGCATACTATCACTCCCACTATCGGCTATTATACATTATTATTATTCTATTGTATATTATTTATTTTGATAAATTCATTTTTTTCATTAAATAATATTTTAAATGTTTCACAATAATTCCAAGTAATAGAAAAATAATCTTTGTTATTACATAGTCTACTAAATAATGCTGCCATCGCAGTAGAATGACCTACTATCAATATTTTCTTACCATTATAGTTATTTAATATATCTTTTAAAGCATCTTCTTCTCTTTTAATAACTTCATTTAAAGATTCACCATTATTTAATTTATAATCAAAATCTTCTTTTTGTTTATTTTCAAAATCACTAGGTAATTGATTCCAATTATCTATACCAAATTTTCTTTCATTAAATCTTTCATCTATATTAATTTCATTAGAAAAATATTTAGCTGTTCCAATAGCTCTATCATAATTAGAACAAAAGACTATATCAAAATTATTTAATTCTTCTAATAAACTCTTTTCTTTAGCTATTAATTCTCCTTCTTCTGATAATATCCATTTTTCATTTTGTAATTGTAAAGAATCATTATTTTTAATATTATTAGGCTTTATAGATTTAGAATGTCTCATAAAATAAATCGTAGTCATTTAATCATCTCCATTCATTATTTTATCATGATTATTGGAAAATATATAAATACATGTTAAAATTAATATAAGAATAGGAGTTTATTATGATAGATGTTATTTTACTAATAATAATGATACCTATATTAATTGCTTATCCTTTTGGAATTGCCTATGTAATTGATAAATTTACTAAAAAAAGTAAAGATATTACTATAAAAAAAGTAGCAATAGAAACATTAAAGATAATATTATATTCTATAGTTACAGTAGTCATTATTTGTTTATTAATAGAAAAATATTATGATTTAATACTTCTTGCTAAACCTAAGATATGTGTTAATTCTGGAGGATGGACTTATTCTTGTAAAGGTGATTATCGTACTATCATTATGCAGTTAATAATGGGTATAATTATTACTCTCCATCATTTTTTAAGTCAACATAGTATTTATAAAATAAGTAAATTTAATAATAAATATTTAATTTATATATTTATGTATATTTATTTAATAATTATTTATTTATTAAATATTGCCTTTGCAATATTTATCTACGGTTTAATTGCATCAATTCATTACGATTCAGTAATAATGGAAGTAATAAGATTATTAATAGCAATGTTACCTACTGGATTATTTGTAATATCAACATTTATTTATGTAACAAAAAACAAACATTAATTGTTTGTTTTTTTATATTTATCTAATCTATCGATAAACTCCTCTATATACTTTTGATGAAACACATGATGGAATCTTCTTTTATAACAGTGGAAAAATCTTTTAATTAATCCAAATCTATTTAGATTTTTTCTCCATGTAGGATTCTTATAATCTCTCCAAGAACTTCTTAAATAACATTTTATTCTAGCAGTTCTTTTAACAATAACTGTTCCTTTAATCTTATCTATTTCTAAATGAGCTAATTGACCTCCCTCAATTATGCCTTTTTTATTTTTACTTTTTATAAACTTAACTATATCATCGTAATATATTGATTTATCATCTTCGATAGTCTTATATTTTTTTAGTAATACATTTCTTAATTCTAAAACATCTTTATTTAATGTATCAGGATCATTATTACTATTTAAAGAATCAAAACCAATTACTATATAGTCTTTATTATCTATAAATTGTTTTCCATAAGTAGTTTTACCACTACCTACACTACCAGTTACATTAGTAATATCATCATCTGTTATATTTTTTATATAATCAGGTTTATCTCTAAATGTTAATATTTTTGATTCTTTTGACATATAAATATCTCCTAATTAACTATATTTTTAATATATTCATATCCTTTATTCATTTTATCTTGAATAGAAATATCTTCACTATAAATATTTCTTAGATTATCCATAACTTTAATTCCATTATCTTCTAATTCATAGAAGCTATCATAACTTTTTTCAGTAAAATTAAACATATCTTTAAATGGTTTATTATTAAGTATTGGATCAGTTACCATTTCACTATATTTCCAAGATAGATATGGTGAATCATATTCTTTTCTTGAAATTTCAGGATGAAGATTTTTCCACTTTTCAAACCACATAAAATGTAATGTTTCATGAGCAGATACTTCAATTAATTTAGTATCATCTACTCCTGTTCCAATAGAAAAAGAATATTCATCTAAGTATCTAGGAAATGTTGGAATAATACCAACAGTAGCTTCTATTTCATCAATATCTGGCCACTGGATATTAAAATAATTAGATAATTCTTCAAAATATTTATCATTATATTTTTCCCATAATATATTATATCTATTTACATCATTTTTAATTATTTCTTTTGAATAATCATATTCTTCTTTAACTACTTCTTCAATAATTTTATATTTATCATCCTGTGATAAGTTGTTGTCTATATTAGCTAGTTTAGGAAAACATTTAACAGTATAATCATGTAGACTAACTACTCCATCATTATCAAAATAAGTCCACTTAATAATATCTATATTATCTTCTAAAGTCATTTCTTTAAACACTATCTTAGGTATGGCCATGTTATCACATCCTAAAAATATTATAACATATTATAATTATGAAAAAAAAACTACAATTATTAATTGTAGTCTTTTTACTTAATCTCTAAATGTATGAGTTACAGATCCATCTGAGTTATGACTAATTGTTGTATGTCCCGATGAAATACTATGACTAGTTACTCCATTAGAACTATGACTTACTGAAAAATCTTTAGATGAACTAGTATGAGATGAAGATCCATCCGAATTATGACTAGTAGTAAATCCACCAAACGAACTACTATGACTAGATATTCCATTAGAACTATGACTTATTGATGAACTAGATCCTGAACTATGTCCAAATATTGAATTATCATCATTTCCAAACATATTTATCCTCCTATAACAATTTTATCTTTTCATTAATTAATATATCAAAATTTATATTACCTTCTATAGCATTACATGAAAAATCTAAAGTAAACTCTTTATCATCTATTTTTTCAATAAAGCATTTATAATCACCAGTAATTAAAGATACCCAACCTTCTTCATCTTCATATACTATATCAGATACAAATTTACTTATATCTTTTTTATTAGATTCATTTAATTCTTTTAACCATTCTTTATCATAAATAGTTTCTATTCCTATTTTGATATTATCAGTTTTAAATGATATAAATGGTGATAATCCAGTTCTTTTTTTACCTTCTTTATTAACATTATAATCACCATAATAAACATCTATAGTTAAGTTTTCATATTTCTTTTTATTAACAATTATCATACTAATTATCTTTGTGGTGCTTCTTGTTCTTTATATGAATCAAGAATCTTTCCTTGTTTTTCAAATCCAATTTTTATTGATTCTGCCATCTCAGAATCAAAACCAATAATATTACATAACTCGTTAAAATCTTCTAAAGTTATACCATTATTATCCATTATTCTTTGTCTCATATTGGCCATCTTAGTATAATCTCTAACTTTCTCTTCGTCATCACATATCATTCTAAATGCTTCAATTCTACTTAAAGTATCTTTTTCCATATACTCACACCCTATAATAATTATATCATATGTCTTTATAATGTTTCATTTCATTTATTAAGACGTTTACACATTTTTAATATTTTTTATTCAATTAATGAAAGAGTATAAATTTCACCATAATCTTTAGTTGGCGTATCTAATCTCACTGGATTATTAATTTCGATATCGTAAATCTGAGGACCATCTAAATAATCATGTTGAGTACTATAAAATTTTTGAAAAGTATGAATTTTAATACTAGATTCATTAATTTCAATAATCTCAAAAGAAAAAATCTCTCGTTCTTCTTCAACCATTTCTCCGTTTTCTATATGTGAAGTTTTTATTTTCTTGATAATATATTTTTCATTTAATTTTAATTCATATTCATTAACTGTTTCTTCTGGTTTATAATCCCTTGTCCATCCTGACCAACTTGACGAGTTTATTCTAAGTTTCAAATATATCACCTCTATTTTTATTATATCATTTCTTAATTAAAAAAAAGAACTATCATTTGATAATTCTCATATAAATAGAATTTAATTATTAATTCTATAATATTTTTTATAATCAGAAAATTTTATTTTCATTACATCAATTGGTTTTATACTTTCATGACATTTATATTGTATTGAACCTTTTACATGTTCATATTCTTCACTAAATGGAAAAACATAAATAAATCCCTCTATATCATCATTAGTATTTACATTATCCATTTTAATTCTTATTTCATCTTTATCAGAATCATATCCAATATCAAATTTCCACTTAAGTCCTTCACTTTGTTCTTTAATTTTATCTTTAAAAGCATAAGCAGTAGCTATCAAAAATGATGATGTTAAAAATACTGCACTATCTTCATTATTAGGATTATTATTAGAATCATGTGCCTGTCTTGGTTCAACTATCTTAATTAATTTTGGGCTACCATGAAATAAATATTTTGGATTTTTCAAGTCATTTGTTTCGTAAACTATCATCTTACCATTTCCAATTTTATTCTACCATTTTAATATAATTCAAATTCCTTTTTAAGAATTTCAGATACTCTATTAATTTCATTATATGTTTTTTCATTTCTCATATTTTCTTTTGCATATTCACATATAATTCCAATGTTATCTATTATATCATCAACTAAATTTTTCATCCATTCTTGTCTTGGCATAATCCATACGTGTAAATGTCTATTTTCTTTTTCCTCAAATATTACTTCAAATCTATCACATATTTTATGTTTTCTTAATAAAACTATTACAAAGTCGACTAAATCAAACATCTCATCTCTTTCTTTTTTTGTTAGATCATTTAGTTTTTCAACACATCGTTTTGGAGAAACAATAATAAAGCCTGGAATTGGCAATTCCCAATCTTGTGATACAGTAAATTTATTATTTTCATATATCATTCCACATGTAAGTGAAAATTTATGATTAGCATATAAACAACCCGGACAACTGTCAAATTCTACCAATTTATTATCATATGTATACATTTTTGTCATTATAATCAACTCCTATATTTATTATATCACACTAAGTAACACTTACTTATCATGCATATGTTTTTGTTTCAAACCCATTTAATTTTAAAGATAATACTTCCATCCTTATCTATTTTATATATCATAGATTTTTCTAATGAATTTAATACTTCTTTATTATGTCCAGATCTGTTGTTCTTACCTACTAATTTTGAATAGTTAGTACATATAAAAAAGAATTACTACTATGGTAATTCTTAAATATTTATACACCTTATCTTAATAAATCACAAACTTTTTTCAGTCATATTGCGCATTTCAACTATCTTATCGTAAGTAACTTCAGGCATTTTCATTTTCTTTCTCATTCTTTCTACATCTTCAGAATTTACTATGGTTTCTAAAATCTTATTATCTTCTATATCCTTTGGTCTATTAGCAACTTGCTTTGTTATATATGTAAATTCTGGTGACATCATTCTCATATTAACCCCATCAACATCATATGTTCTAATCTCATCTTTTTCAATAATTCCCGGAAAAAGTGTTTCTTTTATTTCAATTTCATTAGTCACTTCATTTATATAAAAATTTCTTATAGCCATTCCTTCAGCTTTTGCAATAGTTGGAAAAATAGAAACATTTAAACCATTGATTAGTAATTCCATGCCAAAATCTTCTCCTGACAATTTTAAAGAATCATATAAAACAGTTATAGAATCTGAATAATTATAAATATAATCTCTAATTTCTGACATTTTTTCAAAATCTACGTGCGTATCTATATCACCAATTGTTCTCATTGAATCTTTACCAGTTAATAAATAGGGAATTGAGCCTCCATATATAGAAACCAAACCTGATAAGTATGAATCACTAAAAATAAATTTTGCCGTTTCCCTTACTTGTTTAATATTTCCTTCAATGGTCCCATTTTTTATTAATTCTTCTTGTTTTCTTTTTTCATAATTTTCTTTAGCAATTGAATAAGCCAGATCTATTCTTTGTTTTATTTGTTCATCTGATAAACTACTATCAAATATTTTATTTTCTAAATTTATTAAGTTTTCTTCTTTAATATCAATCTGAAATTCTCTTTTTGCCTTTTCTAACATTTCATAAAAGTATTCTTTCATATCATTACCACCAATTTTATTGTAACATATCTTTCACTATTTATATTTATTTTCTTTAAGGCACATATGTTTCTATTCTTAAATTGTTGCTTTTAATCTTAAACATTGTACTCCCATCTTGATCTGTTCTGTATACTTTTGAATTATCTAAGTTATCTAATACCTCTTTATTTGGATGACCATAACTATTATTCTTCCCAACGCTAATAACGGAATATTTAGGATTAATCTCATCTATAAAATCTTTACTACTGCTAGTCTTAGATCCATGATGTCCTACTTTTAATACATCAATATTTGATAAATTATACTTACTTAATATTTCTTTTTCAGTAGTTGTAGATGCATCTCCCATAAACATAAACTTATAACCATTAAGTTCTGTATAAATAACATTACTATTATCATTTTCATTATCATATTCTTTTGTTTGTAAAAAATATAGTTTATTCTTATCTATATTTAATTCTTTGATACATGAGTAATAATTAATATGCTTTTTATCTAATACTTTAATTAATTCTTGTTCTAAATCATTGTAAGGTCCACAATTAAAGATTACATTTTCTACTTTAAAATTATTTACTAGGTTTATAGCTTCTCCCATGTGATCATAGTCTCCATGAGTAATTACTAATGTATTTATATTAGTTATTCCATTACTTTTAAATACTGGTATTAAAATATTACTACTTAAATCATATTTAATATAACCTCCAGTATCTATTAAAATATTGTCATTTCTATTATGTATAAGTATACTATCACCTTGTCCTACATCTAAAAAGACAATATATCTACTAGTAAAAATATAATTATAATTTAAATGAATAATAATCGTTAATAAAAGAATTATTACTATTTTTTTATATTTAACTATTAAGATAAATAATAAGTAATAAATAATTACAAATAATAGAGATTTTTTAAATATAATATTTATACATCTAGTTGATAAAAAACTAACTATATTATTAAAAATATTAATTATAAAAAAATAAATATTATCTAATACTGGAAATAAAAGAGTTAAAAATGACATAGGATAAATAATAAAAGTTACCATAGGAATAGCTATTAAATTAAAAAAGATAGACATAACATTTACTTCATAATAATTATAAGTATTAAGAGGAAATGCTATTACTGATGATACAAAAGATACATATAATAGTTTTAAAAAATAATTAGTTATTTTATTAATTTTATTACCTAAAAGAATTAATGCAGAACTAATGATATAAGAATATAAAAAAGACATATTAATTAAGTTATATGGATTAATAAAAGTAATTATTATTAATAGATAAAATATCCGATGATAAACATTTAATTCTAGTTTTAATTTATTATTTAATAAAGAAATTAAATAATAAAGAGCTGCCCTTAATAAAGAAATACTATCTATTAATAAATAATATAAAAAGATAATGATTAATATTACTATATCTCTTAGAATATTATCTTTTTTAAGTACTTTTTTAATACTAGTAATTATTATACTTAAATGCATTCCACTTATAGCAAAGATATGTATAATACCTATTTTTTGATAATTATCTTTTTCTTCTTTATCTAAATATTCTTTATCACCTAATAACAAAGAACTAATATATGGATATGATTTTAAATTACTTACTCTTTCTATTATTATATTTTTAATAGTATAAATATTAAATTTTCTTTTTAAAAGAGTTATATTATTGATATTCAATTTATAGTAAAAACCTTTATTATTTAAATAATTCTTATAATTAAATATATTAAAGTTATTATAGGAATCAATATCTTCTAAAGATCCATTTATTTTAATAATATCCCCTATTTTAATATCAGTATTATTAAAGTAATAACCTATTATTTTTTCTTTACAAGATAAATCTAATTTATAATAATCATTTTTATTTATATTTGTAATAGTACATATAAATTCAGTTTCATTTCCATTATATTTACTAACTCTAGGAATATTAAAAATAATAATTGAATAAATAAGAAGAAATGTAACTAAACAAATGATAAATTTCTTAGAGTGTAAGATATTCTTTAATTTTTTCAAAAGTTTTTGTTCCTATTCCAGAAACATTAGTTAACTCTTCTAAAGATTTAAATTTGCCATTAGTATTTCGATATTCAATTATTTTATTTGCTTTTACTTCTCCGATACCTTTTACAGTCATTAATTCTTCTTTAGTAGCACTATTAATTGATACTTTTCCACTAACTGGTGGTATTTCATTTTTATTAATACTTGCATCATTTTTAATAGAGGGTTCTTCTTTTTGTTCATCATCTTTTTTAGGAACTATTATTACCATCTCATCTTCTACTTTCATACTTAAATTAATATCACTCGTATCAGCATCACTTTTAAGTCCACCAGCTTGATTAATAATATCCATTACCCTATTATCTTCAGTTGCTTCATAAATGCCTGGATTTTCTATTTCACCCTTTATATCGATCATTACTTCTTTTTCTTCCTTTGGTAATTCTACTTTTTCTTTTTCTATTGGTTCAACAAATTCTTCATTAGTATTATGACCAAAAAATATAAATGATAATAGAATAAAAAGAACTATAATAGCGATTAAAAAATATTTACGATTATAATAAATAAAATCTTTTATATTAATAAATATATTCATAAAAAATAATCCTCCTAAGAGAATTATTATTCATTTATTATCTTTTTCCTAATTTACTTTTTCTAGTTTCTATTGCTACTCTTTGAACCATAGATAAAGCTGACATTAAACATACGGCAAAGGTTCCTCCATAACTTATAAATGGTAAAGGAACACCTGTTAATGGTATTACTCCCATTATTCCACATAAGTTAATCGCAGTATGTAAGAAAATATATATCGCGGTTCCATAACAGATAATAGATCCTCTAAATGTAGGACTTCTAGATCCAATATAAATACATATCATAATTACTGTTAAAATACATCCTACAGTTAGTATTCCACCTATTAATCCTGTTTCTTCTACGACAATTGCAAAAATGAAATCTGTATGAGATTCAGGTAAATACAAATATTTTTGAGTACTATTACCTAAACCCATTCCTGTTAAATTACCATTATTAATAGCAATTATAGAATTACATACCTGGTTACCAGTAGAATAGAAATTCTTTTCACTACATGGTTCAGTAAAGTTCATTAGTCTTGAAGTTTGTCTTTGAAAACTTGATGTATCAAAAAAGTAATAACCAAGTAAAACAGTTATTCCTACTACTAAAGCAATAGTAACTGATTTCCATTTAACAAAACCATTAATAGGAATTAACATATATAGACCAAAAGCAATCGCAGCAATAATAATCGCAGTTCCAAAGTCATTAGCAAGTACGATTAATCCTGCGAAAGCATAACTGACAGCAAAGTAAAACATACTTACTGCCATTTTATTTATACCAATTTTCTTTATTTCAAAAAATGTTGCTGTCCAAGCAATTAACATTATTTTTGCAATTTCACTGGGCTGGAATTTAACAGGTCCTAACTTAATCCAACCTAAAGTATCATTAGCTACTACTCCGTTAAAACAAGCAAATAAAAGTAATCCAATTGAAGCTAATACACCTAACCAAGACAACTTACTATACGATTCAGTTTCGACATTACTAGCTATCAAGAATATAATTATTCCACCAATTAAAATAGCTCCTTGTCTTACAGCAAAATAGTATGGATTTTTATGATATCTTACAAATGCTGATACACTTGATGAAGAAAATATCATAATTAAACCAAAGACAAAAAGAAGTAAGCTAACAATTAACAAAGCTTTGTTAGTATACTTTAAATTAGACAAACTAAATACATTGTTACTATCACTTTTTTTCTTTGCCATACATACTCCAATCTTAATTGTATTATATCTCATAGACCATACAAATAAAAGAAATTATAGTAAAGTAGAATGTAAAGAAAAGCAAAAAAAAAGAAGACTTATAGTCTTCTTTTTTATTACTTATTAACTTGGCTCATTACTTCAGCAGCAAAGTCATCTTTTCTCTTCTCGATTCCTTCTCCTACTTCATAACGAATCATTTTCTTAAGTTCTGCTTTATTTTCTTTTAAATATGCTCCTAAAGTCTTATCTGGATCTTTAACATATTCTTGTTCTAAAGCACAAACTTCTCCATAGTATTTGTTGATTCTACCATTAACCATCTTTTCAGCAATTTTAGCATCTTTTCCTTCGTTAATAGCTTGTTCCTTAATAACTTCTTTTTCATGTTCAATAACATCTTCAGGAACTTCTTCTCTATTCATATATAATGGACGTTGAGCAGTAATATGCATTGAAGCATCCTTAGCTACTTCTTCATCTCCACCTTCTAAAATAGTAAGTGTAGAGATTCTTCCACCCATATGTGAATATACACCAAATACTTCATTAGCACTTTTCTTAACAAATTCAAATCTTCTGAAACTTAATTTTTCTCCTAATTTAGCTGTTAAGTTTACTAATAATGTTTTGATATCTTCTTTTCCAGCTTTAACTTCTAGTGCTTCATCCATAGTTTCAACACCAGCTTTTAATAAAGCTTTTCCAACTTTTTCAACAAAATCTGTGAATTCTTTATTTTTAGCAACAAAATCTGTTTCTGAATTTACTTCTAAAATAACTGCTTTATTTTTATCAGTAAAGATTGCAGTAGTTCCTTCAGCAGCAATTCTAGTTTGTTTCTTTTCAGCTTTAGCAATTCCTTTTTCTCTTAAAAAGTCTACAGCCGCATTCATATCACCATTTGATGCTTCTAGAGCCTTCTTACAATCAAGTACTCCTGCTCCAGTTTTATCTCTTAAAGTCTTAATATCATCTATATTAATAGCCATAATAATCTCCTTTTAAATTACTTTAATGCTTCTAATAATTCTTCTTTTTTCATTTTAGAATAGCCTTTAATTTTTCTTTCTTTAGCTATTTCTTTTAATTCAGTTAAATTCTTAGAAGATAAATCTTCTTTTACTTCCTTTTTAGATTCTTTCTTTTCTTCTTTAACTTCTTCTTTAGCTTCAGTTTCAGTTTCTTCTTTTGGAGCCTTTTCTACTTTTTTATCTTCCTTATGGAATTCTTTCTTTTCTTTATGGAATTCTTTTCTTGATTCTTTTTCATCACTTTCGTCTTCTTTTACGATAGGTTCATTTTCAGTCTTTTCAAGTTCTTTTTCGAATTCGTTTTCATCTTTATTATCTTTTCTAGCTGCTTTATTCTTATCTTCTTCAGTGATGTAATCAATCATTTCTTTTCCAGTAGCTTCTGCTATAGCGTTAGTTAATACACCTATCATTAATTTAACACTTCTAACAGCATCATCATTTCCTGGAATAATATAATCTACCATATCTGGATCACAGTTAGTATCTACTACTCCAAATATAGGAATATTTAATTTTCTTGCTTCTCTAATAGCAATTTCTTCTTTAGATGGGTCAACAATTATCATAGCTTGTGG
>JAEEGL013725186.1_pt1 | contig 15785 bp, 10 predicted proteins | sample 9134231 | NCBI WGS metagenome assembly JAEEGL01 (sample SAMN16246548, study PRJNA631951) | gut metagenome | biome: gut microbiome; feature: rumen; material: fiber-attached | host: Bos | place: Iran: Karaj | collected 2018-10
ACGCGGTCGCTGCCGTTCAGATTTTCAGTCAGCATTTTGAAAGAAGATTGTACCAGTCCGAGGCGGTCGCTGCCGTACATAGAGCCGCTGGTGTCGATCAAAAAGACGATGTTGTTCCGCTGCTCGGAAAAGTCGACTTTTTGCGCGGCAAGACCTACGGTCATGAGTTTTGTTTGCGGATTATAGGGATTGTCGAAGACGGACGCATTCATCGACAGGATCTGACCGTTTTCCGGTTCGGCGTAGTCGTAAGAAAAATAATTGAGCATTTCTTCCACGCGCACCGAGTCCGGATCGATGGCCGTTCCGCTGTTTATCAGTCGCCGCAGAAGGGGGTAAGAAGAAGTGTTCGCGTCGATGGAGAAGTAAGAAGTGGCAGTCGTCGCCGTGCTCACGAAGGGGTTTTCCGTGATTTGCGTAAATTCGTTCGCGCTTGTCGACGTCTCGGGATAATAATACCCGGCCGACCGGTTACCGTCGAGTCCGCCTTTATACGAGCAGGAACAGAGCGCCGCGCATAAAAGGACGAGCACGATCGAAAAGACGATACGTTTAATACTTTTCATAATAAAGAATCCTCCTTGTAAGAATTGTTGTCTTCCGTATATAAAAAGTATAGCATGGAACGAACGTTTTGACAATATCCCGTTCCCGCGCGCACGCTCGATGAAACGGGTATATCCCGCATAAAGACGTAAATAATTGACAAAAAGAGCATTTTATGGTATATCTAAGCCGTTCCTGTTTTTTCAAAAAAGGGAAAAGCAAGAATAATGATATTTAAGGAACGTTTATTTTATATGGAAAATACAAACTATACCATCGCCTTGCTTATCGACACCGATAACGTGTCCAGCAAGTACATGGGCGCTTTGGAAAAAGAACTTATCGTCCTGGGTAAAGTGACTTACCGCCGTATGTACGGCGACTTTGCGCGTAAGGGCGCCGAGGGGTGGCGGAATATCGTTAACGAGTACTCCATCACTCCCGTTCAGCAATACACCTATACCACGGGTAAAAACGCCACTGACTCCCGTATGGTCATCGACGCGATGGATATCCTGTATTCCCGCAACGTCAACGCCTTTTGCCTGCTTTCCAGCGACAGCGACTTTACCGGTCTTGCCAAGCGCCTCAGAGAAAGCAATATCTTCGTCATCGGCGCGGGAGAAAGAAAGACGCCCCAGTCTTTCGTGAAAGCCTGCGACCGCTTTTTCGTACTCGAAGACCTTCTGTCCAAAGAAGAGTCCAAAAAGAAAACGGACGGTTCGCAAAAGAGAAAAGTCGATAAACCGGTAGAACAAGCCCCCGCCAAGAAAAAGAAGAGCAAGAAGGAGACCACCGTAGAAGAACAGCCGCTCACGCGGGAAGAAGTGGAAGACTTCGCCGTGCGCATTCTGGAGTCGACGAGCGGAGCCCGGTGTTCGCTCGAACAGCTTATCAACAAGATATTCCAGGCGTATCCGCAGTTTGATTTTAAGTCGTTCGGCGCGAAAAAGTCTTACGATTTCTTCAAAGATAAATTCAAGATCACTTCCGGCGAAAACAACAATCTGTTCATCGAGCTCAATTCCTGAATATCCTTTTTCCCCGAAAGAAAAGAACCTGCCGACGCGAAAAGCAAACGCTGTCGGCATTGACTTTTATTGCGCGATAATGTAAAATATAATAAAATCAAGCGAGCACGAAGGAGGAGCAATATGGCATACTATATCGGTATTGATATCGGAGGCATGAGTATCAAAGCGGGCGTCGTCGATTCGGCGGGAAAGATCGTCGAAAAGGACACCATCGTACCGCGCGTTGCGGAAGGGCAGGACGCTATCGCAAAGGATATGTTCGATCTTTGCGAAAAGGTGATCAAGAAAGCGGGACTCGAGAAAAAAGATATCTCGGGCGTCGGCTTCGGCAGCCCCGGCACCGTTGATGCGGATAAAGGCGTGATCACTTTCGCGGCTAATCTCGGATTTAAAAAGTTCGCTCTTTTGAAAGAGTTTTCCAAATATTGGGAGGTAAAAACGGCCGTCGGTAACGACGCGAACTGCGCCGCGCTCGGCGAGACCAAGTTCGGCGGAGGCAAGAATAAGCAGAACGCTTTTTTCGTTACATTGGGTACGGGCGTCGGCACCGGATTCATCGTCGACGGCAAGATCCTGACGGGTCACAAAGGCGGCGGCAGCGAAGGCGGTCATATCTGCATTCGTATGGGCGGCGAAAAGTGCAGCTGCGGCGAAAGAGGCTGTTGGGAAGCGTATGCTTCGGCGACCGGTCTCATCCGTCAAACGGAAAAAGCGTTAAAAAAGTATCCCGACAGTTTAATGACCACTACGCTGGAAAACGGCAAAGTGACGGGCAGGACGGCGTTCGAGGCGGCGCGTCTCGGCGATAAAGCGGCGACCAAAGTGATCGACACGTACGCAAAGTACGTCGCGACCGGTATCGTACTGCTCATTAACGTATTCCGTCCGGAAGTCGTCATGATCGGCGGCGGCGTCAGCAACGCGGGAGATATCCTTCTCAGTCGCGTTAACAGATACGTATCCCGTCATTGCTTCGGAGATAAGAGGATCAATCCCGTTCCGAAGATCGTTCTTGCGGAACTCGGCAACGACGCCGGTATCATCGGCGCGGCTTCTCTCGTGATGTGATCCATGGACGAAAAACTAAGACCTTTTCTTCTGCAGGTAGACAAACCGGGCAGGTACACCGGCGGAGAATATAATTTACCGGATATGACAAAACCGTGCAAAGTGCGGTTTTGTCTTTGTTTTCCGGACGTTTACGAAGTAGGTATGAGCAACGTAGGTATCAGCATTTTGTATAACGTGCTGAACCGCGATCCCGACGTCTTATGCGAGCGGTGCTTCGCCCCCTGGAAGGACATGGCGAAGATCTTACGCGATCATAACATACCTCTTTCTTCGATAGAAACGGGGCTCCCGTTAAAGGATTTCGACGTGATCGGAATGTCCGTTCCGTACGAAATGAGTTATACTTCCGTTCTTTATATGCTCGACCTCGCGCAGATCCCGTTCTACGCGAAAGACAGAGGAGAAGAATATCCCATTATCGTCGGCGGGGGTCCGAGCTCAGCCAATCCGGAACCCATAATCGACTTTTTCGACGCTTTCTTTATCGGAGACGGGGAGGAAGCCGACCTTGCTTTCGCCAAGATCGTCGCAAAATACAAAGGCGACAAAAAGAAAATACTCGAGGAGGCGGCCAAGATCGACGGCGTGTACGTTCCGTCTCTTTGCAAAGTAGAAAACGGCGTTTGCGTGACGAAAGTCAAAAAAGCCGTCGTCGACCTCGAAAAAGCGCCGTTCCCGGATAAACCGCTGGTACCCAATATCGAGATCGTACACGATCGCGGCGTGGTAGAACTGTATCGCGGATGTTACGCCGGATGCCGGTTTTGTCAGGCCTGCTTTTTTTATCGACCCATTCGGTACAGAGAGCGCGAAACGGTGCGGGAACTGGCCGAACGCTTAATAAAAAATACCGGTTTTGAAGAACTGGGTCTTATCAGTCTGTCGAGCGGCGATTACGAACCGATCTACGACGTCCTCGCCGACTTGAACGTACTGAAAGAAAAAGAGCACGTCTCTTTGCAGCTCCCGTCGTTACGTTTGGACAGCTTTTCGGCTAAGCTCATGAGCGGCGCAAAAAAACTGTCGCTTACCTTCGCGCCGGAAGCGGGCACGCAGAGACTCAGGAACGTCATCAACAAAAACGTTACCGACGAAGATATCGAAAGCAGTATGAAACTTGCGTTCGGGATCGGCTATCGCACGGTAAAACTTTACTTTATGTCCTGACTTCCCACCGAGACTGACGAAGATATCCTCGGCATTGCCGAGACGGTCCGCAGGATCAAGTCTCTTTATATCCAAACCGCGGGTAGAAAAGATATCTCCATTCACGTCAGCGTATCCGTCTTTATTCCCAAACCGGTGACGCCGTTCCAATGGGTGGCGCAGATCGACCTGGACGAAATGAAGCGTCGGCAAGACCTGTTAAGGAAAGAATTATACGCGATCAAGGGCGTGCATTACGCTTGGCACGGCGCCGAAATGTCCGTTCTCGAAGGCGTTTTTGCGAGGGGAGACCGTTCTTTGTCGAAAGTTGTCGAGACGGCTTATCGAAAAGGGTGCTATCTGGACGGATGGACGGAATGTTTCGACGAAAAGAAGTGGTTCGACACCCTGGACGAATGCGGCGTTGACGTAAAAAAATACACCGGAGAAAGAAAGACGGACGAAGTCCTGCCGTGGGACTTTATTGACTTCGGTACGACGAGAGAATATCTTTTGAAGGAATACGAAAAAGGATTGCGCGGAGAGACCACCGAGCCGTGCAAACATAAATGTAACGGTTGCGGCGCGCAAAGAATGGGTAAATGCCGTATGTACAAGGAGAAAAAATGCTGATAACGGTACGCTTTTCCAAAAAAGAAAACGGCACTTTCGTAGCCCATACGGATATTTTACGCGCCCTGAACAGGACGTTCAGACGTGCCGGGATCATCATGAACTACAGTACCGGATTCAATAAGCATATGCTGCTCAATCTGACCCAACCGCTTCCGCTCGGCATTGCGAGCGAATGCGAATACGTCACGGCGGACGTTGCGAGCGAGATGAGCGCGGAAGACTTTTTAAATAAGTTTAACGCCTGTTGCCCGCCTTTTTTGCATGGAGAACGCGCCTGGATCACGGAAAAGAAGCCGGCGCTTGCATCCGTTGTTACGGCGAGCAGGTTCTTTTTCCGTTCGACAGATGCGATGAATGTTAAAGAGCGGTTGGAAAGCTGTAAAAAAGACTATACCATAACGTACGTGCACGGCGGAAAGGAAAAGACGGTAAAAGCGTCCGATCTCATTTTCGATCTGTCCGTAAATAAAGAAGGGATAGAAGCGCTCGTCGCGTCGGGTAATATCAACCTGCGTTCCGACGCGCTTGCAAAAAACTGGAACGCCGATTTCGGACTGAAGATCGAACTCGCCGACATCGTAAGGAAAGAACAGTACGTCGCGACTGCGGACGGATACCTGTCGGCAACAGAGTATATGGAGAACATGTCGTGAGAAAAGTATTTATAAAAGAAGACGGCGACGCCGTACTTTGCGCCCTGTACGAAGAAAAGGAACTCAGTCGCTTTTATCGGCTCAATAAAGAGGCGTTGACCGGATCGATCGTCGTCGGTCGAGTCAAATTCGTCAAAAAAGGAATGGGCGTCTTCGTCGATATCGGCTTAAAGCAGGACGGACTTTTATCGTATCGACCGGGATTGAAAAGCGGCGACGACGTTTTGGTGCGCATCGAGACCGAACCGCAGGCAGACAGAGGTTGCTCTTTATCCGAACGGATCACTCTTGCCGGCAAGTACGTTGTGCTGACCGATCGGGAAGAGTATAAGTTCTCACGTAAAATTTCCGAAGAAAAAAAGATAAAATTATTTCGTTTGCCCGGATTTGCGAACGTGGGCTTCGTGTTCCGTTCTCTTGCCGAAGAAGCCGATCTTTCCGCTATTGAAGAGGAGATGAAAAACCTTGTCGAAAGGTACGCCGCTTTGCGAAAAGCAGCTTCGGTCACGCGCGCTCCCGCGTTTCTTCTGCGGGTCGATCCGATCGGGATCGCCAAGGATCTTGCCGAAGAGTTTTCGTTCGGCTTCGGGGAGATCGAAAAGGATATCGCCGAATTGTCGCAAAGAAAGATAGAAAGAAAGGGCGTGGAACTGGTTTTTGACAAGACGGAAGCGTTAGTTGCCGTGGACGTAAATTTCCATCGTTTCGAGGAGAGGGGAGAAAGAGCCGTTTTCGACGCCGACGCGATCGCTGTCAAGGAGTTTGCGCGGCAACTGCGACTGCGCAATCTGAGCGGGCTGATCGTTCTCGATTATATCTGTCTGCCCCGAGCCGAACAAAGGGAAGAACTGTTTTCCCTTCTGAAAGAAGAACTGAAAAAAGACTACCTTTCCTGCTCCGTCGAACACGCCGAAAAGAGCGGTCTTTTTATTGTCGTAAGGCAAGAAAGATATTCCTATTAATAAGTGGTTTTTCGACAGATTATTTCATTTTTTGTTTTTTGTCTATGATACAATTTCAAGCATGAAGCGCTTTTTATTCGTGCCGCTGATATGCGCCTTTTTTCTTGTTCCCACGCCGGGTGTCTGCTATGCGCAGGATACGCCTTACGTCGTGATCGAAAAGGACGTATGGCTGCTTGACGCGGATGGAGAGCGCATCTTTTTACTGCCGGAAACATACTACGCGCCCCTTGTCGGGATCGACGAAACGTATTATTCCGTGATTTTTAACGGTGTGAGCGGAAAAGTGCCGAAAGCAGCTGTTTCGGTAACCGGATATCATCAGGAAGCAACCGGAACGGCGCAAACTTTACATATCGCACAACAGTATTCTTCTTTTACCGCGCTCAGACTTCGGCCGGCTCCCGGCGCTTCTTTTACAGACGACGCCCCCACCGTTCCGATCGGAGAACCGTTCACGTATCTGGGTTCTTATCCCACCGCGGACGGAGAGTGGTATTATGTTTGTTACGGAGACGCTTACGGGTACGTTCTTGCCGATCATTGCGATAAAAAGATAGACGTTTTTCCGTTCGTTCCGACAGAAAAAGAGCCGGAAACGACGGAAGAAAAAACGGAAGAGGAAGCAAAAAACGACGACCTTCTGAAAGTGCTCGTAATAGCCGGAGTAGCGGTGACCATCGTTATTCTTCTGGTCGTTATCCTCATTCCCAAACGCGGCAGAAAAACGAGATATTATTACGAAAGTTGAGCATCCTATCGAAAAGTATGATATACTGCATGATATGGAAAGGATCGCGTATCGCGTCGTCGACGAAGAAGGCTGGCGCGTAGACTACTTGATGAAAAAAAAGTTTTCGGTCGGTTCCGGCATGATCGCCTCTTTGAAAAGAGTGGAAGACGGCATCATGTTGAACGGCAGGCAAGTCCATACCGACGTCCGCTTGAAAAGAGGGGACGAACTTTCTTTTTCGATCGACGATATCGGAGGGTATAATCCGGCTCCGCCCGTCGATATCCCGCTGAATTTCGTTTATGAAGACGACTATCTCGTCGTCGTGGATAAGCCGGCCGGGATCGCCGTTCAAGGTCCTCCCAAGATAGGCGACAGGACGATCGCCGGCGCTTTTTCCTTCTTGTGGGGGCGGGAAAGATCGTTCCATCCCGTCAGCAGACTGGATCGGGGCACGTCCGGATTGTTCGTCGTGGCCAAGAGCGGTTATATCCACGATCGACTGAGAACGCAGTTGCATACGGATAAATTCGTACGTAAGTACCTGGCTTTGGTCGAAGGAACTCCCCGCCCGCCCGCCGCCGATATCGACCTTGCTATCGCAAGAGAAAGCAAAAACAGTTTAAAGCGCGTCGTATCCGACGACGGAAAGCCCTCGAAGACCACCTATAAAACGATCGCATCGGAAAACGGGTTGTCTTTATTGGAAGTGGTGCTTTTTACCGGCAGAACTCATCAGATACGCGTGCACCTTTCCGCCGTCGGGCATCCGCTCGCAGGCGACTTTTTGTACGGATCGGAAGATAGGTCGTTGATCGCCCGTCCGGCTCTTCATTCCCGCTATCTTTCTTTTTATCATCCGATTTTGGAACGAACGCTTGAATTTATCTCGCCGATACCGGCCGATATATTTAAATTACTGCCTTCCGAAACGAAAAACTATCTTAAATAATGCGTTCTCCTCTTGCGCGCGAGGAATATTCATGTTATACTTTGTATAACTATGATAAATACCTTAAAGAAAAAATCCGCTATCCTCTTTCTTGTTTTCATCGTTGCGATCGCCGCGATGGGACTGATCGCAGTCGAAACGCGATCCGCGGAGGCGGCATTTTACGATAAAACGGACTTTGCCGTTATAGGGTACGAATCTTTTATCGACGTTCTTGAATGCAATGAAGAAACTTTTTCGGGAAAGACCGTCCGACTCTTTACCGATATCGATATCGACGCTTTGCCGGAAGAATACCGGAACACGGTTTTGTTCCCCGGGTTTGCGGGGACGTTCGACGGTAACGGGCATACGATCAACGGTATCCGTAAAAATATGTTCGGCGAGATCGCTTCTTCCGCGACGGTACGCGATATCGTTTTCACGAATGCCGAACTTACTTCTTCCGTCGCTCTTGCCGCGACCAATTACGGTTTGATCTCGAACGTGACGTTTTACGGCGCGCAGACTGCGCCCGAGGCGAGGGGAACGGTAGAAAACAATTACGGCGTGATGACCGGGATCGGAAGTTATCTTTCGGTGACCGTTACGTCCAAAAGCGGCGTTTATCTTCTTGTCGGTCCCAATAATAACGAACTTACCGACAGCTTTTTCGCAGGGTCTCTTTATTGCTCCTACTATTCCGGTCCGTGGCGTTGTTCCGACCTGACCGAACGCGTCGTATCCGACGGCGAAACCGCCGCTTTGCACGTTTCTTCCTGCGATTGCGACGTCTTTGGCGACTCGTCCGAACTTACTTCTTCCGCGCCGTCCGTGATGCCCGCTTCTTCCATAACGCTTTTTGACGATCTTGCGTCCCTTTTTTCCGATCTTGTCGCCGATTTTGCCTTTACCGGAAATTACGAAGCGTTTTGTCCTGAGAACGGCACGCAAGCACACGCGGATTACACGGCGTTCTTTGGCGGCGTCAAAGACCTCTTTTCCTGTTCGACGTTATCGGCGGCAAGGAGCGGAAGCGGCGTTTTGGCTCGCAGTGCTCTTATCGGACTCACCGATCCTTATCTCGTTTCGGTCGGCGGCGACGGCGGTTATGCATATTCCGATTATCAAAGACTGGCGGCGAGACTGTTCGGTCACGAAAGCGTTCAGACGTTTTTGAGTAAAGTTTCTTCCGTCGCTTCGACTTGTTCGACCAACGCCGCAGGCGCGGCGACTTCTTCCGTTTCGGAAAGACTTGTTTATAACGGAGCCGTTTTTACCTCGAGCGGTTCGTTCGTCTTCCCGTACCTTTTCAAAAGTCCTTCCGCGAGCGTTTTCGCTTGCGTTATCCTCGGCGCCGACGGAAAAGCCTCTCTTTTTATCGGCGATAAAGAAGATGCGTTCTCGATGACGGATCTGAGTTCCGGCACGCGTTATCTGGAAACGTCCGGCAGATGCGTTCTTTTCGATACGCCGTCCGCTTGCGACGCTTATACCGCTACGATCGCGGATAACGGAAACGGAACGTATACGAAAACGACCGCGTATAAATACCTCGATATTTATCCCTATTCGGGAGGAAATCTGACGAACGGTATCGTCGAGAACTGCGCCGTTTTCGCGGATATGGAAACGGTTGCGCTCCCCGTCAATATTTTACCCTATTTGCAGAACAGCGCGTGTTGTTCCGGCGTGTATACGCTGAATTCTTCTTTACCGGAACAACCGACCGTCGCGTACGCTTTACAATCGAAAGCGTCCGATACGGACGTTCTGACCGAAAACGTCGATCTGTTTACCGGGACGCTTTCTTCCTATCTCATCGAACCCATTCGTTCGGTAACGGACAGTTACCAATCGGTCTGCTATAACGAGGGGACGTTCGTTTCTCCTTCGCTCGCTTATTTGACGAAAACGATCGACAGCGCCGGAAACACGGCGGACGACTTCTTATCCTGGACTCCGAGCGATTTTAACTTTATCGACGGTTACTACCCCGTGCAAAAGACGTTCTTGTTCGGCGGCGCTTCCGGATCGCCCGTTCAACTGAGCAAAGCGGAAGACGTCGCTCGTTTAAGAATGCTTGTTCGCAAAAACGGCTCTTCGACCGCCTATGCGACTTTGACCGCGCCTATCGACTACGCGGGAAGAGGACGCGTGCGGGCGTTGATCGGCAACGTGGATCTGAATATTTTCGGCGATTACCCGCTTTATAACGCGCCGACAGACCTTTTCGGCGACGGTTTCGGCGTCACGTCCGTTTTTACCGTTCGACCGGATCAAATAACGCAATTCGACGGTACGCCCGCGTCCGTTTCGGCGGTTGCCGTGACGGAAGGCAGCGGAACGCAGGACGATCCGTACGTGATCGAAAGCGCCGGACAACTGGTTTCTTTCGTGAACGACGGAACGAAAAACATTTCGGGCAAGTACGCCGTTATTTCGACCGATATCGTCTTGAACGCGCGGCCGAACGAAATTAATCGGCTTTCGTTGTCTTCCGCCGTCCTGAACGCGACGTTGGACGGTTGCGGCCATACGCTTTTCGGACTGTGCGCCGAGCCTTTCGTGGGTACGGTAGCGGGGACGCTGAAAAATATGAATATCTACGCGCCCGAAGCCTCGGGCATGGACGCCGCGGCAGTGGTATGCCTTATCAATAACGGCGTCGTCTCCGACGTAAACGTCTACGGAACCGGAGAATACGAAAGCGCGTTCGTTACGACGAACAACGGGACGATCACGCGCAGTCGAAACGAGCTTGCCGCATATCATGCTTTTTGTGAGACGAATAACGGAACGATAAGCTATTCCGTCAACGTCGCTTCTTCCTGCCCGTCCTTCGACGGCGGAGACGGAAGCGGATGCGCGGAGTGCATTTCCGTATCGGGAACGGATTATCTTTTAATAAACGGCGCCGCCAATGCGTTCGAGTCGGCGGGCTATCTCGTGTTGGAAGAAAACGGTTACGATATGGACGTTTTTGCTTATCGGACGGGCGAATTGAATTCGACCATACCCGTTTTGCGCAGGTACGGTGAAGAATACAAGACCGAAACGGAAATAGAAGTATTTTTACCCGATCCTTCGGATGTAACTTTCGGAGACTATTATACGACGGGCGACTTTATCGATACGACCGATCCGAACGTCATTTTGGAGTGGACGTACAGGTACGGTGAAGAAACGACCGTTATTTCAGTCGATGATATGGATGACGACGAGTACGTGAAAGAAGTAGGCGCTTATCTTCTCACTATTGCGGTTAAAGAAACGACGACTACGCTTCCCATAAAGATCACGCGGGCGTTCAATATCCTCAAAGCCGATTGCCCGATCAAAGCGAATAACGTCACTTTTTCTAACCTGAGCGGGAACGCGGGCATCGTCTATACGGGCGAAAGCGTCCTCGCGAGCGCGATAGAACTGGATCCGAACGCCGATAACAACGTAAGGCGGTTGATCGACGAATACGGATATGCCTTTTCGTATGCTTATACCTTCGGCGGCGAGTCCGTCGCGGCGGAAGATATCGTGGAAGTCGGCTTATACGCTCAATCCTTTACGGCGATCTCGAAAAACTATAAAAACATAACGCGTACCGCCCGTTCTATCGAAATCAAAAAAGCGCCGCTTACCGTGACCGTTACGGGGAGCGCCGAAGTGCGTTACGGCTATCAATTATCCTTCGCCGGGTTTACTGCGGAAGCGACTTTCCTCGGTAAGGACGCCGACGCGAATATGACTTTGCTTTCGGCGGTCGCCGATTATTCTTCCCGTTTCCGTACCGATTACGTCGTGGGGCAAAACGCGGGAACGGAGGCTTCCGTTTGGTTCTCAACGGACGGGATATCTTTGAAAAACTATGCCTTTACCGCTTCTTCTTACGCGGGAGGAACAGTAACGGTGACCAAAGCGCCCATTGCGCAGGGAGATATCGTCTTTTACGGCGCGACGGCCATCCTGAACGGCTCTTACGAAGGGACGTATAACGGTTCGGCGCACGTTCTTGCCGCGACGGGGATCCCGAGCGGAGTCGGGTATGCTTATGACGTGACGCCGAGTTTCGTCAACGCCGGTTCTTATACCGTCAGTCTGATCGTGGACGACGACGGCACGGACGATAACTATGAAGAACTTGTTTTGACCGTAGACGTCGTCATTCATAAAGCGGAACTGACCGTTACCGCAACGGACGTTACGAAAGAATACGGATATCTTATCGATTACGATGATTTCTCTTTCGGCGTGGAAGGATTATGCGGATCGGATACGGAGAGTATTCTCGACGGTTTACACCCTGCCGCCGCACCGGAAGCGGAAGAGGGTGCGCGGCCGGGTTACGGGGAATACGCTATCGTATTTTCCGCCGACGCATACGAGACGAACAATTACGTATTGACCGCCGTACCGGGCGTCTTTACCGTTACTAAAATCTCTTTGAGAAGATTGTACGTCAATAACACAAACGGTAGCGGTAATTATGATTTTGACGACGTCAATCGCGTATACGACGGACAGTCCGTTGACTTGCGCGCAAGCGGGATCACCTATTTTTCCGAACAGGGAATAGGCGTTCAGATATCTTACGGCTACGAAAAGAACGGCGTGGCTGCGGAACGGTACGTAAGCGACGCCGGAACGTACGTTGTGACGGCGACCGTTACTCCCGAGTCGGAGGATTACGCCGTTACCGTTTATACGCGGACTTATTTGATCCGAAAGAAAACGACGAACGTTTATTTCGTTGCGGCGGACGGGTATGAAAATAACTTTTCCGGCGGCAACTATACCTACGTTTACGTTCCCGGCGGAGCGGTCAATTACGGCGCGGCGGATTATTGCGCCTATCGTTCGACCGGCCTGCCGGCGGACGCCGAAGTGCAGTTCGGCGGCGATAATGCCGTTTATGTCGGTACTTATACGAAAACGCTCTTGTACCTCGGAGACGAAAATCACGAGCCTTGTTCGGCCACCGCTACCGTAACGGTCGCTCCGTGTCCCGTTACCGTTTCCGTGACGCGGGATTATTCTTATACGGCTTCCGCCGTTTTACCGGTATTGGATATCGAAGGTACGGACGAACTGACGGACGGTTCTTTTACGTATTCCTATACGGACGGGTACGGACAACATCCGAGCGCGTTGCGCGACGCCGGGACGTATACGCTGAGCTTGAGTTGCAAGAACGGTAACTATACGCTCGTACAGAATACGTATGAAGTGGTCGTCGTGCCCTTGGCGGTCTCGGTCGATATACCTTCTTTCGAGTTTACGTACGGAATGATGGGAGAATACGTTTATCGGAACGGAGATGAAGAATACGATTTTGTGATCGGCGTCAATACGGTCACGTTAAAAAATTACGTCGTTTCGAAAACGGACTATCCCGCGCTCGTTTACGACGTGACGATCGATCTTATTTTCCGTCTGTACGATACCGATTTCGCCCGTTACTTCCCGGCGGGAAGTTATACGCCGCGCAGCGTTCTGAACACCAATAACTTTACGCTGTCGATCGGTTCCTCCGCCGAAGTCATCGTTCGGAAGCGGACGCTCACGGCAAAGTGGCTTATCGATAACGGATACGGATTCGAAGAGTGCGCCACCGGAGGCTTTACGATCACGTACACGGGCGCCTCTCGTAACGGTATGGTCAGTTATGACGTGGAAGGATTTGCGGAAGGAGAAGGCTTACGCGACGTTGACGTCTCTTATTCCGTCGTCAAGCGCTATAACGCCACCGTTATCAATACCATCCTGACTGTCGGCGAATACGTTTGCGGTCTGAGCATCGGCAATCGGCTGAACTACGTTATGGAGTCGACGACGGCTACCTTTGTCGTCAGGGTGCAAAAAAGACCTATCAGCGTTTACGTGGCGGATGCGACCGTTCAACAAAGAGAACGTTTTACGGGCACTCTCGTTTCGGCTCGCGCCGAAGACCTGGTCGGCGTCGATACCGGTAAGAGACTGAGCGAACTGGACGGCTATTATTTACGATACGTCTGCTCGTATAACGAAAACGTCAATACGGCGTCCGTCGGCGATCGATACTCCATCGACGTTCAGATCACACTCGATAACTACCAACCGACCGTCGTCTTGAACGAGAATAATTCGGCTGCGACGTTGACCGTCGTCGCCAATCCGCTTCCGGAGTATAATCTCAGCGGCCGTACGTACGTATACGACGGCACGCCGAAGAGCCTCTCGATCAGCGGCGTGGACGAGTCGGTCAGGGTCACTTATACGAATAACGAGCAGGTCAACGTCGGGAGGTATATCGTCGTTGCTCGCGTTCGTTACCCGAGCGGGCGGGAGTCCGTCGTATCGGCCGAGCTCGTCATTGCGAAAGCGACGCCTGTCGTCGAGCCGGAAACGATTTACGTCGTTTACAAAGAAGGCGCCGTCCTGACGGACGATCTTATTCGAGGCAGAGCATACGTCGGTACGGGGTTTGAGATCGGAGGAAGCTATTCTTTCTCGGGCGAAAAACAACTCGTTGCGGGCGAAAAAAGATATCCCGTCTCCTTTACGCCCGAGGACACGGCGAACGTCAATGCGATCGATAGCGATCTGTTCGTTACGGTCAAGTGTTTCGTTATCGACGGCAAACTGCTTCAGTCGAGTAACGAGTACTATTTTACGGGCGCGGATACGATAATGATCAAAGACAAAGTGGTCATCGAACTGGATAGAGACTCCATTGCGGAGATATCGGATAAAGTGCAATTGTATCAGAACGATATTCCCGTAACGAATTTCCTCTTTAACGGGCCCGGCGAGCAAAAGATCGAGATCCGTTATGACGGAGAGACCGTCTATCGGCGTAACTATACGATAGAAGTGGAAACCGAAAAGGAGGAGCCTACGGAACCGGTCCGGATCAATGAAAAAATGTTCGATGTTTCGTCCCTTCTGATCGATGCCTCCCGTTCCGTTATTTACGTCGGCGCGGACGGCGGAAGACTGGCGCTCGATCAAAAGTACCTGGACGACTACGATCTGTACGTCAACGGTATAAAGATCGGCTCTTCCGGTATCAATATCGATATCGGCTCGCAGTCGGTCATATTGGAAATCAGGAACAAGGTCATCGGCACCGCTTATAAAAAGCAATTTGCTGTAAGAAGCGAGACGGAGATACCTTCGGATAATCCGCCGAAAAAGGTCGGATTGCCCGATTACGTAATATACATTATTATCGCCGTGGCGGGTGTGGTCGTCGTAGGCGGATTGCTGCTGCTTTTACTGAGAGGTAGGCATTAAAGGAGAAAGAGAAATATGAAAAAGAAACTGCTTATGCTTTGTTTGCTTGCGTTCGCTTTCGGATCGATGTTGTTTTTAACGTCGTGCGATAAGTTGATCGCTTTCCTCGATAACCCGACCCCAAAAGAAGAAGGCGAACCGCCGACTATTGCCGGTCTCGAGACGATCAAAGCATACGACGGCTATCTGGAGAGCGACGAATACTTATATAACAGCCAAGGGAGCAACCCGATGGCGCTTTCTTTCTCGGAAGATTATTATCTTGTCATTCGTTATAACAACGAGTCGAAAAAAACGATCAGTTCCGTCAGCGTGTCATGGAAAGATTCTTCGAAGCCGCAACCGTCTTCGCAGGTATTCAAAAGGGATTCTTTCGGAAAAGGTTCTAACGAAACGGTAACGTATATTCCTTTTTCGACCGGAGATTCGAGCGAATTGAAATCGGGCGAGATCGTTTTTACCGTTACGTCCGTTCTGTATACCAGCGGAACGAGCACGTTGAAAGCAAAATATGCGGAAAGCGTAAAAAACAATATCACCGTTGCCATTCGCCCCGCATCCACGTTGACGCTCGACTATATGAACGCCGATAAAAGACGAGGCTTCGGTACGCAATCGAGAAAGGCGACTTATAACGACGTATATTACAAAACGGAAATGCGTAACTATATCACCTCGGCCGATTATAAAGGGGAGACGACCGTCCCCGTCAAAGAGGGCGGTTGGGTGTTCAACGGTTGGTATACCGAGCCTCTCGGACAAGGCCGACTGATCAAAGATGACGATACCTTTGATTTTTGG
>JAEEGL014737755.1_pt1 | contig 15785 bp, 10 predicted proteins | sample 9134231 | NCBI WGS metagenome assembly JAEEGL01 (sample SAMN16246548, study PRJNA631951) | gut metagenome | biome: gut microbiome; feature: rumen; material: fiber-attached | host: Bos | place: Iran: Karaj | collected 2018-10
CAACAGCAAAATAAAGCGATTCGTAAGAATTGCGTAGCCAAGCGATTAGCTTGTTCAAGGGGATTGGGGATGTGCCTCCAACGAGCGAAAAGTAGCTTTTTGTACAAAAAAGCACTGCTCGCCACTTTGCGAAGACGCGCCCTAACACCATCTTCGATGGTGCCGCGTGAGCGGAATAAAATAATTGAAAAATCCGCGATGGAGTCCGTTTTTAGGGACAGGTGTTTTGATAAAGTGGTATATGTCAGAGATTCCAACAATTGCTTTTATGGAAATAATTGAAAAATTTGATGGAGGTGATGGATAAAAAATGTATAGAAACACCAAAGTCTCGTATTGAGTGAAAAAGCTCTATATGGTAAAATATCCTCGTGACTTTATACAATTTTGTGGTGCGTGGACAGTTCTATTTGTCAGAATTTGATAACAACGTACCAGAAGACAATGAGGTAGAACCACATGAAAGTTAGCTACAATAAATTATGGAAACTGTTGATTGACATGAATCTGAATAAGACTAAGCTTCGAGAGATGGCACAGATGAGTCCAAATACTATGGCCAAGCTTGGAAAAAATGAAACAATTTCCATGGATATCATTTTGAGAATATGCGAAGTCTTGAAATGTGATGTAGGTGACATCATGGAGACTATAGCAGATGAAGAGGATAACAACACATGATAAATGGAATTGATTCACCATATAAGGGAAGCGGAGGACTTACAAGGGAACAGTTTCTTTTTCACGAGACTAGAGTGGTGGCAAGGTTAATGACGGATGAAAATCTGAGTGACCAGGAGATTATTGATAGAGTGGTCGCGGAGAATCTCTTCCAATTTCCAACAGAGCGTATGATTAGGAATCTTGCAGGAGTCTGTGTAAAGAGACTTCATTGCCTTGATGACATGACACTTATTGGAGTTATCGCGCATAGTCCGGTTGAGGTTGCCAAGCAAGCTTGCCTTTATGCCATGATGAAGCAATATCGTCTGGTGTGGGATTACATGATAACTGTCATCGGCAAGAAGTTTGAGGAACAGGATTTATCTTATGGCAAGATGGATCTGAATGTTTTCTTTATGAGACTACAGGAACAGGATGATGAGGTAGCATCGTGGGCTGATTCAACGGTGCAGAAGCTCAAACAGGTGCTTAATAAAATTTTGATAGAGAATGAATATATAGACGGACCGAGAGCAACAAAGCTCAATCCTGTACTTATCAGTTCGGAACTGGAAAATGCCATCAGGGCAAATAATGATGAAGTAGCACTTCCGGCTTTTAACTGCTTTTTCTAAATGCTATACAAGGAGAATTTTATGAGTGATATTTTGGAACGCCTGGATAAATTGAAGACTAGGATTCAGGAAGAAGATTTCTTAAAGGGAAATGGACTAAGCAACGAAGTGAATATACACATCTTCTGCTATGATCCGGCAGATGAGATGGCTGTGAGATATTTCACGGAGCAACTGATATCTGATCAGTCTCTTACATCTCATGTGATCGAGAAGAATCTATATAAGGTTCTCTTAGAGATATGTGATGAAAAGAGAATTACTAAAGCAGCAGCTTCTATGGAAGAGAAGAAGGGCAAGAAGTTCCTTAAAGACCAGATCATAAAATTTGCTAACAACAAAGCATTTGTAGAAAAGATAAAACCGGAAACACAGGAGCTTGGAGATGTACTTCTACTGACAGGTGTTGGCGAGGTATTCCCATTTGCTAGAGTTCATGATTTGCTGGAAGCAATTCAGCCAGAAGTACCGGATATACCAATTTTGGTTATGTACCCTGGTACGTTTAACGGAAGAGAACTGAAACTATTTAATAAGCTTACACCTAATGGCTATTACAGAGCCTTTAATGCAATTTAATGGAGGGTACATAATGCAGATTCAACAGATGTTCAAGGATGACATTGATCGTAAAATCAATGGCGTTGTAAAAGTAGATCAGGACGCTAATGATGTCCTGATTCAGGAATTAAATGAGTATGTAATTACAAAGGAACTGAAGAAACACTTCATTACCTTTTTCAATAATTATGGGGAATCATTTGATGAGAAGACAGCCGATATCGGTGTATGGATATCGGGTTTCTTTGGAAGTGGTAAATCTCACTTCCTGAAGATACTGTCATATATCCTTGCCAATAAGGAAGTGGATGGAGTTAAGACTGTCGAGAGATTCCGTAATAAATTCGAGGATGATCCTGCCACCTTTATGCTTATCGACAAGGCTACAAAAGGAGTGACAGATACCATCCTTTTTAACATTGATATCGAGGGATCTATCAACAAAGATGCTACAGCAGTATTACGTGTATTTGCTAAGATGTTCTACAACTACCTTGGTTTCTATGGAGAAGATCTAAAGGTTGCGAAGCTGGAGCAGTTTATTGAAAAGCAGGGAAAGACTGAACAGTTCCGTAAAGTGTTTGAAGAGAAAAACGGTGAGTCTTGGCTTAGCACCCGTGATGCATTTGCATTCTTTGAGGATGACATTGTAGCAACTCTTGAAGAAGTACTTGGCATGAGTGAAGAGTCTGCCCGTAACTGGTTCAATGGAACAGAGACAGTAGAGATGTCTATTGCTCAGCTTGTATCTGAGATTAAAGAATATGTAAATAGTAAGCCGGAGAACTTCCGTCTTCTGTTCATGATTGATGAGGTTGGACAGTATATCGGTTCTAACACAGACCACCTTATTAATCTTCAGTCACTCGTAGAGAAGATTGGTTCTGAATGTGAAGGAAAGGTATGGGTTGTCTGCACCGGACAGGAAGCTCTTGATGAAATTATCAAGACTCGTCAGGATGAATTTTCAAGAATTCAGGCACGTTTCAAGACAAGACTTTCTCTTTCTTCATCATCTGCTGATGAAGTTATTCAGAAAAGAATCCTTGCTAAGAACAGTGATGCAGAAAAGAAGCTGACAGAAGTATATAACGCTAACGATTCTGTACTTCGTAACCTGCTTCAGTTTAATAAAGATGATGCCCTTTTAGATATCAGAGGATATGAGACAGATGGGGATTTTGTAAGAAACTTCCCATTTGTACCTTATCAGTTTATTTTGATGCAGAAGGTGTTCTCTGAGATCAGAAAACATGGCAATGCAGGTAAACACTTATCAGGTGGAGAGCGTTCCATGCTTTCAGGATTCCAGGAAGCAGCACAGAAGATTGAAGGTAAGGATGAATATGCCTTGGCACCGTTCTATCTCTTCTATGATACTGTTCACACATTCCTTGACGGAGCAATTCGTAGAGTTATTGAAAGATGTGAGAGAGCAGCTGATGAAAAAAGAGGTATTGAGCCACAGGATGTAAATGTGTTAAAACTCCTGTACCTTATTCGCTATCTTGATAATGATATCAAGTCCACATTGGATACAATTGTCATTCTTATGGCTGATGATATCCGTATGGATAAGATTAACATGCGTAAAGAAGTCAGCTCTTCACTCGATAGACTTTTGAATCAGAACTATATTGGAAGATCCGGTAATACATATAGCTTCCTTACAGACGAAGAGCAAGATATCGCGAGAGAGATTAAGGATACTACTGTAGATACAGCCCAGATAACTGAGAGAATCGGTCATCTGGTATTTGGTGATATCTATGATAAGAAAAAGTTCCGTTATGAGATTTATGACTTTTCTTATGATCAGTATGTTGATGGTACAGCTATTGGTTCCGTAACCGGAGGAATGAAGCTGAATATTATGTCTGTTGCAACAGATGATACTGAGAAGGCTCCTTTAAAGCTTCAAGCATTCTCTAAGAACCAGGCTATCGTAGTTCTTGGTGATAGCAAGTATTATGAGTCCATTGAAAATGCTTTAAAGATCAGAAAGTATGTTAAGACCAGAAACGTAGCTCAGCTTCCTAAGTCTGTCCAGGACATTATACGAAACCAGCAGGACGAAGCTACCAAATATGAGAACGATGCTCTTGATCAGATCAGAGCAGCTATAGTTGATGCTGATTTCTATGTTGATGGTGAGCACATTGAAATCAAGGGGGGCGATGCCAAGAGCAAACTTGATCAGGCATTGGAGTATCTTGTTACTCATGTTTACTTTGACTTGGATCTTGTTGGAAAGCATGCAGATAGTGATGCAGACATTGTTGATATCCTTACTGGAGCTAACCCTTCAATGCCTGGCATGAGTCCAAACAGTGGAGCTGCAGCAAAGGTTGAAGAGTTCCTTGAAATGCAGGAAATGAAGAATCTCCCTACATCCATGGCGGATATTCAATCAAGATATCAGGGAATTCCAAGTGGATGGAGAGAGATTGATATTGCAGCGGTAGTTGCTCTTTTGATTTACGAGCAGAAAGTTACTATCAAATACTCCGGCATGACTATTCAGCCAAGTGATTCAAAACTTCCGGATATGCTTCGTAAAAAGAGTGAGATTGGCAAGACTGTCATTAGTAAGCGTCATGTAGTTAAAACTTCACAGATGAAAGAAGCAAGAGAGTTCCTTCGTGACTATCTGGAGGTTATGGATGTACCTGCTGATGAGGACGGACTTGTTCAGTTCATTATAGATGAGATGGTTAAACTTCAGGCTCATTATGATGATTTGAATAAGAGGTATGAAGGACATAAGTATCCAGATCAGAATCTTGTAAGAGAAGCAAATAGAGTTGTAACTGATGTTCTTTCACAGAAGAGTGACAACATTGCCCTCATAGACAGATTAGTGGCAAGAGAAGATGCGCTTTATGATGCAAAGGATCATTTGGCTAATGTAGAGAGTTTCTTCAAGAATCAGGTGACTGTATTTGATGATGCGGCAAAGTATGTCGAAGATTTGAAGAACGACCTTGATTATATTGCTAAAGATCAGGAAGCAAATGATGCTTTGAATCAGATGCGTCTGATTACACATATCATTGATGGCAAGCCTTTTGATTATAAGAGAATACCAGAACTCAATGAATTGAAGGCTAAGGTTATGAATTCACATAATCAGATGCTTGATGAAAAGAGAGCAGGACTAAAAGATATTGTTGTAGAATGCCTTGGAGCTATTCATGAGAAGGCATATGCACACGATGAAGGCAAACAGGTTTCTGAAAAAGCCGATAATTATTACACACAGCAGAAAGAAAGAATTGACGAGACAAAGAGCTTGGCTCTTTTGGAAGGCTTTTCAGTACAGTTATGGAACTACAGAGACGATGCACTGGAAAAGATTGAGGCATTGATTGCACCACCTGTAACACCTGTGAAGCCAATAAATCCTTCAGATCCTCCGAAACCAGTGGTGAAGAAGATTATTAAGCCTGTAGCAAGACAACAACTCTTCCCAGCAAAGACCTTGACTTCAGATGAAGAGATTGATGCCTATGTTGAGAATATCAGAAAGCAGATGAAACAGTATCTTCAGGGTTCTGATGGAATTAAGATAAACTAATAAAATGTGATTTAGGAGATTAGCGCCATGGATAAGAATGCGATTAAGAAATATGCAGTATGGGCAAGAACAGAGCTGATTACAAGAGTAAGTCAGCGAGCAGAGAAATATGATATTACAGCAGAAGCGGATGCAAGTGCATCCAGTGTTAATGGTGTACTTCTTTCTGATGCAGAGATAAAACAGCGTAAGGCGTTGATTGAGCAGGTAAAGCAGAAGGGCTTTGATCAGGTTATGGAAGAAGTTGCCTATACCTGGTTTAATAGATTTATCGCACTCAGATTTATGGAAGTTAATGGATATCTTCCTTCACATATCCGCGTATTTACTGACGATAATAATAACTTTAAGCCTCAGATTCTTGCGGAGGCTATTCATCTTGAACTTGATGGACTTGATATGGATAAGGTCTATGAGATGAAGAATAACAATGAGAATGATGAACTCTATAAATATCTCATTATTGTTCAGTGCAACAATCTTAGCAAAATTCTTCCCGGAATGTTTCAAAAGATAGCGGATTACACAGAGCTACTATTTCCAGATAATATTTTACGTGAAGGAAGCGTAATTGAACAGATGGTTACAATTATTCAACAGGATAATTGGGACATACATGCTGTAGATGAAGAAGGTCATGAGCAAGGCCAGATTCAGATTATAGGATGGTTATATCAATATTATAATTCTGATTTGAAAGACAAAGTATTCAGTGAGTTAAGCTCAAATAAAAAAATAACGAAGGAAAAAATACCTGCAGCTACCCAGTTGTTTACTCCAGACTGGATTGTTAGATACATGGTAGATAATTCGTTGGGAAGGGTATGGAAAAATGGCCACCCAAATTCAGATTTTGAGTTGAAGTATTATCTTGAGGATTCCGAACAAGATGATACGGTTGAATTGGAATGCCAAAAATTGAAAAAACAATATGAGAACTTGAACCCTGCAAATATTAAATGTATAGATCCTTGCTGTGGCTCGGGACATATTTTGGCATATGTATTTGATGTTTTTATGAAGCTTTATGAAGAATATGGAGTCACTTCAGCAGATGCTGTAAAAAGTATAATTGAAAATAATATATGTGGATTAGATATAGATAATAGAGCTGCGCAACTAGCTTATTTCTCTATCATGATGAAAGCAGTTCAGTATGATAGAAGATTTTTGCGAAGAAAAGATGAAGAGGGGAATATATCGATTCCACAACCTCATGTATATGAAATAAAAGAAAGCAATAATATTGATAATAACCTGATTCACTATTTTTCGGAAAAGTTCGGAAAGGATAATGAAATCAGCAGCGTACTTGATTGTTTGAGAGATGCAAAAGAGTATGGTTCGTTAGTAAGAATTTCAAACCTTGATTTCAATAAATTGTCGTCGGAAATAAATATTGTACTTAACGAAGGCAATATATATTCAGAAGTGGTCAGAAATGAGGTTATGCCTTTAATTGATGTGGCGAGGGCGTTAAATCAATCATATACAGTTGTTGTTACAAATCCGCCTTACATGGGAAGCGCTGGTATGGCATCAAAACTATCTGAATATGTAAAGAAAAATTATAAGGATTCCAAATCAGACTTATTTGCGACATTTATAGAACGCTGTATAGACTTTACTGATAAAGATGGCTATTTCGCAATGATAACTCAGCATGCATGGATGTTTTTATCAAGTTATGAAAATCTGAGAAGGAAAATCAATTGTAATACAATTGTTAATATGGCACATCTCGGTCCTAGGGCATTTGAAGAAATAGCAGGTGAAGTAGTGCAAACTACAAGTTTTGTTGCAAATAAGAAACTTATTAATGGATTTAAAGGAACGTATAAAAGACTTGTTGATGCAAACTCTCAATCAGAAAAGGAAAAAGAATTCTTTAATGATAGTAATACGTATTTGAGTAGACAAAGCGATTATGAAAATATCCCAGGAATGCCTATTGCTTACTGGGCTCCCCAAACACTAATAGAAGATTTTATAAATGGTAGAAAGATGGAGGAGTTACTTGATGTAAAGCAAGGTCTTGCGACAGGAGATAATAATAGATTTATTCGATTGTGGCACGAAGTTGAATTTGAAAAATGCAAGTTTGACTCGGATTCCAAAGATGATTTACTTAATAGCGGGAAAAAATGGGTTCCATACAACAAAGGTGGTCAGCGTAGAATGTGGTATGGAAATTATGATTTCCTAGTAAATTGGGAAAATGACGGTAACGAGATTAAGCATTTCACGGATGACAAGGGAAAGCTGCGCTCCAGACCGCAGAATACAGATTATTATTTTAAGAAGGCAATTACTTGGGGGCTGATTAATACAGGTGGATTCTGTATACGGTATAGGACTGGTGGTGGAATCCATGATGTTTCAGGAATGTCCGCGTTTGACAAAGGGGTATGCGATTTAGACTATCTTTTAGGAATAATGAGTACACCGGTAGCAGATTATGTATTTAAGATGTTAAATCCTACAATTAATTTGCAGGTTGGAGATTTTAAAAATTTCCCCGTAATAATTGGTGAGAAATCGATAGTAGATAAAGTTGTAGATCTTTCACGTAGATGCGTAGAATTGTCCAAGGAGGATTGGGATCTTTTTGAAAATTCTTGGGATTTTAAATCGTTTCCGTTAATTCAAAAGAAAGGGAAAATCTCAGAGGCTTTTGAAGCACTTAAATCAACCGTTAATGAACGATTTACGAGGATTAAGGTTAATCAAGAAGAAATAAACAAGGAAGTGATTGCGTTATATGGATTAGACGAAATTCTAGATTCAAGAGTTTCAGATAATGCAATGACTGTCCATAAGATATATGAAAGCAAAGATGAAATAGAGACTGAAATGAAAGGGAATTCTTATATATTGACCAAACGTGACATAATCGAAAGTCTTATTTCATACGCTGTTGGATGTATATTTGGTAGATATTCTATTGATAAAGATGGCGTTGTTTGCACTAGCGCAATGCTTGATGTTAATGAATACGAATCATTTAAACCTGATAATGACAATATAGTTCCAATCTGTGATGATGAATATTTTGGAGACGATATAGTTAGTCGGTTTGAAAACTTTATTTCAGTTGCATTTGGAAGTGAGTATCTAGAGGATAATTTAAAGTATATTGCGTACTCCATAGGAGATAAGGGAACTCCGAGACAAATAATTAGAAATTATTTTTTGAATGATTTTTATACTTATCATTTAAAAGTATATCAAAAAAGACCAATATACTGGCTCTTCGATTCTGGAAAGAAGAATGCAATTAAATGCCTTGTTTACATACATAGGTATAAGCCAGACTTACTTGCCAGAATACGAACTGAATATGTTCATGAACAACAGGCTAGATTTAGGACCATTATTTCTGAACTAGAGGGTAGAGTTAATTCTGCGGAAGGAAGTGCTAAGATAAATCTTAAAAAGCAATTAGATAAAGTTAAAGAGCAGGCTGATGAATTACATGGCTACGAAGAAAAGATACACCATTACGCTGACCAGATGATTGAAATAAATCTGGATAACGGTGTAAAAGACAATTATTTAATTTTCAACGATGTTTTAGCAAAGATTAAATAGGAGGGAGGAAAGATGAGATTAAATCTGCATACAACATCACGAGATAATTTATTTGAAGCAACAGCCATTTATAACGACGGTATGGTTACAGTAAAAAAGGGAAGTAGAGTAAAAATACATAATGGCCCCAATTTTAAACCATCTCAATTAGTTGAATCATTATTAGGTGATAAGACAGTAGTAGATCCTAAAGGTTATTTATTAAAAGATGTTTCGTTTGATAGCTTGTCAACTGCGGCTACATTCGTTGCCGGAAGGATTTCTAATGGTATGATAACTTGGAAAACCGAAGATGGTAAATATGTAAAATATACTCTAAAAAAGGAGTAAAAGGAGGAAACGTGGACTTGATCAATAATTATTTGGTCTTAAAACTAGGAAATAGTTTTAAAGATGACTTTTATGAAGAGCATTCCAAAATAATAGAAAAGTATGGGTATGTGGATTTTTTTATAGCGTATAAGAAGAATCCAGATTTCGATAAATATAACAAGTCAGTTGTAATTAAAGAAGGAAGTAAGCAGGGCAACCGTCTTTTTATGGCCGAGGTAGTGGAAAGGCTTGATAATGGGCAGCATTTTCCAAAGTATTATGATGCAATAAATAAGGAAAATGGCCTCTGGGTAAGAATAAAAGGATTAAAGGAAATTGATAGACAGTATCTTTTAGATAATTTTGAGACAAAGACTGGCAAATCAATAGACAGTATCTTTAGGGCTTCAGTACCATATTTTGGATTGAGGAAAAAGTAATACAAGCAGAGGACCATACAAATTGAAAGGTGCAAAATGGATTTAGGAACGATAACACAAGAATTAAATAAGCGATTTATGGCTCCTCTTCCCGAGTTTTATAAGCGTCGCATCATTGTTTGGTATGACGAGGAGCAGGAATTTGCAGAACAGATTTCTGACATTGAAATAACAGGAGCTAAAGTTCTTACTCTTACTGGAACCAATAACTTTCTGATTAAAAAGCAGATTGCAGTAGATGAACCAGCTCAGAATTTTCTAATATATAATCCACTTTCTTATGATGAGCCAGAAGATGACTGGCTTATTGATGTGGAGTTGTATAGTGAAGAGTTTAGAGCAGATCTGACAGCTATTTGGATGGATGAGATGGGTATCCCTCAAACGGTTGCTCTCCGCAATCAGGTTAAGAGATATAGCAAATATTTTAATGCTAAGAGCCGCCGAGAAGATGTTGTAAAACGTATGGATAGCATTGATACTGCACCTAAGCTTCAGCTTGCAATTATGGCATCACTTGGAGAATCACAGAAGACGGATATTGTATCTATTATTAAGTCCGTTCTAAAACATGGGCTTGATATGAATGACAATGTGATATATCAGGAATTTGTTAAATACGATGCGACGGAACTTTTCTGGGGCATGGTAGGAAGCTTCACTGGGTATACAGAAGTTGATAGGAGTTTTACCAGACTTGCAGCTCATATCCTGTCTACTGCAGGAACCAGAACTTTGCAGCCGGAAGTATTCGATGGACTTGATGCATATATTTCTACTCCTCATGAGGCATATTGCTATGACCTTGTTTCTGATTGGATTCATAGTGAAGATTCAGACAAGTATGTTGAGATTGCTCAGAATGTTGAAGAAGAGATGCACATGGAGAATCGTCTTGGTAAGCAGACTGTAGAAGCTCTTGCAGACACAGAAGTATATCCATGTATAGATCAGATTATTCTTAAAAAGCTGATGACAGATATTGGTAATCATATTATCAACTCAGATCAGATTTTGGATATTGCTGAGAAGAGAAGAACAGCGGTATGGTTTTCAGAATATAAGGATTACTATGCAGGAATTGTAGCGCTTGCAAAGATGCATGAGTTCTACAAAGAGCATGCAAGCGGATTTCATAATGTTGAGCCTAAGAAGATATGGGATGAGTATACCAATGAATACTATAAGATGGACACTTATTATCGTCAGTTCCATATGAACTATGAGAATAGTAAAAAGTCTTATGTTTCAGCTCTCCATGATCTCTTTGCCGGTGTTTGTGATAAGGTTGAAGGTTTATATACACAGTGGTTCCTTGGAGAACTTGGAAAGAATTGGACTGATGCTATATCTGATAATCTAAGAGATTTAGGATATATAGAGGGTATTCCTCGCCAGGAAGATTTTTATAGTAGAAAGATTAAGAACGCTGATAATAAAGTATATGTTATCATTTCTGATGCAATGCGTTATGAGGTTGCTTCATCGTTAAAAGAACAGCTTAGCCGTGAGATGCAGAGTAAGGTTACTCTGTCTGGAATGCAGGGCGTTTTCCCTACTATAACCAAGTTTGGTATGGCTGCATTACTTCCTCATACAGCAATGTCAATTGAATATAAGGATGACAGCAAAGCCTTTAAGGTACTTGCCGATGGACAGTCTACGGACAGTACATACAGGGAGAAACTTCTGAAACAGGCAAATGAGAATAGTGCCGTAATTAAGGCAAAGGATCTCGTTTCTATGAAGAGAGCAGAACGTTCTGAGCTGGTGAAAGGCAAGGAAGTAGTCTATATCTATCATGACACAATTGATGAGACTAGTCATACTTCAGAAGAAAAGGTTTTCATAGCTTGTGATGAAACCATAGATGAGCTTAAGAATATCGTGAAGATTATTGTTAATGATTTCAGTGGTGTAAATATCTTTATCACAGCGGATCACGGATTCTTATATAATTACAGTCCTCTGACAGAGGAAACAAAAACAGAAAAATCTGATTTTGTTAATCGTATTGCTGAGTATGGACGAAGATTTGCTTTACTTAAAAAGGGAGCAGATCCAGAGTATCTTGTTCCAGTTAAGCTTAATTACGGCAATGATGAATATGAAGGCTATGCACCAAGAGATATCATTCGTATTAAGACCAGTGCTGGCTCCGGTATGAATTTTGTTCATGGTGGTATAAGCTTACAGGAGATGTGTGTTCCACTTATAGAGTACAAGCATTTACGCAATAGCTCTAAGGAATATATCAGAAATAAAGAGAAATATGATACGAAGCCAGTTAAAGTTGAGCTTTTATCAGCAAATCATAAGGTAAGTAACAATATCTTCTCTCTGAATTTCTATCAGAAGGATGCAGTAGGCGATAACAGGGAGCCTGCAAATTATGATGTTTATTTTGTGGATGCATCTGGTAAGAAGATTAGTGATGTACAGAAGATTATTGCAGATAAGCGTGGTGATAGTGCTCAGGAGAGAACTTTCAGATGTATGTTTAACCTGAAATCACAGGCTTATGACAGCAAGGAGACATATTACCTTGTTATAGAGCAGGAAGGAAGCACAGATCTTCCGGAAAGAATTGAATTCCAGATCGATATTGCTTTCGCGGCGGATGATTTTGGATTCTTTGGTTAAGGAGTGACATTGATGGATGATATGAATTACCCTTTTGGTACAAGTGAAGAAGTAGAAATTGAAGATAAGACAAGTACCAGTGAATCTGAGGGCAATAAGGCCTCTGACAGAGAAGTAATTGATAAAAAGCTTCGACAGTTCTTTGATGGCAAGATTGTCCGTAAAGATCTGACTAAGCACATAAAGGAAGGTGCTAACGTACCAATTTATGTATTGGAGTATTTGCTCGGACAGTACTGTAACTCTGACGATGATGAAATCATCAATAAGGGTGTCGAGACAGTAAAGAGCATTTTGTCCAATAATTATGTGCGTCCTGACGAGGCTCAGAAAGTATTGTCACAGCTTCGCCAAAAGGGTAGTCATACTGTCATTGATATGATTACAGTCAGTTTGAATATGAAGGATGACTATTATGAGGCTGAGTTCTCTAATCTTGGTCTTACAAGGATTCCTATCTCAGAAGAATATCCTGAGGCATATGATAGGCTGCTGTGTGGTGGTATTTGGTGTATTGTTCAGCTTGAATATGGTGCTGATGATATGGATGATTTTGGTATCGTTGATTCTGAGGGTGAGAGGATTAGATCAAAGAAATCAAAGCAGAAGGATGCTACTCCAATCAGTATCAGAAAGCTGACACCTATTCAGATGCCACATGTTGATATGGATGGCCTTAAAGAAGGCAGAAAGCAGTTTTCTAAGGAAGAGTGGCTTGATATATTACTTCGTTCTACAGGTATGGAGCCAGATGAGCTTACTTACCGTGAGAAGTGGTTGCTTCTCACTCGTATGATCCCTCTTGTAGAGAATAACTTTAATCTATGTGAGCTGGGACCTCGTAGCACAGGTAAATCACATCTGTATAAAGAGATTTCTCCAAACAGTATCCTTGTTTCCGGAGGTCAGACGACAGTTGCAAACCTATTTTACAATATGGGACGCAGAACCATGGGACTTGTTGGCCTTTGGGATGTTGTGGCTTTTGATGAAGTCGCAGGAATTAACTTCAAGGATAAAGACGGCATTCAGATAATGAAGGATTATATGGCATCCGGTTCCTTTGCTCGTGGTAAAGAGGAAAAGGCTGCTTCTGCATCCATGGTTTTCGTAGGAAATATCAATCAGAGCGTGGATGTGCTATTAAAGACATCAAGTTTGTTTGATCCGTTCCCTCCTGAAATGGGAACAGATACAGCATTCCTTGATCGTATGCACTGCTACAATCCTGGCTGGGAGATTCCTAAATTCAGACCGGAGCATTTTACTAATGATTATGGCTTTATTACTGATTATCTTGCAGGTTTTATAAGAGAGCTACGTAAAGATCAGTATGGAGATGCTATAGATAAATATTTCAGACTCGGAAAGAACCTGAACCAGCGTGATACTATAGCTGTCCGTAGAATGGTTGATGGATACCTTAAGTTGCTATATCCAGATGGAGAATTTACAAAAGAGCAGGTTGAGGAAGTATTGATTATTTCCTTAGAGATGCGTCGTCGTGTTAAGGAACAGCTTAAGAAACTTGGCGGTATGGAGTTCTATGATGTGAACTTCTCTTATATAGATATGGAAGACATGTCAGAACACTTTGTATCAGTGCCTGAGCAAGGTGGTGGAAAACTGATTCCTGAAGGAATGTGTAATCCTGGTCAGGTATATACCGTATCTCACGGAAAGTCTGATATGATAGGAGTATTTCGTCTGGAATCACAGATGCTTCCGGGCAATGGTAAGTTTGAACGTACCGGCCTTGGCTCTGATAGGGAATGTAAGGAAGCAGTAGATACAGCCTACAACTACCTGAAGGCTAACGGAAATAGAATCAGCGGTGCTATAAGTACATCAAATAGTGATTACATTGTAAATTATCAGGATCTTCAGGGTATAGGAATGACCAAAGACCTGGCATTGCCAACATTGATTGCTTTGTGCTCAATCGCCCTTAAGAGACCGGCGCAGAGTTCTCTTGTTGTACTTGGAGATATCAGTATAAGTGGTACTTTGATGAAGGTAGATAATCTTGCAAGCACTCTTCAGGTATGTGCTGACTGTGGAGCAAAGAAGGTTCTGATTCCAGCTGTATCTATGGTAGATTACGGAACTATTCCGGCAGATTTGATGACAGCATTCCAGATTATTCCGTACAGTAGTGCAGAAGATGCGGTATTTAAAGCGTTAGGGGTGGAATGAGTTTGCAAAATGAATTTAAGGCATTATTGAAAAAAGATATTTATGCAATATTAGATGGAGACACGAAATTAAAGGTAAAGGAAGAAGATGAAGCGTATGAAACAATAATGCCGTATCTAACCGGACAGCAATTAGTGGATTTGTGTAAAACGTTTGGCTTATATCAACAATATGGGGCAAGCAGATGGACATATGTTGATGAATTGCTAAAGTACGGAATTCAAAATGACAGATGTGATGAAATATTAGCTTATATTTTTGATAAGGAACGTTTTACTTCGTTGACAAGGTTATCTTCTCCGGAAGAGGTAAATGAAGCGTATAAAACAATTGTTAATGCTGCTATTGATAGAATTAACAGCATCCTTTACCTTGGTAGAACTGAACTTCAATGCGTAAATGGAAATTTTTATGTTACTGAGATAGGTAAAACGGTTAGTGTTTCTTCAACAAATATTAAATTAATAAACGTCCCTTACGTACGAAGTTTAAGAGAGCGATGTGAAGAGGACTTTCTTGCCTCAAATTATGATAGCGTTATCACAAAATCAAGGACATTGATGGAAGAAGTGCTAATCTACGTATTAGAGGAGAATAAAGTTGTCCCTTCGGATAAAGGTGACTTGAATGTACTTTATAATCAGGTGAAAACATTATTTGGAATGCAGCAGTCACCTAAATATGATAAACGAATTAATAGTATGCTTGGCGGACTCGAAAAAATTGTTTCAGCAGTCTGTGAGATGAGAAATAATGATAGTGATGCTCACGGTGCGGGGAGTAAACGAATCAATATCAGAGAATATGAAGCTCGGCTTACAATGAATTCTGCAATTACGTTCTGCGAGTATTATTTAGATATTGATAAACATCATAGGGGGAGCAGAGTCTGATTATGCAAGAAAAGTATCCAGTCATAACGTTATGCGGCAGTACTCGTTTTAAAGAAGAATTTATGATGGCACAGAAGAGGCTTACACTGGAGGGCAATATTGTCATCAGTGTGGGCCTCTTCGGCCATTCAGGGGATGAGGAAGTCTGGGATGGTATGGATGAAGGTACTTTATCCAAGACTAAGGAAATGCTGGATGATATGCACAAGGGGAAAATTGACATGGCTGATGAGATATTTGTAATCAATGTCGGAGGTTATATAGGCGACAGTAC
>JAEEGL015402217.1_pt1 | contig 15785 bp, 13 predicted proteins | sample 9134231 | NCBI WGS metagenome assembly JAEEGL01 (sample SAMN16246548, study PRJNA631951) | gut metagenome | biome: gut microbiome; feature: rumen; material: fiber-attached | host: Bos | place: Iran: Karaj | collected 2018-10
TAAGGAAAATATCCCTATCCCTTACACCCCTCTTACTATAGCCCCACCTCTCTTTAGAGAGAGGGTGGGGACTATATAGAGAGGGGGTTAAGAAGGGATGAGGATATTGCCGATGAAGGCCCGATGCCGAGGTTGATTCGATAGCATGATGAAAAGTAATCTTGGAAAATTTGGAATTTGTCATATCTTTTGGTTGTGAATTTTGTAATTTGTCGTTATTGTTTGTTTCAATCTTGCAAAGGTATGAAAAAGTAATGAACTAACAAAATTTCTGTCCCCGTGGGGACACATTTTATATCTTTTAACGGATAGGAATGTTTATGCAATACCATATTTTTTCACCATATAGAGTTTGCCCGTTGGGGGCACATGTTGATCATCAACATGGACTGGTAACTGGCTTTGCCATCGATAAAGGTGTCGACCTTTGGTTCGATGTTCGCGAGGATGGTCATGTGCATCTGGAGTCAAAATCCTTTGAGGGTTTGGTTGATTTCGAGATTGATGCGCCTTCACAGGTACGTGAACGTCATTGGGGCGACTATGCCCGTGGTGCTAAGTATGCCCTTTGCAAACGTTTTGCTTTAAAACATGGCATCAATGGTGTTATTCAAGGTTCATTGCCTGTAGGTGGCTTGTCATCCAGTGCTGCAGTACTAATAGCCTATGTGATGGCCTTTGCTAAGGCTAACGACATAACACTACAGCCCTTTGAGATAGTAAAGATTGCATCTGAGGCTGAGCGTGAGTATATCGGTTTAAATAACGGTTTGCTCGATCAGGCATGTATTGCCTTAGGTAATAAGGATGGTTTGCTTTTCCTTGATTGTGATAGCAACGATTGGCGCATCATCAAGCGCCATCCTGATATGCCAGAATTTGAGATTGGTATTTTCTTCTCTGGATTAACCCGAAGTCTCGTTAACAGCGATTATAACCTTCGTGTGTTCGAGTGCAAGACTGCAGCCTGGAACATGTTGGCTTATACCGATCAGCCGCTGAAAACTTTCGATAAGACGTTCTTGCGTGATATCCCAAAGACTACCTTTGAGAAAACACGTATTGCCATGCCCCAGCGCTTTGCCCGTAGAGCTGAACACTTCTATAGCGAATACCGCCGTGTTCGCCAGGGAGTAACGGCATGGGAAACAGGCAATCTGAAGCTCTTTGGAAAACTGAGTTTCGACTCTTGTGAGAGCAGTATCCATAACTACGAGTGTGGTAGTCCTGAGTTAATAGCCATTTACGAGATTATGCGTGCCCTGCCAGGTGTATATGGTGGTCGATTCTCAGGTGCCGGTTTCAAAGGTGCCTGCATAGCTTTGGTTAATCCTGCCCATAAGGCTGAAATAGAAAATGTATTAACCGAAAAATACCTGGCTCAGTTCCCTGAGTACGAAAAAACTTTCCAAGTGTTCTGGGTAAGGCCGGATGATGGAGCAAGATTTGTAGAATAATGATTAATATAGTAATAGCTGCTGGTTACGCCACCCGTTTGGGTGAGTTAACCAAGAACTTTCCGAAACCACTACTTAAGATTGGTAACAACACCATCTTAGGCCGAATGCTCGACGACATCGACACAATCGATGACATCACCGAGCATATCATCATTACCAATCATAAGTTTGCCGGTATCTTCGAAGATTGGGCAAAAGCCCAGCATTATACCAAGCCCATAACGATTGTTGATGATGGTACAGAAAACAACGATACCCGCCTTGGTGCTGTATGCGACTTACTCTTTGCGATGGATAAGCTGCATATCAACGACGATTTGCTGGTAGTAGCAGCCGATAACCTGCTGTTCTTCTCTTTCCAAGAATTTGTAGATTTCGCGAAAACTAAGAATACCTCTTGCATTATGTGCCATGAGCAGCCTTCAATCGAGAAACTGCAGCGTACAGGTGTAGTGGAGCTCGATGAGAACAACCGCGTACTTGGTATGGAGGAGAAACCACAAGTACCCAAGAGCCATAGGGCTGTACCTCCTTTCTATATCTATCTTAAGAAAGATCTCGATTTGGTACGCCACTCTGTAGAAAATGGCTGTGGAAAGGATGCTCCTGGCAATCTGGCACATTATATGGTAGAACATACCACCATGCATGCCTGGCCCATGAGTGCGGGTCGTATTGATATCGGTAGTCTCGACACATATTATGCTGCTATAGAGAAATATGGAAAAGATTGATTTAAATAATAAAACTATCCTTGTTACAGGTTCAGCTGGCTTTATTGGTAGCAATCTTGTATTGAGGCTCTTCAAAGATCTGAAGTGCGGGGCTGTCGTAGGGTTGGACAATACGAACAACTACTATGACCCAAGTCTGAAAGAGTACCGACTGAAGTTGATTGATGAGGCAAAGCCTGTTGGTATCGATTATCACTTTGTGAAAGGGGATTTGGCAGATAAGGCCTTGATAGAGAAACTGTTTGCTCAATATCACTTCGATGTGGTAGTAAACCTCGCAGCTCAAGCTGGTGTCCGCTATAGTATCACCAATCCCGATACCTACATTCAGTCAAATATAATTGGTTTCTACAATATCCTCGAAGCCTGCAGGAATCATCCTGTTGAGCACCTTGTTTACGCTTCAAGTTCAAGTGTCTATGGCGGTAACAAAAAAGTTCCATTCTCTACCGACGATCGTGTAGATACCCCTGTATCGCTCTATGCAGCCACAAAGAAATCAAACGAGCTGATGGCTCATTGCTACAGTAAGCTCTATGATATTCCCACTACAGGTTTGCGTTTCTTCACAGTTTATGGCCCTGCTGGTCGCCCTGATATGGCGTACTTCGGGTTTACCAACAAACTGCTGAAGGGTGAGACAATCCAGATATTCAACTATGGTAATTGTCGCCGCGACTTTACTTATGTAGATGATATTGTAGAAGGTGTGTTGCGTGTGATGCAGGGGGCTCCTTCGAGGCAGACAGGTGAGGACGGACTGCCCGTGCCGCCCTATGCCGTATATAACATCGGTGGTGGTCAGCCAGAGAACTTGTTGGATTTTGTGAACATCCTGCAGGAGGAGTTGGTAAGGGCAGGTGTGCTGCCTGCAGACTTCAATTTCGAAGCTCACAAGGAGTTAGTGCCCATGCAGCCCGGCGATGTGCCCACAACGTATGCCGATGCCGAGGCATTGGAAAGGGACTTTGGGTTTACGCCAAAGATTACGTTAAGAGAAGGACTAAGGAAATTTGCAGAATGGTATAAAGAGTACTACAAATAGAAAATGATTAGAAATAAATTCGATTTTGGACTTTTGAGTGCTGTTATTGCCTTAACCGATATCCTTGATGATGTAGAATGTTCTATTCTGCTGTAGCTCCTCATAATAAGGCTGGTGTAGCAAAATTGTTAAAGTGGTATTATAATAAAATCAAACAATATATATGTCAGTATTTAAAGACAAAGTGCTGCTGATTACTGGTGGTACTGGAAGTTTTGGTAATGCGGTACTCCGCAGGTTCTTGGATAGTGATGTCAAGGAAATTCGTATCCTTAGTCGTGACGAAAAGAAGCAAGACGACATGCGTCATTTTTTGCAGGCTAATCGTGGCGATGTTGCTTACAAAGTAAAATTTTACATAGGAAACGTCCGCCAAAGGGAAGCGGTTGACTTTGCTATGGATGGAGTCGATTATGTGTTCAGTGCAGCCGCACTGAAACAAGTGCCAAGTTGTGAATTCTTTCCTATGGAGGCAGTGAGAACTAATGTGGAAGGAACCAATAATGTTCTATTGAGTGCTATTGCTCATGGGGTTAAAAATGTCGTAGTATTAAGTACAGACAAAGCTGCTTATCCTATCAATGCTATGGGCATTTCAAAGGCAATGATGGAGAAAGTAGCAATTGCGCAAGGTCGTGCACTTGGTACCAATGCAAAAACCACCATTTGCTGCACCCGATATGGAAACGTGATGGCCAGCCGTGGTTCTGTGATTCCTTTGTGGGTAGAACAGATGATGGAGGGCAAGCCTATCACTATAACTGACCCTAATATGACCCGTTTCATGATGACCCTTGATGATGCAGTGGATTTGGTCATTTATGCTTTTACTCATGGCGAGAATGGTGATCTGTTTGTTCAGAAGGCACCGGCAGCTACCCTTGATGTGCTGGCGGAGGCGTTGAAACAGACCTACGCCAAGATTGATCCAAAGTATGGTGAAACTGAAGTGAAGGTGATTGGTACCCGTCACGGAGAGAAACTTTACGAGACTCTCGTAACCCGTGAGGAGATGGCGAAGGCTATTGATATGGGTGGTTACTACCGCATCCCTTGTGACAACCGTGACCTGAACTACGATAAGTTCTTCTCAGAAGGTGACCATAAAGTTGAGACCGTCGAGGAATACCACTCTCACAATACCAAGCGTTTGGATGTAGAGGGCATGAAGGAACTTCTTTTGAAGCTCAACTTTATCCGTGAAGATCTGGGCTTGCAGCCCCGTGCAAAGGCACGTGATTACCGTTCAGAATAATAAAAAACGAATAGCAATATGAAATTCTTTATATGCGGCTGCAACGGTATGGCTGGCCATACCATTAGCCTTTACCTACAAGAGCAAGGACATGAGGTATATGGCTTTGATCTTCAAAAGAGCAAACTTATCAAAAGCTTTGCAGGTAACGCTTTTGATACTGAGACTATAGCAAGAGTTATCAAGGAAGGAAAGTATGATACTGTTATTAACTGCATTGGTGTGTTGAACCAGTTTGCAGAAAACAATCACGCGCTAGCAGCTTTTCTCAACAGTTATTTTCCTCACTTCCTAGCAAAAACTACAGAGGGAACTGACACTCAGGTTATACACATGACTACCGACTGTGTCTTTTCGGGAAAGAAAGGAAGTTATACTGAACATGACCTACGTGACGGCGAAACATTTTATGACCGTAGCAAGGCTCTTGGTGAATTGGATGATGAGAAAAATCTATCACTCCGTAACTCTATTGTTGGTGCTGACATCAATCCTAAAGGTATTGGACTTTTGAACTGGTTCATGAACAACACGACTGGTGAGAATCCTGTTGTTAATGGTTATACAAAAGCCATGTGGACAGGTCAGTGCACCTACCAGTTAGCTAAAACCATGGAAGTAGCTGCCAAAGAGCGTGCTTATGGATTGGTGAATGCTGTACCGGATACAGATATTTCCAAGTATGAACTATTGAAGCTATTCAACATGTACTTACGTGGCGGCCGAGTACAGATTAACCCTATAGAAGGCGTTAATGCAGATAAGAGCCTTAAGCGCACTAACTGGGACTTCAACTACAGAATTCCTGATTATGAGCAGATGGTAGCTGAAATGGCAGAATGGATTTACAAACATAAGGATTTATATACTCACTATAACCTATAAGATATGGGAAAGCTGAAATTGATGACAATTGTGGGCACGCGCCCTGAAATCATAAAAATGTCAGCCATCATAAAGAAGGCAGACAAGTACTTTGACCAGATACTGGTCCATACCGGCCAAAACTACGACTATACCTTGAATGAGGTGTTCTTTAAGGATCTTGGTCTCCGTGAGCCTGATTACTATCTAGGTGTAGTAGGTGATAACCTTGGTCAAACAATGGGCAATGTTATTGCTAAGAGCTATGAACTGATGGCAGAAGTAAAACCGGATGCAGTAATTGTTCTTGGTGATACAAACTCTTGTCTCTGTGTTATTTCTGCTAAGCGACTGAAAATTCCTATCTTCCACATGGAAGCTGGTAATCGTTGCAAGGATGAGAATCTCCCAGAAGAGGTAATCCGTAGAGTAGTAGATGTAACAAGCGATATTAACCTGTGCTATAGCGAGCATGCTCGTCGTTACATTCTAGATACTGGTGTAAAGCCTGAATATACTTATGTTGTGGGTTCACCTATGGCAGAAGTTCTAAAAGAGGTGCTTCCTCAGATTGAGGCCAGTACGGTGTTGGAAAATCTTGGATTGGAAGCTGGCAAGTATATTTTATTGAGCGCTCATAGAGAGGAAAATATTGACATCGAAAATAACTTCTTCTCTCTGATGAATGCCGTGAACACGATGGCGGAGACATACAATATGCCTGTGCTGTACAGCTGTCATCCGAGAAGTCAGAAGATGATTGAGAAACGTGGTTTTAAATTCAACGACAAAGTTATTCAGCACAAACCTCTTGGATTCTTTGATTATAATAAACTCCAGCAGAATGCATACTGTGTAGTAAGTGATAGCGGTACTGTTCCTGAGGAAGGTGCTTTCTTTGGCTTTCCTGCAGTAAGTATTCGCACTTCTACTGAACGTCCTGAAGCTATGGATAAAGGAGTGTTTACTATTGGCAGCATAACATCCGAACAAGTATTGCAAGCTGTTGATTTGGCTGTTACTATGCACACCAATGGTGACGATGCTTGCCCAGTCCCAGCATATACTGATGATAATGTATCCACTAAGGTTATTAAACTTATCCAGAGCTATGTTGGAATCGTGAACAAAATGATATGGAAGAAGTTTTAACTTGGAAAAAGGAATTATCATTGCGATAAGAAAAAACATGTTTATTTATTGTCTTTAAAACAAATACAATAGTTTATTAATGACAACATCGCATTCGGAAAATAATCAACGAATAGCAAAGAACACACTTCTGCTGTATTTCAGGATGATACTTTTGATGGGAATTAGTCTGTATACTTCCAGGGTGGTTCTACAAGTTCTTGGTGTATCTGATTATGGTCTTTATAATGTGGTGGGCGGTTTTGTCTCCATGTTTTCCATTGTAAGTGCATCTCTTTCTGCAGCTATCAGCCGTTTTCTTACAGTAGAGCTAGGCAGTGGCGATAAGGAACGACTATCAAAGATTTTCTCCTCTTCTGTAACTATACAAATTGGTTTGGCTGTTATAATTGTTATACTTGCAGATTCAGTAGGATTGTGGTATCTGAACAGCAAAATGAATATACCAGCAGACCGAATGGTTGCAGCAAATTGGATATTTCAATTGTCTTTGGCCACATTTGTTGTAAATATTATTAATGTCCCATATAACGCAGCCATCGTTGCCCATGAAAAAATGGGAGCGTTTGCTTATATTGGAATCTTTGATGGTATAGCAAAGTTAGTAATAGCGTTTCTTCTTTTCCGTTCACCATTCGACTCTTTGATTTATTATGCTGTTTTGATGTTTGTGGTATCTCTTATAGTGAGATTATTTTACACTATTTACTGTAGACGCCACTTTACTGAGTGTAAATATCACTTCTGTTTTGATAAGGAGCTATTTAGACAGATGTTTGGATTTGCAGGATGGAATATGATTGGTGCTTCTTCGGGTATTTTGAAAGACCAAGGTGGCAACATTGTTTTGAATTTTTTTCTAGGAACAACTATCAATGCCGCAAGGGGAGTCTCTTTCCAGGTGAAAGGAGCGGTTCAGAGTTTTGCGTCCAACTTTATGATGGCTCTTAATCCACAAATTACTAAGTCTTATGCCAGAGGTGATAAGGATTATATGATGTCACTCATATTTCGAGGGGCAAGATTCTCGTACTATATTTTGTTGGTTTTATCCCTGCCAATCATGATCTGCACTCCTTTTATGCTTAATCTATGGTTAGTAGAGGTTCCCGAACATACGACTAATTTTGTAAGATTGGTTCTGATTATGTCCTTGTCGGAGGCATTGGCAATACCACTTATAACAGCTATGTTGGCTACAGGAAAAATCAGAGATTATCAACTAATCGTAGGTGGTCTGAATTTACTTAATCTACCCTTATTTATTGTACTATTGATGTTTGGTGCTGAGCCAGAAAGTATATTTGTAACAGAAATTATCATTTGCCAAGCTAGTTTGGCAGCAAGACTATTTTTGCTAAGAAAGATGATAGGATTAAGTGCTAGATTATATCTGAAAGAAGTATATCTCAATGTAATTGTAGTCACATTGGGATCCGCTATACTTCCAATTAGTTTATACAATTTATTAGATATCAATTATCTGAATTCCTGTATAATATCAATTGTTAGTGTAATATCTGTAGGAGCGTCATCCTGGTTTTTAGGATTTACGGATAGTGAGAGAAATGTGTTTTCAAACAAGATATTATCAGTAGTAAACAATATACTTCATTATGAAGATAAAGGCAGGAGTAATAACTTTTCATAGAGCACAAAACTATGGAGCGGTACTCCAAAGTTATGCTTTAGCAGAGTATCTAAAATCCGTAGAATGTGATGTAGAAGTTATAGATTATTATCCAAAAGTGTTTCGCGAAGAGTATGCCTCGTTTCCAAAAACGACATTTCGAAGAGCATCACTATTGGGAAAAATACATACATTTTTAAAATACATCTGTAACTTACCCTATACAATAAAAAGAAATAAGGTATTTGCTGATTTTATACATCGAAACATGTCTTTGTCATCAGTGCAGTTTGATGATAAGAATTATCAAATAGTTGGCTATGATGTCATTTTCTTTGGAAGTGACCAGATTTGGAATCCAAAACTTACGGGAGGGTTCGATATTGTGTTTACAGGAAATTTCAAAAAGGGGAATTCCAGATTTGTATCGTATGCAGCAAGTACTCTAATGAACTCCGAAACAATGGAAATGAAAGATTATATTCAAGCATATAGGTCAATTCTGAAACGTTTTGATATGGTTTCGACGCGTGAACAGGATTTTACTGAGTATTTGAATAAATTTAACATAAAGACAGTGGAACAGGTAATTGATCCTGTATTACTATTAGATAGATATAGATGGGGGCTAATAGCAGAACATCCTAATATAGAGCATTATTTGTTGCTATATTCAGTGCCAGAGAATCCTTTAATAACAAAAAAAGCTAAGGATGTTGCGAATATAAAGGGACTTGTTTTTGTCGAAATTTCATCTAATGGTAGGCTGTATGTTGATGGGAAGTACAAACAGATAGTATCACCAGAACAATATGTGGGTTATTTTCAAAATGCAAACTTTATTATGACATCCTCTTTTCATGGAACAGCGTTTTCTGTTATTTTCAGGAAACCCTTTGTTTTCTTGTTGAAGGGTAATAGTTATGATGGTAGAGCCTACAGTTTTCTGAAAAAGATCGACATGACAGATAGAGCGATCACATTAGAAACAAAAATACTGCCCACTGATAATGTATATAGTGAGACATTTGAAGAGTCATGGATAAACATGAAGACAGAATCTGAACGTTTTATTTCGAAAGCACTTGAGCTTAATATATAGTTGACAACAATGAAGAAATTCATCTTATTACTATTCCGATTGACTATTTTCTTCGAAATGTGTTGGGGAGCCCATGCTTGGTTCACTTGGTGGTGCGATAGAGACAAATTGATTACATATCTAATCTTGATAGTTGTTGCAGCTATTGCAGCAATGTATCAACGGATTAACAAAATAAAACTCACCAAATCAAGATTTGTAATCTCTGGTTTTCTACTTTTTATTATTGCAACCATATTCAGAAATCATTTTGCGTTATTGGGTATAGCACGAAGCATATTGGCTGTTTATCCAATATGGGTTATGATCAGTGATTATAGAGAAACCGTGCAAGGCCATTTAAATTTTGCAACAAAACTTATTGCATGGATGTCTCTTCTAGGCATCGTTGAATATGTTGTTGTTAGTGCCTTTGGACTGCCTAGTATAGTAATTAATTACGGAGATTATGTAAATTACATATTTTTTAATTATGTTTTTTACATAAAGAATATTGGTGAGTATTCAATGATGACAGGTATGGACTTCCAACGTTTTTCTGGCGTATTCCTTGAACCAGGCTATATGTCCTCACTATTTGTTTTCCTTCTTTATGCTCAAAAATTTAATATAAAGAAATTCGATAACATTGTTATATTAGGTACAATTCTCGTTAGTTTATCCTTGGCAGGGTATGTTTTGACGTTTATAGCCTATTTTTTTCATAGAATGCTTAAAAGAAGAATTATGGGAGGTATAATTGGCATTGCATTCGTAGGGGTTTTGTTCTATGTTGTTGGTATTAATTATAATCAAGGTAATAATTATTTGAATAATGAAATTATTTCTCGTTTAGAATATGATAAAGAAAAAGGAATATCTGGTAATAACAGAACCACAGATATAACCAGAAGTTATTTCGATCAAGGACTTGCCAATGGAGATTCTTGGATTGGGCTTGGTCATGAAAGAGTACAAAAAATTAATGGTGGTGGCTCAACTACCGGATTTGATCACAATGCCATTAATGGGACGGGAGCAATATATTATTTTGTAGTTTATGGTATAATATCTGCACTATTATTCTTGTTTTCGTATTATCAGCTGTCAAGATATTGTATTAACAAAAGGTATTCCTTGTATTTTGTTTTGTTAATTGCAATATGTTTTATTCAAGCAGCTTACCCTGATTCAAGCTCTTGGATATATCCTTTTTTGTTAGGTATTAAATCATATAGTTATGAATATAAAGTACAACCAAAAAATAAGAAGCGTCTCGTGGCTATCTTCACTTAATGGGAAGGGACATATTTCCACACTTTACGAACCAGTAACAATTCAGGAGCTGGAAGAGTTATGCACAACTCTGTTTGCACAAAATTTGACGTTTGACTTGATTGGTCATACATCAAATACTCTTTATGAGCCTGACTATGTTTGTGAGCGGATGGTGTCAACCCGCAAACTTAACCGTTTCGAAATCAATGAAAATGGCATTATTTGCGAATGTGGTACATCGGTAAGGGCATTGTCCTTAGCAGCTATTGAAGCTGGCATTAAAGGATTTGAAGGGCTGATAGACTTGCCTGGTACAGTTGGGGCGGCCGTATATGGCAATGCAGGTTGTTATGGATGCAGTATAAGTAGCCTGTTGAAAGAGGCTGTCATACTCAATTCTAACGGTCATAAAGAGAATGTAACATCCGAATGGTTTGGATATAATAAACGTTCATCTGTACTGAAAAGAGGAGAAGAGAGAGCTGTTATCCTAAAGGTTGTTCTAAGACGTGAGAATGGGGATATCAATAGAATAAAAGAACAAGCGAATCTAAACCATACTAAACGTAAACACACACAACCAGAATCTAAGAATAGCCTTGGCAGTATTTTTGCTAATAGCGGAGGCCCGACAAAACTCAATCGCCTATTGACGATTGTAACAACCCCCTATGCGCTCATTCTTAAATTTGCTGGTTACAAAGAACAAACGATAAGAGAAAAAAGAAAGAAGATTATTTTCGCTTTGCTTGGCGCAAGCGATGTTGAACCATATGTACACACCTGGAATTGGTATCAGTGGCGTGATGAGCAATCATATGTTCTCTTTTGGAAGTTCGTCAAGTTGCACCAACGGATGTTTACAAGAAGTGACTTTGAGATTGAGATAAAACATAACAGAAACTTTATAATTCCCTAGTAAATTCAGTATATATTAATGAAGCGAATTCTTTTTATGCATCAGGCTTCCACTATAGGAGGTGGAAGTTATTGCCTTCTTAATATTATCAATGTAATAAATAGAAAATTGTTTGTCCCGATTGTTGTTTTGAAAAGTGAGGGACCTCTTTCTGATATACTTAGGGCAGAGGGTGTGGAAGTTTATATTTTTCCACAAATGACAGGTGTACCATACAACATGCCATTATGTAATTTACATAGTATTCTGTCTTATTTGAAGGCCTATAAGTCTATTGGTGCATTTAAAACATTGTTGAATAATACCAAGGCAGACGTGTTATATTTGAATAACATGATGATTTATCCTTATCTGCGCACGGCCAAAGAATGTGGGTGTAATACAGTTTTGCATGTGCGGGAACACTGGCCATTAGATGAGCACCAGGTTCAATTTGGATGGATTAAAAATGCCGTGTACAAATATGTAGACCGTCTGATAGCCATCAACCACTACAGTGCAAATATGTTTCCAGAGAAAAAAGCGTCCATAGTGTATGACTGGATTGATATGAAGGATCGTTACAGACCCATACCTATGAGTGAGATTTTTGGAGAAGACATGAAAGGAAAGAAGGTTCTACTGTATACGGGCGGGACAATGTCAATTAAAGGGGGGGATTATATACTTAAAGCCTTTAGGGAGAAGGTGAAAGGTGATGAGTACAGACTCTTAATGCTTGGGTGTGAATCTTTTCTTGATGTAGGATTGAAGGACCGAATCAAAATGATGCTTAGACCTCTTGGTTACCATTACAGAGGTTGGGAACTACAGCAGATTGTTGATAATGACAAACGTATTCGTTGCATACCTGGAGTATATGAACTTTGTGATTTGATAAAACAGTCATATTGTTTTGTTAGCTATTTTCGAATTCCTCACGCTAATCTTGCACTTGCGGAGAATATTATACTGGGCAATGCATGTATAGCGGCTGATACGGAAGAGGCTAGAGAGTATAGTGGTAATGGGAAATACGCAATGCTAGTAGAACCGAACAATCTGATTAAGTTTAAAGAATCTCTTAATAGTTTTCTCAGTAATGTCGAAAAATGGCGAGAAGCATCAAATCAAGGAGCAGAGGCAATAAGTAAACTATTTGACAAAAACACAAATTCTGATAGGTTAAATGGAGTTTTGTTAACATTTGTATAATAATGAAAGTATTATTGGTTTGTGGAACAACTAGTACCAGATTACAGAAGGAGCTTTTTGATAAGTATAATCTTACAACAGGCTTTGCTATTCAGAAGTATTACAAGTTGTTAGAAGAAGGTTTTTTACGTAATGGCATTGATATAGAGACGCTTAGCATTGTTCCTATACCAAAGGCTAAGGCTCCGTTTGTTTTCAAACGTTTTAAGAAAGAAAAAGAACAAAATGTGACATATTGCTATGTGCCGTATATAAGATTTGCTCCCTTATACCATGTGTTCATGCTATTGAGTATGATATGTAGAGTTTTCTGGTGGACTCTTCGACATAGGAAGGATGGTGTAGTACTATGCGACATACTTATACCTTGCCTGTGTATAGGCACAGCTTGGGGGGCAGCATTGGCTAGAGGAAAACGTATTGCATGGGTAACAGACATGCCGGGGATGAGCGGGACACGGTGCAAGCACTATGCAGAGATGGGGGTGTTAGGTAAACTTCAGATACGTTGCATTCGAAAGTTCTCTGGATTTATCTTTATGACAGAGCAGACTAACGGCATACTGAATCCCAAGAACAAACCCTATATAATTATGGAGGGTTTGGTGGATCCTGATGTAAAACCACTCAACGGGGTGAGAAAAAATAAGACACGTGATATTCTATATGCCGGAGGACTGAGCGAAAGTTATGGATTAGGCTACTTGTGCGAGGCTTTTTTAAAATTAAAGCATAAAGACGCACGTTTAGTAATTTACGGCGATGGCGATTATAAAAATAAAATAATAGATTACTCCGCATTAAACCCGCATATTGTTTATCGGGGATTAGCTACAAACGACATAATAGTGGAGGCAGAGCGCAAAGCAACGCTATTAGTAAACCCAAGGTTTACTGGCTCGGAGTACACGCTCTACTCTTTTCCTTCGAAAAATATCGAGTATATGGTGAGTGGCACTCCTATTGTTACAACTCGATTGGCAGGCATACCAATTGACTACGAACAGTATATCTTCACCTTCGACGAAGAAACCGTGGATGGTTATGCAGAAACGCTCGATAATTTGCTTGAAAAAAGCGAAAAAGAATTGGTCGAGTTTGGCGCTGCAGCGCAAGTATATGTTTTGGAGAATAAAAATGCTAGGTTACAAGTTGAGAGGCTATTGCAAATGATAGAAATAGTTGAACGTTAAGAAATTTTAATACATAGATTTGAGAGAATTGAAATCTTGAGAAATCTAAAAGGTTCATATGTTTTAATCAAAGATAATCTTAATTGTTTTTTTATGTATAATTAGAAGACAGTATGATACCAAATAAAAAGAAAGACTTGATTCTAAAATACGAAGGAATACTTTCGTGGTTCTATAGGATTCTTGGAAGGAACCGGACGAAGATAGCAAGGGGGAATACTTTCATAGTAAATAATGCTTTTGCCAAATCATGCAAATTTATAATAAGCGGTAAGAACAATATAGTGGAGATTGAGTCTGGACTGACTAGACTTACAAATTCTTCCTTTTCCGTTAACGGTTCTAACAACCATATTAAGGTGATGGGAGGGGCAAATTTAGTAAACACACATCTACATATTGAGGATGATGGAGGAGAGATAATCTTGAAAAAACATGTTACTATCAGTGGCTTAACAGAAATTGCGGTGATTGAAGGTAAGAAAATTGTCATTGGAGAAGATAGTTTGCTGTCAGCAAATATTTTTTTTAGAACAGGTGACTCACACAGCATCCTTGACAAAGCTACTGGAAAACGAATTAATCCATCACAGGACATTGAGATTGGTGACCACGTGTGGATTGGCAATGATGTTAAGATATTAAAAGGAGTAAAAGTTGGAAGTCATAGCATTATAGGGACAGGAGCAATTCTCTCGGGCGGTGACTATCCTAGTCATAGTGTCATTGGTGGTATCGGTCATGGTAAGGTTTTGAGAACTGGCATAGATTGGTGTCCGCAAAGAATCAAAATTGAAGATTAATAATTGCTCGACGTAATGCAGAATGTTTATGGTTCTATATAATTTACCAAGAAATACTCGAGGAAAAAACAAGAAAAATAATATTTCTCAAAATAGTCATTATTAATTCCGAACTTAGAAACAAATATATTATAAATAGAAGGGCGAATAGCAAATCCTATATTGTTGAAGGTTTGTAATTGTATTTATATTATAGATGAATCGTTATGGAGAAAAAAAAATTGTTGGTATTTCATACTGAAATAGCGCCTTATAGGGTTGATTTTTTCAACGGACTTTCACATTGCTTTAATATGACGATGTGCATTGATAAGAAAGAAATTTACGGATCTCTATATAAGAACGTTGAGAATGATTATGATTTTGAGTATAAAGAGGTGTCTACTACTTACGGCATTTGGAATACAATAAAGAATGTAAGTATTGAGATAAAAAATCAGACTCCCGATATTGTAATGGTTTCGGAATGTGGATTGATTAGTTTGCTAGCTGTCATAATCAGGATTGTATGTCTAAAGAAATACTCTATAGTAAGTATCATAGACGATAGTTATGACCAGCTATTAAACAACAGACATTTTTCTATGAAGCATAAATTGGCAGAAAGAATATTAATACCGCATTTCAATCAGGTCATAAATGTTGATAATAGAGTGGCTGCAGAATTTCAAAAAAAATACAACAAGGGGATCGCCTTTCCTATTATACGTGATGAGAAATTATATCGTTATAAATTGAATAATTCACTTTCAAAAAGCAATCATTATTTAGCACAATATAATCTTTATGGAGAGAAAATAGTATTATACGTTGGGCGCTTTGTAAAGATAAAAAACATAGAGTTTTTAATTAGGAATTTTCTAGCCATTAATAGAGGTGATATTAGATTAATAATGGTTGGCGCAGGAGAAGATGAGACATATTTGAAGTCAATATCCAAATCTGATCGAATTCTTTATACAGGCCCACTTTCTGGCAATGATTTATATGCATGGTATAACATTGCAGATGTCTTTGTATTACCAAGTTTGGTTGAGCCTTTTGGTGCAGTAACCAATGAGGCACTAATGGCTGGATGTAAATGCTTGATTTCTGAAAGAGCCGGTAGCTCCTGTTTAATAAGAGATGGAGAAAACGGTTTTACATTTAATCCTCAAAATGAAAAAGATTTTTTGGA
>JAEEGL016161079.1_pt1 | contig 15785 bp, 19 predicted proteins | sample 9134231 | NCBI WGS metagenome assembly JAEEGL01 (sample SAMN16246548, study PRJNA631951) | gut metagenome | biome: gut microbiome; feature: rumen; material: fiber-attached | host: Bos | place: Iran: Karaj | collected 2018-10
CGGATCTCCATGGCAGAGGGGCGTGGCAGAGCCAAAAAGCCTCCCGCCGGACGGCCGGCAGGAGGCTTGGCAATGCGGAAAAGGGACGCGACTTAGCGGGCGTGCTCGAGGAGCTCGCGGCGGGTGAAGAGGGCCTTGAGCTCGTAGCCGGCGTCCTTGAGCTTCTCGCGGCCGCCTTCTTCGCGGTCCAGGATGCAGCACACGGCGACGATCTTGAGGCCGGCGGCTTCGATGCGCTGGCAGGCCTTGAGGAGGGAGCCGCCGGTGGTGACCACGTCCTCCAGAACGACGACGGGATCGCCGGTCTCGAAGTTGGCAAGGCCTTCCACGAACTGGTTGGTGCCGTGCCCCTTGGACTCCTTCCTGACGAGGAGCCCGTTCAGGGGCTTGCCCTGCTGGCTGGAAACGACGGTGGTGGCGGAGACCAGGGGGTCGGCGCCCATGGTCATGCCGCCGACGCCCTTGACGGGCGTGCCGGAGGCGATGATTTCGCTGACGGCCTCGAAGAAGAGGTTGCCGATAAGCTCGGCGCCTTCGGCGTGCAGGGCCGTGACGCGGCAGTCGAAGTAGTAGTCGCTGCGGCGGCCGGAGGCCAGCAGGAAGTCGCCCTCCTTGTAGGAGCGCTCCACGAGTATCTTGGCGAGGCGGCGTTTGTATTCGGTGTTCACGGTGTTCTCCTTGACGGCCGGGGCCGTGCGGAACAAAGGCTCGGACCTACTTGCAGCGGCCGAAGACGCGCTGGTAGACGTCGTCCTCGTGGCGCAGGTAGAAGAGGGGATCGAAGAGCTTGTCCAGGAAGGCTTCGCCCAGCACCTTGACCATTTCGGGGTCTGCCTTGACCAGGGCGGGGAAGGAGGTGCGCGAGTTCCAGCTCTGCATGGCCAGCTTCTGCACGGCCACATAGGAGGCCTGGCGCGGATGTCCGGCGTCGATGAGGGCCGTGAGCACGCGCTGGGAGAAGTAGAGGCCGTAGGAGCGGTCGAGGTTCTCCTGCATGCGGCTGGGCGAAACCACGAGGTTGGCAAGGAGGCGGCGCAGGCGGTTCAGGGCGTAGTCGGCCAGAATGGTGGAGTCGGGCATGATGACGCGCTCCACGGAGGAGTGGCTGATGTCGCGCTCGTGCCAGAGGGCCTGGTTTTCCATGGCCGCCAGCGAGTTGGAGCGCATGAGGCGGGAAAGGCCGCAGAGATTTTCCGCGGAGATGGGGTTCTTCTTGTGGGGCATGGCCGAAGAGCCCTTCTGGCCCTTGGCGAAGCCCTCCTCCACCTCGAGCACCTCGGTGCGCTGCAGATGGCGCAGCTCCGTGCACAGGCGCTCGATGCCGCCGGCCATGATGGCGATGGCGGAGAAGAAGTGGGCATAGCGGTCGCGCTGGACGATCTGGGTGGAATGCGGATCCACCTTGAGGCCGAGCAGGGCCAGGGCGTCGGCCTCCACCTCGGGCGTGACGATGGTGTAGGTGCCCACGGCGCCGGAGATCTTGCCCGTCCGCACGTCCTCAACGGCTTGCGCGATGCGCTCGCGGTGGCGCACGAACTCGGCATAGAAGCCGGTCATCTTGAGGCCGAAGCTGGTGGGCTCGGCGTGGATGCCGTGGGAGCGGCCGATGCACAGCACCCCCTTGTACGCAAAGCTCATCTCCTCGAGGGTCGCGAGCAGGGCGTCGATGTCCTTGAGGATGAGCCGGCCCGCCTCCACCATGAGCAGGGCGCCTGCGGTGTCGACGATGTCGGAGGAGGTGCAGCCCAGATGGATGAAGCGCGCGTCGGGGCCGACCTTTTCCTCCAGGGAGGTGATGAACGCGATGACGTCGTGGCGGGTCGTCTCCTCGATCTCGAGGATGCGGTCCACGTCGATGGCGGCCTTGGCCTTGATGGTTTCCACGGCCGAGGCGGGAATCTTGCCGGCCTTGGCCCAGGCCTCGCAGACGGCGACTTCAACCTTGAGCCAGGCCTGGTAGCGGTTTTCCAGCGTCCAGATCTGTCCCATCTCAGGACGGGTGTAGCGTTCTATCATGTATCGACTCCCTCAGGCGGCGGAGCAGGGCCCCGCGCCTTGCTGGTCTTGGTGGTGTTAGGGTGCCTGCAGCCGCTAGGCGCCGGCGGCCTTGGGTGCGGACGCAGCGGCGGGCTTGGCCGCAGGCGCGGCTGCCGGCTTGGCTTCCGTGGCCGGCTTGGCGTCGGCCTTGACGCTGTCGCCGGTCTTGGCATCAGAGGTGGTGCCGTCCTTGGATTCAGTCTTGGTGCCGTCCTCCTTGACCCCCTTGCGGTAGCCGTAGTCGGTGACGTACCAGCCGCCGCCCTTCAGGACGAAGGATGTTTCAGACATGATGCGCGGGGATGCCTGGCCGCAGTCGGGGCAGGGCACGGCATCGTGCATCTCGGAAAGATGCACCCATTCTTCAAAGATTTTCTGGCATGCAGGGCACTTGTACTCGTAGATAGGCATGGGGTGAAAGCTTCCTCAGGCGGAGTCGCGCAGGGGCGCGTTTTCCGCAGGACAGAACAGACAAAAAAACAGCCGGACACTTCCCCGGAAAAGGGGAGGTGACGGCAGAGTAAGCACCCTCCCTTCCTCCTGCCTCGACGAGGCCTGCCGGCGCGCGGCCGGCCCTGCGGCAGAGGAAGGAAGAGGGGGAACCGCAGAGCTGGAGGCTAGGCCTTGCCCGCCTTGGCTTCCTTGATGCGCTGCTTCAGGCGCTCCTGGCGGCGATGGCGGCGGCGGTCCAGTTCCTTTTTGCGTTCAACTTTCTTGTGGGCCATGGTGTACTCCTGAGTGGGAAGGCCGCTGGCTTTCCCAGGGATGTATGATGTTGCCGGGCAGGCCCCGGCAGGGACCGCCCGTTGTAGACAGGAACGAAATTTATACAACTGAAAGTCTAGAATAGGCAAGCAATTCAAGGGGGAAAAGTTCAGCTGGAGGCCATTTCCCCCTCCCTGTCGAAGTAGCCGCTGACGGGGCCGCCGGCGAGGACGCCGAAGCCGGCAAAGCCTTCCTGCTCGAGCAGGGGCGCGGCGAGGCTCCGCCAGGCATCCTCGAAGCGCTCGGCTTGGAGCAGGGGCTTGGGCGTGATGCGCAGGCGGAAGTCCCCGAGGAGGGGCTGGCCCGTCTCGTCTTTCAGCCTGGCAAGGCCGGCTTCGGCTCTGGCCAGACGTTCCAGCAGCCCGGCGCTGGGAGGCACGCCATAGGCAAGGCGCGTGAGCAGGCAGGGGCGCGGCGGGCGGGAGGGAGCGAGGCTCGGCAAGGTCTGGGCCAGATCGAGCAGATCCTGCTTGACGATGCCGCACTCGCACAGGGGCGAGCGCACGCCCTCCTCCTCGAGGGCCTTGCGGCCAGGGCGGAAGACGGCGAGATCGTCCGTGTTGCTGCCGTCGCAGAGCATCCTGTCCTCTTCCCCGAGCTCCTTGAGGCGGGCCTTGATGCGCGAGATCATCAGCTTCTTGCAGGCGTAGCAGCGCAGCTTCGCGCCGGAGGCCACTTCTGGCAGCGCCAGGGGGTCGGCCTGTACGAGCTCGAGCCTGAGCCTCGCTTCGCGGGCAAAGGCGATGGCCTCTTCCGTTTCTTCCTCCGGGATGTGGGGGCCATGGCAATGCAGGGCCAGCACGCTGGCGCCGGCGCGGGAGGCCGCAAAGCAGAGGAAGCGGCTGTCGAGGCCGCCAGAGTAGGCCACGGCGAGTCTGGGCATGCCGTCGGCCACCATTCTGGCCTGAATTTTGAGGAAGGGATTGAAGGCTATCACGGCCGCCTACCAGTCGAGCCTGACAGGGGCGCCGTGGGCGGCCATGTACTCCTTGCACTCGCGCAGGGTGTACTCGCCGTAGTGCACGATGGAGGCGATGAGGGCCGCCGAGGCGCCTGCCTTGGTCACGGCGTCCACCATGTGCTGGGGCGATCCCGCGCCGCCGGACGCGATGACGGGGATGGTCACGGCGTCCACGACGAGGCGGGTGAGGCTGAGCTCGTAGCCGGCCTTGGCGCCGTCGGCGTCGATGGAGTTGATGCACAGCTCCCCTGCGCCGAGCTCCTGGCATGTGCGGGCCCACTCGATGGCGTCGATGCCCATGGGCTTTCGTCCGCCGTGGATGACAACCTCGTAGCCTGAGGGGATGCGCTCGGACTTTTCCACCTGCAAAACGTCCATGCCCACCACCACGGCCTGGCTGCCGAAGGCCTCGGCGCCCTCGGCAATGAGGCGGGGGTTCTTCACGGCGGCCGAGTTGATGGAGATCTTCTCTGCGCCGGCGAGGAGCACCTGGCGCATGTCGGCTACGGAGGAGATTCCGCCGCCCACGGAGAAGGGAATGAAGATGGTGGAGGCCACGCGCTCCACGACGTCGATGAAGATGCCGCGGTTTTCCGCCGAGGCGGTGATGTCGTAGAAGACGATTTCGTCGGCGCCTTCCTCGTAGTACTTTCTGGCGCTCTCCACGGGGTCGCCAATGTCCACGTTGTTGGCGAACTTGACGCCCTTGGTGAGCTTGCCGTTGCGCACGTCCAGGCAGGGGATGACGCGTTTAGACAGCATGGCCGGCCCCCTTGCAGTAGCGGTAGAAGTTCCTGAGGATCATGAGGCCGTAGCGCCCGCTCTTCTCGGGGTGGAACTGCACGGCCCAGAGTCCCTCGCGGCCGTAGGCGGAGCAGAACTCCATGCCGTAGTCCGTGGTAGCGATGACGAGGCTTTTGTCGGGCACGGTGTAGTAGCTGTGCACGAAGTAGAACTGGGCGTCCCGGCTGACGCCTTCGAAGAGCGGATCCTCCCGCTTGAAGGAGAGCGTGTTCCAGCCCATGTGGGGTACGGGGGCCGGGGTGCCGTCCGGCTGCTTCAGGCCCTGGGGGAAGCGCCGGCATTCGCCTTTGAGTATGCCGAGGGTTGGGGTGTCGCGCTCTTCGCTGCGCTCGAGCAGGATCTGGCAGCCGAGGCAGATGCCGAGCACGGGCTGCCCCTTGGCGGCCGCCTCCTTGAGCACCTCGCCGAGGCCGGAGCTGGCGAGCAGATCCATGGCCTGGCCTGCCGAGCCGACGCCGGGGAAGACTATGCCCTCGGCAGCCCTGAGCACAGCCGGATCGTCCGTGATGGCGGCCGGCACGCCAAGGTGGTTCAGCGCCCGCAGGACGCTGGTCTGGTTGCCGGCCTTGTAGTCGAGAATTGCGAGCATGGGGTCCATCCTGGGGCCCGCCTTTCCGCAGAGGAAGCGGAAGGCGGCGGAAGTAGGTCAAGGCGGGAGAGCCTTGGAAAAATGGCATTTTTATCCGGACTGCGGGAAAAGACAAGGGCCGTGGGGGCCGTACTTTTCTAGAGTTTGCCGCGCGCAAGGATTTCGGCTACCTTGCGGCCCATTCGGCGCACCGGCTCTGCCGTGCTCTGCCCCTGCGCCCAAACCAGCACAAGAGAGGCGCACAATGCAAGACAACCGCTTGCTCCCCATTGGACTTTTCGACTCCGGCATGGGCGGCCTCACGGTGCTCAGGGCGCTGACCGAACGCCTGCCTTGCGAGAGCTACCGCTTTCTCGGCGACACGGCCCGTCTGCCTTACGGCACCAAGTCCCGCGAGACCATCATCCAGTACACGCTCAACGCGGCCCGCAAGCTTGTGGAGCAGGGCGAGGTCAAGATGCTCGTCATCGCCTGCAACACGGCGACATCCGCGGCTCTGCCCTCGCTCTGCGAGGCCTTTCCCGGCATTCCCGTGCAGGGCGTCATCAAGCCGGGCGCCAAGGCGGCCGTCAGGGCCACGAAGAAGGGCTGCATCGCCGTGCTCGCCACCGAGGCCACCATCCACGGCGGCGCCTACCAGCGCGCCATCGCGGAGCTGGATCCCAAGGCCAGGGTCGTCGGCCGGGCCTGCACGCTCTTCGTACCCCTCGCCGAGGAGGGCTGGATGGAGGGCGACGTGGTGGAGGGCGTCTGCCGGCGCTACGTGGGCGATCTCTTCGAGGGCGAAAGCCGTCCCGACACCATTCTGCTCGGCTGCACCCACTTTCCGCTCCTCAAGGGTGCCCTGGCCCGCGTGGTCGGCCCGGGCGTGAGCCTTGTGGACTCTGCCCAGACCACGGCCGAAGCCGTGGACGAGTACCTTGCGGCCGCAGGCCTTGCCACGCCGTCGAAGGAGCGGGGCAGCGTCCGCTTCATGGCCACCGACAACACCGCGCGCTTTGCGCGCACGGGCAGCCTCTTCCTTGGCCGGGAACTGAAGGAGGAGGAAGTGGAACTCGTGGACATCTAGGGAAGCGCTGACGCAAGGCGCTATTCAGCGAGATGGCTCGACTCGCCCCTTGCCATGTCGAGGGGGAGTCGAGCCGAAGCCGAACTGTTCAGCGCATCCCTGGCCGCGGACTGTCCATCGCAGTGTCTGCTAGGGCTTTCTGTGCTGGCTTTCCCAGGAGGGAATGGGATCCTGGATATGGTAGTGCGAGCTGTCCTGCAGAGCCCTGCGCATGCGCAGGTACTGCTGGTTGCCCCGCAGGCGGCGGTTGCCCCGGATGGCGGGGGGGGCGTGCCTGCCGAAGATGCTGTTGCCAAGGTAGAAGTAGCTGCCGTCGAGCAGGGGGCCGTAGTGCCTGCCGCGCCAGGGCTTGCCGCGCCAGCCGCTCCGGTAGTTCCTGCCTGCCCAGGGGTAGCCTCCGGGATGGCGATGTCCGTCGCAGGACTGGGGCTGAATGGTGCCCTGCAGATCGCTGGCCGGCGGATCGAAGAGCTCCCAGAGCCCCTGGATGTGCGGGGTGGGATCGATGGTCGCGCCTCTTTCGTCCTTCATGGCGAAATGCAGATGGGCGCCCGTGGTCCTGCCCGTGCAGCCCACGAGGCCGAGATGCTGGCCGCGCGAGACGGTCTCGCCGGGTTTCACAAGGACCTTCGAGAGGTGGAAGTAGAGGGCGCGCCTGCCGTCCTTCATCTTCAGATCCACGGCGATGCCGGCGGCTCCCCGGGGGCCGGCCTGCAGAACCGTGCCGTCGCGCAGGGCAGTGACAGGCCAGCCAAGGTGGGCCCGCAAGTCTACGCCGCCGTGCCGGCGCACGCCTTGGGAGCCGAAGACGCGGTAGGTGCCCCGGATGGCGCCGTAGGGCGAAGTGATGAGCGCTCCGACCGGAGGCCAGAGCTGCTTTTTCGAGTAGCCGTCGCCGGCGGTCCTGCCTTCGTCTTCCTTGGCGTCCTTCCTGTCCTTCCTGTCCTTCGTGCCGGGCTTGCTCCCTTTGCCGTCCTTCTTGCCCGGCTTGTCCCCGCCGTCCTTGCCGCTGGAAGCGTCCTTGTCCCCGCCGCCTGTGCCGGCTTGATCCTTGGGAGCGTCGCCAGCCTGGCCTGCATCGGCCTTGTCAGGCGTCTCCTTGCCGGATGCTTCCTTGCCAGGCGCATCCTGCTTTGCGCCTTCCCGAGCTTCGGTGCCGGCGGGAGCACTGGCGTCCTTCCTGTCCTTGCCGTCCGCCTTGGCACTGGTCTGCGCGTCTTTCGCGTCCGGCAAGGGCTTCGCTCCCTCGGCGCCGGCGGCCCCGCTTGGGGTGCTTTTGGCCGGATTTTTCGCATCCGAGGCTTGCAAGCCCGCCTGCGGTCCGTCCTTGGCGCCGCTGGCAAGCGCCGGCGACTGCCAGGCCAGCATGGCCAGCAGAGCCAGCACGCCCAGCAGGACAACAAGGCTGGAGGCGCCCCTGGCTGTCACGGGGGCTGGCACAATACCCTTGATACGTTTGGCTGCGACGATGTATGCGGACAAGATGCCCTCCCTGATGCAGCAGGCCAGTCGCCGGAACCGCACCGCTGGAAAGCAGTTTCCTTAGCAGAAGCTCCTCCGAAAGAAAAGGCTCGACAGAGCCGCGGTTCCGCGCATCGGCAAGCGGCAGGGCAGGTTGACAAAAATCTGTGCGGAAGGAAGATTGCTGCGTCTCTCGATGCAAGCCTGCAAAAGCATGTGGCAATGATGAACGGAACTGCTGTAGCCATACGCGACCTGACGGTGCGCTTTTCTGGGCGCACGGTGCTGGAAGGGGTCAGCGCCTCCCTCCCCGAGGGAGGCTGCACGGTCTTCGTCGGTCCCAACGGCGCGGGCAAGACGACGCTTCTGCTCTGTCTGCTGGGCGAGGTTCCCTACGCCGGCTCCATACGTCTGTCGTCGCGATGCGCCGGTCGCATAGGCTACGTTCCCCAGCATCTGAACTACGACGTGCAGACGCCGGTGACGGTGGAGGAATTCCTGAGCCTCGGGATCTCCCGCAGGCCCCTCTGGTTCGGCTTCGGCAAAAAGGCGCTTGCCCGGACGCGCGAGGCGCTGGAGCAGGTCGGCCTGCCGGACTGCGCGAAGCTCCGCTTGGGCGATCTCTCGGGTGGCCAGATGCGCCGGGTGCTGCTTGCCTCGGCGCTGCTCCGCAAACCCTCGCTCCTCATGCTTGACGAGCCGGCTGCCGGCGTCGATCTCAAGGGAGAGCGCCTCTTCTGGGAGATGCTCGACAACGCCAGGCGACGCTGCGGGCTCACCATCGCCATGGTGAGCCACAACCTCCCCCTGGCTGCCCACTATGCCACCCACGTGCTCTGCGTCCACGAGGGAAGCGTGGTCGAGGGGCCCCCGCGCGCCGTGCTCACGGCACGAAATCTCATCAAGATCTTCGGCGTCCCCATTCACCTCTATCCAGACCAGTGCTCGGAGCCGCATCTCCAGTGTCCCAAGTGTGGCGCCTTCGGCATGGAAGAGGAGGGGCTGGTGCAGTCCGCCTGCGCATGCCCCATGGGCCATGAAGGCGTGCTGCCGGCAGGACCTGCCTGCCTGCTGCCTCTGGCCGGCGTGGCGGCATCGGATCAATCAGACCAATCGGATCAAGGAGCCGCGGCCACGCAGGATCAAGACGGAACGGCCGTCGTCGGGCAGACCTGCGCCTGCCGGCACGGAGGCGGACATGCTTGATTTCCTGCTCTCCCTCATCGGGTGCATTCCCCTGGACTGCCTGGAGCTGCGCTTCATGCAGCGGGCCATGCTGGGGCTTCTGCTCCTTGCGCCCATGACGGCCATGCTCGGCGTCCAGATAGTCCACTTCCGCATGGCCTTCTATTCCGACGCCATAGGCCACTCTGCCTTTGCGGGGGCCGGCATCGGCATGCTGCTCGCCGTGGATCCGCACCTGGCCATGCCCGTCTTCGGCATACTCGTGGGCCTTTCCATTATCGCCCTCAAGCGCCACACCGCCATTTCCTCGGATGTGGCCATCGGCGTTGTCTTCTCTGCCGTTGTGGCGTTCGGCCTTGCCGTGGTGAGCCGTTCGCCCGCCGTTGCCCGCGACATGCAGCAGTTCCTCTTCGGCGACATCCTCACCATCAGCGATCAGGAGATCCGCTTCCTCATGGCCCTCTTCCCGGCCATGCTGGCCTTCCAGGCCACCGGCGCCAACCAGCTCTTCCTCATCGCCCTGAATCCCGTCATGGCCAGGGCCCACGGCATCCACACGGGCCTGTGGCAGTACCTCTTCGCAGCCATGCTGGCGGTCGTCGTCATTTTCTCGGTCTGGGCCGTGGGCGTCCTGCTCGTGACAGCCCTGCTCATCGTGCCGGCTGCGGCTGCCAGAAACATCGCGCGCTCCTCGCGGGGCATGTTCTGGTGGGCCATTGCCATCAGCGTGGTCTCAGCATGCCTTGGGCTCGTGCTCTCCCTCGAGGACTGGCTCGGCACGGCAAGCGGCGCCACCATCGTCCTCGTTGCCACCGGCTTCTTCGCCCTCTCCACGCTGCCAGGGATCGTGCGCCGGGGGCGCCGGGGCTAGCGGTCAAGCCCCGCACAGCCCCTTTCCTCAGGCCTGCGCCAGGCTCCCGTTCCGGCAGTCCTGCAGGGCATGGGCCAGCGCGTCGGCAGCTGCCGCAAGCATGGTTCTGTCGTGCAGGGCCGTGATGCTGAAGCGCAGGATGGCCTGTCCGGCCGGCACCGTGGGAAAGCGCGCAGCCAGGGCCAGGATGCCCTGTCTGGCAAGACTGGCCGCAAGCTGGCCAGCCTTCGCCTCGCTGCCCACGGGAACAGCCACGATGTGCCTTGTGCCTGCAGACGGGATATCTCTTTCAGCCAGCAGCGCCCGGAAAGTATCGGCATGGTCTGCCAGGCGCTCCCGTGCGCCGTCGAGGCCGGGCAGCCGGGCGAGCAGCCGCAGGGCCCCTCTGGCGTGGGCTGGGGGCAGGGCCGTCGAATGCATGACAGGCGAGGCAAGGTGCTCCAAAAGGTGCTTGAAGCCTGCCGGCAGCAGCAGGAAGGCGCCGAAGTAGCCAAGCCCCTTGCCGAAGGTGCCGAGCATGGCGTCGGCCGTGCCGGGAAGCTCGGCAAAGAGGCCCCGTCCGCCGGGGCCAAGGCAGCCAGCGGCGTGCGCCTCGTCCACGGCGAGGAAGAAGGGCCTGCGCGCCTTTAGGCTGGCAAAGCCTGCGGGATCGCTGGCAGATCCGTCCATGCTGAAGAGGGATTCGGTGAGCACCACGGGCTCGACCGCCGTTGCGCCGGCCCACTCGAGGCGCCGCTTGAGGTGCCCGAGGTCGCCGTGGCGGTAGGTGTGCAGATCCGCTCTTGCTTCCATGAGGGCGTGGCCGGTGCTGGCGTGCACGCGCCGGTCCGCGAAGACCGTCTGGCCTGCCTGGAGCAGGCCCGTGACCAGGGCAAGGTTGGCCTGGTAGCCGCTCGGCAGGAAGAGGCACTCGTCGAAGCCGAAGTACTCGGCATAGGCGCACTCGGCCTCCTCGGCTATGCGGCTGCGTCCGCCCGCAAGCCTGGAGGCCGATGCCGAGGGTGCCTCCCTGGCAAAGCTCTCGGCGACGTCCCTGCGCCAGACAGGGTCTGCGGCCAGGCCCAGGTAGTCGTTGGAGAGGAAGCTCAGGCAGGGCTTGCCGTCCTGCTCGATCACGGGCCCCCTGCCCAGCTCGCGCACCAGAATGGGCCTGCGGCCAAGCCCCCGCCTTTCGGCTTCGCGCACCCGGGCTTCAAGGGAGGCCTTGAGCGTCATGGCAAAAGGCTGGGGCATAGCCTGCATCCTCCATGGTCGGCATCATGACTGGCATCCCGGCTGGCATGCTGCGCGACGAGCCTGCGCCAGCGCTCGCGGAAGCGCGCTTCGAGCCTATCCTGCCGGAAGCGCTCTCCGTAGGGCGCAAGTCCGATGACTATCTGACCTTCCAGACAGCACTGCGGGGCAGACGGATCGGCGCTGAGCGGAGCAAGGCGGACGCGGTACAGGGCCGACTGGTCGCTCTGGCCGAGCACTCTGCCAGCGATGGCATAGCGCCCCTCGAGGCGGGCGGGCTCCAGGGGAAAGTGCTGAATGCTCAAGAGAAAGGCGTGGCGCGTGAAGTCCGCCAGCGCGCGCTGGTGCAGGGCGCAGGCTTGGGCCGCTGCCTCCAGCGCCTGCCAGGCGGGCGAGGCACGAAAGCTGCGTTCCGCTTCTATCTCCTCCCTGTCCCAGGCGCGGACGGCGTCGAGGAGGCAGAAGGGATTGGGGATGGAGCCGGGGATGCGATCAAGGGCTCTTGTCATCAGGCAAACTCCACGACGAGGGCCGCGTTCTGCCCGCCGAAGCCGAAGTTCTCCACAAGCCCCGGTCCCTTGGGGAAGGGCGCATGCGTCCCCTGGACAAGGCGCAGGCCCTTCGGCTCCGGTTCTGCGAGACTGCGGACCCGGGGCAGGATGCCGATGCGGGACGCGTGCCAGAGCAGGGCGGTCTCGACGGCGCCGCAGGCGCTCGCACAGTGCCCTGTCCAGGACTTGAGAGCCGTGATCAGAGGCGAGGCGTGGGGGAAGACGCGCGCCAGCATGCAGGCCTCGATCTCGTCGTTGAGCCTGGTTCCCGTGCCGTGGGCGCTCACCCAGGCGATGTCCGAAGGTTCAAGTCCGGCATCGGCAATCGCGCCTCGGACAGCCGATTCGGCATGGCGGCCGCCGGCATCTGGGGCCGTGAGGCTGCCGGCGTCCATGGTGGCGGCATAGCCGAGGAGACGGCCAAGCACCCTGGCGCCGCGGGCCTCGGCGCTTGCCTTCGTCTCAAGCAGGAAGGCAGCGCCGCCTTCGCCTGGCACGAAGCCGGAGCGCTGGCGGTCGAAGGGCCGTGAGGCCTGCAGGGGATCCGGCTCCCGGCTCAGCGTGCTTGCCTTGGCGTAGCCCACGAGTCCGCCTGAACTCAGCCTGGAGTCGCCGCAGGCGACAAGACAGGCTGGCGCCATGCCGTGGCGCAGGCGCAGCAGCCCCTCGCCCAGGGCGTCCAGCGACGAGGCGCAGGCGCTGCCGACGGCAAGGCCCGGCCCGTGGACGGCCAGCAGGCGCGCCAGCGCGGAGAGGGCTGTGTTGGGGAGCCAGCGCAGAAGCCAGAGCGCATCGAGGAGGGTGCCGTCGCCAGGGGGCAGCGTCTTTTCTCTGGCAAAGTCCAGGGTGGGGGAGGCCGTGCCCACGAGGGCGCAGTCTGGGGGAAGGCCCGCAGGGGCGCCGTCGGCGGCCGCCCTGAGGCCGGCAAGCACGGCGAGGAAGGCTGGCCTGCTCAGGTATCTGCGGAATCGCCATGAGGCGAGGAAGGCAAAGGGCGCGTCGTCGCCCATGTCGCGCACGGGGCAGACGGCCTGGCCCGGAAGGGCGCGGCTTTCGGCAAAGCCGGTCAGGTCATCCCGGAAGGCCCGGGCGACGCTCTCCTGGTTCCAGCCAAGGCTCGAGACAAGGCCGAGGCCCGTGAGGACGCATTCGCCGTGCATGGAAAGTCTCCTTTGTGAGGATTCGCTGGGAAGCTTCCTGACGGCTTAGCTCTGCCCGAGGCAGTGGGCCACGTAGGCTGCGATGTCGTCCAGACGCAGAAGGGGCGTTCCTTCGGCAAGCGAGTCCGCCATCTCCTGCACGCGTGCAGGGGAAAGCCAGGGATAGGCTTCGGCAATGACTGCCTTCGCGTCTGCGCCTTGGCCGGATGCCTCGACCTTGGCGCGCAGCGAGCGCAGAAACATGGCGTCGTCGTCTACGCGGATATGGAAGGCCTGGGCAACGCGGGCCCCTATCTCAAGCAGGTCGATGGATTCGCAGGCAAGATCCTGCATGACGCGGGTGCGGCCTGAGAGCTTGTCTTGGCCGCACTCCATGATCTCGTCGATGATGACGCAAAGCGAAGCAAGGATGTCGTTGCTGTTCATGGCGGTCCGGTTGGTTGGAGGTGGCGTGCGTGAGGGGCCTTGGCGGCAGGGCAGAATCCCGTGCCGGCAGCGAAGTGTAGAAGGCGGTCAGCAGACCGGCTTCACGGCGGAAAAGCCGCCGTCGAGGTCGAGCGCGACCGCATTGAAGGCGGCCGATCCCTCCTGCAGGAGAAAAAGCAGAGCGTCCGTTGCCTGGCGGGCCGTCACGAGGCGTCCTGCCGGCATCAGCCCTTCGACCTTCTGGCGGCGTCCTGCAAGAAAGGCGGCTCCCCGTCCGGCATCGATCCAGCTCAGGCGCAGGGAGCAGGCCGTGACGCCTCTGGAGGCAAGCTCGAGGCCGATGGAGCGGTAGAGGGATTCGCCGGCAAGCTTGGCTGCAGCGTAGAAGCCCTGTCCCTTGCCGGGACGCAGGGCTGCCGAGGAGGAGACGAAGAGGCAGCGTCCCCGGCGGCGCGCCAGCATGGCCCGCGAGCAGGCCCGCAGGAGACGCGCCCGCTGGGCGATGTCCCTGATGGCCCACTGGTCTATGTCTGCAGGACCGGCCTGGGGCAGCAGGCATTCCAGGGGCGAGTGGAGGAAGTCCACCAGCGCCTCGATGGGGGTGCCCACAAGGGCTTCGGCGCGCTCGGGGAGCGTTTCGATGTCTCCCAGCGGAATGGCGGGCCATCCTCGGGCCTGGCAGGCTGCCAGGCCCCCCTGCGAGCTGCAGGCTCCGCAGAAGGGAAGGCCCTTGGCCTCAAGCGCTGTCTGCAGGGCTTGAGCTAGGGCAGAACCGGCGCCGGCAACAAGAATCGGCTGAAAAGAGGTGTTGCTCAAGGTTTAGAGCTCCCGGCACTGTTTCACGTGAAACAAGCCTGTGGCAGAAGGAGAGCTGGACTCCCCGACGCTGCAGGCAATCGTTGCGCTAGCCTCGTCCAGTTCCAAGACATAGGGATGGCTGCCAGGCATAAGGAATCTGCGGAAGCGGAACCTGGACGCTTCCGTGACGCGAAGGGTGGGGAAGTGGCGCTTTGCCTCCAGACGCAGCGCCTCCACGACGAGCGAACCCGGCACGCAGGGGGCGCCGGGAAAATGTTCGGCAAAGAGCGGAAGGTCTGGAGGAAAGGTCAGCGTGCCTGCACGGGCCTTGAACATGGCAGTTCCTGCGTCTGGGGAAAAAGGGCGAAGCCCCTTGTAGTCTCCTGGGAGGGTTGTGGCAAGACGCCGGCCGAAGGACTTCCCGGGGCTGGCAGTTCATTTTCAAGGACAATGGAGGTAGAGTTCCTCTCCGCCTGGCGCCGACGGCGCCGGCTGCACAGGAGGTTTCGCCATGATTTCGATCACCCGCGAGCACGTCATCGCCGCGGCGCACCGGCTCTTCGACTACTGCGGCCGCTGCGAGCGCCTGCACGGCCACAACTACCGCATCCGCGTCACGCTGACGGCCAAGGCCATGAACAGCCTCGGCATGATCGTGGACTTTGCCGACGTCAAGAAGGTGCTCTTCGGCGCTCTGGACGAGGCCTGGGACCACCGCACCCTGCTCTTCAGCGAGGATCCGCTGTGCGGGCATCTCCAGGCTGTGCTGGACGACGATTCCCTGCGTTCCGTGCCCTTCAATCCCACGGCGGAGAACATGGCCGCCTATCTTGGCACGAAGCTCTTTCCCGAGGCCATGGAGCGCGCCGGCATGGAGGGCGTTGCGGTCGTTTCGGTGACGGTCTACGAGACGGACGCGAGCTGGGCGACATGGAGTGCCGGGTAATGGCTGGCGACACATTGCCGGGAGGGCAGGTCCGCCTCAGGGTCAACGAGATTTTCTGGTCCCTTCAGGGCGAGGGGCGCTTCACGGGCACGCCTGCGGCCTTCATCCGCCTCCAGGGCTGCCAGGTTGGCTGTCCCTGGTGCGACACCGGCTACGCCCAGCGCGCCGACGAGGCCCTGCGCCTGCCGGACGAAAGCCCGCTGGTGGCGGAAAAGACGGCGTCCTCTGGCGCCTGGAGCGCATTCGAGGCAGGCAGGCTTGCCGATTTCGTCGCAGCCAGGAGCCTTCCAGGCATGCATTGCGTGCTGACGGGCGGCGAGCCCTGCAGCCAGGACATTCTGCCCCTGACGAGGCGCCTTATGGAGGCGGGGCTTGCCGTGCAGCTGGAGACAAGCGGCACCGAGCCCCTGCGCTGCGCAGGCGGCGTCTTCGTGACGCTCTCGCCCAAGGCGAGGGCTCCGCTCGAAGCGAGCTGGGCCAGAGCCAACGAGGTGAAGCTGCCCGTCCAGACCCGCGCCGACATCGAGCGCTATGAGCAGAAGCTGGCGGCCCTTCCGCCTGCCATGGTCTGCCTGCAGCCCGTGAGCCAGGGAAGGGAGGCGACGGCGCTGTGCATCCAGACCTGCATGGAGCGCGGCTGGCGCCTTTCCCTGCAGATGCACAAATACCTCGACATACGCTGACGCCTCAGCCGGCTTGGCAACGCAAGAAGGCGCAGGTGGAACCTGCGCCTTCTTCGTTGGCACTATGGAAAAGGCGGAAAGCCTGCTAGGCGAGCTTGAGGGCGGCGATCTTGTTGGAGGAGCCCATGACGTCGCGGATCTTGCGGGCGACCATCATCTTCACGGCCTGGCGGGCGGGGGTGAGGTACTGGCGCGGGTCGAAGGCTTCAGGATGCTCGACCATGAACTTGCGGATGGAGGCGGTCA
>JAEEGL016643628.1_pt1 | contig 15785 bp, 14 predicted proteins | sample 9134231 | NCBI WGS metagenome assembly JAEEGL01 (sample SAMN16246548, study PRJNA631951) | gut metagenome | biome: gut microbiome; feature: rumen; material: fiber-attached | host: Bos | place: Iran: Karaj | collected 2018-10
ATGGCTGCCATGTCGTTGAAGTAAGCAGCTGGCGCCAGCCACCCGGTGCCTCCGAAGACGGCCGCTGCGCTGAGGCCGCTGCTGGGCATTTTCGCGCCGCCCGGGATGACCCATGTTGTCATGATGGTCATTCTCCTGTCGCGCTCGCTCTCGATGGTACGCGATGCCATGATGCCCGGAACGCCGCAGCCCGTGCCTACGAGCATCGGGATGAAGGACTTGCCGGACAGACCGAACTTACGGAAGATACGGTCCATGATGAACGCGATCCTTGCCATATAGCCGATGTCCTCGAGGATGCAGAGCATCAGGAACAGTACGAGCATCTGCGGCACGAAACCAAGCACCGCACCAACACCTGCGACGATACCGTCAGCGATAAGTCCTACTACCCAGCCGGATGCGCCCCAGCCCTCGAGCAGTGCTCGTGAGCCTTCGATCATCCACTCTCCGCCCAGGACATCGTTTGTCCAGTCGGTAAGGAAGGTACCGATACCGACACCGCCGTCAGCGATGGAAGTACCCATGCTCAGGTTGTATACAACGTACATGACGAGCGCGAAGATAGGCAGCGCGAGGATCCTGTTCGTTACGATCTTATCGATCTTGTCCGAGACCGTGAGCTGGCCTGCGGACTTCTTCTTGTAACTTCCCTTGAGGATGGAAGCGATGTAGAGGTAACGCTCGTTCGTGATGATGCTCTCCGCGTCATCGTCGAGCTCAGCTTCTGCTGCAGCGATGTCTTTCTCGATGTGTGCGAGCTTGTCGTCGGAGACCGCAAGCTTTGCCAGGACCTTCTCGTCCCTCTCGAAAACCTTGATCGCATACCATCTCTGCTGCTCTTCGGGCATATCGTGCAGGATTGCCTCCTCGATGTGTGCGAGCGCATGCTCTACAACGCCGGAGAAGCTGTGCATCGGAACGGTCTTGCCGCCGTCAGCAGCCTTCATTGCCTCTTCTGCGGCTTCAATGCATCCGTCGCCCTTAAGCGCGGAGATCTCGACCACCTTGCATCCGAGTTCCCTTGCGAGTTCAGCCGTGTTGATCTTGTCGCCGTTCTTCTTTACGACGTCCATCATGTTGACTGCGACAACTACCGGGATACCGAGCTCAGTGAGCTGAGTTGTCAGGTAGAGGTTTCTCTCCAGGTTTGTACCGTCAACGATATTCAAGATCGCATCCGGGCGCTCGTCTACGAGATAGTTACGTGCGACGACTTCCTCGAGTGTGTACGGAGACAGAGAGTAGATACCCGGAAGGTCCGTGATCGTTACTTCACCGTGCTTTTTAAGCTTACCTTCCTTCTTCTCTACCGTAACACCCGGCCAGTTGCCTACGAACTGGCTCGAACCTGTCAGGTTGTTGAACAGCGTCGTCTTACCGCTGTTCGGATTGCCCGCCAATGCGATGCGTATCTCTTTTGCCATTGTATTGTTCCTCCTTCGGTTGCTTATGGCTAACCGTGACTGTAAAAATTTTTATGCTTTGGGTGTCTGCGTGGCATCGTCCTCGACAAGCTCGACGCACTCCGCGTCAGCCTTGCGCAGCGAAAGTTCATATCCGCGTACCGTGATCTCGACCGGATCTCCGAGCGGTGCCACCTTGCGGATCTTGAGCTCGACGCCCTTGGTGATGCCCATGTCCATGATCCTTCTCTTGACGGCACCTTCGCCGTTGATCTTCTTGACCGTTACGGTCTCTCCGACCTTTACGTTCCTGAGTGTTCTCATATATTTCCCTCCTTATATATATGCAGAATGAATTGGGTGTCAGACCATGATCTTCCTGGCCATCTCTTCACTGATGGCTACGCGGGACTCTCTGATGTTGACGATGACATTGCCTGATATGGCCGAGATTACGGTGACAGAACCTCCGACCGAGAACCCTAAGTCCTCAAGGTGTTTCTTCACTTCAGCACTACCGCCGATCTTCCTGATCGTGTTAGGCTCTCCTACATTTGCAAGAGCAAGCGGCATCATAGACCACCTCCAGTATTTGAACAGAGTTAACCTCTGCTAACTAATCACGCGTATTATAGTTAGCCTATGTTAACTTGTCAAGTAAGAGATTTTTGAGCAATAAAAACCGCCGCCCGATCAGGCGGCGGAATGGTAAGTCTTTAACAAATACCTACCGAATCTGTGATGTTCTCGAATCTACACTCCACCGAACTTGGAATGCTCTCGAGATTGCCTCCGCAGACGCCTTGGCGTCGAGGACAGCAACGAGAGAGGATTACAAGTGAGGTGTCATATTGTGCTGAATCCTATCGCACTTATCAACATGAATGAACATGTTGTGCAGCAAGTTAACGGATGACAGGATAACTTCACCCTGGTTGAGCTTACGAACGTGCTTGATAGCGTAATCGTCGAGGTGGCTCTCAACCGCACGGATCTCGTCGTTGAGCATGAGACGGTGGATGAGGAGCGTACCGATCTGACCGAACAATACCGGAGAAACGTCCTTCGGGTTCTGTGTTGTCAGATAGAGGAAGATACCCTTCTTACGTCCTTCTCTTGCAAGGAGTGTCAGACCGCCGTGGAATTCCTTCTCGGAATACTTGGACTTAGCATATCTGTGGACCTCGTCGATGAAGAATACGAACGGGTTGATGTCGTCTTCGCCGATAACGAAAGAGCTGATAAGGTCGATGACCATGCCGCCGATACCTTCTGCAGCACCAAGCTCGGATGTATCGATGTAGAGGCTGACATCAGGTGTGTGCAGGAACTCGTCGATTACGTCGAGGAGGTTGTACATTGAAGGATCGTTGGAGAAGAACGAGAGAAATCTCGTATTTGTCATCTGGTAAGCGATCTTCTGGATGAGGTTGTTGTTCGCGTTTGCCTTGAGCATGTCGTAACGATACTTGAAGTTGTAGTTATTGTCTCTGTCAGGCTCACTTACGGACTCAGCCTGGATCTGCTCAGGGAGGAGATTGAGGTTGAAGTCGAGGTCGTTACGGCCAACGGATGCCAGGTTCTCCTGGATCTCGTCGATATCCTCACCGACCTTGGCATAGAATGTATCCTCGCCGATCTTCTTCATGTAACGCAGGGATGTGATAGCCTCAGCCAGAACGGCACCTTCGCTGTTGCTCTTCGTCTCGAAAAGCTTCTCCCACTGCTGCATGGAAACCTTACCCGGGTTGATCGTGGTGTCGACGCCGAGGGTGAGTTTCGTGATCTCTTCGTCAGTGAAAGCATCTCTGTACTCGCCCGTAGGGTCGATGATAAGAGCCTTGCGCTTTGTGCTGATGACCTTATCGAGGATGGCAAGAGCCGTGGTGGACTTACCGGAGTTGGTAGCGCCTACGCACATTACGTGACGGTTGAACAAGGTCGAAGCCTTGAGGGAAACATTAGCTGTCGATTTGTTGATGAATGTAGCGAACGGAGGAAGCGGTTCTTCGTCGCCGCCCATGAACTCGAGCGAATTCAGGAAGAGCTTGTATGCTGCGTCGGTCGCAAGATATACCTTATCTGTGAGACCTAATGTCTTAAAGCCTGCAAGATGGAACTTGTCGCTGTCTTTTGCCATGAGCGAGATCGTATCGATACTGAGCTCGTAGTAATCATTGGACTTCTCGTCTGCGATAACCGACATCTCGAAGATGTTCTTTCTGGAAGCCTTATTCTCGAAAATCTCACCCAGGAACAAACCTTCTGTCGAATCTACGATAACGTAATTGTTGATTGTATTCGGAAGGAACGAGCTGTTGAACTTCAATCTGTCCGTCATGATGTTGAGATTCTCAACCTGAACGATGCTGCAGCTCCTGTAAACCTGCGTTACTTTTCCGATGTAGTAGTTCTGAGGATCCAAACCCTCATACAAAGCCTCTAGTGTCATAAACCTCTCCAAAGTTCATTGCTTTCGCAAAGATCGCACCGCGCAGCCGGGACTGCCGATATCACTCAGCAAACCAAGCATACGCACAGAGTGCGTCACAAAGATATTTTACAATGCGGGATTGTGTATTACCACACAAAAACCATAGTAAGAAATCTATAAATTACACACTTTTATTATTCTTCAATGCCACCATAAAAAGCCGCATATGCAGCTTCGGCCAAAGTGCCGTCACCGGTCGCGATCAGCGTACTGTCGGGCGCTGCGAGCCTGTAGCTGCGTTCTGTAAGCGGTCCGATCGGCATCTGACCGTCGAGGCCTAAGAGTGTCATATAAAGAACATCAGTGAGTGCGGTATCAAGAAGCTCCTTGATCAGGTCTTCGCCTGCTCCTGCTTCCTTGAGTTTCTGGATAAGTGCCCCTGTGGAGGACTCAGTATCAGCGATGTAATTTGCAACCATCGCGTCCTTCTCTTCCTTCATTGCCTGAGCAAACATAGTAGCGTCCATTAGCGGGCCTCCTTACGTCAGAGACATTAGTTGTATAGTCCTATAATACCGCATTTAACGGATATATGTAAATCACCGTTATGATTGGGTTATAATACGCGCATGGACAATAAGATCATAGCGCTCACATTCGACGACGGTCCGTCCGACACCACGACGGGACAGGTTCTTGACGTGCTCGAAAGGCTTCAGGCCAAAGGCACGTTCTTTCTCATTGGAGACAACATCACCACTGAGCGCATCCCGCTTGTCGAAAGGGCTCTCTCCCTGGGCTGCGAGATCGAGAACCACTCCAAGACGCACTCCGACATGAGGGCACTCACCCGCGAGCAGATAGATTCCGAGATAAAGTACACGACAGACCGGATCACTGCCATAACCGGCCGCGCCCCGGAGTTCTTCCGTCCCCCGTACATCTACTACAACGACCTGATGTATGAGACCATAGACCTGGTCTTCATCAGCGGCTACGGCTGCGAGGACTGGGAGGCAGACGCCCCTGCTGAGCACCGTATCGAGCGGACTTTGGCCCAGGCAGAAGACGGAGCGGTAATCCTCCTGCACGATTTCGAAGGCAACCATAAGACCGTGGAAGCGCTTGAGGCCATCATCCCTGCCCTTAAGGAGCAGGGTTATGAATTTGTAACCGTAAGTGAATTGTTCAGAAGGAAGGGCGTAAACCTCGCAGGCCAGCGCGGGATCCTCTTCAACGTGACTTCTCAGGCCAGAATCTGAACCTTTGCCTCTCCCTTGATATCAACGGAAGACGTGCCGGCCTTGAACACATACGTTCCGGACTCTGTTACCCATCTGCCTGCTTCTTCATCGTAGCTTGCCAGGTCTTTCACGGGAATGCTTATCTTCACCGTCTCAGACTCCCCTGCGGCAAGTCTAACCTTGGCAAAACCCTTGAGTTCCTTGTCGGGTTTGTCGATCTTTCCGGTGGGAGCGGACACGTAGAGCTGGACCGTTTCGCTGCCTTCGCGCGTGCCTGTGTTCGTGACCTTTACGGAGACGTCGATGTTAGCACCGTCAAGCAAGGCAGTGACATCGCTGAAATCAAAAGACGTGTATGACAGCCCGTGTCCGAACGGATACATGACGGCCTCAGGGTGCCTGTCGTAGTAGCGGTAGCCGATGTATATGCCCTCTTCGTAAGTAAGCTCGATACCGTCGCCACCGAAGTTTTCGTGCGTCGGCGTGACATCGTAGGACTTCGGGAATGTCAGCGGCAGTTTGCCCGACGGGTTGACCTTGCCAAACAGGATATCTGCCATGGCAGCGCCTCCCTGCATTCCGGGGAAGAACTCGCACACGATCGCGGAAGCATCGGGCTCCCATTCTGCAATATCTATGGGACCGGAGACATTCAGCAAAACGATGAGCGGAATACCCAGTCGCTTGGATTCGGCAGTCGCGTCATCAAGCGCGGCGCGGTCTTCTTCAGGCATCGCAAGAGACTCGCGGTCGAAGAACTCCTGGCCCTGCGCACTTACGGTGACGATTATGACGTCAGTATCTTCGCGCACCTCGCCGAAGGTAACATTTCCCTCTCCTGTCAGCTTTGAGGCAGCATCGTAAACATTGGTATTAAGCGAAGTCCTGACCTCCGCACTGCCCTCGCCGGACGCGATCGTCTCGCGGCTGTGCCTGCCGTAGAATGCGACTTTGGTGCCTTCTGCGAGTGGTAGGACACCGTCGTTCTTAAGAAGAGTAATACCTTCACACGCAGCATCGTAAGCGGCACGGATGCCTTCTTCGGGATCGATATCGTCAGGTGTCAGGTGGCCCTTCACCGCAGGCGTCTCAAGCAGGACCTTAAGGTAGTTGCGGATCGCATCGTCAAGTGCGGACTCGGGCAGAGTGCCGTTCCTTACGGCTTCCATGAGAGGCGCTGAAGTCCTCGGACCGGGCATGATGAGATCGTTTCCTGCTTCTATTGCAGGAGCCTCCTCGTAAGCCGCACCCCAGTCGGACATGACGAAACCTTCAAAGCCCCACTCGTCTCTTAAGACATCGGTGAGGAGCCACTTGTTCATGGCGCAGGCAGTGCCGTTGATCTTGTTGTACGCAGACATCACGGTCTGGCATCCCGCACCGACACACGCCTTGAACCCCGGGAGATATATCTCACTCAGAGTGCGCCCGCTGATGTGCTCGTTGATGCCCATCCTTCCCGTCTCCTGGTTGTTCGCCGCGAAATGCTTCACATTGGCAACAACTCCGCCTTCCATTATGCCCTTAACAAAAGCAGGCGCGAGGCTCGAGACCAGACACGGGTCTTCGGAGTAGCCTTCGAAGATCCTGCCTCCGAGCGGGTCGCGGTGTATGTTGACGTTCGGAGTGCCGAGCAATATGTCTATTCCGAGGCTGTTTGCTTCCCTTCCGAGAGCCCTGCCGCAGCGCTTTATGACTTCCGGGTTCCAGGTCGCGCCGAGAAACATTCCGGGCGGATAGCAGCCGAGCGCAGTAAGAGGTCTTGCGGCAAGCATCTCGCCCAGGTCGGGCGCCTTTACCTTGCCCCCTGCAAGTGCAGACAGTTTATTTGTATCAAGGCATTCCATGCCGGAGATGAACTCATCTTCCGATACGGGATCCCCTGCGATACTGCGTCTCTTGCAGTATGCCCTGAAGGCTTTTTCCTGCTCGTCCTGGATCGAGTTGAATCCGGTGCCGCCGTCCATTACGACAAGCGCAGGAATGCCGTATTGTTCCATCTTCTTAGTCCTAAAGGGCGAATCACCGATCACCAGGCGCGCCTTATCTTCAAGTGACATCGCCTTGATCACTTCATCTATGGAATCTCTGTCAGTAAGTTTTGAAAACATATATACAAATATAAAATTGTGTTTTATGATTAGCAAATCTTTTGTTCGAATGAGGTCATTCATATGTCTGATGAGAAGGTTTATAAGATCTTTGTCGTTAACCCCGGAAGCACCTCGACCAAGGTCGAGTATTTCGAGAACGAGAAGAGCATCGTGGAGGCAAACGTCTTCCATGATTCCGTAGTACTTAAGAATTTCAAGACGATCAACGACCAGCTTGACTACCGTATGGAGTATGTCAGGAAGTGGCTCAAGGAAAATAACGTCGACCTTACAGGCGTCGATGCAGTCGTCGGCAGAGGCGGCGCGTGCTATCCCATCGAAGGCGGCACATACGAAGTCGACGACAGGCTGATCTCCGATGTCCGCGAAGCAAAGGGCGGCGTATATCACTCAAGCATGCTCGGCGTTCAGATGGCGAAGCAGTTCCACGACGAGTTCGGTGGAAGGCTTCTCATGGTCGACCCGATCGTCGTTGACGAGTTCCAGGACGTCGCAAGGATTACGGGCGTCAAAGGTATCTACAGGACATCCGCGACACACGCGCTCAACCTCCGTGCCACGGCACACAAATACGCAAAGAGCGTAGGCAAGAAATATAACGAGATGAACCTCATAGTCTGCCACATCGACGGCGGCATCACGATCACCGCGCACCAGCACGGCAGGATGATCGACGCCAACGACGGCAGCGGCGGCGACGGCCCGATGACTCCCACACGCATGGGCACCATGGCTGTAACCGATGTCATCACGAAACTGATGGACAGACCTAAGGAAGAACTCCGCAGTCTCTGCCTTGCAACAGGCGGTCTGTCTTCCTGGTTCGGCACTTCCAACTCCGACACCATCCACTCGATGGTTGAAGCCGGAGACCCCAAGGCACAGCTCATCTGGAATGCAATGATCTACCAGATCACAAAGTGGATCGGTTCGATGGCATGCGTTCTTCACGGCGAAGTCGACGGCATCGTATTAACCGGCGGTCTCATGAGATTCCAGGATGTATATGACGGCATCAACGAAGCATGCTCCTGGATCGCGCCCGTTGCATCTTATCCCGGCGAGCTTGAGCACGAGGCCATGAGAGCTGCGGCACTGCGCGTGCTGCGCGGCGAAGAAGAAGCTAAGACATACCCCGGCAAGCCCAGATTCGAGGGTTTTGATTTTCTGTAAGGAGAACTGAATATGAGTTTTATCGATACCATCAAAGTTAAGGCAGCAGCTGATCTTAAGACCATCGTACTTCCCGAGTCAGAAGACGACAGAACGATCCTCGCGGCTGCTAAAAATCTCGAAGAGAAGACAGCAAAGCCCGTCATCATCGGCAAGACGGAAGACATCCTTGCTTCCGCAGAGCGCCTCGGCGTAAGCCTTGAAGGCTGTGGCTTTATTGATAACGAGACTTCTGCTGACATCGACAGATACGCAACACTTCTTGCAGAGCTCCGTGCCAAGAAGGGCATGACATTCGAGCAGGCAAAGCAGATCCTTACGACCGACAGACTTTACTTCGGAATCATGATGGTCAAGACTGGCGACGTCGACGGTCTCGTATCAGGCGCGTGCCACACATCCGCGGACATGCTCCGCCCCGCACTTCAGATAATCAAGACAGCTCCCGGAAGGAGCTGCGCATCCATTGCGTTTGTTTTCGACATTCCCGACTGCGAGTTCGGTGAGAACGGCGTCCTCCTCTGCGCTGACTGCGCTCTTATGCAGGACCCGACGCCCGAGCAGCTTGCAGAGATCGGGGCAGAGTCGGCGGAATCTTTCGAGAGCCTTGTCGCACCCCACGCAAGAGTCGCATTCCTCTGCCACTCCACAAAGGGTTCCGCGCAGCACCCGTTCGTAGACAAGGTTCAGTCCGCAGTCGCCATCGCGAAAGAGCGTTACCCAGATGTTGACCTCGACGGAGAGCTCCAGCTCGATGCTGCTATCGTACCCGAGATCGGCACATCCAAGGCACCCGGTTCACCCGTCGCAGGCAAGGCAAATGTGCTCATCTTCCCTAACCTCGAGGCAGGCAACATCGGCTATAAACTCATCCAGAGGATCGGCAAGGCTGAGGCATACAGCTTCCTCCAGGGAATGGCTGCGGCAGTCAACGACGTATCCAGAGGATGCAGCGTCGACGAGCTTGCGGGCATCATCGCGATCACCGCGGTACAGGCTCAGCAGATAGCAGCTGCCAAGGCGTAAGTCCCGTTCGAATTTCACATCAAATTGACATAAAAACAAAGCCTGCGCATTGTCCGTGCGCGGGCTTTTGTTTTATGATTTGCCCATGAGCAGTTTGAAAAAGTTGTTTAAAAAAGACCACATGGTAAAGCGCATCCTGATGAGCATCTTCGGAGTGCTCGTATGCGGTATCGCGGTAGGATTCTTCAAGCGCGCGATGTTCGGAGTTGATCCTTTCCAGTCTTTCATGGCGGGACTCGATGTCATGATCCCGATCGGGTTCGGCACGCTCTATGTCATCGTCAACGTCATTATGCTGTTGTTCAGCCTCATCTTTGACAGACACTATATCGGTCTTGCGACCTTCATCAACCTTTTCCTTATTGGTTATGTCGCGGAGTTCTCGCTGGGAATGCTCACCAACTTCTTTCCTGACCTGGGACTCGTCGGCCGCGCGGTGTGCCTTCTTATCGGCATTCTCGTAATCTGCGTAGCATCGTCTTTCTATATGACCGCCGACATCGGCGTCTCTACTTACGATGCGGTCGCACTGATCATCTCGAATACATGGCATATCGGCAAGTTCAAATATGTGAGGATAATCACTGACGTCGTCTGCGTCGCACTCGGCGTGGGACTGTATTTCCTCGCAGGCGGAGGACTTGACGGCATCGGCGCGGTCGTTGGAGTTGGAACGATCATCACGGCGTTCTTCATGGGGCCGCTGGTGGATCTTTTCGCGAGAAAACTTGCAAGACCGTTCCTGTACGGCAAGAATGCACCTGAGGTAAAGACGGAAACTTAAGTTACAATCAAAACATAACAATACAGCCGGGAGGTCCATTATGATCATCTATGTTAAAGCAGGCAGCGTAAACGGCAACGGTACAAAAGAAAGTCCGTATGCAACAATCAACAAAGCAGCTTCCGTGGCTCAGCCCGGCGATGAGGTAATCGTTGCGCCCGGCATCTACAGAGAATACGTTAACCCCCTGAACGCAGGCACTCCCGAAGCGCGCATAACTTACCGCTCGGAAGAACATCTCGCTGCGGTCATCACCGGTGCGGAAGAACTTACCGGATGGACCAAACATTCCGATAAGGTCTGGACCGCGAGTGTCGACAACGAGATCTTCGGTGACTACAACCCTTATACGACATATGTTTACGGCGACTGGTATTTCGCAGGCAAGAGCAAGCACACCGGCGTCGTGTACCTCAATGACAAGATGCTCTACGAGGCATCTTCGATCGAAGAAGTTGAAGCGGGACTTCCGACGAAAGAGTCATGGGAACCCGAGGCATCCAAGCTCAAGTGGTATGCAGAGCAAGATGGTGGCAAGACCGTGTTCTACTGCAATTTCGGCTCTGTCGATCCCAACACGCAGAACGTCGAGATCAACGTCCGCCGCGAGTGTTTCATGCCGCAGGAAGAAGGCATCGGATACATCACAGTCACAGGTTTCACCGTCTGCAAGGCGGCTACGACATGGGCACCGCCTGCTGCTTACCAGGACTGCATGATAGGACCTCACTGGTCAAAGGGATGGATCATCGAAGACTGCGACATCAGCAACTCAAAATGTTCCGGCATCGGCCTCGGAAAATACTACGACCCCGACAACGACCACTACTTCACGAACAAGAAGGTAAAGAGCCCGACTCAGATGGAGCGCGATGCTGTATGCCGCGGACAGTATTACGGCTGGCTCAAGGAAAAGATCGGTTCTCACATCATCCGCAGAAACAACATCCACCACTGCGAGCAGGGCGGAATCATCGGACGCATGGGCGGAGTCTTCAGCATCATCGAAGACAACCACATCCACCACATCAACAACATGATGGAGCTGGGCGGCGCAGAGATCTCGGGCATCAAGATGCATGCTGCGATCGACGTCATCATGAGACGAAATGTCATCCACAACTGCACCATGGGAATCTGGTGCGACTGGGAAGCTCAGGGCACGAGGATCACGCAGAACCTCTTGTATGCAAACCAGCGTCCCGATTATGCACAGCAGCTCAAGGGCGGCATGATGAGCCAGGATATCTTCGTTGAAGTAAGCCAGGGACCTACATTGATCGACAACAATGTACTGCTGTCTGACGTATCGCTGCGCATCGCTTCCGAAGGCGTCGCGATGGTACACAACCTCATCTGCGGAAGTTTTACAAGTGTTGGTGACGGCACGGACAACATAATCGACGGAAAGCTCAGGCAGCGCTATACTCCCTACCACATTCCGCACAGGACTGAGGTAATGGGTTTTGTTACTCTGCTTCACGGCGACAACAGATTCTATAACAACATCTTCGTTCAGAAATGGTCAGCTGAGCCATTTGAAGTTGATGCCGACAACCGCGACGAGAAGTGGAAGGAAAACCGCGAAGTCGGTACGCACGTCTGGGACGAGTATCCGACATACGATGAGTGGATAGCCCAGTTCGATCTGGAATCAGACGTCCCCGACATGATGAAACTCGCATCCGCACACTGGAAGCATCTGCCAGTCTGGTCTTCCGGAAATGTTTATCTCGGTGGCGCGAAGGCCTGGAAGAACGAGGCCGGCGCGCTCGTACTGCCTGATGCTGATGTGTTTGCCGATGTTGAAGAAGTTGACGGCAAGCCTGTGCTCAAGACCAATGTGTATGAGTTCATCAAGGGATATTCATGCGCGATGATAGATTCGGATGTGCTGGGTAAGGCTTTCGAGCCCGAACAGCGCTTCGAGAATCCCGACGGAAGTGCGATCACGTTCGATACTGACTATGACGGTTCAAAAAGAGGCGGAAAGGTCATTCCCGGCCCGTTTGCTGAGCCTGTGTAAGCTTTACTCTGCAAATTACTCTGCATTTTAAAAAGAATTGCAGAGCAACATGCAGAACTCTGCAATTAACTCTGAAATAACTACGAATTTGATGAACGAACTGCAGAATTTTGCATTTCATTCTGCAATCTTCTTATTTTTGCAGAAAAAACTGCAGAATTCCCCTGTGTAACAATGTTAAATCCTTATTTTTCGGGGTTTACGCCTCGAGCTTGCTGCACTCGGCACAGATGCCGGTGAGCAGTGAATTCTGGCAATCGAGGGTAAAATTGTAGCCGGATTTGATGTAACTGTCGATCGTATTCATGAATTCGCCGCTCAGATGGAAGATCTTTCCGCATTTCCTGCACTGAAGGTGGAGGTGGCGGTGGCAGCTGTGAGTCGTATCGACTACGCGGTAGAGGCCGGAGTCGCTTTTCGAGGAGCGGAAACGGACAAGGATATTCTTGTCCACGAGTTTGTCGAGGTTCCTGTAGATCGTCGACAGATTGGCAGTGATGCCGCGTGTCTCAAGATAGTCGTGGACGTCCTTGGCGGAGAAGCTTCCTTCCTTCTCGCCTGAGATGTAGTCCATTATCGCCTGGGATGATTTGGTCGAGTATTCCTTCTTCATGGTAGATATAATAAGACCCCCATGGCAGTGATGTCAATTGCATTTTTGCAGAATATGCGAATGATTATTAAATTTCGCAAACGCCTATTGACAAGCAGTTTGCGGATTATTACAATCGGTTTTGCAAACGGTTTGCAAATTTGCAAATTACAGGAGAAACGCAAAAATGAGTTTTCTGAAGAAAGCCATAACAACAATAACAACATTATCAATGCTTGCAGGACTTGCTTCATGCAGCGCAGTTCCTGCTGCATCTGACGATACATTCAAGATAGTCGCTTCCTTCTACCCCATGTATGTCCTCACGCTTAATATCGCAGGAGGCATAGACGGAGTAGAGGTTACATCGATGTCTGACCCGAACATGGGCTGCATCCACGATCACGTGTTCTCGACAGAGGATTTAAAGAAGATCGAGGGTGCGGATGTTTTCGTGGAGAACGGACTTGAGCTTGAAGTGTTCAACGAAGAGATAAAGAATGCATATCCCGATGTAAAGATCATAGAGGCCGCAGCTGATGTTACGGATGCACCTGCAGACGGTGACGAGGTCAACGGACATGTATGGACGTCCATCTATGATTACGAGCTCGAGATCCAGCATGTGAGCGAAGAACTCCAGGCAATTGATCCCGCGCATGCAGACCAGTACAAAGCAAATGCAGATGCTTACCTCGAGAAGATCACAAAACTCGAGACAGACTATGCTGAAGTTATCTCAAGCCTGGACGGCAAAGGCGTTCTGGTCCTCGACGAGACTCTTCCCTCTTTCTGCGTATATGCGGGAATGGATTTCATCACGGTCGAGACAGACCATGAACAGGAAGCGCTCTCTGCCGGAGACATAGCAGAGATAATAACCGAGATGAATGACAAGAACATAAGCATCATCTTTATCGGTGCAGGCGAGGAATCACAGATAGCCGATGCGATCGCAGAAGAGACCGGTGCGGCGATAATCACTCTCAACACCTGCATGACAGGCGAAGAGAACAAGGATGCATATATAGACCAGATGAGTGAAAATCTTAAAACATTGACAGGTATCTATTAATGAGCGAAGAGCATAACCACAGCGCATGCGAAGGCCACTGCCACTGCATAGAGATCAAGGATCTCGGTGTTAAGTTCGGCAACGATGTCATCTTGAAGGATGTCAATCTTCATATGCACTGCGGCCAGCTCACAGTCGTCATCGGCCCGAACGGAGCCGGCAAGAGCACTCTGCTGCGCGCCATCTTAGGCGAGATAGAACACGAGGGCACCATAGATTTCAAGGAGACTGCTTCCGGCAACCGCAACGAGATGAAGATCGGCTACGTGCCGCAGTCGCTCAACATCGAGCGCGAGATACCGATAACGGTATACGACCTCTTTGCATCGTTCATATCCAGAACGCCCGTATGGCTCTTCAAGAGCAAGAAACTCTACAACAAGATCTATGAGCAGCTCAAGGTCTTCTCCGTGGAAGACTGCATCGACAAGCAGGTCGGAAAACTCTCCGGCGGCCAGCTGCAGCGCGTCATGCTCTCGATCGCCATAACCCCGATGCCTAACCTGCTTATCCTCGACGAGCCTGTCTCGGGCATCGACGAGAACGGCGTAAGGGATTTCTACCGCATCGTAAACGAGCTTAAGACCAAGCAGGATCTGTCGATACTCCTGGTATCCCACGACCTGCACCTGGTCAAGAAATACGCAGACAAGGTCATCCTCTTAGACAACACGATCCTGGCGCAGGGCAAACCTGAAGAGGTCTATGAGAACACTTACTTCAAGGAGGTGTTCGGCAATGACTGATGCGATCTTCGCGATCGACATTTTTAACTACGCATTCATGAGGAACGCTCTCATCGCCATCCTCATCTCGACGCCCATCTTCGCGCTTCTCGGTACGATGGTTGTAAACAAGAAGATGGCTTTCTTCTCTGATGCGATCGGACACTCCGCACTCTGCGGCATCGCGGTCGGCGTGGTGTTCGGCTTTACCAGCAGGTCCTTGTCGATGGTGCTTTTCGCGATACTGTTCTCTGTACTGCTGAACTTCGTAAAAGACCGCACCACCTACGGCGCAGACACGATCATCTCGGTCTTTGCATCCGTCGCAATGTCCCTGGGACTAGTGCTGCTATCGATCGGCGGTTCGTTCAACAAATACACGAGCTACCTCGTAGGCGATATCCTCAGCATCACGACATACGAGATCGTCATGCTGGCGATCTGCCTCGTGCTGGTCATCATCTTCTGGATCATCTCGTACAACAAACTGTCCGCGGATTCCCTGAGCAGGTCTCTTGCCCGCAGCAAGGGCATCAACGGCAAGGTCTACGATTACGTTTTCTCTGCGTTCGTCGCAGTGGTCATCATGTTCTCGATCAGATGGATCGGAATACTTCTGATCAACTCCCTGATCATCCTCCCTGCGGCCTCATCGCGAAACGTCTCACGCAACACAAGGTCCTACCACCTGGTATCGGTAATCCTTGCGGTCGTCTCGGGCGTAGCAGGCCTTGTCATCTCCTACTACACCTCAACGCCTACGGGACCCATGATAGTATTGCTTCTTGGCGGTGCGTTCTTCGTAACCTTCGTGATCCACTCGTTCACCAAGGACTGATACTATTCGTCTATATAGCCCCATTCCTTAGTCACGGTATCTACCCAGCAGAATTCTTCTTCACCGAACTTTTTGCCGTCTGACCAGGTCGAGAAGACATCCGTCGTCAAAAGACTGCCTTCCTGTTCGATCGAACGAAGCGGCGTGTGCCCTACCACCTGCATGTATTCAGGCGGATATACGGTTCCTACACCGTATCCCTTCTGCGGCCTTGCCCATATAGGGCTCGTCGGATCCCACATAAATCCGCTTCCGAAACCGTTGACCGCTTCTATCATCGCATCGATGTCATCGCGGTATGAGTTCAGATAATCATCAACAAATTCTTTGGTCAGTCCTGCATGCGAG
>JAEEGL016999895.1_pt1 | contig 15785 bp, 9 predicted proteins | sample 9134231 | NCBI WGS metagenome assembly JAEEGL01 (sample SAMN16246548, study PRJNA631951) | gut metagenome | biome: gut microbiome; feature: rumen; material: fiber-attached | host: Bos | place: Iran: Karaj | collected 2018-10
AACAAATCGCCTCAAGAACCTCGTCGTTTTCTTTTTCCGCCATACAGCCCTTGAGTATGGAAAAGAGCCTTCTGTCGTAGTTGCGTACCCGACTTGCCAGAGAAACCACCTGATCAATAAGATTGAGTGATATTATCTGCCTTCTGGCGCCGTACTCAAGGACTCTTAGTTCAAAGTTTCCAAGCCGCGAAAGCATCGAAGGGTCTTCATTTAAAAGATTCATCGCCTCAAGAAAGATGATCGGACTGTTGCATCCGTAGTCAAACTGCTGCTGAAGCATCATCCACTTTCTGGGGCCCGGCCCTGCATACTCCTCCGACACATACAAAAGGAGCCAGGCAATACGCCAGTTGTCCGGATTTCTTTTAAATATTCCCTCAAGCCTCTCGGCAATATCGTTTATGTATACGTCCTCTCTGCTGCAGAGCGTGGACAGATACAGGTAGTAGCTGTAGAGGGTATCGCCTTTGGCGTTCTGTGCATCAGAAGCCGCCTCATCCAGAAGTCTTCTGCCCTCAGCCACCCTTCCGGCAGTTATGTAATACTGCGCGGTATAGAGCCTGACTGTAAGATCCCTGTCATCGATGGCATTCATCCTGGAAATGATCTTGCCGGTCTCCGACAGCCATGCCCTTGAGGTGATCTTCTTGCATCCGAAGTTCTCATATACCCTTACAAGCTGTACCACAAGGCGCTTCATCTCCTGGTAATCCGCAGTCAGATGATTGCCAAGAGTTCTGACCGACACAGTGACAGGCAGAGTCACAGAAGTAAAGCTGTTATAAAATCTCACGCGGCCAAAGTTGTTGCCCTCATGGAGGTTCTCTGTTCTAAGGCGCAATTTGAGCCGCGCATTGTTACCTGCAAAGTCATCCCCCGTTATCTCGACCCTGTCAAGTGAGATGAAATCTCCTTCTGTCTCCACATAAAGGTGAGTGAAGCCCCACCCGTTTCTGGTGATGGTAATCCCTTTTTCGAGAACCGTTCCATTAAATTCCAGCTTTATTTCATCCTGATCCAGAATATAGGAAACAGGCTGTTTCTTGTTGATGGCTATGAGAAACTCCTCGACATTCTGCAGGTTGTCGGGATTCTCTGACAGCCCCCTGTACAGGCTCTCATATCTGGCATCATTGCCCTTAAAAACAGATATGAAATCAGAGGAATAAAACAGACTGACTGCTTCATCCCAATTTGTCTTGGCAAGATTGGCAAAATGGAACAGATTCTTGATGTCACCCAGGCTCGAAGCAATAATGCCCGCTCTGACGGTGACTACGAATGGGAGGATATACTCCCCCTGATTGGATATTATTCTGAAATTTCCCTTCAGCACATCCCCGGGGGACATGCCTCTTGAAGAGAACTTATAAGACACTTCATAAGGCGAACCTGAGAAGCTGGTGTCAATGACTTCCATCCTCAGGTCAGTGGAAGAAACGGTGCCTTCCACAAGGGCATCTTCAGGGCCAAAAACAGTAAAGGTCCCCTCAACAGATTCTCCGGGCCCCATGGACAATTCGATCCTTGATGTGGAAAAATCAAGACTTCGCTGCGTATAAATATATTTTCCCTGAAGAAGCTGATCAATAATCTCTCTCACGATACACCCCAAAACTTTTTCTATCAGAATAGTATAACATAAACCCACCCCTTCGCGGCAAAGAATTGCAATTTTAACAGCCGGCAAAGTGGTGGGTTATATGGCTTAAAGTCTGAGTGCATCGATGGGCTTCATGAGTGCAGCTTTTCTGGCGGGATATATTCCGAAGAAGAGTCCGATGAGAACCGAGAAGAAAGCTGCTCCCAGTACGGAAGTGGGTGTTATTATCACATCAAATCCGATGAGTGTGCATATAATATAGGCTGCAACAATTCCAAGGATTATTCCCACAATTCCACCCAGAAGAGTGAGGATCGCGGACTCGGCAAGGAACTGGGTCATGATTGCACCGGTACTGGCTCCTATGGATTTTCTGATACCGATCTCCCTTGTTCTCTCAGTAACTGAAACCAGCATGATATTCATAACGCCGATTCCTCCTACAATAAGAGAGATAACCGAAACCAGCAGAAGGAAGGACTGTGCATATCCAAGCACCGAGTCAAGCTCGTCAGTAAAATCCGCCATGCTGTAGGCGCTAAGAGCAGAGGTGCCGCGAAGGCCATGTGCATTGATGAGCATATTCTTGGCAACCTCCACGGAATCCCCCAGTGTCGACTGGTCATCAAAGAGCATGAGATTCGTAAACTCGGTTGTGTTATAGTCAAAGTCGGCTCCTGCTGCGGTGTACGGAAGCTCTATCTGGCAGAAATAATCCTGCCCCTCCATGAGAAAGGCATACATCTCATTCATATTATCTCTGAGCCCGCAAACAGTGTAGGTTGCAGTCTTGCCGTTGACAGTGATATCAGCCTCAAGACCGATGGCATCCTCTGTTCCGAAGAGATGCCTGGCATCATCAAGAAGCATGACACATACCCTTGCTCCGGACTCCACCTGCTGGCGGTTAAAATATGAGCCCTTGACAATGCCGTTACTGAGGGCATTCTCATATGCAACGGACGCTCCGGTGATGCTGGCCTCATAGGTTTCCTTTCGCCCGGCAATCTTACCATACAATGAAAGATTTGGCGAAACCCCTTTGATATCGGGAAGTGCATCCTCTATGTTAGCGATATCCTCCCGCGTAAGCCTCTCTGTAGTCTTGGTTGTATCAAGTGAAATAACCCCATAGTTTCCGGCAATATCGTTGAGTGAATTTGTTACATATGCGCTCATGCCGTTTCCAAGCGCCACTACCGCAATAACGGCAGCAATGCCTATAACTATTCCAAGCATAGTCATGGCAGTTCTGTAGCCGTTTCCGATTATCTGTTTAATTGCACTTTTTAAATATTCTCCGACTTTTCCCATATTACTGCTGTTCTACAACAGGCATTCCCTCTGTAAGAATAGATACATCTGAAGATATCACCTTTTCCCCTACACTGAGTCCGTCAGTTATCTGGGCATCTGTACTGTTTGAAATTCCGATCGTAACATCTTTTCTTGTAACAAGACCGTTTTCAAGAACATATACATAGTCGCCTGTTGAATCGGTCTGAATCAGCTCGTAAGGAAGGACTATGGTGTCGTCTGCCTTCTGAGCGTGAATCTTGTTGTTTGCTTCTACCCCAAGGATAATATCCGAATCCGGATTGGTTATCCTGATGATCGAATCGACAACAGCTACACCGTTGGCATTTTTGGTGGCTGTTCCGGAGATCTTGGTGACCTCACCGCTGTAGGATTTGCCGTTTATAGTGATGTCAACCTTTTCCCCTACAGACACCTTTGGCAGATCGCTCTTTGAAACCTGAATAGCTACCTGTACCGTATCGAGATTGGCCACTGTCATGATAGCCGCTCCGTTTGTGAGTGTAGCTCCCTCTACCACATTGGCAGGGATTGCGGTGATGACACCGTTAAAATCTGATCTGATGCCCTCTCTGGCCTCTTCAATCTTGGCAAGCAAATCTTCCTGAGAAAGCTGCGTTGCCTCAAGCTGAGCCTTCGAAGCCTGCGCCGTTCCTCCATTTATCTGAGATGCCTTGGCAGTCTGAAGATGAGCCTGCTCCTGCTGAAGATCAGTAATCTGTCTGCGCCATGCCTGAAGCTCTTCATCGGTATTGAGTGCATGCTGCACATCAATAAGGGACTGCTGCACTGCAAGTGACATCTGTCTGTCATGCTCCGTCGGCTCTGTATATTCGCCGTCTTCCCTGTTTCCGGATTCATTTCTGTAGATATAGTCAGTACTTCCGTTACTGAACAGTCCTTCCATCGAATCATCAATTCCGTTCTGGTTGATGTCGCGAAGTGTCTTCTGAAGGTCCGTTATGGTCTGGTTGAGTCTGTTTGTCTTTTCCTGAATCTTGTAGTTTATGGCATCGATCTCCTCGGTGATGGCATCGAGCCTGTCATTGATCTGCTGAGCATTCATGCCCTGGGCATACTTTCTGTCAGCAGCGGCAGTTCCGGAGTACATTGCATTGTAGCTTCCCTTTGCCTGTGTTATGGACAGTTCTGCGCTCTTCTGGGCCAGATCGAGGGCCTCCTGATCGTATGTGCAGAGAATATCACCTTTTTTGACCTTGTCCCCCACCTTGACTTCAATCTTGTCAACAGGTGCGGTTACCTCAGAAAAATAGCTCTTTGACTCAGCACTCTCAACAGTTCCGGATACAGAGAGGATATTCTCGATATTTCCCAGAGCAACCTCCTGTGTCTCTACCATAACTATTGAACTCTTGGCTGAATTGAGCCTTGCTACCACAAATGCACCGATCACAAGCACCGCAGCGCCAATTACCAGATATCTCTTTTTAAATCTCTTCTTTTTGACAGGTGTATCTGTGAGATCGACATTGTCGTCCTCATCGTATATCTCCACCTGGTCACCTGTGGTCTCTTTTATTTCCCCAAGATCCCTGATGCTCACATCGCCGGGCTCAACAGGCTTTATGTCGTCAAGCTTGCTACCCTGCGCCTCTTTCTCTTTAACCGCTTTGAGGTCTTTGTTATTTTCTTTGGACATTTATATTCCTCCCGATTCAAATCTCAGATTTCATCTTTATATTCAGGATTTATGACATCACTCTGTATCATTCCGTCGGATATTGTGATGATCCTCTTGGCCTGTTTGGCTATTCCCGGGTCATGTGTGATTATTATGACCGTCCTGCCCTCATAGTAAAGCCTCTTTATGATCCTTATGATCTCTTTTGTGGATGCGGTGTCAAGGTTACCTGTGGGCTCATCCGCAAGAAGTATCGGCGGAGCCTGGGCGATGGCCCTTGCGATCGCAACTCTCTGCTGCTGACCTCCGGACATCTCGTTTGGTCTGTGGGACTTTCTCTTTTCAAGACCCACGCTGTTTAAAGCAGCATTTGCGAGCCTGTCTCTCTCTTTTTTGCTCACTCCTCTGTAGATAAGAGGAAGTTCAACGTTCTCGAGGGCCGTCAGAGACGGGATAAGGTTAAACCCCTGGAAGATAAAGCCTATCTCCCTGTTTCTGACCTCCGACTGCTCATCGTCAGTCATATGTGACACATCCTGCCCGTGCAGGTAATACTTGCCGCTTGTGGGTGTATCAAGGCATCCAAGCATGTTCATGAGAGTGGACTTGCCGGAACCCGACTGTCCGATGATGGCCACAAACTCGCCCTCTCCTATGGTGAGGGTAACATGATTGAGAGCTCTGACCTCATTCTCTCCCGGATTGTATATCTTGCATACATCCTTAATCTCTACCAGTTTCTTCATAATATTTCCTCAAATCTTATCATCATAAACAAAGGGGCTGAAGCCACAGCCCCTTTGTTACAGTTTGCATTGTATGCAACTTACATACTACTATATGTCATTTTCCTCACAAAATAAAGCAAAAAGAAGTATTTATCCCGGGCAGTTTATAAAAATTTAATAAAACAGTACTCCGAAACCTTTACAGCTGCTGTCTTTCAACCAGTTCCGAGAAGAATCCCTTCTTATCGATGAGTTGCTGATAGGTGCCCTCCTCTATGATCCTTCCTCCGTCCATCACAAGTATACGATCACAGTTCTTGATGGTAGAAAGTCTGTGGGCAATTACGATCCTCGTGCACTTAAGATCATCAAGTGCAGTTGCTATCTGTTTCTGAGTGATGTTGTCGAGAGCGCTGGTGGCCTCGTCGAATATCAGGATCTTGGGCTTTGAGGCAACGGCTCTGGCGATCAGAAGTCTCTGCTTTTGTCCGCCTGAAATACCTCCCTGTCCCTCTGATATGATCGTGTTCATTCCCATGGGCATTGCTCTTATGTCATCTGCGATCCCCGCCATCTCAGCAGCTTCCCACGCCTCATCCATGGTGAGCTTCTCAGAAGCAATGGCAATATTCTGGAATATATTTCCGTAAAAGAGCTGTCCGTCCTGAATAACAGATCCGATCTTGCGGCGAAGGGATTTTAAGTCTATCCTCTCGATGTCCTTGCCGTCATAGAAGACAACGCCCTTCTCGGGCTTTTCAAATCCCAGAAGCAGTCTTACAAGCGTGGACTTGCCGCAGCCTGTCTTTCCGACGATCGCAACGTACTCGCCTGCCTTTATCTTAAGGGAAAAATTCTCAAGGATATATGGAGTCATCTCCGAGTATCTGAAATAGATACCGCCCATTTCTATGCTTCCGCTTATCCTGGTGGCAATGTCTTTTTTGAGTGTCTTTTCCGGTTCTGTCTGAAGGATAGGCTCAGCCATCTCAAGGACAGGCCTTATCTTTGCCACAGAAACCGAAGCTGCAGTAAGGGTTGAAAAAGCAGCAAACATACTCGCATAGGCAATATTAAAAGCATAGTACTCTGAGGTGCTCACGCCTGAACTTATGGCTATTGTATACAGTATCACCGTTCCTACAAGGGATATTCCTATATTAATGACGCCGCTTATCTTGAGGAAGAAGGGCGGATTATACAAAAGAGCTGCTCCCTCGGCGTAGTGATTGGCCCACTTTGAGAATATTCTTTTCTCTGCTCCCGCCAGCTTTATCTTCTGAATGCCGCCTATTATAGCGTAGGTGAGACCGCTCTCCTGCGCCATGAGCTCCATTCTCTTTTTGCTGAGCCTTGTCTGCATCACGGTCGATATCGTAGAGAACAGGACCGTCGTCAGTGTTATTACAATAGAAGGAATTACAAGTTTAGGTGCAAACCTGAAAATCTGCGTCACATATAACAGTGATACCAGTGATGTGAAGCCAAGTGAAAAGACATCCTCGATCAGTATCTCACAGATCATGTTGATGCTGGAGGACCTGCTTGACAGTTCACCGGCGCTGTACTTTCTGAAAAATGGCACGGGAAGTGTGAGTATTCTCTGCATCACCGCCTGTTCTACGGGAATTGTCACCTTCCACTTGATGCGCTGCAGCACTGCCGTGCTCAAAGCATCCAGAAATCCCGAGACAAATATGGTCACGGCTATCACCGTAACAAGCGCCGCATACATTGTGTAGTCCTTGTTATCAAGAACTGTTCCCGCCAGTTTTTCGGATGCAACGGGGATTATCATTCCAACAAGCACTGCGACCACTGCCACCACAGCAAAAAACACATAATCATAATAGGAAAGGCGCCTCTTCATATACACAAGAAGATCCGGTATCCCCAGCTTTTTAAGAGGAAGCGGCTCATAAAAAGCAACCGCATCATCGGTGAAAAGCTTCTCTCTCTTCCTGTTGACAACGACCTTTTTGCCTGTCTCCGGGTCATGATAGTAATAGCCCGCAAATCCGATAGGAAAAAGAGCTATCGGCAGATTGTCTTCTTTAAAGAAGCAGATGATGGGTCCAAAGCAGTCAGTATACCAGCCCTCGGTGAGCTTGATATTCGCTTTCATTATACCCACGGTCCCTGCCGCATACTCTATCTGGTCAAGAGGCTCCGTGATACTGTAGGGTATCTCGACCCTGGGATAATTGTAATAGTAGAAAACCTCATCTATGGCGTTCTTTACACTGGTCCTCTTATCCCTCTTTTTAGCAGGCTCACCAAGGACCTTATGGGCAATATTGTCATAGGATCCCTGAAAGAGCTCATCATCCAGTCTTTTTCTTTGTCTTATCTGTTCATCAAACCAACCCAATTGTCAACTCCTATCATACGTCTTATTCATTGGTAACCAGAGCTCTGTAGTAGCCGTCCAGCTTAAGAAGTTCCTCGTGATTGCCTCTCTCAACGATTTCTCCCTTGTCAAGGACTATGATCTCATCGCAGTCCCTGATGGTTGAGAGCCTGTGTGCGATGATTATGAGGGTTATTCCCCTGTCCTTGATCGCCTTCACAAGTTCAAACTCAGTCTTGGCGTCAAGGGCACTGGTGGCTTCGTCCAGAATGACGATGGACGGGTCCATCGCAAGCACGCGGGCAATCTCAAGGCGCTGGCGCTGTCCGCCGGATAAGTCTTTTCCGCCTTCTGAGAGCTTGAACTGATAGCCACCCGGCTTTGTAATGATGTCGTCGTGTATCTGGGCATCTCTCGCCGCCAGTATCATCTCAAAGTCCTCAATGGACTCGTCCCACATCTTGATGTTGTTCTCAATAGTATCTTCGAAAAGAATGATGTCCTGATCGACCACTGCGACAGAGCCTGTAAAAGCACTTCTGTCAATCTCCGGGATGGACTTTCCGTCAAAGAGTATCTCCCCGCTCCAGGGCTTGTACAGACCGGATATAAGCTTGGACATGGTGGACTTTCCGCATCCGCTTCCTCCGACGATGGCAACTCTTTTGCCCTGGGTGAGCTCCATCGAAAAGTCCTTTATAAAAGGTTCATCCAGAATGGAGTATCCAAAGGATACATTCTTTATCTCCACATTTCCTGAGAGCTTTTTGAATTCATGGCTGTCATTGTCCTCGCGATCAGCGTAGTCATCCGACCTGTACTGCATGACATCTTCCACTCTCTCCATCTCGGTGCGCATCTCTAAAAGAGTCTGCCCCGCATTGGTCAGCGTTGTGGCAGGTCCCATGAAGGAAGTGAGGAACCCCTGGAAGGCCATGATCATACCGATACTGAACATGCCGTTCATCGCAAGAAAAACTCCCGCAAACATGATGCTGTGGTTGGCAAGCTGAGTCAGCATGGCGGGCACCGCGCCAAGATAGGTGCTCTTTCTCATGAACTCAACTTCTTTCTGATCCACCTTGGCCTTGAGTTCAAGCCAGTTCTCGAAAAAGCCGTTCTCAGCTCCGCTGGCTTTGATGGTTTCTATCATACTTATACCCGACAGGGTTGTTGTCTGGAGCTTGCCGGTGTCGATGAGCATTCCCCTTGTGACATTGATCCTGTGGTCTGTGATGATCTTGGAAATAAAAAGATTGGCCACAACCGTGGTTATGCCAAGAATAGTAAGAGGCACCGAGTACCTTATAAGAACGACAAGATAAAAGAGCATCATACCTGTGTTGAGACAAAGCGGCGCAAAGGTGTTTACCAGGGCACTTGCTATCTCTTCATTGGTGCTCTGTCGCATCATGATATCCCCGGACATTCTCTGGGAAAAGAATTCCATGGGAAGCTTAAGCACCTTCCACATGAAAGAAGTGCTGCCGTTGATTGCAAGTTTTCCGTCAATCTTAAGTGAATAAACTGCAGATATCCAGGAGACAATTATCTGTGCAAAGGCCAGAAAAGCCAAAAGAATAAGAAAGTTCTGCGCATTGCCGCTTCTTTTGCCGGTCAGAAGCTGATCCATGAAGAACTCCGACATGAAGGGATTGACAACGCTGAAAGCATAGGAAAGAACTGTCATGACAACAGTAAATATAACCGCTGCCCTGGCATCCTTAAGGCGTCCGCCGGCATAATCGAGAATACTCTTTCTCTTGCCGTCAGCCACAAGGTTCTCAGTGGGCTCAAACATCAAAGCTATACCGGTAAAGCCCTTCTCAAACTCATCGAGCCCCATTACCACCGTGCCCCTGGCCGGATCGTTGACATAGACCTTATTGCCCTTAAATCCGTCAAGAACAATAAAGTGGTTGTACTCCCAGTGGATTATGCAGGGAAAACTGCCCTTTTCCTTGAGAGAAGGGATATCCAGCCTGTAGCCTCCAGCCTGAAGGCCGTATTTTCTGGCCGCCTTTATGATATTTCTTGCATTGGAACCATCCCTTGAAACTCCGCAGTCCAGACGCATCTGTTCCAGCGCAACCCACTTGCCGTAGTACGCAAGGATCATGTCAAGACAGGCAGCTCCGCACTCCAGAGCCTCCATCTGCATTACCACAGGGACTTTCGCAACACCCTTTTTTACCTGTTGTTTCTTAACCATATGGCCATCCTTTTTAATATAATTAACAATATTATAACATGATAATTCGTTAATATGTGCAACTGTATAAGAGATGGTATTGCTATTCGCTTTTTTTCGTGTTTGTCGTCGTGTGTTTTCTAAAGCTAGATATTGTACTTGTATATTTTTCCATATACTATATAATGTATCTCGATAGACAAATATGTTTCAGAAAGGATACCTTCTATGAAATCACCGGCTCAGATTGCAGCTGCCTATGAAGCTGCAGGCACTTCAAAAACCAAACTTTCTTTTTCAAAAACATTTCTGCTGGGTATTATGGCAGGAGCATTCATAGCCCTGGGAGGTCTTGGAAGCCAGATAGCTTCCGTATGTGTACCTGATCCATCCAGCGCAAGGGTTATTAGTTCAGTGGTATTTCCCATAGGTCTTTTCATGGTTCTTGTGGGAGGTGCGGAGCTCTTTACCGGCAACTGCCTCATTATCATACCTGTTCTTTCCAAAAAAGCCACCGTGTCAGGCATGCTAAGAAACTGGCTGATCGTATATCTCGGCAATATGGTGGGCGGTTTTATCATAGCCCTTCTGGCAAACTTCTCTCACACCTATTCGTTTGCCGGCGGAGCACTCGCTGAGGCGGTGGTAAACACTGCAGTTGCTAAGTCGAACATTTCTTTTGCCGACGGACTTCTAAAAGGAATCCTTTGCAATATCCTGGTCTGCATGGCAGTATGGTGCTCCTTTGCAGCCGAGGAAGCTGCCGGAAAAGTCCTGACATTGTGGCTTCCGGTAATGCTCTTTATCATAGGCGGCTTTGAGCACTGCGTAGCCAATATGTACTTCATCCCCGCCGGTATCATTGCTTCAACTGTCTACGGGGTTCCGGCTGACGGACTTAGCATTTTGGGTTTTTTTGTGACCAACCTGATTCCTGTTACAATAGGCAATATAATAGGCGGGAGCCTCTGCGTAGGCGCAGCTTACTATATGGCATATCTCAAGGACTGAGAGTTTGAGAGACTGGTTCAGACTTTAGACATAGTCTAGATATTCTATTGTTATTAAACTGTGGTCAGTAATTTACATGATTCAGTTCCTGCCTTCCCCGGGCCGGTAATAGTAGCAAAAACAAAAATCCACTGTCAAGGGCTGCCCGAGCATGCGCTCAGCGTACTGTCCCTTGACAGTGGATTTCTTTTTTGCTTTTGGGCACTTACCGGGGAAGGCAGGATGGAGGATTTCTGCAGGACCGGAGTTGAGCATGCGGCATTTAGCCCCCTTACAGGAAGTATAGTTTTCTCTATTTGAGCCTGTTTTCTTCTCCTGTTCAACAGGCTCAGTTTGGTTTTTCTCTATTTAAGCCTACTTTCTTCTCCTGTTCAACAGGCTCAGTTTGAGTTTTCTCTATCTAAGCCTGTTTCCTACTCCTGCACAACAGGCTCAGTTTGAGTTTTCTCTATCTAAGCCTGTTTCCTACTCCTGCACAACAGGCTCAGTTTGAGTTTTCTCTATCTAAGCCTGTTTCCTACTCCTGCATAACAGGCTCAGTTTGAGTTTTCTCTATCTAAGCCTGTTTCCTACTCCTGTACAACAGGCTCAGTTTGGTTTTTCTCTATTTGAGCCTGTTTTCTTTTCCTAAGATGTATGATCAGTCACTGATGCCTCGAACTGTATCGAAGTCGTAGATTGAGCCAAGTTCAGGTGTTTTTTAGTTCTTTATTCTGGAAACAGCCTATGTAAAGAAAATTCAAAAAACAGAGTTGGCTGCCAGTATTGCGGTTCAACGAGGAACTCATCCTACCTTCCCCGGGTAAGTGCCACCATGCAAAAAGCTGTCTGATGTCAAGGGACAGTACGCTGAGCGCCGCTCGGGGAGCCCTTGACATCAGACAGCTTTATGCTACCATCACTCGGCACGGGAAAGGCAGAGCGAATAGTTTTCCGTTTATTTAACAAGAAATCACATTAAGGAACTGTGATCATTTTATATTGTAACTGTAGTCTGAGAAGTCAGCTTCCAGCACTGCCCTGTGTCCATCCTTTTCCCAGGTGAAGGTCATGACTGTTCCGTTTACATCTATTGAAAGGTTGGAATCAAATCCAAATGCAGGATTTGTATTCCTGTAAGAAAGGAGGCGCAGCTGCTCTTTAACCACATCTTTTTTAAGAGCTTCCTCAATCTGCTCTGTTGTCAGGTTGGTTCTGTTTATCTCCTTATGTCCGCCGGCTCCGGCACGCTTTACAGCCTCGTGGTCGTTCTTTCCTGCAAAGAGGTCAAGGTACCATACCTGTGGCTTTCCGGGCATGAACATCTGGATCGCTCTTGCAAAGAGCATCTTCTTGTCGTCATCTCCAAGTGCACTGTAGTAGGTAGCATTGACCTGATAATACATGTTCTTGGCACCGTGAAGGTCCTTTACAAATCCGCCTCTTCCAACGATCGTGTCGATCATCTTCTGGATATCCTCCTCGGGAAGGATTCCCTTTAGATCAAGAAGCGGGATTCCATCATGGCAGCCCAGCATATTGACAAGTCTTATCTTCTTTTCCTGCACTTCTTCTGCCCATTTTCTGAGGACTTCGCCGTTTTTATTCTCGATTGCATAGATGAGAAGTCCCGGGAGGAAGAAGTCATAGGTCATATATCCCTTGGAAGCAACAACCTCATAAATCTTCTCGCTGTAACTTGCATGGATCTCCGGCAGGAGTGAAACTCCGAACTCATCTGCAAGCTTCTTTACTTTTTCAAGCACGTCCCAGGTGTCGGGCTCGTTGAGGAAGTTCTTTTTTCCGGGCTCTTTGGGAGCATAGGCGAAAGCATCGAGTCTGACGATCCTTGCGCCGTATCCGGAAAGAGTCTTAAGAGTGTTCCTGTAGTGTTCCCACACAAGATCTGACTTGATGTTAAGATCCATCTGACCAAGGTAACGTCTTCCGGATTCAAGAAGGTCCACAACCTTGTCTCTGTACTTCTCATATTTGCCAAATTCGATCTCCGATGGCTTTTTGCCGGCATCAAGCTCAGCGCAGATAAGTTCAGAGAGCCGCTGCGCAGCAAGATACTGAATGTCCATGGCATCTATAAGATCCTGCACATCCGGTCTCTTGTACTGAACTTCCTGATAGAATGTATTCCAGTAGGGAACATCGCTTCCATCCGGCATTCTTACCATAAGTATGGGAAGTCCGGGTTTTCTGAAGAACATATCCTTTATGAACTCTTCGCGAGGCTGGATGTACCCCTCAGGGGTCATCTCTCCGCAACCCTCCCAGAATTTGTTCCAATTAATAAAGAAGTCCTTGTACTTTGAATTCTCTCCATTCTTTATAAGATCCTGAAACTGAGGCGAGAGAACCGAAGCGTGATTCAGGATGAAGTCCAGCTTGAGGTCGATCCCAAGTTCTCCCAGCCTGTCGATATCCTCTTTTTGAGCCATTTCTTCATTTATAGAGTAATCAATAACAGAAAATCCCCTGTCCAGATCCGTATTAAAGATGCTTGGCAATATGTAAAAAGACTGAAAGACATCTTTAAATTCTTCTTTTGAAAGAACATTTACAATATCTTTCATTGTTCCGCCCATGCTGTCAGGATAAGCGTTCAGCATAGGGCCGTTGTCAACAAATTTGCTCATTCTCTTTTCTCCTATTGTCTTAAATTTATTGATTAGATGATTCCAAATTGAATGAGTGAGCTGCCCGGCAGCAGACTAAATTAATCATTATTAATCATTCACTCATCAATTTCCGGAACTGTTCAAATGTTAAAATTTCACCCGCCTTGGAGATGATGATCCCGGCCTTGTGAGCCTGAGCGATAAGCTTGTTCTGCTCAAGTTCAAGCACAAGCGTTGTAAAGGGGCTGTCAAGCTTTCCGTCCCTGTTGCGGCTCCTTCTGTGCTCAAGAGTCTCTGCGGGAGTGCTGTTTAAAAGGATCGGAATGTCCACTTGACTCATGTAGTCACTGTTGCCGTGTGTCCACTCAACTATAAGAACATTCTTTTCCGACATATCGACCTCATCGTACCAGAGGGATGCCTCGTCCCTGCCCATGCGCTTGAGCCAGAGTTTGTCAGCTCCGTCCTTGAAGGCCTTCATTATGGTATCCACCTCTTCGAAGTCTGTCTCCTTTGGAGTTCCAAGATACTCATCAAGTCCCTTTGCGCCTGCCTCGAAATAACTTCTGAACCATGTGTCAGTATCCAGATGTGCCTTGTTTGCATCATCATCAGCCGCCTGAAGCTCTCTGATAGCAGACGCAGTTTCTGCTGACATGACACCTGCGTCAACCATTCCTCTTATTCCACATACCCTGAAAATATGAAGCCTTTCAGCATCATTATACATAGGAATCCTGTGGGGATAATTGTCACCGGACATGGTGTAACTGCCTATTCCTGCGCTCTCTAGAAGATATGACAGAAGTGACGCAATTTCCGACTTGCCAACTCCGGATCCGCCGCAGACTGCAACTACGGCCCTTTTATTTGGATTGGCTGACATCTTATCCTCAAGCTCTTTTACAAGAAGAGGAAAAATAGTCCTTGCCTTGGCAATGTGGCTCTCACCTATCTCTATCTTGTCCCCCGGCATATCTCCGTGGGGAATGTCATCCGGTATAGTAATATCTTTTACAGCTTCAGCTGCATTTTTAAGCTTTTCAATCACAGTTTCTGAAACAGTGATTTTGTTATATTGTGTATTCATATCTCTCCTTTAAAATTTAATTTTTGACAACTTATGTACCGCCGTGGTATTTTTGTGAACAAGATACATTAACTTCGTTTTTTTGTAAAGAGCAAATAAAAAATGATCACAATCAAAGAAATCGCAAAGCAACTTAACATGAGCACTACGACGGTTTCAAATGTAATCCATGGCAAGGCAGGCGAAGTTTCCGGGGACACCAGAAAAAAGGTTGAGGAGTTTCTGAAAAAGGTTGATTACGTGCCCAACATAAGCGCACGTAACCTTGCCCAGAATCAGTCCAAGATCATTGGTCTTGCCCTCAAGGCCAGAGCCGATAAGTACGAGAACCTTATCATGGATCCGTTTGTTTCCGTGCTTATAGGAGGCGTCGAAGAGACCATAAGAAATGCGGGTTACTTCATGATGCTCTACATATCAAGTGATACCGACGAGATCATGCGTCACGTTTCCACGTGGAATGTGGACGGGCTCATCCTCTTTGGTATGCTTGATGACGACGGCATAAGAGTCAGCGAAAAATATAAAAAACCGATAGTCTGCATAGACACCTACAGCATAGAGGGATTAAAACACTTCACCAATGTGGGTCTGGACGACGAGCAGGGCGCATATGAGATTGTCAACTATCTCATATCACAGGGACACAGAAAGATCGCATTCCTTTCAGACAACACCAAGGGCGTTGACCTTGCAAGGCTCACCGGATACCAGCAGGCCCTCAGGGATGCCGGCATCAGCTACTCCGAAAAAGATTTCCTGAAAATCAAGCCAAGATCGGACGAGATTGACAAGAGCCTGGACGAGATCTGCAAGAAAGCTACAGGCTACACCGCAATCTTCTGCGTATCAGACCTTTATGCAGTGACATTGCTAAGCCGCTTTGAAGACAAAGGCATTTCCGTTCCCGATGACATATCCGTTGTGGGATTTGACGACAACATGCTGGCACAGCTCCACCGGCCTGCACTCACCACGGTCCATCAGGATGTGAAGCTCAAGGGTGTCACTGCTGCAGATACTCTGTTAAAGCAGCTCGCCGGTAAGAAGACTCCAAACCAGATCAAGCTTCCGACTCATCTTGTAATTCGTGATACTGTCAGAAAGATAAACAGTTAAATTGCTTAACCAATGTACATCTTGACCAACTTATAGCTTATACGCATAAGTTGGTCTTTTTTATTGTTTTACCAATGTGTTTATAAACTTTTTATCGTTTTTTAATGCTTTTTCGAAAACGTTTA
>JAEEGL010126952.1_pt1 | contig 15784 bp, 12 predicted proteins | sample 9134231 | NCBI WGS metagenome assembly JAEEGL01 (sample SAMN16246548, study PRJNA631951) | gut metagenome | biome: gut microbiome; feature: rumen; material: fiber-attached | host: Bos | place: Iran: Karaj | collected 2018-10
ATGAACAGACCCCAGAACTTGCCGGTCACATCCTTGGCCGCGAAGGAGATCCACACGGCGATGCACACCAGGAAGTTGCAGCAGATGCCCTTGAGGAAGGCGTCGCCGAAGCTGAGGCCCACCTTGCCGGCGGCGGTGCTGACCATGGCGGCGGCCAGACCGTTGGAGAAGAGGCTGGCGGTGTGCCCGTAGACGGCCAGGAAGGCCACCAGGACGCCGCCGATGAGATTGCCGATGTAGACGATGATCCAGTTGCGCAGCATCTGACCCAGCTTGACATCGCCGGTCAGCACGGGGATGATGATGAGGTTATTGCCGGTGAACAGCTCGCTGCCGGCCAGAAGGACCATGGCAAGGCCCACGGGGAAGATGCAGGCTCCCAGGAACTTGCCCACGGAAGCGGTCTGAACGCTGACGGCGGCGGTGGTGGCGCCCACGCCCGCCAGGGCGATAAAGGCACCGGCAAGAATGCCCAGGACGAAGAGCTTCGCAAAGCTGTTGGTGGCTTTGCCTTTGCCGATGGCAATATAATTTTTTGCCACCTCTGCAGGAGAATTCATATCCCATACCCCTTTTCAAAAAGATATCCCCATAAAGATAGAATTTTCGGCCCCGTTTGTCAAGGCCAAACCTTGCATTCCTCCCACAAATCATATATCATAGTTTTGTTGTTTTGATGAAGCAAAGGAGCGTGACTGCCTTGAAGGACCTGAATCAGAAACAGAAAAACCGGCTGAAAGCGACCCTCCTGCTGGTGGCCCTGACCAATATGGTCTCGGTGGCCCTGAGCCCCGCCACGGAGCAGATCCGCCAGTTCTTCGGCGTGGAGCTGGCCACGGTGCAGACGGCCATGAGCGCCACCAACGTGGTGCAGATCACCGTCAGTCTGGTGGCCATGTATCTCATCAACCGGGGCATCCTGACGAAAAAGCGGGCCGTGGTCATGGGGCAGGGCTTCTTCGGCCTGGCCGTGATCTTCGTGCTGCTGTTCCACAGCGACTTCTGGTGCGTCTACGTCCTCTCCGCCCTGGTGGGCGGGGCCTGCGGCCTTTTCGTCACCAACGCCTTCGGCATCATCTTCGACTGCTTCGAGCCCGACGAGCGGCAGGGACTCACGGGACTGCAGACCTCCTGCATCAGCCTGGGCGGCATCCTGGCCTCCCTGGCCGGAGGCTTCCTGGCGGGCTTCTTCTGGTACGGGGGCTATCTGGTGCTCTCCGTGGGCATCGTCATCGCCGTGGTGGCGGCCCTGAACATCCCCGATTACAAGACCCCCAAGGCGGAAAACGGGGGAAAGCGCTCCCCCATCCGGCTGCAGGTCTTCTTCTACGCCGCCTCGGCCTTTCTCTTCATGCTCTGCTACATCACCGTGGGGCAGAACATCTCCTCCCACCTGAGCCGCCATTTTGAAAACTACTCCCGGCTGGCGGGCATCTGCTCCGCCGTGCAGATGGGGGGCGGCGTGGTTTCCGGCCTGCTCTTCAAGAAGATCTCCGGCAAGCTGCAGGACGACACCCTGGTCCTGGCCCTCTGCGTCCTCAGCGGCGGCCTTTGGCTGCTGAGCTTCCTGACCACTGCGCTGCCCCTGATCCTGCTGTCGGTCTTCCTCTGCGGCCTGACCCTGAGCCTCTTCAACCCCTGGTGCATCTTCGGCGTCAGCGTGAATTCCGACCCCACCAATTCCGCCGTCACCAGCGTCATCATCTCCGCCATTGCCCCCTCCGCCGGGGGCTTCCTGAGCCCGGTGGTCTTCACCAACATCACAAATGCCCTGGTGCCCAACGCCACGGACTTCCGCTACCGCTTCGTGGCCTGCTGCGCCCTGGGCATCGCGGTGCTGATCTTTCTCCGCAACCGGCTCGCAAAACGACGGGCGGCGTGAGCCTGCGGGGATGCGTTTCGGGGCTGTGCGAAAGCACGGCCCCGAAGGTTTCACCTGGCTTTGTTCCGTGATTATGTAATCGACGTGAGGCCCAATCGGACGCCGCAGCTGACGGCGGTCACGATCCCCCGGCGATGAGGACTCCCGGGAAGCTGGCGGTCAGGGCCAGGCATCCGGGCGCGGCCATCAAGGAATAAGGCGCGCTTTTCCGCCGACACAGAAAAAAAACAGGTCCAATACCTACCTTTGGAGGTAGCGGGACCCTTTCCGGGGGGCGTACAATACCATTGGTTTATTGTATTCTCTTTGGAAAGGATCTTTTTTCCATGAATCCCATGAAAGGAAGGTGTTTCTGATGAAACGAACACGAAACAAAGCCTTGTCGCTCCTGCTGGCCCTGCTGCTGGCCCTGAGTCTGCTGCCGGGGACGGCCCTGGCGGCGAGCACGATCTCCTCGGTTTCCATCACCCTGGACGCCCCCGTCGCCGGCTCGTCGCCGGACTACACGGCGGTGTTCCCCTCCGGCGCGCCCTACTACTCCGACGCCTACAACTTCGGCTATATGCAAAATGACATCATGTGGTATGATCTGACCACGAATAAAAACGTGGTTCCGGGAAGCGGCGTTCTCCAGTCGGGACACGTCTACAGAGTCGATATTTATCTGACGGCACAGACCGGGTACGCCTTCGCAGAAGGCGCCGCCGCCACGGTGAATGGTCAGACCGCAGGGGCGAGCACGTTTGATGACCAGCTCCTCGTCTCTTACACCTTCCCGGCGCTGCCGGAGAGCATCTCCTCCGTCTCCATCACCCTGGACGCCCCCGCTGTCGGCGCGTCGCCGGACTATACGGCGCAGTTCCCGGCGGGCGCACCCTACTACACCCTTATCTTCAGCGGCAGCGTCATCAAGAATGATATATGCTGGAGAGATGAAACCACCGGGACGGACTTATATGCGGCAAGCGGCGTATTTCAGGCCGGGCACAGCTACAAGGTCACCGTCTCGCTGCACCCGCAGGAGGGTTATGCGTTCACCAGCGGCACCACAGCCACGGTGAACGGGCAAAGCGCGGCTGCGAGTGTAATAGGCGATCAGCTTGAAGTCATTTACACCTTCCCTGTGTTGCCGGGGCCGATCCCCTCGGCCTCCGTCACCCTGGACGCTCCCGCCGTGGGCGCTTCGCCGGACTATACGGCGGTGTTCCCCTACTGCGCGCCCTACTACTCCGACGATTACAGCGACGACGTTTTCCGCAATGACATCGGGTGGAGGGATCTGACCGCGAATACCGACGTGGATCCGGAAAGCGACGTATTCCAGGCCGGACATCAGTACGAGGTCAACGTCTATCTGACGGCGCAGGAGGGCGTTTTCTTTACAGGCAGCACCACAGCCACGCTGAACGGACAGGCCGCAGAGGTGAGAATGGCCGTCAACCAGCTCTGGATCACGTACACCTTCCCGGTGCTGACGGCGGCGATCCCCTCGGTCTCCGTCACGCTGGACGCCCCCGCCGTGGGCGCGCATCCGGACTATACGGCGGTCTTCCCCTCCGGCGCGCCCTATTATTCCGACGCCAACAACTATGGGTATTTCCGCAATGATATCGAATGGTGGGACGCGACCGAGGGTGTCCGGCTGGACCCGGAAACCGGCGTGTTCCAGGCAGGCCGCGAGTACCGGGCCGACGTCTATCTGACGGAACAGAGCGGTTATTACTTCACGCCCAATACCACGGCAACCCTGAACGGACAGCCCGTGCAGATCAGCGATCAGGGCTACGGGCAGATCCTGGTCTCCTACACCTTCCCGCCGCTGACGGCGCTGATCCCCTCCGTCTCCATCACTCTGGACGCCCCCGCCGTGGGCGCTTCGCCGGACTACGATGCGGTCTTCCCCTCCGGCGCACCCTATTACTCGGCCGATTACACCACAGGAAATTACCGTAACGACATCTTCTGGAGCGGGAGCAGATCAGCCTCCAGCGTGAACTTCCATGTGATCAGCCCTTATGACACGTTCGAGGCAGGATACTGGTACCGGGTCACCGTCTATCTGACGGCGCGGGACGGTTATGCCTTCACAGACAACACCACGGCCACCCTGAACGGACAAAGCGCAGAGGCGAGCATGTATAGCTTGTATCAGGACCAGCTCATGGTCACTTATACCTTCCCGGCCCTGGTTTCCCCCAAGCCCGGGGACATTACCTCCGTCACCGCCACGGCTTCCGCCGGGAAGATCACCGTCACCTGGCCCGCCGCGGAATTCGCTTCCAGGTATGTGGTGGCCCGGCAGGTTTCCGGCTCCACCTCCTGGACCGCACTGGATTCCAACGTCACCGCGACCTCCTATGTGGACGGCACCGCCGCAGCGGGCACCGCTTACCGCTACCGGGTCCGGGCCTATAACGACCAGGGCAGCGGCGCCGCCGCTGACAGCGCTTTTGTGACCGCCCTGGCCCCCAAGCCCGGGGACATCGCTTCCGTCACCGCCACGGCTTCCGCCGGGAAGATCACCGTCACCTGGCCCGCCGCGGAATTCGCCGCCAGATATGCCGTGGCCAGGCAGACCTACGGTTCCTCCACCTGGAAGTCACTGACCTCCAGCGCCACGGAAACCACCTTCGTGGACAGCACCGCCGTGGACGGCACCCGGTACCGCTACCGGGTCCGGGCCTATAACGCCCAGGGCAGCGGCGGCGCCGCCGACAGCAGCTATGTCACCGCCACGGCCGCCAAGCCCGGGGACATCAGCTCCGTCACCGCTGCGGCCTCCGCCGGGAAGATCACCGTCACCTGGCCCGCGGCGGAATTCGCCGCCAGATACGCCGTGGCCCGGCAGACCTACGGTTCCACCTCCTGGAAGTCCCTGACCACCACCGCCACGGAAACCAGCTTCACAGACAGCACCGCCGTGGCGGGAACCAAGTACCGCTACCGGGTCCGGGCCTATAATGCCCAGGGCAGCGGCGGCGCCGCCGACAGCAGCTATGTCACCGCCCTGGCCGCAAAGCCCGGGGATATCACTTCCGTCACGGCTGCGGCCTCCGCCGGGAAGATCACCGTTTCCTGGCCTGCCGCGGACTACGCCGCCAGATACGTGGTGGCCCGGCAGACCTACGGAACTACCACCTGGAAGTCCCTGACCTCCAGCGCCACGGAAACCACCTTCACAGACAGCACCGCCGTGGCGGGCACGCAGTACCGCTACCGCGTCCGGGCCTATAACGATGCGGGCAGCGGCGCCGCCGCCGACAGTGCTTACGTCACCGCTCTGGCGGCTCCCACCGCGCCGCCCGCGAACATCGCCTCTGTCACCGCAACGGCTTCCACCGGGAAAATCACCGTCTCCTGGCCCGCCGCGGACTACGCTTCCAGATACGTGGTGGCCCGGCAGGCCTCCGGCGCCTCCTCCTGGACGGTCCTGAGTTCCGACGTCACCGCGACCTCCTATGTGGACAGCACCGTCCAGGCGGGCACGCAGTACCGCTACCGTGTCCGGGCCTATAACGACCTGGGCAGCGGCGCCGCCGCCAACAGCGCCTATGTGACGGCAAGATAAGGCCCCCCACGATTCCCCCGTGAAACAAGCTGTCCCGTCCGGAAGCAGAACCTCCGGGCGGGACAGCATTCTTCATCTGGTATTATTCCGTGATTATGTAATCGCCGTGATGCCCAATCGGACGCCGTAGCTGACGGCGGTCACGATCACGCCGGCGATGAGGACCCCAAGGAAGATGGTGGGAAGGGCCCGGCGGAGGCGGATGTCCAGCAGGGCGGCAATCAGACTTCCGGTCCAGGCCCCGGTCCCCGGCAGGGGAATGGCCACAAAGAGGCAGAGACCCAGGATCTCGAAGCGCTGCACCCGCTCAATATTCTTCTCCGCCTTCTGTTCGATCTTGTCCAGGATGCCGTTGAGGAAGCTCCAGTGCCGCCGAATGAAGGCAAAGATCCGCCGTATGAAGAGGACGATAAAGGGCACCGGCAGCATATTGCCCACCACCGCCGCCAAAAACGACTGCCAGGGTGGAAGGTCGAGACCGCAGCCGATGGGAATGGCCAGGCGCAGCTCTGTCATCGGAACCATGCTCATCAGCAAAACCCACAGAAAATCCCGCAAGGGACGGATCACCTCCTCGTTCCGAAACGCTGTTCCGAAGGATACCATGTCTGCCGGGAAAAAGCAAGGGCGACTTTCCTGCCGTTACTGCCCCAAGCCTTCGGCATACGCCTCCAGGGCCGAAAGCCGCCCCTCGCAGCTGGCCCGGTCCGCGCCCCGGACCAGGAGATAGCACTTCACCTTGGGCTCTGTCCCGCTGGGGCGGATGATGAAGGCGCTGCCGGAGGCCAGATCGAAATACAGCATGTCCGCGCCCTTCATGGGCAGGGGCTCCGCTTTGCCCTCCTGGCTTCGGCTCTCTCCCGTGAGATAATCCCGGACGCGCAGCACCGCTTCCCCGGCCAGGGTCTCCGGCGGCTCCCGCCGAAGGCGCTCCATCAGGGCCTGCATCCTCGCGATCCCGTCCACCCCCGGCATGACCAGGCTGACGGTCTTCTCCTCAAAGCGGCCCAGGAGGGCGTACAGCTCCTCCAGCCGGTCCAGGAGGGTTTTCCCCCTCAGGGCGTGGAAGGAGGCCATCTCCGCGGCCATCATGGCGGCGGTGACGGCGTCCTTGTCCCGGACGGCGGTGCCGAAGGCGTAGCCGATGGCCTCCTCAAAGGCAAACAGGACGGTCTTTCCGTCCGTCTCATGCTGCTTCATCCGCTCGGCCAGGAACTTGAAGCCGGTGAAGGTATCCTCCAGCTCCGCGCCGTAATGCTCCGCCACGGCCCTGGCCATCTCCGTGGAGACGACGCTCTTCAGGACGACGGGCCGCTCCGGCAGGCTGCCCTTCTCCCGCCGGGCCAGGAAGAGATAGTCCAGGAAGAGGACGCCCGCCTGGTTCCCGCTGAGAAGCCGGTATTCCCCGGCGCCGTCCCGGACCATGAGGCCTAGCCGGTCGGCGTCCGGGTCGGTGCCGATGATGAGGTTCGCTCCCTCCCGCTTTGCCAGAAGCAGGGCACGCTCGAAGCCGATTTCAAACTCGGGGTTGGGATTCCCGCAGGTGGGGAAATCCCCGTCGGGGGCCATCTGCTCTTCCACGCAGCACAGGTCCCGGACCCCCAGCCGCGCCAGACCCTCCGGCACCAGCTTCGCCCCCGCCCCGTTGAAGGGGGTATAGACGATCTTCAGGCCCGCCTTCTCCACGGCCTCCGGCAGAAGGGACTGGGCCAGCGCCGCCGAGAGGAAGGCCTCGTCCGTCTCCCTGCCGATGCGCCGGATGCGCCCGTCGCTCAGGGGCGCCATGGGCAGGTCGGCCAGAACGTCGATCTCCTCCATGGCCTCGGCCACCCGGGCGGCCTGCTCCGGGGGAAGCTGGGCCCCGTCGGACCAGTAGACCTTATAACCATTATACTCCTTGGGGTTGTGGCTGGCGGTGATGTTGATGCCCGCCGCAGCGCCCCAGTACCGGATGGCGAAGGAAAGCTCCGGCGTGGGACGCAGGTCCTCAAAGAGCCGGACCCGGATCCCCATGGCCGCCAGGACCCGGGCGGCGTCCCGGGCGTATTCCATGCTGTGGTTCCGGCAGTCGCAGCAGACCACGGCCCCCGCCTCCGCCAGCCCGGGCTGCTGCAGGATCAGGGTACCCAGGGCCCGGGTGGCCTGGCGGACCACATGGCCGTTCATCCGCCGGATGCCGGGACCCATGAGGCCCCGGAGCCCGGCGGTGCCGAAGCTCAGGGGAGCAAAAAAGCGCTCCCGGATCTCGTCTTCGTTTCCCCGGATGGATTCCAGCTCCGCCCGCTCCTCCGCCGTCAGGTTTCCGGCGGCCAGCCAGCGTTCATACTCTGCAAGACAGCTCATTCCCCGTCCTCTTCCTCCACCGGCTTCAGCAGCTCTCTGGCCAGCTCGGCCATGGTCTCCGGCACCAGCACGTCCATGCCGGAGCCTGCGAAGCCGAAAAGGAGCTTGCTGAGGGTCCCGTCGGCGGTGAAGGTGCCCACCACGGGCACGCCGAAGCTCTGCAGCTGGGTGATGACCATCTGGTAGTCCAGCTGGGTGCCCGTCACGGTCATGAGCCGGACGGGCTTCACGGGGCTGCCGTCGTCATAACTGGGCCAGATCCCCGGATCGCAGTCGCCGCTGCAGCTCTCATCCTCCTCGGCACAGTGGACCGGACAGGCGGCGCAGTTGCCGTCACAGGTATCGCTTTTGGGGACCGCGGCCTCCAGCAGTTCCCCGCAGACGGGACAGACCTCCGTTCCCGCCGGGAAGCTTTTTTCACAATCCGGACACCAGGGCATGGCTTCCGCCTCCTTTATTTGTGGTAACGGGTCCCCTCCCGGATCTGGAAAGCGCGGTAGAGCTGCTCCAGCAGCATGACCCGCGCCAGATGGTGGGGAAAGGTCATTTTCGACATGCTCATGCGGATATCCGCCCGCTCCTTGATCTCCTGGGAGAGGCCCATGGATCCGCCGATGACAAAGCAGAGCCTGCTCTTCCCACGCAGGGCGCAGGCCTCCAGAAACTCGGAAAACCGGGGACTGTCCAGCTCTTTCCCCTCCACGCAGAGGGCTGCCGTCAGGGCACCGGAGGGGATGCGCAGGGCAATGCTTTCCCCTTCCTTCTTCAGGGCCGCCTCCACCTCGGCAGGGGAGGGGTCGGCCGGCAGACGGCTTTCCGGAAGCTCCTCCACCTCCAGGCGGCAGAGGGAACCCAGCCGCTTTTTGTATTCCTCGGCGGCGGCCAGATAGTGCTTCTCCTTCAGTTTTCCCACACAGATGATCTTTATGTTCAGCATATCCTCATTCCAGCTCTGCAGGCGCAGAGTATGTATCCGGCGGCGCAGCGGCGATGCGCAGGGCGTCTCCCACCCGGCGGCGCACCGTCGAAACGGCCAGCGCCGGCCGGTTGTTCTCCCGGCTCAGGTGCCCCAGCAGCACCTCCGCCGCCCCGGCCTCCGCCAGACAGAGGGCCAACTCGGCCCCGGCCTCGTTGGAAAGGTGCCCCCGGTCGCCCAGGATCCGCCGCTTCAGGGCCGGGGGATAGGGACCCCGGCGCAGCAGCTCCGGGTCGTGATTCGTCTCCACCACGGCGAAGCGGCAGCCCCGGGCGGCGGAGAAAACGGCCTCTGTGAGAATGCCCAGGTCCGTCAGCACCGCCAGGGCGCTCTTTTCCCCCTCTACCCGGTAACCCAGGGGCTGGACCGCGTCGTGGGACAGGGGGACCCCCAGGATCCGCAGTTCCCCCAGCTCCAGGGTCAGGGAATCGGGCAGGGGCCGCAGGTTCTTTTCGGCGCACCGCCCCTCCCGCAGGAGGGCCCCGGCCGTTCCCTGGCTGAGATACACGGGGATGTCGGTATACTTCGAGAGCATGGCAAGGCCGGAAACATGGTCCGTGTGCTCGTGGGTGACCAGCACCCCCGTCACATCCTCCAGATCCAGGCCCTGACTCCGAAGGCCCTGCCGGATGCGCCTCATGGAGATGCCCGCGTCCAGCAGCAGATTCACGCCGCCGCCCCGAAGCAGGGCACAGTTGCCGCCGGAGCCGCTGGCAAAGCTCAGATACCGCATTTTCTCAAAAAAAGACGCATCAAAACCCTTCCGTTTCAATGCGCCCTACTCCTGAAATACTTGCTTTCATCCTATTTGTACGAGCGCTTTCGCTTCGCCTGTTTCCGCTGCCTGTACGCTTTATCGAAAACGGGCTGTCTGATTTCCCCTGCCCTTGTGCTGCCGCGAAATCAATGCGGCAGAATGTATCTGCGGCAGATATTACACAGCGGCAACAGCGTTATTATACGCAGGGTGAAAGGATTTTTCAATAATAACCTGATGATCTTGGCATACTGGGAAGCATCACACGCCGGTGAGCGCATTTCCGCCGTTTCGCATGGACGAGGCGTTTCTGCAAAGCATGGCTCCGGAGGACCTGTATGAGCGGAAGGGAACGTGACCTGGGCATCCTGCGCCGCACGCTCAGCTGCTGCGGGCAGATCGACGAGGCGGTGGATCCGTTCGGAGCGGAGGGTGAGCACACTCTCCGCAGCACGGTGTACCGCAAGGCGGTCTCTCTCCCTGCATTCTGCAGATCGGTCCGGCAATCCGGGACACTGCAAATTTGCCGAAAGCAAACGTTTCGCTTGCTTTCGGCAAAAGGATACCGGGCCTCCGACTCAGCCCTTGGAGGGGATCAGGCTCGCGATGGAGCCGGCAAAGGCGGAGATGGGCATGGTCTGGAGGGTGACCTTTCCCGGTCCGGTGACCACGGTGTGGAAAAGGCCCTCGCCGCCGAAGAGGACGTTCTTCGCCCCCTTCACGGAGACGATGTCGATGGAGACGCCGTTCTCCACCATGGCCAGGTTCCCGGTGTCCACATAGAGCTGCTGGCCGGGCTTCAGCTCGTATTCCACTGCGGAGCCGTCGATCTCCAGAAAGGCCAGACCGCTGCCGGAGAGCTTCTGCATCAGGAAGCCCTCGCCGCCGAAGAGGGCGGTGGCCACCTTTTTCTGGTAGTAGACGGAAAGCTCCACCCCCGCAGTGGCCGCCAGGAAGGCGGATTTCTGCACCACCAGGGGTTTGTCCGGGGTGATGGGCACCGCCCGGATGGAGCCGGGAAAGCTGGAAGCAAAGGCGATCAGCCCTTCCCCGCCCTGGGCGGTGTAGTGGTTCTGAAACATGGACTCCCCAGTGAACATCCGCCCCAGCATCTTGCCCACGCCGCCGCCGCTGGTCTGCATCTCCATGTTGGGACTCATCCATACCATGCTGCCCTTTTCGGTGATCATGGTCTCGCCCGCATCCAGGTGGCAGATCACCACCGGCATGGGCTCGCCTTGGATTTCGTATCTCATGTCTGCGCCTCCTCGTTTCAAATTCTGGCTGCTGTATGCTTAGGATACTCCATTTCGGCCCGAAAGAAAAGGCCTATCTGCCCTGCTCCAGATAACTCTTCAGAAAGAGGATGGCCTGCCGGTAGCCCGCGAAGCCCAGGCCCATGAAGGTCTTCACGCAGGCCATGCCGGGGTAGGAGATCTGCCGGAAGGCCTCCCGGGCGGAAACGTCGGAGAGGTGGACCTCCACGGCGGGAAGGGCCACGGCCTTCAGGGCGTCCAGAATGGCCACGCTGGTGTGGGTGTAGGCGGCGGGGTTGATGACGATGCCGTCAAAGCGGCCCAGGGCGGCCTGGATCTCGTCCACGATGGCCCCCTCGTGGTTGGACTGGAAGCAGCGAAGCTCCACTCCGGCCTCCTCTCCGCTCCGCCGGAGAAAGTCCAGCAGGGCGGCGTAGTCCAGCTTTCCGTAGATGTCCGGCTCCCGCACCCCCAGCAGGTTCAGGTTCGGGCCGTTGATCACGAGTAATTTCATCGGATCGCCTCCAGTATGTGCCGAAGGGTCTCCTCCGGCGCGCCGTTGTTGTCGATGGTTTCCTCCGCGAAGCGGCGGTACAGGGGCTCCCGGACCCGGGCCATCTCCGTCAGATCTCCCGCCTGGGAGAGGGGGCGCCCCTCCCTGGGAAGCTTCTCCGGGTCCCGCCGGAGCCAGAAGATGCGCCCGTTCTGGCGCAGCAGGGGATAATTCTCCTCCCGGGTGACGCAGCCGCCGCCGGTGGCGAGGACCTTGCCGGAGAGCTTTCCCAGCTCTGCCAGCACCGCCGTCTCCCGGCGCCGGAAGCCCTCCTCGCCTTCCTCCGCGAAGATCTCCGGAATGGAACAGCCGGCCTTTTCCGCCAGAATCGCGTCGGCGTCCAGCACCTCCCGCCCCGTGGCCTTCCCCAAAAGGGCGGCCAGGGTGGATTTCCCGCAGCCGGGCATGCCGATAAGCACGATGTTCTCCGTCTCCCGTCGAAGCTCTACCTCGATGCGCTCCACCGCCGCCGGGTCCACGGGAATGCCCGTGAAGTCCTCGCTGCTTTTGGCCGCCTGGGCCGTCAGCATCCGGAGCCCCCCGAAGCCGGGAATCCCCAGTGCCTCCGCCTGCAGGAGCAGGGCCGTCCTGGCGGGGTTGTAGATCAGGTCGAAGACGCCCCGGCAGCGGGGGAAGAGGGTCAGGTCCACCGGGGATGCCCCGTTTTCCGGGAACATCCCCAGGGGCGTGGCGTTCACCAGAAAGACCGCGTCCCGGTGCCGGGAAAGGTTCCCGTAGTTGTTCTCTCCCCGGCGGCTGATGACCACCGCCTCCGCCCCCAGGTCCTCCAGAGCGGCGCAGACGGCGGCGGAGGCGCCGCCGGAGCCAAGCACCAGGCACTTTTGCCCCCGGAGGGCCAGGCCGGAGGAGCGGACCGTGGTCAGGAAGCCTCCCACATCGGTGTTGTCCCCATAGATGCCTCCCCCCGGCAGTCGGACCAGGGTGTTCACGCTGCCGGTTTTCTCCGCCGCAGCCGAGAGGGAAGTGCAGCAGGGCAGCACCGTTTTCTTATAGGGAATGGTGACGTTCAGGCCGTCCCAGGGGCCGGAGCGGAGGAATTCCTGCAGCTCCTCCTCGGCTTTCTCAAAGAGGAGGTATCCGTAGTCCCCCATCCGGGCATGGATCCGGGGAGAGTAGCTGTGGCCCAGCTTTTTTCCCAGAAGGCCGCAGCGGAGCATCACAGCACCTCCCGATAGCTGCCCAGATAGTGGAAGCTCTCACATGCCTCCGGCAGCTCGGCCATGAGCTGCAGGAATTCCGGCGCATAGACCGGGGTGTCCAGATCGAAATAGAACATGAACTCGAATTCCCGCTCCGGCAGGGGGCGGCTCTCCAGCTTCAGAAGGTTGATGCCCAGGGCGTTGAAGCGGGACAGCAGGCGATAGAGGGAGCCCCGCTCGTTGGGAAGGGTCACCATCAGGCTGGTCCGGTCCGCGCCGGGGTAGATTTCCAGGTCCCTGGCGATGCAGATGAAGCGGGTGTAGTTGTTGTCCTTGTCCTGAACGGAGGACTGCAGGCATTCCAGGTTGTAATACTGCATGCACAGCCGGGAGGAGAGGGCCGCGATGCCCCGGTCCGGGGACTCGGCGGCCATTTTGGCCGCGGCGGCGGTGTTTTCGCAGGGAATGACCTTTACTCCCGGCAGGCTCCGCAGGAATTCGCCGCACTGGCTGATGGCCTGCTCGTGGGAGTAGATTTCCCGGATCTCCGTAAGCCGGACGCCCGGCTTTGCCAGCAGATTGTGGTCCACCTTCAGGCGGATGCTCCGGACGATGCGGAAATCATGGCGCATCATCAGGTCGTAGACGCTGTTCACCGAGCCGGCGGTGCTGTTTTCCACGGGGATGACCCCATAGGGGCACAGTCCCTTTTCAATGGCGGTAAAGACTGCCCCGAAGTCATGGAACCAGAGGATGCCGGCATTTCCGAAAAGCCGGTCGCAGGCGATCTGGGAATTGGACCCCTCCACGCCCTGACAGGCCACGCTGACCCGGTCCGGGAAGAGGGGCGACGTGTCCCGGATGGCCTCCTGGATCTGCCGGGTGAGGGTGTTCTCCTTTCCCATGAGCCGGTTCTGATAGCTGCGGCTCAGCTCCATGAGCAGCGACCAGAGCCGGGGGGTGTACTCCCGGATCTCCTCCGGGGAGGTCTCCGCCACGGCCAGCAGCTTCTCCCGCTCCCGCCGGAGGTCCAGCACGGGCAGGCCGTTCTCTTTCTTGTAGGCCGCGATTTTGGCGGCCAGGTCCATGCGCTTTGCGAAAAGCGCCGCCAGTTCCCGGTCCACGGCATCCAACTGACTGCGGTAATCCTTTTGGTCCATCATCCATCCAACTCCTTTTTCCGGCCCAGCAGGGCGTCGTATACGGCTATGGCGGCGGCGGCCTCCACGCAGGGCACCGCCCTGGGCACGATGCAGGGGTCGTGCCGCCCCGGCACCCGCAGGCTGGTCTCCCGCCCCGCCCGAAGGTCCACGCTCCGCTGCTCCCGGGCGATGGAGGGGGTGGGCTTGAAGGCGGCCCGGAAGACAAGCGGCATGCCATTGGAAATGCCACCCAGGATGCCTCCCGCATGGTTGGTGACGGTGCGCACCGTCTCGCCCTCCAGGCAGAAGGCGTCGTTCATTTCGCTGCCCCGGCCCCGGGCGGCGGCGAAGCCCGCCCCGAACTCCAGGCCCTTCACGGCGGGGATGCCGAAGCAGAGAGCGGCGATTCGGTTCTCCATGCCCCCGAACATGGGGTCCCCCAGCCCGGCGGGGAGGCCCAGCACGGCGCACTCCACCACGCCGCCCACGCTGTCCCCCTGCGCCTTCGCTTCGGCGATGAGAGCCCGCATGGCTGCCCCCTGCCCCTCATCCACGGTGGGGAAGTCCTTCCCGGCGGTGGAGGCCAGCAGTTCTCCCCGGTCGTTCACATCCCCGATGGAGGCGATGCGGGAGATGACCAGGATACCCTCCTTCTCCAGCAGCTGGAGGCAGATGCCCCCGGCGATGCAGAGGGGCGCCGTAAGCCGCCCGGAGAAGTGACCGCCCCCGGCTGCGTCCTGGTGCCCGAAGTACTTCACTTGGGCGGTGTAGTCCGCGTGACCGGGACGGGGCACCGCCTTCAGGGCGTCGTAGTCCCCGGAGCGAGTGTCTCCGTTGCGGATGATGGCGGTGATGGGGGCGCCGCAGGTCACGTTTTCCACCAGGCCGCAGAGGAATTCCGGAATGTCCGCTTCCCGCCGGGGGGTGGAATACTCGTTCCTCCCCGGCGCCCGGCGGTCCAGAAAGCGCTGCAGCCGCTCCGGGTCGATGGGCTTTCCCGCCGGGATGCCCTCCAGGGTCATGCCCACGGCGGGGGCGTGGGACTGGCCGAAAATCGTCAGGCGCAGGTTTTCCCCATAGCTGCTGCTCATGTCATCACCTCCAGGTTTTCCAGGTCTTCCCAGAAACGGGGATAGGATTTGGCGACGCACTCCGCCCCCCGAACCGTTACGTTTTCTTCGCACAGAGCGGCGGCCACGGCGGCGGACATGGCGATGCGGTGGTCCCCGGCGGCCTCCGCCGTCCCGCCCCGGAGCCGGGAGCGGCCCCGGATCAGCAGGCCATCCTCCGTGACCCGGATCTCCGCGCCCAGGGCGGAGAGCATGGCCGCCGTGGTTTCCAGCCTGTCGGACTCCTTCAGGCGCAGCCGCTCCGCGTGTTCGATCCTGGTGATCCCCTCCGCTCCGGCGGCCACCACGCTGAGGACCGGCACCAGATCGGGGATCTGGGAGGCGTCGATGATCTGTCCCCGGAGCCGGTCCCGGCGGAGGGTGATGCTTCCTGCCTCCTCCGCGGCCTCTGCCCCGAAGTCCGCCAGCAGCCGGAGGATACGCCGGTCTCCCTGCCGGGAGGCGGGATCCATCCCGCGCACCGTGACGCCCCCTTCCGAGAGGGCCCCCAGGGCCAGGAAAAAGGCCGCCCCGGACCAGTCCCGCTCCACGGTCAGGACCCGGGGAAGCCGGGGCCGCTGGAGGCCGGGAATGCGGTAGTCCTGCCCCGTTTTCTCAAAACGGATGCCGCTTTTCTGGAGGGCGTCCTCCGTCATGGCAATGTAATCCGCCGATTCCAGGGGGCCCGTGACCCGCAGGGTACTGTCGCCTGCCAGCCGGGGCAGGGCCATCAGCAGGCCGGAAATATACTGGGATGATACGTTGCCGGGAAGGGTGAAGGTCCCCGGGCGGAGCCGTCCCGCAGCATGGAGCAGGGCGCCCTCCTGCCGAAGCTCCATCCCCTGGGCCCGGAGGGCCCGGTACAGGGCCTCCATGGGCCGCTGGGGGAGCTTTCCTTCCATCCGGAACACGGCCCGCAGGCCCAGGGCTCCCACCGCCGGAAGGAGAAAGCGCAGGGTGGAGCCGCTTTCTCCGCAGGGGAGCGTGACTTCTCCGGCAGGGAGCTCCCCGATGGCCCGGAGGCGGATCTCTCCGCCG
>JAEEGL010539796.1_pt1 | contig 15784 bp, 13 predicted proteins | sample 9134231 | NCBI WGS metagenome assembly JAEEGL01 (sample SAMN16246548, study PRJNA631951) | gut metagenome | biome: gut microbiome; feature: rumen; material: fiber-attached | host: Bos | place: Iran: Karaj | collected 2018-10
ATCTCTGATTGCAATGCTTTGTCACGATCCTCCTGACTGACGAGACGGGACAACAACAGATGCATCGCCTCCGTGCGGACGGCGTGATCTTTTTGCGCATCATGCACTTCAAGTGTCAACGCGGACAGCTGGGAGGAATATCCCTCGCGCTTCGCAAACAGCGCCTGTTTTTCCGCGTCGAGCGTCTGCAGTTTTTCATGCAGCTTTGCGGCGTCGACTTCAAGTGATTCCGTTTTCTTTTGCGCTTCTTCCGCGTCCTTCTGGAGCTGCGTGAGCCGTTCATCGAACGAAGAAAGCTCGCTTTGCAGCGTATCCAGAGCGTCCTGCGCGGACGCCTTTTGTTCAGCGAACAGTCGTTGCTCCCCTTCCAGACGGATGCGTTCATGGCGCATCGTTTCAACCTTCGTTTTCGCTTCTTCCAATTCTGCCTGCGTCTCGTTGGCCAGCCGCAGCGCGTCGTCGTGTGACGCAGAAACCGAAGCGACTTCAGCTTCAAGCGATTCCACCTTTTTATGCAGGCGTTCGATCTCAGTCGTACGCGTCAAAAAGCCCGCTGTCTTCGATTGTGAGCCGCCGGTCATGGAACCGCCTGGGTTGACGACCTGCCCGTCCAACGTGACGATTTTGAAGCGATAGGCATACTGTTTCGCGATCACAACGGCACAGTCGAGATCCTCCGCAACCGCAGTTTTACCGAGCAGCGCTTCGATTATGCCACGATACAGCGCGTCGCAGGTTACAAGATCGCTCGCAAGACCGATAAAGCCGAAGCAATCGGATAAGCCCTCTTCTTCAAGCCGTCTGCTTTTGACAGCGGAGATGGGCTGGAAGGTTGCGCGGCCGAGCGCGCCCTGTTTCAGATAGCGGATCGCGGCCTTTGCGTCCGCGTCGGTGTCGCAGATGATGTGCTGTACCGCGTTACCGAGCGCGGTTTCCACGGCGAGCGCGTATTCCGAATCGGTAGAGATGAGCTTAGAGACCGTCGCATGGATACCGTGCAGGTGTCCTTTTTCCGCTTCGTGGATAACGGCTTTAACGGAACCGGCGTAACCGTCCATGCTCTTTTCAAGATCTTCGAGCATTTTCAGGTTCGCCTGCGCGCGCTGCAGATCGAACGAAAGATCGTCGAGCTTCTTTTTCAGATCGTCCGCTTTCTGCGCGCGACCAGTCAACTTCATCGACAGCGCGCCGGAGATGTTTTCCGCTTCCTGAAGCTGTTCTTCCGCATTTGCCAGCGCTGCGTCTGCAGCCTGCGCCTGCGTTTCAATCTGCGTCATAGCTTCGGTCTGCTGTGAGAACACGGCGGCGATCGAAGTCTTTCTTTCTTCTATCTCGCGCATAGCGGTCTGCGCAGACCAAAGTGAAACTTTTGCGTCGGCCGCCTGCTGCGCAAGAGATGACAGTTTCTGATTGACCGCATCCGTTTCCTGATCGAGCGAGCCGCTGGTATTGCCTGTCTGCTGCAGATTCGCCTGCACTTCGTCCAGCTTTTCCTGTTTTTGCGCAATGATCTGCTCAATCTGCGCAATCAGCCCTTTTTCTGCGTCAATTTCCTTTTGCAGCTGTTCGCGGCTTTCATCAGACTGCGCACGGTCACGACCGATGCGTTCGATCGTTTCTTCGTTATGTTGGATCGAGTTTTCCAACACGGCGCCCTGCGCGTCGAGCTGGGAGGATTCCTCTTCGAGTTTCGCGATCGCCGTGCGGATATCATCGATCGTGACGGTGATCTGTTGTGCGCGCGCAATGGCGGCTTCCGTCTGCATCTCCGTTTCCTGCAATGCACGCTCGCTGCTGTCATATTGTCCGGCGGCGATCGCGATCGCGTCTTCCTGTGCGCGCAATTCGTCTTTCAGCTTTTCAATCGTATAAAGCCAAAGCCCGATCTCAAGCGTTTTGCGCTCGTCGGACAATACGAGGAACTGTTCAGCTTTTTCGCTTTGCGTTTTGAGCGGTCCGATCCGCTCTTCAAGCTCCGTCAGAATGTCGCGCAGCCGCAGCAGGTTTTCTTCCGCCTGCGCAAGCCGCTTGAGAGAATCCTGCCGGCGGTAGCGGTACGAGGAGATCCCGCAGGCCTCTTCCAGCATATCGCGGCACTCGCGTCCTTTGCCGGAGATCAAGTCAGCAATCTTGCCCTGGCTGACAAGGGAATAGCCGTCGCGGCCGAGACCGGTGTCCATAAACAGCGCGTGCAGATCGCGCAGACGGACGGTCTTGCCGTTGACTTTATATTCACTTTCACCTGAGCGGAAGAACCGTCGCGTGACGGTGATCTCGTCTTCATCCACCTCGTTGATCGTACGATCGGTGTTGTCGAGCCGCAGCGTTACCTGCGCGAAGGTGTGCGCCTTGCGCACCTTGGTGCCGTCGAAAATCACGTCTTCCATCTTGGAGGATCGCAGAGATTTTGTCGACTGTTCGCCGAGCACCCAACGCACCGCATCGGAGATATTACTCTTGCCGCTTCCATTCGGTCCGACGACCGCAGTGATACCACGGTTAAAGTTCAATACTGTTTTTTCAGGGAAGGACTTGAAGCCCTGCATTTCTATTGCTTTGAGTATCATGTCACTGTTCCTTATCCTACGTTTTCGTGTTTGTTTGCGTCAGACGCGTACGCCCATCAGTTCGAGCGCCGCCTTGGCTGCGGCCTGTTCCGCTGCTTTCTTGCTTCTGCCGATACCGGATCCTATTACGTTCGAGTTGAGATGTACCTCCACCTCAAAGCTTTTCTGATGATCCGGACCGCTCTCACCGACCAGCACATAGCTCAGATGCTCGTCCGGGTTTTTTTGAATGATCTCCTGCAGCGCGGTCTTATAATCGCTGAAGGAAGGCGTCTGTTTTGCCGCGCGTTTGAGAAACGGCAGCACAAAGGTCCGCGCCGCGTCCAGTCCACCGTCGAGATAAATGGCGGCGATCACTGCCTCAAACGCGTCTGCGAGGATGGACGCGCGGGATCTTCCCCCGGTGCGCTCCTCTCCTCTGCCAAGCAGTATGTATTTGCCAAGATCGATTTCCTGTGCAAATTCGAAAAGCGATTTTTCGCAAACGCATGCTGCACGGCGTTTAGTCATATCCCCTTCCGGTAAATGACTGAGATTGTGGTAGAAGTAATCGGCGGAGATCATGCCGAGCACGCTGTCGCCCAAAAACTCCAGCCGCTCGTTACAGTCGCGCTGCAGCCCGCGTTCGTTTTTGAACGATGAATGGGTAAACGCAGTTTCCAGCAGCGCGTCATTTTGAAAACGGTAGCCGATGGTCTCCTGAAACTCTTCAAACATACCAACCCTCCTTTCGCAGATATTTCTCTAACTCTGTCAAACTGCGCTGTGCAAGCGCTTCATAGCGCAGCTTTTTATCACGGATCTTCGGTTCGATCGGCGGAAGCACGCCGAAATTCGCGCCCATAGGCTGAAAATCGCGTACGCTGTCGTCGCTGATGTAACGGGATAATGCACCCATGATCGTCGTGTCTGGCAAAACAAGCGTCGTTTCGCCGCGCAGACGGCGTACCAGGTTGACGCCGGCGAGCAGACCGCTTTGCGCTGACTCCATATACCCTTCCACGCCGGTGATCTGCCCGGCAAAGAACAGGTCGGGACGCTGACGCAAGCTGTAATCAGCATTCAGCAGCCGAGGGGAATCAAGAAACGTGTTGCGGTGCATCACGCCGCAGCGGACGAATTCCGCATCGTGCAGTGCCGGAATCATGGAAAACACGCGCTTCTGTTCGCCGAATTTGAGATTGGTCTGGAACCCGACAAGGTTCAGCAGCGTGCCGTCCTTCGTTTCACGGCGAAGCTGGAGCACCGCCCAAGGTCTATGACCGGTGCGCGGATCGTGCAGGCCGACAGGCTTGAGCGGACCATAGCGGATCGTGTCTTTTCCGCGTGAAGCCATCACTTCGATCGGCATACACCCTTCATAGACGTCCTTGCGTTTGTCAAAACTGTGCTGCGGAGCGGCTTCGGCGGAAATGAGCGCTTCATAAAAGGCTTCATATTCCGCTTTATTCATCGGACAGTTGAGGTAATCGTCCTCGCCGCCGCGTTCATAGCGCGACGCGGTAAAGTAATGTTCCGGATCAAGACTGTCACGCGTCACGATCGGCGCAGCTGCGTCATAAAACGATAAACCGTCGCCGCAGAGCGCGCGGATGCTTTCGCTGATCGCGTCGCTTGCGAGCGGTCCGGCTGCGATGATACAGGGAGAATCCGGGATAGCCGTCACTTCTTCTCGAACCAGCGTGATGTTCTTGTGCGAGAGGATCTTTTCCGTGACCAGTCGCGAAAACGCCTCGCGGTCAACGGCAAGCGCGCCGCCTGCCGGAACGGCACAGGCCTCCGCCGCTTCGATACAAAGCGATCCCATGCGGCGCATTTCCTCTTTCATCAGTCCGGCAGCGGACGCAAGCCGCTTCGCCTTAAATGAATTGGAGCAGACCAACTCGGCGAGATCGTCGGAGTGATGGGCGGGCGAATAGCGTACGCCCTTCATCTCATACAGCGTGACACGGCACCCGCGATTGGCCGCCGCCCAGGCGGCCTCCACGCCGGCAAAGCCGCCGCCGATCACTGTGATTCTCTCGTCCATCGAGCGTCTCCTTCTTGGTTGATGTTATTTCTTACTCTTTTCCTTGCGTGAATAACCGCAGCCCTCCGCAAGACACGAAAGCACGCCGCCCTTGCCTTTGAAGAGCGCCTTGCCGCACTGCGGACAGGTTTTATTTGTCGGCTTGTCCCAAGTGACAAAATCACAGTCCGGCCAGCGGTCGCAGCCGTAGAACTTATAGCCGCGTTTGCTTCTCTTTTCGATCACCTTGCCGCCGCACTTTGGGCAGGCCGCTTCGGTGTCAACAACATAGGGCTTTGTATTCTTGCATTCGGGATAACCCGGGCAGGCAAGGAATTTGCCGAAACGTCCGACTTTGACGACCATCATCCTGCCGCACTTTTCGCAGGGAATATCGGTTTGATCCTCCTGCAACTGGATCTTGACGTCCTTCATGTCGTCCTTCACCTTTTTGAGCGTCTTTTCAAAGTCGTCATAAAATGTGTGAAGAAGTTCCACATAGTCCTCTTCGCCTTCTCCGACGCGGTCAAGACCGGTTTCCATCTGCGCCGTGAACTTTGTGTTCACGATTTTCGGGAAGGTCTCTTTCAGCAGCTTTGAGATCGCTTCGCCGAGTTCCGTCGGGATCAGCTGCTTGTTCTTGCGGAGAATGTACTCGCGCTTGACGATCGTGGAAATAATGGTCGCATAGGTGCTCGGACGGCCGACACCGTTTTCTTCGAGCGCTTTGATCAGTGACTGTTCGGTGTAGCGCGCGGGCGGCTGGGTAAAGTGCTGCTCTTTCGAGATTTCGCGCGTTTTCAGCGGATCGTTCTCTTTGAGATCAGTCGGCAGCAAGGCGTCTTTGCCTTCGCCGAGATCATACACACGCGTACAGCCGTCAAATTTCATCTCATGACCGTTCGCACGGAAGATCACATAGACGTCGTCGATTCCAGGTTCACTGCCTTTGATCTCGAGTTTGATCGTGCTCTGGACGCCTGCCGCCATCTGAGATGCAATAAAACGCTTCCAGATCAGATCATAGAGTTTATACTGTTCGCCTGTCAAAAACGATTTAACCGTATCCGGCGTCAGATTGACGTCCGACGGGCGGATCGCCTCATGACCGTCCTGCGCGTTGGCACGCGATTTGTAATAATTAGGCTTGTCCGGCACATAACGGTCGCCGAACATGCTCCCGATCAGCGCAGCGGCAGCATATCTCGCTTCATCCGAGACGCGCATGGAGTCGGTACGCATATAGGTGATAAGCCCGACGGCGCCACGGCTGCCAAGCTCAATGCCTTCATACAGCTGCTGCGCGATCTGCATCGTACGTTCTGTGCGGAAGCCAAGCTTTTTCGCGGCTTCCTGCTGCATGGTCGACGTGATGAACGGCGGCAGCGGATTGATCTTCTTGGTGCCCTTTTTGACCGAGCTGACCGCAAACGTATAGGGCTCCATCCGCGCGAGAACTGCGTCGGTTTCTGCTTCGTTCGCCAGATCGATTTTGCCGGTCTCATCGCCGTAGAACTGGGCGTTGATCACACGGCGTCCGTCAAGGAACTTGCCTTCGATCGTCCAGTATTCCTGCGGTACAAACGCGCGGATCTCATCTTCGCGGTCGCAGATCATGCGGACGGCAACGCTCTGGACGCGTCCCGCCGAAAGACCGCGACGGATCTTCTGCGACACGAACGGCGACAGCTTATAACCCACCAGACGGTCCAAAATCCGGCGTGCCTGCTGTGCATTGACAAGATCAAGGTCAACCTTGCGCGGCGCCGCCATACCGTTTCTGACGCCCGTTTTCGTGATCTCGTTGAATGTCACGCGGTTGTTTTCGTTGAGGTCCAGCCCGAGCAGCGTCGCGAGATGCCAGGAGATCGCCTCACCCTCGCGGTCAGGGTCGGTCGCGAGATACACGCGGTCGCTCTTTCTGACAGCCTCCTGCAGCTCTTTGACGAGCTTCTCTTTGCCCTTGACAACTGCGTACTTCGGCGCGAAGTCGTTCTGGATATCGACGCTCAGACGTGCAGCGGGCAGGTCACGGACGTGTCCCTTTGACGCGATCACGTCATAGCCTTTCCCAAGATAGTTTTTCAAAGTTTTCGCCTTCGACGGCGACTCTACGATAATTAAGTCAGACATAGTTTCACCTTATATCCTCTTGATTTATGATCATGCATACGGTCATTGCACGGTATAAACAGCGCTTGCGTCACGTGCAACTGCACCGCATAGTTCCAGCTCTGTCAGCGAGCCCAGCACCAGCGGTACCGGCAGTCCGCTCTCACGTACAAGCGAATCGAGCGGCGCAGGCTGCTTTTGCAGTATATTATACACGATTTGCGCGTTTTTAGAAACACTTTTCGGATCAAAATTTGAAATTTTTTCCCGCTGCGGTTCTTTTTCGGCAGCTCGATGTTGTTTCTCTGTTTTTGGGTTTGCAGATTTCTGCTTTGCGCTCCCCTTTTTCGGCGCAGGCAATTCCTGCTCCTGCGCCAGCAGCGCTTCAAACGGCTCGTCGTTTTCCGCCAGAGTTTCATGCGACGCAACAGAAACACCGTAAGAAGCGAAGATGTCCTCTCCGTTCAGCACGGTCTTCGCCCCTTCGACGAGCAGGCGGTTGGAACCTGCAAATGAAACGCTGTTGCGGCTTCCGGGCAGCACAAATATATCGCGCCCTTGTTGTTTTGCATGGTTCGCGGTGTTGAGCGTGCCGCTCTTTTCACCAGCTTGAATGATAACAACAGCGTCAGACAGACCGGAGATCAGGCGGTTGCGCAGTTGAAATGAACCTCTCCCCGGCTGCGTCAGCGGCGGATACTCTGTCACGAGCGCGCCGCAGGACGCCACACGGCGTCGTAAATCGGCATTCGTCGGCAGATAGGTCGAGCCGTGACCGCAGCCCATCACCAGCAGCGTCTTCTGCCCTTTTCGCAGCGCGGCTTCATGGGCGGCTGCGTCGATCCCGATTGCGCCGCCGCTGATGACGACAGCGCCGTTTTCAGAAAGCACCTCGGCAATCTCTGTTGCAGCTTCAAACGCATAGCGCGTCGGTTCTCTGGCGCCGATCACGGCAAAGCGGTATTGTCCATTCAGACACTCAGCATCGCCGCGAATATACAGCGCCGCGGGCAGATCCTGCAGATTCCGCAAACGGTCCGGATAACGAGGATCGTCCGGCGTCAGGATCGTGATGTGCTTTTTTCTGCAAAGCTCCATGGTCTCGATACAGTCATCGAGCGATTTGTCCAGCAGCTGCGGCAGTCCCTTTTCCGAAAACGCACGCAGTTTACCGAAAGCGTCACAGGCGCGATATACGGCTTCGTCCCCTGCCCAAATAGCTTGTGGGCTTTCAAAATCAAGCAGTACACGGGTGATCTGCGCGCCGCAGCCAAGCGTTCTTTGCAGCCACAGCCAGTAAACGGTTTGATCTTTGTTATCCATCATCGTGACCGCACCAGCTCCCACATCGTGATTGCCGCCGCCATTGAGGCATTCAGCGATTCCGCACGTCCGTTCATCGGGATCGTCACCTTCTCACAGACCGCAAAAACGCCCTCTGAAACCCCGTTCGCTTCGTTGCCGATGACAGCGATCACACCGCCGGAAAGCGGCATTTGCGTCAGGTTTTGCGCCGAGGCGTCGGGTGTTGTCGCGAGCACGTGCATTCCGGCGTCCTTTTGGCGGGACAAAAGTATCGCAAGATCGTCTGTTATAACGAGCGGCATCCGTAAAAGTGAACCCATTGCAGCGCGCTGCGCTTTCGGGTTATAGACGTCACAGCAGCCGCAAAGGATCGCTCCCTCCAGCCCAAGCGCTTCCGCGGTACGGATCATAGCCCCGAGGTTTGCCGGATCCTGGATATGATCAAGCGCGAGATACACGCCGTTCGGGTCGATTGCCGCTTGCAGCGGCTCCATCGCACAGACACAGAAAACGCCCTGCGGCGACATGGTCTGCGACAGCTTTTGCGCCACGGCGTCGGAAATCAGCGACGATTGCGCCGCTCTGTCAAGCAGCAAGGTAAGACGGTCGCTTTCTTTTCGGAGCGCATCCTCTGTCACAAAGCATTGCAAAACGGCGGCGCCGGACATTGCGGCGTCGCAGCAAAGCCGCGCTCCCTCCAGAAAGAAGGCTTTTTCAGCCTGCCGAAACCTTGCGGAAACGGCAAGCTTACAGGCGCGTTTTACGGTTTCATTTTGCACACTTTCGATTTTTTGCATCATAATGCGGCATCCTTCAAAGAAACTAAAAAAATGACAAATACGTCAGAGCGTATCACTCTGACGTATATCGATTTGCCTTACAGCGCAGCCTTCGCCTGATCGACAAGCGCGGTGAACGCGGCGGGATCGGCGATCGCGATTTCGGAAAGCATCTTTCTGTTCAGCGTCACGCCGGCTTTCTTGAGACCGTTCATGAACGTGGAATAATTGATGCCGTTCAGTTTGCAGGCGGCGGAAATGCGGGTGATCCACAGACGGCGGAAATCACGCTTTTTCTGCTTTCTGCCGATATAGGCGTAGTTGCCGGATTTCATAACGGCCTGCTTCGCCGTTTTGAACAAGCTGTGCTTGGAACCGTAATAGCCCTTCGCAAGCTTGAGGACCTTGTTTCTTCTCTTGCGCGTCATCATTGCGCCTTTAATACGAGCCATGAGTCATTACCTCCGTTGATTCAATAAATAGATGTTTCAGAAGAGAGCCGTTCTTATTTATAAGGAACAAGACGCTTGATCTGCTTCTGATTCGTCACGTCGGCAACTTCTGTTTTGCGCAGATTTCTCTTGCGCTTGGTGCTCTTCTTGGTCAGAATGTGCGATTTGTACGCATGGGCGCGGATGGGCTTACCGTTTTTGGAAAGCTTGAAGCGCTTCTTTGCACCGCTGTGGGTCTTAATTTTAGGCATGTGAATTCCTCCCTGTCTTTACTTTTTGGTTTTCGGCGCCAAGAACATCATCATAGATCTGCCTTCGAGCTTCGCGCTCTTTTCGATCGTGCAGAAGTCCTGACAAGCCTCGGCAAAATTGCTCATGGTCACAAGCCCGTTTTCGGGATGCGCCATTTCTCTGCCGCGGAAACGGATGGACACCTTGACCTTGTTGCCGTCGGTCAAAAAGCGCTTCGCGTGATTGACCTTGGTTTCAAAGTCGTGCTTGTCGATGTTGAGAGAAAGCCGGATCTCCTTGATTTCGACCACGTGCTGGTTCTTTCTGGCTTCCTTTTCACGTTTGGCCTGCTCAAAGCGATACTTGCTGTAATCCATGATCTTGCACACGGGCGGCTTCGCCTGCGGCGCGATCTTCACAAGATCCAGATTCCTTTCTTCTGCAATCTTCAGCGCTTCCGCGGCGGACATGATTCCGAGCATTTCGCCGTCGCCGGCGATTACGCGCAGTTCGCTGTCGCGGATGGCTTCATTGATCTGCATTTCTTTGATAGCGATGTTCATACACCTCCAAATGATTTACAAAATCAAAGCGTGGACAGCAGAAACCGTCCACGCACAATAAGCCTTTTTGAGAGGTTATTGACCCGCCAAAACGAATCCGGCAAGGTGAGACGCATTGCTGCCCTTCTTTGTTGTGCAGCTATATTATCACCTTTTGTTTCGTTTGTCAAGCGAATTTGAAAAGTTTTTTTGTTTTCTTTTATCAGATCGTCAGCACATCGCCGCAGGCAAGATACCGCACATTGCCCGCCTTTTGCGAAAGCAGACGGAACGCCTTCTCCCCTGTGCAGTGACAGGTGTAGAAGACCGTCTCGCTATAGCCCTTCAGCACATCTGCAATCTCTGAAATCAGCGCGTCAGGCGCGGTCTTGCGCAGCGCCGGATTGAACAGATGGAAGCCGCCAATGCAAACAGCTGGATGCAGCGGCGTCGCCTTTTCCATGATGTTGACGATGCCGGTATGACCGCAGCCCGTGATCAGTACGACCGGATCGGTATGGATCACAAGATTTTGCTCATGGGCAAAACTGTCTTTTCCGTTCTCGTCAAGCAGCACGTCATTCATCGGAGAACGGCACTTCGACGTATCGCTGACCGTGAATACTGAAAGCTCTTCATCAATCACACTGTCGCCGTCCAACAGATGCACCTGCGGGTGCTGCATCAGCTTCGGGTTGATCCCGATCGGCAGTTTCAGCAGGCCGGTTTTGTTATAATGCGGTGCAAATGCTCCTCGCTGAATATATACCTGTGCGGTCGAATTGACCTCCAGAAACGCGCCGAGCCCGCCACCGTGATCGTAATGCCCGTGGGAAATCACGACCGTATCGACCTCAGTCAGATCGACGCCACACGCTACAGCATTCTTTATAAAGGTGTCGTCGGGACCGACGTCAAACAGCAGCTTATGCAGCGGTGTCTCAATATACAGCGAAAGCCCGTGCTTTGCCTTGCAAGCGGTTTTGCTCGTGTTTTCTACAAGAGTGATAATCTTCATATGATCGTCCCGTTATCTCTTGATGATCTCTTCGCGTTTCGGACCGTTGGACACATAGGCGATCTTGACGCCGATCTCTTTTTCAATGAAGTTGACGTAGTCCTGTGCCGCCTGCGGGAGCTTATCAAACTCCTTGATCCCGCGAATATCGCAGTGCCAGCCGTCCATCGTCACAAGTACGGGCTTCGCCTTTTTCAGCAGCGGCGTGACCGGGAAGTCCTTTGTCACCTTGCCGTCGATCTCATAGCCGACGCAAAGGCTGATCTTATCGAGATATGACAGACAGTCAAGCGCGGTCAGTACAACCTCCGTCGCGCCCTGCACAGCGCAGCCGTAGCGCGTCGCCACGCAGTCAAACCAGCCCATGCGGCGGGGTCTGCCGGTCGTTGCGCCGAATTCACCCTTGTCGCCGCCGTGAAGCCGCATTTCCTGCGCCTCGACTCCAAAAATCTCACTGACGAATTCACCAGCGCCAACGGCCGAAGAATAGGCTTTGGTAATCACAGTGACGTTCTTGATTTCATAAGGCGGAATGCCGGCGCCGATTGCGCCGTAGCCGGCGAGCGTCGAGGAGGACGTCACCATCGGATAGATGCCGTGGTCGGGATCCTTGAGCGAACCGAGCTGCCCTTCGAGCAGAACGGTCTTCCCCTCTTTGAGCGCATTGCGCAGAAGTTTGCCTGTATCGCAAACATATGGCGCGACCATATCGCGGTACTGCATCAGCTTATCAAACACTGCGTCCACGGTAAGAAGCGGCTTATGATAAACGTTTTCGAGAATCAGGTTTTTTACTTCAAGCACACGGGTCAATTTATCTCTGAGATAATCCTCGTCGAACAACTCGCACATCTGGAAGCCGATCTTCGCGTATTTATCGGAATAAAACGGCGCGATACCACTCTTGGTGGAGCCGAACGCGTTTGCGGCAAGCCGCTCCTCTTCATAAGTGTCAAGCAAAACATGATACGGCATCATGATCTGGCAGCGCTCGCTGATCCGCAGATTGACCTCCGGCACACCGCCGTCGAGCACGCTTTGCACTTCTTTGAACAGCTTTTCGACATCCAGCGCCACGCCGTTGCCGATCACGTTGATTACATGCGGATAGCAGACGCCGCTCGGCAGCTGATGAAGCGCGAACCGCCCGTAATCGTTGATAATCGTATGCCCGGCGTTGGCACCGCCCTGAAAGCGGACGACGATGTCCGACTGCGCGGCAAACATATCGGTAATCTTGCCTTTTCCTTCGTCGCCCCAGTTGGCGCCGACAATTGCTCTGACCATAGAGAATCCCTCCGTTTATGAATCCATTGACTGATGGCAGCGCTGCACCATCAAACAATTAATTATACTATATTTTACTGTGATCCGTCAACCATACAGCAGCATTTTTCTGTTATCTCGCGCAAAAAAAATCAACCGGACCAACGATCCGGTTGAAACAATCGATCAATATAGCTTACGCCCCATCAGAACGCCCATGACAGACGCCATCATCAGGCCGCGCGTCCAGCCACTGGAATCACCCAGACAGTGCAGGCCCCGCACGCTGGTGTTGAAGTCGGCGTCCATCTTGACGCGGTTGCTGTAGAATTTCAGTTCCGGTGAATACAACAGTGTCTCATTTGAGGCAAAACCCTCGACAACCTGATCCATCGACTTAATGAATTCGATGATGTTGATCATCGCGCGGTAAGGCATCGCAGCGGTGATATCCCCTGCTACCGCGTCAGGCAGCGTCGGACGGACGTTCGACTGTGAAAGCTCCTTTTGCCAAGTGCGTTTGCCGTCGAGTATATCGCCGAAGCGCTGCACAAGGATGTGCCCGGCGCCGAGCATGTTAGTCAGCTCGCCGACTTTCTGCGCGTAAGCAATCGGCTGATTGAACGGATGGCTGAAATTGTGGGAACAAAGGATCGCGAGGTTTGTGTTGTTGCTCTTGAGTTCCTTATAGGAATGTCCGTTGACGACGGCAAGGTTGTTGTCATAATTTTCCTGGCTGACAAAGCCGCCGGGATTCTGACAGAAGGTCCGCACCTTGTTTTTGAACGGCTTCGGATAGCCGATCAGTTTCGATTCATAGAGAACTTTGTTCACAGTCTCCATGATCTCGTTGCGCACCTCGACGCGCACGCCAATATCAACAGTCCCCGGCTGATGCGCGATTTCATATTCCGCGCAGATCTTTTCGAGCCACTCTGCACCGCGGCGGCCTGTTGCGACCACCGTGTGCTCTGCTTCAATCGTCGTCGAATTGCCGTGGGTATCGTGGACAATGACGCCCTTGCAGATGCCGTCATTGAGAATAATATCGCGGCACTCATAGCCGAACAGCATTTCAACGCCGTGGTTCAGCAGATACTGCTCGATATCATAGTAGATCTGCTGAGCCTTCTCAGTTCCCATGTGACGGATCGGACAATCGACCAGTTTCAAGCCTGCCTGGATCGCGCGAAGACGGATCTTCTTTACTTCTTCGCTGTCGCCGAGACCTTCGACGTGGGTGTCCGCACCGAACTCAAGATAGATCTTGTCGGTATAGTCGATCGTCTCCTGCGCTTTCTCTTCACCGATCAGAGAAGGCAGATCGCCGCCGACTTCATAGCAGAGCGACAACTTCCCATCGGAAAACGCACCCGCGCCGGAAAATCCTGTTGTGATATGACAATACGGCTTGCAGTTGACGCAGTGCTGGGTCTGCGACTTCGGGCACCGCCGCTTTTCGACCGGCTGCCCCTTTTCCACAAGCACAATGCTTTTTTTCGTGTTATGCTTCACCATCTCAAGCGCCGTAAAAATCCCCGCTGGACCCGCGCCGATGATGACGACATCCTTTTTCATAAATCTTACTCCTAAAGCAGAAAAATAGCATGACGGCGATCCCTCATGCGCCATTCAGTATAACATCTCACCGCATCTTTGTCAAACAGTTTTTGAAAAAGACTTGCTTTTTTAAAACATTTTAAGTATAACTATTGTGACACGTGTAAAATACTAAAAACAGCAGAAATGAAAGGATGATGATAAATGGTCGGTATCGGTAAATGGTCAGCAAAAATCCACGTATTATTCATGAATCTTGAGGGAATCGTTGAAATCCGCGAACAGGACGGACAGTACTCGTTTGACTTCACACCGCCGGAACGCTTCAAGGAGGTCAAATTCCGCTATTTTGACGTTCACGCGGATGGCGACACGATTTACGGCAAAGGCGAAGCTTCAGCCTTCCCGGGCAAGATTTTCGACGTTGAGGCGACATTCAGCGGCGATACAATGACAGGCAAGATCGTTTTACCGTTCATGGGAAACAAAGAGATTCCCATTCTGGACGGGCATAAGATCGGAGATTAAAACAGAACATTTGTAAATCAGCAAGAAGACAAATTGAAGGACGTGTAACTGTCATGCAAAAGGTCATTGTTATCGGAAGTCCCGGCGCAGGCAAGAGCACATTTGCGCGCAAGCTGCGCGACAAAACCGGGCTGCCTTTATACTATCTGGACAAGATCTGGCATAGACCCGACAAAACAACCGTCTCCAAAGAGGAGTTTGACGCACGGCTTTCCGCAATTCTTGCAACCGAATGCTGGATCATCGACGGTAATTACGGCAGGACGCTCGAAATGCGGATGCAGGCATGCGACACCGTCTTTTTGTTCGACCTCCCTGCCTACGTTTGTTTGGAAGGGCTCCGTGAACGACTCGGTCAAGAGCATGAAGATCTTCCCTGGACAGAAACAGAATTGGATGCGGAGTTCATGCAATGGGTTGCTGATTTTCCAAACAAGCAACTGCTGAAAATCTATCGCCTTTTTGAACAATACAAAAGTGAGCGAAACATGTTCATCTTCCACACAAGAGAAGAAGCCGATGCGTTTATTCTGAATTTATCAAAGTATGAGTAAACAAAAGCGTGTGCGCCGGTTGGCACACACGTTTTTTCTTATAATTTGGTATCAGAACAAACCGCTGATACGTCCGTCCTCGTCCACGTCGATCCGTTCCGCGGCGGGGCTCTTCGGCAGGCCGGGCATTGTCATGATATCGCCCGTCAGCACCACGATAAAGCCTGCGCCGGCGGAAACCTTGACGTTCTTGATCGTGACCGTGAAGTTCTCCGGCGCGCCGAGGACTGTCGGGTCGTCGGTGAAGCTGTACTGCGTTTTGGCGATACAGACCGGCAGCTTATCAAAGCCGAGGTCTGTCAGCGTCTTGATCTGCTTTTGCGCGGCAGGCAGAATGCTCACGCCGCTGCCGCCGTAGATCTTCTTGACAATGGCGTTGATCTTTTCTTCGATCGTACCGTCCAGCTCATAGCTGAACGTGAAGTCGCCCTGCTCTTCCTCGCAAAGGCGGACGACCTCTTTCGCGAGCGCTACGCCGCCGTTGCCGCCGTCCGCCCAGACGGTCGAAAGGATCGTGTTCACGCCGAGCGCGCGGCATTTTTCGATGATGAAGTCGATTTCCGCGTCCGTATCGGTCGGGAACCGGTTGACCGCGACCACGCAGGGCAGCTTATAGACGTTCTTGATGTTCGACACATGGCGCAGCAGGTTTGGAATGCCCTTTTCGAGCGCGACAAGGTCTTCCGTGGCAAGAGACTTTTTGTCAAGTCCGCCATGCATTTTGAGCGCGCGCACCGTAGCGACAACGACAACAGCGTCGGGCGTCAGACCGGCCATGCGGCACTTGATGTCGAGGAATTTCTCCGCGCCGAGGTCCGCGCCGAAACCGGCTTCCGTGATCGTGTAGTCGCCCATCTTAAGC
>JAEEGL012244402.1_pt1 | contig 15784 bp, 10 predicted proteins | sample 9134231 | NCBI WGS metagenome assembly JAEEGL01 (sample SAMN16246548, study PRJNA631951) | gut metagenome | biome: gut microbiome; feature: rumen; material: fiber-attached | host: Bos | place: Iran: Karaj | collected 2018-10
AATGCAAATCACCGATGAACTGATAGCCTGTTATCTCGAAGGCAAGGTGACCGAAGAGGAGAGAAAGGCTGTTGAGGCTTATCTGTCGGAAAACGACGAGGAAATGGATTTCCTTTTCGAAGCTCGTGCTGAAATGGCCTATCAGGACGATATTGCCCATCAGTCGGTGTTTGCCCGCTCGATGGTGGATTACAACGAGTATGCCCTTGCAGCCTCGTCAGAGAAGATGGATTGCGCCATCCGTGCCCAGCAAATGGTGCTCCGTAATTATGGCGTTGAGGTGAGCGTGGAAGAACTGACCGCATTGGCCAAAAAGCAAGGTTGGTTTGAGGAAGGCAAAGGCAGCGCTTTCGATTTCGTAGGGGAATTGCTCAATTATTACGGCGTTGAGACCGTGCAGATGCGCAATGCAGGCGTCTATCACATCATGCATGAGTTGAGCCAAGGCCATAAGATCATCGTAGGCGTTGATGCCGATGCACCTTCCGATACGGCGTTGGCGCAACACGTGATGCTCGTGGCAGGCATCGACACCACCGACCCCGACCGTCTGAAAGTGGTGGTTAGAGACCCCTCTCACCCTGAATCTGATGAAACCTATACCGCATCCGACTTCATGGAGCGCTGGAAACAAACGGGTTGTTTCATGGTTTCGACCAAGCAACCTGCGCCTTTGTCGGCCAACCCCGAGATGCAGCATTTCGATTACGAACTGGGCTATGTGCGTAAGTTCGCCGACGTGGCCTACGAGGAAATCATCAAGCGACTGGCGGAGGATGGATATATCAGCGACCCAGCCCTTCGTCAGGCTCAGGGCTCAGAGAACGAGGCCTCAGGGACTGCGAAAAAGATACGCTTTTATGTCATAGGCCTTGTGGCTCTGCTGTTGTTAGGCTGCTTCGGCTATTACCACTGGCGCAGCTCAACGCCTTTGCAGATGAAAGTCAACGTCACCGAAGACAAGGACTACAGCATCCCTTCGCTGCCCTTTGCACAAGGCACGTTGCAATGCGAGTATGCCGACAATGCGGTGCAGACCTTTAAGGTGGGTGCCGACAATGCCACTGTGTTCCTGAACGAGATACCCTATAAATACAGGAACTCCGACGTGCATGTCGTTTTCGAGGCTGAGGGTTACCAAACTATCGATACCGTGGTAAAGGTACAGAAGTCGTTGAATCTAAGTATAAAGCGCAACAACGACTTGGGTGTGGTGTTTGGTCGCGTGGTCGATTTTGAGACGGAGCAACCCATTGAAGGTGCAACGATTTCGCTTCAGGACATGACCGTACAAACCGATGCCTTCGGGCAGTTCAGGATAGAGATTCCCTTCGCCAAGCAGGACAAGACCCAGCGGTTGCAAGTCACGAAGGAGGGCTATCAAGTGTGGGAGGGCATATACCGTCCTTCGGCCACCGACCCGTGGTACGTGGTCCTGATGAAAGAGTAAAAAACTATGACCGATATGAGGAAGATTTTTATCATTGTTTTCATGTGGCTGCTATGCCTTGGCACTGCAGCCCAAAACATCTCCGTGAAGTCCTTCAAAGCCCTGCCCATGGACATGACGGCTTCGAGCCTAGAGGGGAAGCGCCTCGACCAGAATGGCGAAGTGGCAGCCTTAATCAAGGTGATGACCACCGAAACGGGATTCGTGTTTGAGGGTGGAACTCTCGGTATTGTCGACAGTCAACAAAGGGTTGGAGAGATATGGGTTTGGGTGCCACGTGCTTCTCGCAAAATTACCATACTGCACCAGCTGTTAGGCGGCTTGCGCGACTATCGCTATCCCATTGATATTGAGGCGGAACGTACATACGAGATGGCGCTGACCACGGCGAAAATTGAAACGATAATTAAGGAAGAAGTGCGCCAGCAATATCTTGCTTTTGAAGTTTTGCCTCAAAATGCTATTCTTGAAGTGAATGGAGAACAATGGACTTTGGCTCAAGGCTCAGCCCAAAGATTTCTTCCTTTGGGCACTTATTCATATTGTGTGCAGGCTGATGGCTATCATTCTGAAGAAAAAACTGTCGTATTGGACGAATCGGGAGGTACAAAGAAACTATATGTAGACCTTCGTCCAAAATCGGGCTGGATTGAAGTAGCTGGGGCTGGTAATTTGTATGATGCAAATGTGTATGTTGATGACCAATATTTTGGAAAAGCACCCTGTAAAAGCCAAGCCTTAATGGCCGGGTTGCATAATGTTAGGATAGTTAAAGAAAAGTACGATATTTTTGATACAACTCTCGTGGTGGCTGAAAATGAGACAACCATTATTTCTTCCCAGTTGAAAACCGATTTTGAAGAGATTACTTTAGCTGTTGATGCCGATGCTGAGATATGGGTCAATGATATTAAGAAGGGGGTTCGGTCATGGACAGGATTCCTTGAAAATGGTACTTATGAGATAGTGTGCAAACAAAATGGTTGTGAAGATAGTATCGATACCTTAACTATTATGGATCATCATGCAAATCGTGTAGTCAATTTGCCTGTTCCACAAGCTGGTTATGGATCGTTGAATGTGGAAAGTACACCAAACTTTGCTGCAATTTATATAGATAAAAAAATGGTTGGAGAGACCCCGATGTTTATTTCGGACGTGCCAATCGGACAACATGAATTGCAGCTTGTGAAAGAGAATTATACAGAACATAGACAGACTATTAATGTCACAATTGGTAATTCGACTTTGATTCAGGTGAGTTTAGACAATAGACTTGATGTATGGTTTGAATGTAATGTAAAAGAAGCTCAGTTGAGTGTTGACGGAAATGTTAAGGGAAATGCTTCTGGAATTTATGAGTTGTCTATTGGGAGACATGAAATAAAAGCGACAGCTTTTGGCTATCGAGACTATATCAAAACGATTGAAGTTGGAACCGACAATGTTCATTTTCCAATTGGAATGCATGCGACTCGTTTAGATGAATCCATGAACTATACAGCAAATGGAGTGAATTTTTGTATGCGATTTGTAAGAGGTGGATCATTTGAGATGGGTGGTGCTGATATTGATGCATTAAAGGGTGAAAAACCTGTTCATACTGTGAATTTGGATAATTATTACATTGGAGAAACTGTAGTGACACAAGCTTTATGGAAAGCAGTAATGGGTGAAACCCCAAATAAATTAATAAATGATGATATTCCTGCTGTAAATGTAAGTTGGGATGATATTCAGTCGTTTATTAAAACTCTCAATAAATTGACCGGAAGAAAGTTTCGTTTGCCGACTGAAGCAGAATGGGAGTATGCAGCTAGGGGTGGAATAGAAACGAAAGGAAATATTTATGCAGGGAGTGGTTCGATTGACGATGTCGCTTGGTATGAACATAATAGTGGCAATCAACCTCATCCAGTTAAAACAAAGCATCCAAATGAACTTGGCCTTTATGACATGAGTGGGAATGTTTGGGAATGGTGTAACGATAGATATGGTCAATATTCCAAGAATGTTCAAACTAATCCTATTGGGCCTTCGAACGGTGTACAACGTGTGTTGCGTGGGGGGTGTTGGCGTAATATTAAGAATAAATGTCGTGTGGCATATAGATATTATGATATTAGTGGGAATAAGACATATACATACGGTTTCCGATTGGCACTTTCTGAGTAGTTGTTGGAAGATAAAAACTAATTCAATTGCGGACCGACAAGGATTTTCTGTGGTGGGGCTGGGATGCCCCGCAGGGCGCTCATGGCCATTCCTCATTCTCCCGAATTGCAAAATTCGGTAGGCTAGAATATCAGCATTTGCAATGCGGAAAAACAGCGATAAGCGGCTGCTGTAAACGACAGCCCTACAGCCCAACGGTGGGGTTGTAGGGCTGTCACACCGTGGCAGCCGCAGGATTAATGCCAAATTCGTGGGGCATTCATGGGAATTCGCGATTGTTTCGTTTGGCGTTTGATGGGGGTAAATCAGGGGAAACGTGATAAAATAGGTTTTATGAGGCGAGAAAATCCTCGCAAAGCAATTGTGATTCAAAATGAATATGTATTTTTGCAGGCACATATCCAAGTAAGCAACGAGATGAGTAGAGAAGAGATTGTGATTCAAATACAAATGTTGATGCGGTCGCTGTTTCCTGCAGCGGAAGTTATCTTGTATGGTAGTGAGGCACGCGGCGAGGCAAGACCCGACAGCGATATAGATTTGCTCATCCTTGTCGATGGTGATAAACTCACTTTGGGTCAAGAAGACGCGATTACCACGCCATTATATGAGTTGGAACTTCAAACGGGTGTGGCCATCAGCCCTATTGTCATGCTTAAGAAGCAATGGGCTAATCGTCCTATGATAACACCGTTTTACCTTAATGTAATGAAAGATGGAATCAGATTATGAGCGGATTGGATGAAGAAAGTAGGGAAGCCCTCGTAGAATACCGTCTCGAAAGAGCGTATGCTACCATGGATGAAGCGGCTTTATTGACCGAAAAGGAGTTTTACAATGCAGCTGTGAATCGGTTATATTATGCTTGCTACTATGCGACGGAGGCCTTGCTGCTGAAACATAAGATAGAAGCCAAGTCACATGCAGGAGTCAAGACTATGCTCGGACTCCATTTTGTTTCCAAGGGAATTATCCCTGTACCCATCGGTAAAATATTGTCAACCTTATATGAAAAAAGGCAAAGCGGTGATTATGATGACTTTATCTATTGCGATAAAGAAATGACAGAAGATTTGACCGTTCAAGCCAAAACATTTATTGACTGCTTGGCCAAGTTGGTGAAAGAGCAATTATAGGGTTCTACTCATCCTTCAACATCTGCAATGCAGAAAAACAACGCTATGCGCCTGCCGTAATACGACAGCCCTACAGCCCAACGGTGGGGTTGTAGGGCTGTCACACCGTGGCAGCCGCATAATTAATGACAAATTCGTGGTCCATTTATGGCAATTCGTGTTTGGAAATAAATCCATTTGCACGTGTTATGTTTTTTTTGCGTAAATTTGTCGCCATAAAACACGGTAGCCATGCAAGCAAGAAAATATCCCATTGGCATTCAAACCTTTGAGAGAATAAGAGAGGAGAATTACCTATACATCGACAAGACAGACTTGGTTTGGAAGTTGACCAAGGAAAGCCCGTATGTCTTCCTCAGCCGCCCGCGCAGGTTCGGCAAGAGCTTGCTTTCCACCACCTTGGACTCCTATTTCCAAGGTCGGAAAGACCTGTTCGAAGGCTTGAAAATCATGGAATTGGAGAAGGAATGGGAAACGTACCCCGTCATCCATTTGGATTTGAGTACGGCAAAACGACAGCCTTCGGCAGAGGAATTACGGGCAACCTTGATGTGGCTGATGAACCCATTGTGCAAGGTTTATGGTCGTGATGCACTGGAAACCTCGCCTGGCAAAATGCTTAATGGATTGATACATAGGGCCTATGAGCAGACGGGCAAACAAGTGGCTGTCATCATCGACGAATACGACGCACCTTTGCTTGACGTGCTACATGAATCGGAACAACTTGACCCGTTCCGTAATGTGATGCAGGAGTTCTATGTCCAACTGAAGGCCAATGAGGCAATGATTAAGTTCTGCTTCATCACGGGCATCACCAAGTTCAGCCAGCTGAGTGTCTTCTCGACCATCAACAACCTGATGAACGTCTCGATGGATCCGCGTTATGCGGCCATCTGTGGCATCACTGAGGAAGAGTTTGAGAGAGACATGGCTCCCGACATCGCCATGCTTGCCGAGGAATATGGATGCAGCCTAGAAGAGATGCACGCCAAATTGAAACTACAGTATGACGGCTATCGGTTTTCCGAAGCCCCACAAGAGATATACAACCCGTTCAGTCTGATGAAGGCTTTTGGGCATAGGAAATTGGGCAATTACTGGTTCGAGAGCGGAACGCCGACCTTCCTCATCCGTCAGATGCAGCATTTCCGCACGGACATCATGGGGATGGAGCACATCGAGGCTTCTGCTACTTCATTCGACCGTCCCACCGAAGCCATGGAAAACGCCCTGCCGCTGCTTTACCAAAGCGGCTATGTCACTATCAAGGACTACGACCGAGAAACCGAATCTTACATTTTGTCGATTCCCAACAAGGAGGTTCTGGTTGGACTTATCGATGGCCTTATCCCTGCTTATACAGGCTTGGACGGCAGCTCGGTTAAGGATGGTTTTGCCTTGAAGTTTTATCGTGCGATGCGTAGAGACGATATAGCGACTGCTATGGACGAGATGAAGGCTTTCCTTGCGGGCATCCCATACGTGGAGGGCTTCAAGAAGAAGTTGGAGGAGGCAGCCTTCTCTGAGGGTTTCTATGAATACACCTTCTGGCTGATTTTCAATATGATGAATGTGTATGCCCAAACCCAGGTGAAATGCCACGGAGGGCGTATTGACTTTGTCGTGCAGATGCCCTACATTACATACGTCTTCGAGTTGAAGGTGAACGGCACCGCCCAAGAAGCTCTTGACCAAATCGACAGCAAGGGTTACGCGTTGCCTTACAAGACCGAAGGCCGCAAAGTGGTGAAAGTCGGTGTGCAGTTCGACCGCGAGACGATGACCATTGGGGAATATATCATTGCCTAGATTCCAATTTCAGTTTTGTCAGACGTAACAATAATGAAGAAAAACCAAACGATATGAAAAGACATATACTTTTATTTTGCATGGTGTTGATGCCAGCTATGATGATGGCGCAAAGCCTGAACGAAATCAAAAACAGCGGAAAATACCTTTGGGGCGAAGGCGCGGCCGAGAGCTATCAGGACGCCGACCGACAAGCCTTGCGGCATTTGGTGGAGAATATCTCCGTCAACGTGGAAAGTTCGTTCACCAATGTGATAGGCAATGTCAATTCCGAAGGTAAAACTGACACTAAGATGGCCATGCAGGCGGTGATGAAGACCTATTCGCAGGCCACCTTGACGAATACTAAGGTACTCACCCTTTCGCAAGAGCCCGATGCCCACGTGATTCGTTACGTGGAGGTGGAGGACGTGGCCAAAATCTTTAAGGCTAGGAAAAACAAGGCTGAGGACTTCATCAACCTTGCCCAAAAAGCCGAAGAGAGGCTGAAAATCGATGACGTTTTGCGCTATTTCTATTGGAGCTACTGTCTCGTGACCAGCCTGCCCGACACCATGCAACCCAAAACCCCCGACCATGCCCTCCTTAGGACCTGGATCCCCGACAGGATCAATGAGGTCTTCAACGGGATAAAAGTGAGGAAGCAGAAGGTTGAAGGGGAGTTTGTCACCTTGTATATCACCTATAAAGACAGGCCAGTGGCGAGCCTCGACTACACCTATTTCGATGGACGCGGCTACACCAACCTCTATAGTGCCGCCGATGGCCTAGGCATCATGGAGATGCAACCTGGCGTGGCCACCGACAACCTGAAAATCAAATGCGAGTACGAATACCTCGGAGAGGCACAGATCGACAAGGAGATTGCAGCAGTGGTAGAGGTGATGAAAGGGCGCAGCTTTCGCAATGCTTATATCAACGTGGGCGGCGATGGCGTGGTTTCAGCAAAGCCTCTTACGGCTGAAAAGGAAGTCGTTATGGTGAAGAATGCGGTGGAAGCCATGCCGATGTCCGTTGTTTCCGAAGCCGAAGCCAATTCTTATGAAAGCATCATGGAAAAGGTCGTCAGAGCCATCCGTAACAAGGACTTCGCTTCCGTCGACCCATATTTTACTACCCAAGGAAAAGACATATTCCACAAGTTGCTCAATTATGGCAATGCCCGCATCCTCGAAGAGCCTCAACTGACTTATATTAATAAAGGCAACGAAGTGATTTGCCGCAGCATTCCCATGAGCTTCAGCTTCAAGAACAACACGCGCAAGTTCGTTGAAAATGTGTGCTTTACCTTCGATAATAAAAAGAAAATCAATTGTGTGGCTTTCGGTTTGGGAGAGGAAGCTGTGGCCGACATCTTGAAACGCACCGACTACAGCGAAAAAGCCCGCATCATCTTGACCCAGTTCCTCGAGAACTACAAGACCGCCTTTGCCTTGAAACGCATCGACTATATTGAGAGCATCTTCGATGATAATGCACTGATTATCACGGGTACTGTGGTGAAGCGTACTGACTATAAGAACCAAGAGGAACGCACCCGTTATTTGGACAACAAGATTATCAAATACAACCGCTACGATAAGAATACCTACATCAGCCATTTGAAACGGACTTTTGCCAGCAATGAGTTCATCAACATCCGTTTTGCCAACAACGATGTCGTGAAAGCAGATGAAAGATACGGTGAGGTGTACGGCATCCAGATCAAGCAGGACTATTATTCCACCAACTATGGCGACACAGGCTATCTCTTCCTGTTCGTCGACCTCAACGACCCCGACAACCCGATTATCAAAGTAAGGACATGGCAGCCCGAGCGTGACCCTAATTTTGGATTGTATGGATTGGGAGACTTTTGATTAGTTGTTGATCGATGATTGTTTAAATGTTTAATTGATTACTTCGAAATCTCCGATTTGTTGTTTATTTGTCAACAATCCAACAATCCAACAATTCAACAACTCAACAATCCACGTGGGTTCCGCTTGATAAAAAGCTTTATCTTTGTGCCGTGTTATTCAGCAATTAAGTAGATGAACAGAATTAGTTTACATAAATTTGGCCGTCAGCAGTCAGCCATCAGCAGTCAGCCATGGTGCTACCAAGCTGATAGCTGACGGCTGATAGCTGATAGCCACATAAGTCCCGAAGTCAAAAAAGAAATTGCAGTTTAATTTTGAACAGTTACTTATGAAAAGATTTGCCTTACTCATATTCTTTTTCGTTAGCATTTTTGGTGGTTTTGCCCAAAGCATCTCAGTGAAGTCCTTCCAAGCCCTGCCGATGGACATGACGGCTTTGAGCCTCGAAGGCAAGCGCATCGACCAAAACGGCGAAGTGGCGGCACTCATCAAGATTGTGACCACCGAGACGGGCTTCACTTTTGAGGCGGGAGCCCTGGGCATTGTCGATTCGAAGCAGGAGATAGGAGAAGTATGGGCATGGGTGCCAAAGTTGTCGAAAAAAATCACCATCAAGCATCAGCAGCTGGGCGTGTTGCGCGACTATCGCTATCCCATTGAGATTGAGGCGGAGCATACCTACGAGATGGTGCTGGAAACCAAGGCCGCTCCCGAACCAAAGCCAGATGACAACATGGTGAGACAACAATATCTCATTTTCCAGATTACGCCTCCCGATGCTGTCTTGGAAGTGGACGACCAGCTTTGGCCTGTTGCTGACGGCACGGCTCGCAAGTTTGTGAACTTCGGCACCTACACCTACCGTGTGCAAGCGCCTAACTACCATCCCGATGCAGGACGTGTGACCGTTGACGATCCGAATAACAAGAAGATTGTGACGGTGAACTTGAGACCCAATTTCGGTTGGGTGGAGGTGAGAGGCGGCAACGCAGAAGGGGCGATGGTGTATGTTGACAACGCCTATGTTGGAAAGGCACCTTGCAAGAGCGAGGCACTGAAGAGCGGCGAGCATACAGTGAAAATCGTTCGTGAGATGTATGCGCCTTACACCGAGCGCGTTACCGTGAGCGACAACGAGACCACCACGCTCTCACCCAAGCTGACTGCCGACTTCGCCAGAGTGACCCTCACCGTGGATGCCGATGCCGAAATCTGGGTGAATGACGAAAAGAAAGGCAACCGAACTTGGTCGGGCAACTTGGCCTCTGGCTCCTACCGCATAGAGTGCCGCATGGACAGCCATGAACCCTCGGTGACCATCAAGGACATAACCAACACGATGGACGGCCAGATTATCACCTTGGTTGCGCCGCGTCCCATCTACGGCTCGCTGAACGTGGAGAGCACACCCGACTTTGCCAAAATCTACATTGATGGCCAGCCCATGGGCGAGACGCCGAACTTCATCGCACAGATTGTCATTGGCTCGCATGAACTGAAACTCACTAAAGAAGGTTATGCCGACTATACCGAGACCATTACCCTTACCAAGGGTGAACGGAAGCAGGTGAAAGCTGTTTTGAACAAGATAGAAGTGCAACAGCCCATAGCAACTACAACAAGCACTTCCGAGGACCAAACATTCACTGTGAACGGTGTGAGTTTTACTATGAAACTCGTTGAAGGCGGCACTTTCCAGATGGGGAGCAGCGAAGCATATGATAACGAGAAACCTGTACACAGTGTTACATTGAGTAATTATTACATCGGAGTGTGTGTAGTGACAGTGACTGAATTCCGGCAATTCATAAGTGAAACAGGCTATAGAACGGATGCAGAAAAGGAAGGTTGGGCTTGGATATTGATGCAGGTTGAAGGACAATGGAAATGGAATAAGGTGAATGGTTTAAATTGGCGTTGTGGAACTGATGGTAAAGTAAGAGACGCATCGGAAGATACTCATCCAGTTCTGTATGTGAGTTGGAATGATGCGATGGAATATTGCAAATGGCTGAAACAGAAAACAGGCAAGGCTTTTACCCTTCCAACGGAAGCTCAGTGGGAGTATGCTGCAAGAGGCGGGAAGAAGAGTAATGGATACAAATATGCTGGAAGCAACGATATTGGCAGTGTGGCGTGGTACAGTGACAACAGCGGTGGCAAAACACACCCTGTGAAGGGCAAAAGCCCCAACGAGCTTGGATTGTACGATATGGCAGGCAACGTTTGGGAGTGGTGCAGTGACTGGTACGGCAACTATAGTAGGCGCTCGCAGACCAACCCGCAGGGACCTTCTTCCGGTTCCAGCCGCGTGCTGCGCGGTGGTTGCTGGTACAACCACCCTTCGGTCTGTCGAGTGTCGCTCCGGGGCATCGACTTCCCTGACCACGGGACCTACAGCTACGGGTTCCGTTTGTGTCTTCCACAGTAAAACTCATTTAAGATCAACTTTAAGCAGAGGAGCCTTCGGTGGAGCCAAACAAGGTCGCAGAGAGACGAAGCGGCACCTTTGTGTTTTTTACCTGTTTGTTTTTAGGCAAAAGCTTTGTCCTTTTCACCTATATTCTTACATTTGCAGCCTAAATCAGTAGACAATGAAATTGAAAACCTTTTTCCTGCTTTTACTCCTGGGTTGCTGCATGGCGATGAGCGCCCAAAGCATCTCCGTGAAGTCCTTCCAAGCCCTGCCGATGGACATGACGGCTTTGAGCCTCGAAGGCAAGCGCATCGACCAAAACGGCGAAGTGGCAGCACTCATCAAGATTGTGACCACCGAAACGGGCTTCACTTTTGAGGCGGGTGCCTTGGGCATTGTTGATTCGAAGCAGGAGATAGGAGAAGTATGGGCATGGGTGCCAAAGTTGTCGAAAAAAATCACCATCAAGCATCAGCAGTTGGGCGTGTTGCGCGACTACCGCTATCCCATTGAGATTGAGGCGGGGCGTACCTACGAGATGGTGCTGACCACGGCGAAGATCGAGACTATCGTGAAGGAAGAGGTGCGCCAGCAGTACCTTATCTTTGAGTTGGAGCCGAAAAACGCCACACTTGAAGTGAACGACCAACTGTGGAGCGTTGATGCCGAGGGAACAGCCTTGCAGTTTGTGGATTTTGGCACTTATACCTATCGTGTGCGAGCTGCCAACTATGAGACAGATGCCGGTGTGGTTACCGTTGACGACCCCAACAATCCCATAACCATAAAAGTGAATCTTAATTCTAACTTCGCTGAAGTGACCTTCAAAGTGGATGCCGATGCAGAGATTTGGGTGAACAACGACAAGAAAGGTGTGCGCACTTGGACGGGCTCGTTGGGAAAAGGCACCTACAAGATAGAATGCAAGCAGGAAGGCTGCGAAACCTCGATGACTTCGAGGGAAATCACTGCTGAAATGAACGGGCAGACCATCACCTTGCCTGCACCAAGACCCATTTACGGCTCATTGAGCGTTGAAAGCACGCCCAACTATGCCACGATTTACCTTGACGGCAAGGCCATTGGTGAGACACCGAAGTTCATGAAGGAAATCCTTGCGGGTGAACATGAAGTGAAATTGGTGAAAGAGGGTTGTTTCGACTATGTGGGAACAGTGACCATAAGCAAGGGTGAACAGCAACAGATAAAAGCCCTGCTGGAAAAGGACGGCACAGCACCAGTGGCTATCAATAATTTGCAGGAAGAACAGATTAGCGTTAACCTTCCAACGACTGTAAATTCCGAAAAACCTGTTGCCAAAAGTGGTATTCGCAAGAAAGGATTCGTGATGAGACCTGAAGTGGGCTGTGTCTATGGTTCGGACTATATAAATACAGGTGTTACAGCTCATTTGTCTATGGGATATCAATTCGGATCTCATTTCTATCTTGGAGGCATTTGTGGGTACGATGGATTTTATTATCGGCATTATAATCATGATAATTATAATGGTAAGGAACGGAATCTATATTTTATCCTTGGATTGGATTCCCGTTGGTATATACTCAATCGTAATTGGACCCCCATTGTTGGTGTTGAGATTGGTTTAAGTTGGTTTTCTTGTTATAATTATGATTATATCACATTCAAGTCCAGCAGCTATTTAGACTACTATAGCGACACTAAATTAAAGGTAGGTTATGCCTATAAGAATTGGGAATTGACATTAGGAGCCGTTATATTAAGCCCCTATGTTGCTAATATGATAGTAGATGTTAGCTATCGTTTTAGTTTTTCTTCGTCTAAAGCTGGGAAATGAAATAACCATAAGCTACAGTTGCCATGACGAAATTGTGTAGGGTAGCCTAAAGGAAAAGGCTGCTATAAGCGAGACATAATTGCAACAATAACATCAGGGAGACGCAATGAATCACGTCTCTATAGGGTTGGACAGTTTTGGGAAATGTTGTTTAACATTGACATATGTGCTTGTAGAGACGCCGATTCATTGCCCCCCAGTTCGCTTGGATTTGCAATCCAGCCGTATTTGAATATAAGGATTTGTAATCCGTAGTATGAACAATGACAGATTCATGGTCCTAGTTTGGTCGGATTCGGCCACAAAGAAGCTGCGGGTTTGTAATCCGAAAACTTGTTAATTTATTGGTGATCTGTAAATTGTCGGATTATAAATCCTAATATTCGGCACCAGCGGATTGCAAATCCGCTGGAACAAGGTGGAACAAAAGTAATGTCAAATTCGTGGTTCATTTGTGGTAATTTGTGTTTGTATTATTAATCCATTTGCAAATGTTACGTTTTTTTGCGTAAATTTGTCGCCATAAATCACGGTAGCCATGAAAGCAAGAGAATAACCCAAAACGACGGAAAAAAGTGTCGAAAGTCAGCGTTCGGTTCAACCGTGAGACGATGATGAGTGAGGATCATATCATTACATAATAATATTAATTTTAATTGATTGATAACCAAAGAAATGAAAAATTTCTTCCAAAAAAGGATAAAATTTGGACTAATAATTGTAAGTCGAAACCTCTAATAAGCAAATCAAACAATCAAACAAATAAATCAACAAATCAACACAAAATTAAAGAAAGGAAAATCAAAATGAAAAAACTAGGTATGTTTTTGATGCTCGTGGTCGCCATGGCCGTTGCAATGCCCACTTCTTACGCACAACTGAGCAAAAAAGAGATGAAAACCATCGAAAAGAATGCCAAAAAAGAAGCTAAGACCTTGAAGAAAGAGGGCTGGAAAGCAGCTGCAGGCAACCCGACAATTGAAATGCAATTGATAGAGTCGTATAAGATGCAAATGCAGAAGGACGACTATGGCTATGACAAATTCATCCAAGGTGAGGCAATGACCCCAGGTCAAATTTATGACGCCGCCTTGTTCCAGGCTGAGAATTTGGCGAAGCTGAATCTGGCTGGTAAGATGGAAACCCGTGTCATCCAAATCATTGACAACAAACTAGCCAACAAGGAAATTTCAAGGGAAGAAGCCACTTCGTTGGCCACAAGTGTCAGTGCTGCTAAAAACCTTGTAGCTCAAAGGCTAGGGCAGGTTGTTATGCCTGTGAAGGTGTATCGCGACCTTCCCAATGGAAATGTCGAGGTACGAGTCATCGTCTATTATAGTCAGGCATTAGCCATGAGGGCCGCCAAGGAAGCCATGAGAGGTGAGCTTGAAAAAGAAGCCAGTGACCTTGCCAAAGATATTGATAAGATTTTGGGCAACTAATTCTTTGAATAATGTGGCGTAAGTCATTGTTGCTTATTCTATTTGTATTCCCCACGATGCTTTTCGCACAGAGAGAGTGCAAGGTGTCGGGGGAATACACCTATTATGCCCCATTGAACGTTTCCCCCGACGATGCCATCGCCGTTGCTGTGGAGAAAGCCAAGATACAAGCCCTTGCCGATGCTTTCGGTACTTTGATAGACATGCACAGTTCAAATATGATCCAGAACGCAAACGGCAAGTCGAATTCGAGTTTCCTGTCGCTGGGCGAAAGCTCCGTAAAAGGCGAATGGATTGGTGACACAAGAGAACCTGCGACCGATGTGGTCATTGAGGAAGGCTTTATGAAGGCAAGCGCCAAAGTTTGGGGCATGGCCCGCGAGATTGTCTCTGCTCCCATCGAAATCAGTGCCAAATTGCTGAAACAAACCGATGGGCAACATGATGAAGACCAGTTTCACCACGGCGACCAATTATACCTTTCCTTTAAGTCACCGACCAAGGGCTTTTTAGCGGTCTATCAGATGGATGGGAAAGGTGAATCCTATTGTCTGCTCCCTTATGCTGGTGATGACGATGGGATGTTTTCCGTGAAGGCCAACAAATCCTATATCCTGTTTTCGGAAGAGCATGCCGACAAAGGTGAGAACTGCGATGAGTATAATATGACCTGCGAGAAGGGAACACTTGAGCAGAATTTGGTTTACATCGTCTTTTCTCCCAATAAATTCACTAAGGCGAATGATGAGGAATCGGATAAGGTCGTGGATGTGAATGGCAATAAAGAGCTCTTGCCGCGTTCTCTTTCCTACGCCGATTTCCAGAAATGGTTGATGAGATGTCGTCGCGCCGATAAGGATATGCAAGTGATTATCAAACCTATTGTGATTAGTAGATGATGGCTGCCTTTGGCTAGAAAGATGCGTAAGTGAACAAGGACACGTTCTAGAGTGAGAAGGAAAAGTGATGGCATCCTCGCAATACAACTGAAGCGACAAAACAGAGCATTGCCTACTACTTTTTTACGATTGAATAAGTCACCCGAACCATAGTTTTCGGGTGGCTTTTTTCATAAAACCAAGACTTCTTTTCCAAATCAGCCCAATTCTTTGCTATCTTTGCACGCAAATACATGGATGCCGATTGACAATCGGGTCTTCGATGAGGCATTATCATATTGAAATACAATGATTATAATAAAACGGACTAATTTTTTCATGTGGTAGGCTCTATTTGTACAAACATTGAATAATAGAATAATCAATAATCAAATCAATGAAAAAGGCATTTTTACTTTTAGGATTGGTTCTCATGGGAGCCGTGGGCATGGCCCAGAATGTTGTCGAAGCGGAATCGGGAACGTATAGCTTCAGCGTCGGCAATATCAAGGACAAAGTCAGACTGTCAAATGTCGACATGAACATCCCGCAAACCAGAGCGGTGAACGACATGACTTTCTGCATCATCTTCGCCAACGAGAAGTATCAGATGGAACAGTCAGTTCCCTTTGCCGCCCATGATGGGGAAGTGTTCAAGGACTATTGCGTGAAGACCTTGGGCATTCCCGAAAAGAATATCCATTATCGGGCCAATGCTACCAAGAACAACATGGAATTCGAAGTGGATTGGCTGTCGAATGTGCTTGCCACCCATAAAGGTGAGGCAAAAGGCA
>JAEEGL012535381.1_pt1 | contig 15784 bp, 19 predicted proteins | sample 9134231 | NCBI WGS metagenome assembly JAEEGL01 (sample SAMN16246548, study PRJNA631951) | gut metagenome | biome: gut microbiome; feature: rumen; material: fiber-attached | host: Bos | place: Iran: Karaj | collected 2018-10
AATGGCATTTACAGAGATACTTCTCGCGAAGAAATCCGGCTGCGCCATCCGCTCAAACCTATATGGCTCATCGGTCTGAAGATTCTTCCTCAGACTCTGTTCGCAATCTTCAAATACGTATATCTCTGAAATGTGAAACATATATAGTACAGTTCAACTACAAAACACTTTCCATTCATTAGAAAAAACAAGCGTCCCTACCTTTCGCATCTTACTCTTGAAGAACTGAAGTTGTGTCATTGTCCAGAACATCGCATGTGACAGGACGATTCGATCCTCAGAGGAGTGATAGTAGAAAAGGCTATCATCCTCCTTGGTATGCATTTCCTGTAGTTTCTGTTCTATCGGAGCAAACCACTGCTTACGAGCCTCTCTCAATTCCTCTTTTGTCTTTGCCATTGTTACCTATATTATAAAACCAACAGCGAGCCATGTCCCTATTGGAAGTTGCTCACTAAACCAACAGTTCTCAAAGCTCGCATGTCTGTACTATCGCTTATTTCTACCCCACTGCGGCCAGAACAAGTATCTACAAAACTCCCACATTCCTTTTATTAATCCTCTCATACCCATATCTTACCAAAGAGTATATACCATACCCCACCAAACACCCTGTCACATTATGCATCACATCGTCAACTTCCGCAACACCTCTCTGAAAGAAATACTGCATCGCCTCTATCATCACCGACATACCGCAACCTATCAGTAAAACCTTCCACCACGTCATACTCCTAAACGCACACCCCAACAGTACTCCTACTGGCACAAACATGATAGTGTTCATAATCTTTTCGGCCATCACATAATTCTTACCCTCAAAAAAGGCATCATAGCTCCAAAACAGCTTCAAATTCACCTCTGGCGTGTCATGAATAGGCCGGAAAAACACGGTCGAACAATATATCAAAAGAATAAATTCCACTAACAGGAATCCCCCTATGACTTTCCCTTTTTGCTTAATGCTTTTCAATGAAGCAATCAGTATCAATCCCACTACTGTTGTAATAAGCAACAAGACGTACAGATTATTTGGAACTCCCTTATATAGTTTTATTATACTCAGGTTAACGTAATACCATACCTCTATCCAATTCATCGTAGTATTCTGCAACTGCAATTATATTGATGCCGGCTTTGTCACATGATTCCACACCCCGCTCCAGAACGCACTCCACAAACTTTCATTATAGCACATCTCATGTTTCCATGAATTCCCCTTCCATCTTCTGAATTTAAATATCATTCTCTTTACCAAACCATGTGGCTCTTCTCTTGGAAACTTCGGTTCCATGATATCCGATAGCACTTTTTCCTTCAACGTCGGGTTAAATTGCACGTATGGGAAAATGCTGGCCTCAAAGCCAAGGTCCTCCACACATATAGCATTTATCGTATTGAAGAACTCTGTCATGTGATACTTTTCCATCACATCCTTCAACCATTCCCAATCGATTTCCACCGTGTGCTTTTCAACGAAAAAAGCCCAGTCCAGCAGCTGTCGGAACGTTATAAAGAATGCGGCAAAATCCGACATCGAATGTTTCAGCAGAAAAAGAGCATGAAGGTTTGGCGATGGCAAGTACACCTTCTCACCACATACATCCAAAGTGTATGTATCATCCATCCCTAGCTCCTTAAATACACTTTCTAATCCCGCACTCGACCTATGATGATATATTTATAAAATCATAGTGATTCTCTACAGTGAATTCACCCCACTCAAACACCGAATGATGATGATGAGAATTATCTATCTCAACCCCTGAACCATGAACCTTGAGCCATGAACCCAGCTCTCTGTCAGCGGCCTGTTGTTGACCAAAGAGCCACTCGTCTATATCCCCGCAAGGCCGATGCTCTGGCTTCGGCCAGTCCAGACTACAAGCATAGCCTTTCAGCACCATCATCTTAAACCCATGCCGATTATAGAAGCCTGCCAAGCTCCCTATCGCTTTCTTATACCCCAAATACCTCCCTTCATAATTTTGTAGCACCTCACCAATCCACTCCAGTTTCAACTCAAACGGCATTGCGTTCGCACAATTCGATTGATTCGTGTTCAACGTATCTATACCGTCAAGTAAAATAGCCGAAAGCCCCTGTCGTTCGGCAAGGGTTTGTACTTCATTCCAATCTATATCACATGAAATCCGGCATGCGGGATGCCCTATTCCCAGTCGAATTAGTTGTATGAATAGCTCCTTGTTTCTCACCGAATTGTATTATTAGGTCGCTGTGGTATCTCTCGTACAACTTTGGCTGGTCTTCCTGTAGCGACAGTCCATGCAGGTATATCCTTTGTTACCAAAGAACCTGCACCAACTATTGCCCCCTCTCCGACTGTCACTCCTGGTAAAACGAAAGACTCCATACCAATAAGGCAACCTTTCTTAAGTACGATTGGTTTAATTGTGTAACCTAATGCATTATAATCACTGCCAACAAAATAGTTCGAAAAATCCCTTTGATGGCATAGTAATCGCGTACCTCCTGCTACAGAAACGCCATCTTCTAATGTTATCATATCAGCATGCCCAGTATCTATCCGAACATTGTCCCCAATAAAGCACCCTTTTCCAACATGGCATCCCATCTTTCGCATCAGCATAGGTCTCACTTTTCTGGGGGCGAAGGGTTCAAGTATGGCCCAATTCATCATTTTACATAATTGGGCTGTATGAATATTATGGAAGAATTTTCCTATTACCCTCCAAAGACACACATCTCCATATTCTTCTTCCGAATAATTGAATCCTATAGCTCGCAACACTCTGAATGTCAAGCTCAGTTTCTTTTGTCCCATAACTATATTATCTCAACAATTAGGATTTTAACAATAAAAGACTAATAGCGAACTCCCATAATCTATAAAATATTAACTATTCTCGAAAGGGTAGTAATCAAATCATATCCATCCCACACCAGCGTAAAGTCCATAGACTTACCCAACGGCACAAATCTATCCACACCCTGCGGATGGTCTTCGTTCACAAAACGAATAATTTCCTCGCGAGTCAAACCATAGTAGGTTACCGTCTGGCTCTTGATGGTTGCAATTGGCAGTAGCTCGGTCAGTGACTTAGCGTCATACTCATAGAAGAAACCGCTATTGAACCTATAGTCCATAATGCCCGAATAAAGGCTATCCATCTGGATACGTGTCAGTAACGGCTGTTCAACGGTAACCTTACCCAACTTCATATTAGCTGCAGCCTTATACAAAGCATTGATCTTACCAATGGTCTGCACAGGTGCAATGTTGTAATGTCCCTTGGCATAAGCAACTACCTTCTTCCAGAAGAGCTCCTTACCCTCCGCCTTCTTGCTACCTACCCACACAATGATACGTGGTGCAGTACAAGCATTCTGGTCAGAGAAGTAAGTGTCGTTATAGAAGTTCTGAACAATCTTATCTTGGTCATCTGCAGCCAAGAATGCATCTGCATTCAGAACAGAGAACGAATAACGGTCTGCAAAGTTAACCTCATTGGCACGGGGCTGCAAAGGACTCTGACGAATCTCAGCAATGGTAGCATCACCACCCCAAACCACACGGCTTTGGCACATGCCGGAGAACAGGTCTGTTATTTCCTTAATAGGCGGATACTTCACAAAGCAGATGTAAGGAGCCATATTCTTATGAGTGGTCTCCAGCAGTTCACGTACGCAATCACTGATAATCTGTACCTGCGGGAAGTCTTTTGCAGGCAATCGAACAATATTCGCATTACCAGCCAACAGACCAGCGGCAAAACTGAAAGCACAGTTCACAGGCACATTACTCGGTGTGCTATGGAACACGATGCCACGACCTAAACGACGCTCAATATCATGATAGTTTTCTTTCTCCTTTAACAAAGCGGCCTTACGGCACCAGAAACCAAAGGTCATCACATCAGAGTAAGCACGGCCTTGTTTCATAACTAACTTAGACAGGTCATTGAAGAAATCGATGACCGGCTCTGCAAACGGAGGCAAAGCCGGAACCTTAGGCATATCCTCAATAGTTTTGTCATCACCAATCACAAACTCCAGTCCGCTCAGTTTTCCAAACTTGGCAGCATAGGTGTCAGAGCAACCACGGATTTCTGCATTCTTGATACGTCCGTGAATGTGGAAGTACTTGCCTTTACGTCCACAAGGGCAATCATCCTCACCTAAAACAACGCCCTCATCCTCTGTCAGCAGGACGTGACCTGGATAGCTCTTTGGCAGCACACTCACCACCTCAATGATACCCGTTTCGCCATTCTTTGCAACACTAAAGTCCTTTGGGTTGCGAATGATGATGTCTGAGAAGTTGGAGGCGTGTAGATGGCCACATTCGCACTCAATATAGATGGTTCCGGTCTGTTCCACCATACCGTAGTAGTCGTGAACGTTCTCCACTTTGATGCCACACACATCATTCAGACACTGCTTAAACTGTGCCGTAGAAACACTTTCTGCAACCAGTTTCTTCCAGCCGCCACCGTGAATCAGCACACCCTTGGAGAGGTCAGGCTTGTAGCCACTCTCTTTCAGTTTCTTGTAAAAGTGCTGCCAAATCATAAAGGTAAAGCCAAAAAGGAAGATGGTTTCATCCTTGTGCTCCTCCAGGAAGGCTTTCAGGCCCTCAATATCCAGCTCCATGTTCTCATCCAGCGCATACATACGCTTGCTGCCAAACATAGAAAAGCCTAAGATACCGGCACCACGAGCAGAAAACATATTGCGGTCTTTCACCACATTGCTGCTGTCCAGAATAATCATCGGAACGCGCTTATTGCCCAGCAATGAAGACACGATCTTTGTAAGCGTCCTGGTCTGATTGGCAGAGGTCTCACGGTCCAGATAAATTTTGGAGGTCTTTTGGCCTGTTGTACCAGAGGAAGTCATGGTCTTGATCACCTCATCCTCAGCTACACTGCGGAGAGTCAAGTCCTTGAATAGACTCACTGGCAGGTAAGGTAAATCCTCATAATGCTGAATCTTGTTCAGGTCAACACCTGTACTGTCCAGCATCTTCTTATACTCTTCGCTATGCTCGTAATGGTACTTGCTCAGATTGAGCAGGTACTCGTCCAACACGGCATGCTTGTCCTCTTTACAAAGGGAATATGGATTAATCTCCAATAATTCTTCTAATGTCATATCTTTTATTCCTTTATTTCTTAATTCAACATCTGCTGAAGTGCAGGGTAATCTATTTTGCCAGAATCCTTTACTGGAATGGTATCAATAACTCGAACCTCAAAAGCCCTATTGTTTAGACCAGTTTTCTCAGCCAACAGGCTAATGATTGATTCTTCAAGACCTTCTTTGGTAACAAATACCGTAATTTTGTCATCCACACCAGCGCAAGCACAACTTGTGGTAATAGATTTTACTAATTGCTCAGTAGCATCCAGGTTACAACGGTTACCCCATATCTTTACAAATCTTTTTAGGCGACCTGTTATGTAATAGAAACCATCAGAATCCCTTCTAGCCACATCGCCAGTATGAAGAACTCCATTATTCTCATCACCTTTGTTAAGGTCTTCACGGCTTTCTGCATAGCCAAGAGACACATTAGATCCTGAATAGATCAACTCGCCATCCACATCAGATGTGGTGATCTCTTTTCCTTCAGTATCCATCAAAGAGAACTTACCACCGGGGATTGCAATGCCCATACTGGCATATTTCTCTTGAGCAGACTCCCATGGTAAATAACTCATTCGAGCGGTTGCCTCTGTCTGGCCATACATCACATAGAACTTCTTGCCGTTGGTAGCAGCATAATCAATATACTCTTTTGCAATATCTTTATTTAGTTTTCCACCAGCCTGAGTCATTACTTTCAGGTATGGTAAATCCATTCTAAAGAAACGTAATCTTCTAAGAACTTCGTAAGTATACGGCACTCCGGCAATAGATGTAGCCTTCTGCTCCTTCAAGAAGTTCCAGAACTCTCGTTGAGCATAGGTGTGGTCAGTCAATAAAATGGTAGCACCCTTCAATAAATGGCTATTAATAACAGACAACCCGTATGAATAGTACATCGGAAGTGTCGTAATGGGCCTCTCATTCTCATCTATCTTCAAGTATTCCGCAATTGATTCTGCATTGGCTAAAATATTTTTGGCACTTAAGCGCACAAATTTCGGAGAACCCGTGCTACCTGATGTTGTAAGACAAAGAGCCAAGTTAGGATTAATATCTCCACCTTTCAAACCCGTTTCTTTCAAGCCTCCTTCCCAAATGTATTCGGGATGATATACATCTATGAGCGCATCAATCACCTCTTTAGGCTTACCGCCATCCAACATCACTATAGGCAGACCACTTTGTAGACAGGTGATATAACCAATAAAAGAATATAGGTTGTTGTGAGCAAGACAGAACACCAGCCCCTTTGGAACGCTTAATTTGGTTCTTTGGTCCAATTCTGCATATGTCAAAGACTCTCCACTGTCAGTGACAACAGCTATATTATTCTTGTATTTATCTAAATTGAACATGTATCTGATTATTGTTCATTATTTCTTTCAAAACAAACGGTTTCCCATGACCTGGCAGAATCGTCATATCAGACGTAAGAAGATGGTTCAGCAAAGGATAGGTAACACTCAAGTATTCTTCCTTGTTGCTGCCCGGAAAACGAATAATAATGGGTAGATCTTTCAATAATGAGTCACCCGTAAAAGCATATTTTCCATTCAACAAAATCAAACTACTGCCCGCAGAGTGCCCAGGAATATGGAAGAAATTAAACAAATAATTGTTCCATACGAGCGAGAACTGCTCATCGTAGGTTATATCCGCATAATACTGACGAGGCACAAAAGACTTCTTAAACTCGTCGTAAACATGAGTTCCGTTAATGTGATCCTCCTCTCCTAAAATGAATGCAATAAGTGTAGGTCGGAGGTACTGCTTTCTTGCAATATACTCTGCAGCTTGCTGCTGACAAATCAGTGTACTTTCAAAGTCCTCTTGATACCAATAAACTCCCGTAGTATGATCGTGATGTTCATGAGTCAAGAGTATAGTAACCTTACTAATCCCTTTTGATTTGAGTAATACAGTTAGAGATTCGTCCTTATGAGGATCTATGATGAGTGCTTCATTGTCCGCCATCAGCACATACATATTGGAATTAATGTGCTCATAGACGGATGAAAGCAACTCAATGTTTCCTAACCGAATCTCATTCAACATTACAAAGAAGCTAGTTTGTTTGTGATGCTTTCTGCAATTTGTGCTGGACTCAAACCTGCTTGCTCTACCAGATAATTATAGTCACCTACTGGCATATAATGGTCTTGAATACCTATCTTCAATAGCGGTGGAGTATTGCATGCTTCGGAAAGAACATCTGCAATAGCAGTTCCTAAACCACCTACAACATTGTGTTCCTCAACCGACACCATTAATATTTTATCACAGTTAGACAGGATACATTCACGGTCTATCGGTTTAATCGTATGGACATCTACAACAGATGCAAATATCCCTTGTTCTAATAATAGTTCTGCTGCCTTGATGGAGTTGCTAACCATCAGGCCTGTAGCAAAGATGACAATATCTTTACCCTCTTTCAATTGAACAGTCTTACCTATAGTCAGTTCATAGTCTTCTTTATAAACAATTGGCGTATTCAAACTACCTGAAAGACGCAGATAAATAGGACCATCTATTTTAAGTGCTGCATCAAATATCTTGACCGCTTCACCAGCATCTGCTGGCGAAAGGACAGTCATGTTAGGTATAGAACGCATCAAAGCCATATCCTCGATGGCATAGTGCGTATTACCAAAGAACGTCAGTGAGAAACCGGAGTTGATACCCACACACATTACCTTGCCACCCATGTATCCAAGATACTGGCGGATTTGCTCAAAGCTGCGCATACTGATAAAACAGGCCTGTGCAACAGCAATGGTCTTATAACCTTCTGAATCCAAGCCAGCAGCAACACCGAGCAGATTCTGTTCAGCTATACCTACATTATAGAAATTATCAGGGTATTCTTTCTTAAAACGGTCAAGGCCTGCCACAACGGACATATCAGAGGACAATACCTTGAACGGATAATTGCCTGCCTGTTCCATCAGTTCCATGCCAAATATTGAACCGCTCTGTCCCAAACGGAAATAGACTCTCGGATTGAATTTATTCATGGCTCACCTCCACTAATGCCTGTTCGTACTGACTCTGGCTCAACGTGCCGTGATGCCACTGTTGCAGATTCTCCATAAAGGATACACCTTTTCCTTTCACAGTATGGGCAACAATCACCAAAGGTTTGTTCTCCTCTTTTTGCTGATAGGCATTATGCAACTCCTCTTCGCTATGACCATTCACAGAAATAACCTTGCAGCCAAAACCACGGAATTTCTCCTCAAGCGGAGAATGATCCATTATGTCTTTGGTATAGCCGTCTGATTGCAAACCGTTGCAGTCAACAATGAAAGTCAGGTTGTCCAGTTGATAATTCACGGCAGCCATAACTGCCTCCCAAACCAAACCTTCATCGCTTTCACCGTCACCCAGCAAGACAAAAATGCGATTGCTCTGCTGCTTAGACTTACAAGCCAAAGCAACACCCACAGCATAGGAGGCGCCAAGGCTCAAACTGCCACCAGAGAATTCAATACCCTTGGCAATATTCTTCTTGGCGTGAGCAAATAGGGGTGTACCGTTTTGTTCAAAGGTTTCAACGTCTTCTTTCGTAAGAAATCCAACGGACTCCAATACGCAATAGAGAACCAGTGCCGCATGACCTTTACTGAGAATCAGCCTGTCTCTATCATCTTTGCTGGGGGTGAAATCAAAGCCTGAGTTGTAAAGGGTGTTCAGGATTTCAACGGCAGAGAGACTACCTCCCAGGTGGGACCCATTAGATCCCGCCTGGAAAGATAGTTCAAGAATTCTTTTGCGTATGTCTTTACATTCCACCATCTACACGAAGTATTTGGCCAGTGATGTATGAAGACAAGTCAGAAGCCAAGAATAAAGCAGCGTTAGCAATATCCTCGGGCATACCGGCTCGCTGGCTGTCAGTAGCCATCACGGTCTCGTTAATCACCTCTTCTGTCATACTGCTCAGCATATCGGTCTGGGTAATACCAGGTGCTATGCAGTTAGCACGGATACCCTTGGGCCCCAATTCCTCAGCCATCGATTTGGTTGAACACCAAACAGAAGCCTTGGTTGCGCCATAGATTGAACGACCAGAATTGCCATCGATAGCGGCAGTAGAAGAGACGTTCACAACAGAACCACCACCATTCTTCAACATCAACTTAACGATATACTGAGAGAACAGGTAAGGCGAAGTAAAGTTAATGTCAAACGACTCTTTAATCTTGTCCTCATTAGACATCTGGAACAAGGCATTGTAAGTAATACCAGCATTGTTAACCAGAATGTTGACGGGCTTCTTTTCTGACATAATGGCCTTCACTGCGTCTTTCATCTGTGCACGGTCAGTCAACTCAAAATAGATGGGCTTCACATACACACCATATTTCTCTGAAAGTTCCTTGCAGTAGGCATCCATCTCTGGCGTCTGCTTGCGGGCACAAGCCCACACATTAGCACCATTGGCAGCAAAAACTTCAACAATCTTGTGCCCAATGCCACGTGCCGTTCCAGTTACAATGGCATTCTTTCCTGCTAATAATTTCGCACTCATCACTTAATTCCTCCATCTATTCTGATTGTCTGGCCGGTAATGTGACGGGAAAGATCGGAACAAAGGAAAGCAATCGTGCTAGCCACTTCTGAAGGCTTACCCAGACGCTTGATGTCCATTGTCTTAATCTTCTCATCAATCACTTCCTGCGGAACAACCTTGTTCATATCCGTATCAATCACACCAGGAGCAATTGCATTCACGCGAATACCCTTCGAAGCCAATTCCTTAGACATGGTCTTCATCGCACCTATCAAGGCAGCCTTGCTGGAACCGTAAGCCAACTGGCCAGAGTTGCCATCAATGGCAGAAATGGAACTAACGAATACCACACTACTCGGATTAGGGTTACGAAGCATCAACTTAGTGATGTACTGGGAGAACTGAATCTGGGAGAAGAAGTTCACTTCAAATACCAGTTTCATCGTCTCCATCGAAACCATGTGGAAGATGGCATCACGAGCCATCCCTGCAATGTTCACCAGCGCATCCACAAGTTGTTTGTCTGACTGAATGGTCTTCACGGCGGCCTTGATGGCATCAGCATCTGTCAAGTCAAAATAGACTGGCTTTACCCAAACGCCATACTTTGCTTCCAGTTCTTTGCAATAAGCCTCGAAAGCATCATCCTGTCGCTGTGCGCAAGCCCAGACATTAGCGCCATTGGAGACGAAATACTCCAACGTCGCCTTGCCTATGCCTTGAAGGGTACCGGTAATGACCGCATTTTTCCCTGTAAGCATATTACTCGTCAAAATTTACGTCGTACTTTTCTTTAAGAATCTCCATACCCTTCTCGAAGGAGGAGAGGTCAATGATATCATCGGTCTCCATCATGATGTCGAATGCATCTTCGAGGTTGGCGACAAGGTTCATGTGCCCCACAGAATCCCAATTTGGAATGGCCTGGTATGCCAGTCCAGCGAGTTTGTCTTCCGTGATTTCAAACGATTCGCAGAATGTCTGCTTGTACTTTTCTAAATTTGCCATAATTTTATAATTGATATGTTAAAAACTAAATATGTTTACTTCTTGATAACTAATGCAGAGGCAGGAACACCAATATAAGTATATCCATCCTTGGTTCTGCGCATCAGTGCACTTCCAGCTGCGACGGTAGTATGATTTCCTATTTTCACACCCTGTACCATACAGCTGTTTACGCCAAAGAAATTACAATCTCCGATCGTAACTATGCCCGAAACTCTGGCGGCAGTCATAAATGCATTATAATTACCGATAGAAGTATCGTGGCCAATTGAGACAAAATCATTAAATGTATTGAAATTCCCAACATGTGTATTGCAACTCACAAGACAACCCGCGCAAAAAATATTCCCCCGTCCCATTGTGAAACTCTCTGGATCCATAAATATCACATCAGGGGCAATAACGTTCGGAAAATCAATCAATGGATTGGTAATACTATCAATAATCTCTTTTACGGTCTCTGGCTTACCGATAGCCATGGCGACACTAAGAGGTTTTGAACTTTCATTCAGATATTCTTTCCCTCCTAATACAGTGCCATATTCATTTCTCTCTCCGGGAACAAGGCCATCATCTATAAAGCCAACCAGATTCCATGTCGGTTTGATACTATTAATACGTTCTAGCAAACAAGCGATCTCTCTACCAAATCCACCTGCTCCGAAAATAACAATATTCTTCATCTATTTTTTTAATTATGTCCATTAAATGCTTCCATTGTTGCCGATGTTTCGGAGTTGATATCCTTTCGCATCAGCACGTTTTTTATAGTTATAAAAATCACCTGTATATCTGTCCAAAGGGTACAATGATCTACATACCAGACATCCAGCTTAAATTTCTCTGTCCAATCGATAGCATTACGCCCATGGCATTGAGCCCAACCACTGATTCCTGGTCTTACCTCGTGGCGACGAGCCTGTTCCTGAGAATAAAGAGGCAGATACTGTACCAACAATGGTCTTGGGCCTATCAAAGCCATATCTCCCTTCAATACATTAATCAATTGTGGTAGTTCATCTAACGACGTGCTGCGCACAAACTTACCGACCTTTGTTAAACGCACCTCGTCAGGCAATAGATTACCATCTGTATCCCGCTCATCGGTCATCGTCTTGAACTTGATAACCTTAAATATCTTTGCATCTTTACCAGGGCGTTCTTGGAAGAAGAATGCACCAGCCCCTTTATTAGCGAAGTGCAACCAAATAGAAACAACAAGTAGAATCGGGCTGATACATAATAGTGCTATCAGCGAAATCCAGAAATCAAAGATTCTTTTAAAGAAATGCTTATACATAATCTACAATATCACACTCGGAGCCTGCTCCCAGTCTATCATCTTTTCAGCCTGTTCCAAATTAACAAATTCTTCCGTGTCTATCAGTTCCATCATCTTCCCAAAAGCCTTCTTCTTACCAAGGTTCGTCTTAATATAGCGCAAATAGCGATTTTTCAACGTTCCAGGAATCTTATAATATTGTTCGAAGTCTTCTTTACTCATAAGGCCATCCTTTTCTGGTACTAAATCCCTAATATGGAAATAACTCATGGAGTAATCCGACATTGCCATTTCTTTCTTTACAAAACTTAATGGGAAAAATCGGAAATAACCGCCTCCTGAATACGCTATCTCATGTCCCCATAGTTGCGTCGTACTTATGGGAAACTCCTTAAACATTGTAGTGTTGCAATAAACCATAGTAGGCTTTTTCTGACCAAACTGTGCAAATCCTCCAAAATCCCTTTCTGCAGGATAAATAGAAGCATCTCTTGTAATACCACATTTCTCAAGTATCTCAAATGCCCACTTGTTTTCTTTTCCAATAGAAAACGCGGGCGCTCGATAGCTCTTTACTTTCTCCCCTATACATTGTTCTAAAGCGTCCACAGAAGAATGGGTATCCTCCCAAACCTCCTCTTCGGTCATCTTGTTTAGCCATGTATGCTTATAAGAGTGACATCCTATTTCATGGCCTTGTGAATGTATCAACTTAACCACTTGTGGAAAGTCAGCGGCCATCATACCTGTGCAAAAGAACGTTCCCTTAAAACCCCGTTCATCTAGAGCATCCAATATCTTGTCAAGATAATTGTCATACTCCTCATATACCTCAGCTGTTCCACATCCACCAGCCTTGGCCTGTGCCCACTCTTCTATATCAAAAGTCAAGATATTCATGGATGTCTATCTATTCTTACTGAATTTTGCCAATCTGAATTGCTTTACTTTCCTCCCAAACATCATCCAAACAATACCAAATGGTGGCTTCAACCCATTTAACGTCCAGCATTTCTTCACATAGTCAAAATGACTTTTCGACAGTTTCTTACTATAGCTTTTCGTACTCTGCCCGCCAAGTGAGAATTTGATGATAAATTCATCCATGCCCTTTATTTTGAACTCCTTGCCGTGTTTCACGAAGGCACGCACAAACCACTCGTAATCTCCGCCTCCTCCTAGATCATTCCTATAATACCCAGCCATTTCAAACACCCGCTTCCTGCAGTAAATGCTCTGGTGTGAGGGCATCCATCCCTTGTACGCTAGTTTAGGTGTATAGGCAGGGCTGATGTTTACACGTTTCGCATGGTCGTTTCCATCTACGATAAGGCTGTTCCCGTAAGTCATATCTACATCATTCTCCTCATAGAACTGTGCAATCTTCTCAATTACTCGACTATCGTACAGCCTGTCACCAGCATGAATCATGCCTATCACGTCGCCAGAGGCAGCCTTGAAACCCTTATTCAGTGCCTCATACATACCATGGTCTGGCTCCGATATGATACGGGCAATCCTATCCTTATATTCATTGATAATAGCCAGCGACCCGTCTTTCGATGCTCCATCAACCACAATATATTCTATATCCTTGTAGCTCTGGTTCACCACCGACTCTATCGTAGCCCTGATGTCTTGCTCATTATTATAGCAAATGGTAATAATTGAAATTTTCATATATTCACAATCTCGATTTAGAAGTATTTGCTATACTCATTTCATCCAAATAACCAATAAAAGCATTCGGATCATTCATATATTGTGCTGCTAATTGCAGCCATTCTTCTGGCTTGTCCCACCATTCTGAATGCATAAGTTTACCGATTGTTTTTTCATCAAAACGATACTTAATTACCTTTGCCGGAACACCACCAACAATGGCGTATGCTGGTACATTCTTTGTTACAACAGCGCAAGCTGCTACAACACTTCCATTACCAATCGTAACACCCTGTTTGATAACAGCCCCGTGACCTATCCATACATCGTGGCCTATCGTAGTAGGTTTACGAGGCGGCAATTCATGCATGGCAAAACGTTTCTTTGGGCCACTACCACCCCGTTTCACATTCTCAAAAACAGGAGATGTTGAAATCCAATCCATTGGATGTTCTGCTCCTCCTATAAAAGTGTTATCCGAAATGCTACAGAAGTTGCCAATGGTCGTATCTATCACCGTACTATCATGCCCAACATACGAATAACGACCTATCCGGCAATTAACAATATTACATCCCGTAAACACCTTTGATGTCTTGTCAATATTGCTCCTCAGAATACTTTTCCCGTGGAGCTTTTTGATAAGTTTAGAATAGATATAGGATAATGTCATTTCAGTTCAATATGCTTTTTCAACATCTCTATCTGGTACTCAGGTGTCCAGTTCTCGTCTATCTCGCGATAACATTCTTTTCTCGTTTGCTCACGGTCTTTGTGGCCGTCAAACCAATGCTGAATCGCTGTAGCCAGTGATTCTACATTGCCCCGTTCAAAGAAAGAACCAGTTTTACCTTCCTTAATAGCTTCAAATTCTGGCATCTGCCACTCAAAGCTATTATGTGTGATAGCAGGCGTACCGAACACCAAGCTATGCATAGCAGTCAAACCAATGTTACCAGGAGCCACACACAGGTCGGCATTATATATAAGCTTTGCATTCGTGGCTTCATCATAACATGCACCATAGAACCAAACTTGCTCCTGCAATCCTTCCTGTTGTATAAGGCTTTCCAGTTTATCACGCTCTGTTCCATCGCCAACAAACACCAAGTTGTAATTATGCCCCTGTTCCTTCAGTATAGCCATCGCCTGAATAATCATGTCTAACCGTTTCACTAGCGTAAGCCTTCCTATAAATATCAGCGTTGGCAGTTCGTTCTGGAAATGTTGTTTGAATATTTCAGAAGCAAGCCCGCTATTTCTCAGTTTCACCTGTCGTTTATGGTCAAGAGAGTTATGTATAGGGTATATTTTGCTACCATCTATGCCCTCTTTAATCATTAGATTACGTGCATACTCACCGTATGTAAAGATACCGTCAGCAGCCTTGAATAATGATTTTTTGATTACTCGCTCCAAAAGCGATTCCTTCCCATACCAACCGTGACACCAATAATAAAGCCTTTTCTTCCTAAAGAACAGGCGCTTCATCAGCGCAAATCCCCATACAGACACATTATGCGTGGAGTTCAGCATCAGATAGGTCTGGTATTCTTTTCTGAATAGAAGCCCCAATTCCCCCTTCGCATAATAGAGCGAAGCTGCTAACTGTTTTACTGGGAGAATTGTACAATGCTTGTGCAAGGAAGTATCATAGCACTTGATACTCCCTTCATCATCGCCAAAATACCAGTCAATATCAAACTCCTTCTCCATCAGCCTATGTATAGGCTCACGATAAAGTGCCGATCTTCGGAATATGCAACAAAGTCTCATAAATAATATAAATGCAAATATATGATGCGGTAAGCCATATAGTCAAGGCGCCGATTTTTACAATCTACACTTGATCTATTTTCTTTAAATAATGATGCCAGTTCTCTCGGTTAATACGCTTACTATCTACTATACTCTGATAGTTACGCAATTTTTCTTCAATAGAAATAGGTTTAATAAAATCTTCAAAACTGAGGCCTTCTTTTATAGTATCTAGATGAAAAACAACTGGATCAAATGCCTGGCATACCCAATCAAGATTATTGCCCGTTATATATATCTTTTTTCCTAAACATAAACAGGTATATATAGCTCCTAATCCTGTTTGTTGCTCAACTGCACATATATAAATATCACAACCATTCATATACCTAATGTATTCGGCTCTATCGCTATAAAAGGTCTCA
>JAEEGL014300740.1_pt1 | contig 15784 bp, 9 predicted proteins | sample 9134231 | NCBI WGS metagenome assembly JAEEGL01 (sample SAMN16246548, study PRJNA631951) | gut metagenome | biome: gut microbiome; feature: rumen; material: fiber-attached | host: Bos | place: Iran: Karaj | collected 2018-10
AAATAAATGGGGATGACGTTGACTTCTTTAATGACGGCGGGACCAGCACGTTCAACGGCACTTACTGTGGCTTTGCCGCGGTAGTCTCCCCTCATGAAGACTTTGAACATGACTGCGTTGAAGTAGTATACAAAAAAACAGGAAATTAAAAACGGAGTAGAAATATGTTAAAGAAGACAGCCTTTGCGGCACTAACAACAGTATATCTTTTGTCTGCATCTCCGGTAATGCTTATTGCGGAAGAGGCGGCAGAAAAAAATGAATTTGCAGAGAAAAAGCTTGAAGCGATAACCGGTGAGGTAAAGAATGCGTCGCCAGTGGAAAGCTCACCGGCTGACTATGCTCCAAAGCCGGAGGATGTGAAGGAAGAAACTTCCTGTGTTTTGATAACGGCTGAAAAGGGAGGAGCTGTAGAACTGGGGGAAGCCAGAATCTTAATCCCTGCCGGAGCACTTGATGAGGACACCAGAATAAGCATAACCGGGCTAAGGGAAACCAAGGGTACTGGCGAAAGGCTTTCAAACGCAACCTCTATGGCCGCATGCTACCGCTTTCTTCCTGCAGGAACAAAATTCAAGAAGGAAGTTCTTGTAACCATTCCGTACAACCCCATGCTGGAGGAAAAGCCCGCTGTGCTGGACACCATGCTTACGTATTATTACGATACGGAGGCAAAGTGCTGGACACCGCTGGAGCGCAGGGCAATAGACAGAAATAACCATACGCTTACAAGTGCGACCACCCATTTTACGGACATGATAAACGCAGTGCTAACCCTGCCGGAAACGGCAAGCCCGGTTGACGTGAACCTGAACAGCATAAAGCAGCTTGAGGCAGTTAATCCAGCACAGTCTGTAATACGCATGGATGCCCCCACGGCATCACCTTCCGGAGAGGCTTCGTTCAGTCTTCCGCTTGAGATTCCTGGCGGGCGCAGGGGAATGAATCCTTCCGTAGCCCTTGTCTATTCAAGCTCAAGGAGCAGCGGGATTACCGGAAGGGGATTTTCCATATCATGCGGAGGAGAGGTCTCTACAGATACAAGGAAGGGACTTCCACAATACAACGGCCACGACAGCTACCTGCTCAACGGAACAAGGATGGAGCTTGACCGCGAGGCTGGAGGAATTCAGGAATACAGCACTTTGCGCGAGACGCTGGCGCAGAAAATCGTAAGGCATTATTCAGACAAAGAGGACTGGTGGGAAGTTACGGACGGAAACGGCAACGTAAGCCGATACGGAAAATACGTTGACCATGCAAAAGAAAGCCTTTCCCTCCCCATCACAAGGGGAAGCGGCGGAGCCTACACCTGGCACCTTGCGGAGCAATGTGATACATACGGAAACTGCATCCTGTATGAATACAAGACGGACAGTGGCTATGTGTACCTCAAGAGAATTACATATACGGGACAGAATGGAAACCGCGGAAACTACACCGTCCTCTTCAACTATGATGGTGAGAAAGAATCTGACGAATCCAGAAAGGACGTTAGAGTGGATGCAAGAAGTGGTGTTGTAGTCGAATGCCGTTGGAGGCTCAGGGACATAACCGTGTCATACAAAGACAATATGCTTCGAAAGTATACTTTTGACTACAAATATGACGATGCGAATCTAAGCTACCTTACTGCCTTTACCGTACACGACAGCGAGGAAAAGGAAAGCTATTCATACACTTTTGACTATGAAGAAATAAAGGACGGAAAATATTTTGCCGCTGCAGAAGAGTTTGAGGAGGATGCGCCCCTTTCGGCAGGTCTGGGCGAAGGTACTTCCGTGAGCTACAATGGAGGCGGCGGTGTTGGCTTCGGTACAAAGAGTATTGACGGTCACTTGTCCACAGGGTTCCAGGGCTCAACATCAGAAAGCACAAGCCATACAGAATACCTCTATGCGGACATGGACGGAGACTCAATTCCCGACCTTGTAAAGGCAGACGGCAATTCAATACATATTAAGGGAAGCACGGGAGTAGAAAAAACAGTCGACCTCGGCGGAAAATTCAACGAGGAGAAAAATTCATCCTCTTCATACGGGTGGAACGTCTACGGAGGAATAGGAGCAAAAGGAGGTCCCGTCCAAGCAGGAGTGGGGTCAAGCTACTCAAAAGTGGAACAAAGCGGCTCTTCAAAAACACTGCGGACAGTCACGGACATAGACGGGGACGGCCTTGCCGACATTGCGGAAAGCAACCGCGATTTTTACATTAAGAACCTTGGTGGACTGGAGTTTGAAAGGAGGCGGCTGTATTCCGAAGACGGAGTAAAAGTCAACGAGGCAACGGTAAAGGTTTCCGACGCCCAGAAACAAGAATACGACAAAACATTTGTCCCCCAGAGACCGTTCAGAATGTGGAAGGCACCGTATGAGGGCGAGGTGTCCGTAGTCCAAGAAGCAGAACCGTACGGGAACTTTGACCAGAAACGGAGCGTTTCCCTGATGACATATTGCGACAGCAGTGATAGTTTGCAGGACGAATTTGCCATGGACAGAACCGGAACAGGCTCTCACGAAAAGTCATATACCTTGAACAGGGGCAACAGGCTCTACTTCATAAGCAAACAGGACGACGTGAAGAATACGGACCTGAAGCACAACATAAAGATAAGGTATACCAAGGTAAGGGCATTCGATGCAGGAATCCCGCTGCCTGTGGCAGTAGAAATAGGAAACGACTTCCGTAAAGAAACGAAGTTCATCAGTGGGTGCTACACTGAGGATGAAGTAAAGGCTCTGGCAGGGCACATTGCCACAGAAATAAAAGATATTAAGACAGGAAAAACTGAGACGTACACAGGCTTTTGTGAGAAGTTCACGGCATCGTTCGAATACGATGCTTCTCTGCAACGAATAGTCAGGAAGGACAATCCAAAGAATGGCTTTGCTTTTGACAAAAACTTCTATAAAATTTTCCTCGCAGAAAACTCAAGAGTAGACTCTTCGCAGGCCGTGCTGGACAGATACAAAAGGTTCGGAATCCCCATACACTATGACGGGAAGTCAGAAAGTTTTTACTACGCCACAGATAAGCATGAAAACATAAAACTTCCTGAATCCATTGCATCCCCCGTAGTAACAGAAATCGGAAGTGAACAGGAGATTGGTAAAAAACAGGAACAGAAAATTGCACTGGACATGCTTGACGGCAAAATCATTGAAGTATGCGGCGGAAAAGTTTTTGTGGACGGAACGGAGAATCCTGAAATAACTGCAAACATTGATGGTGATGACTATGAGCTATACTTCCCCGGCTGCACCGTAAAATACACACTGAATAAAGATGCCGGTGGAAGCTATTCTGGTGCGGAAAAATACATAGTCTATGACATTGATTACCTTTATGACGTTGATGAAAAAGGATGCATATCCCTCCTGGCATTGAATGAAAACGGCAACCTGTACCGCAGGCAGCAGAAACTTGAAGGATCCGTTTTTAATACGGCAGAAGATTTCTCCAACCAGAACAATGTAAAATCTGTGTTCGTAAAGAAACTTGCAGTGCCCGTAACTGATGCTAAAAATCCGTTAAAAACAACGACAGAAGAAGTTGAATACTATATTGAGTGCCCCGAGAGCCTTTACGGAGGTGAAAGGAACTGGTACTACGGAATATGGAGCACGGTGGAAAGTTTTTCCCCAGATGAACTGAACAGATTCATCGAAAAACAGAAAAACATCAACAGGGAAGACTTTGACAGCAAGAGGAAAACGCTGAGCCAGAAGGTGGCAGAGGATAAGGTTGAAAAAAAGGATGCAGACATGGAAACATCCCCCTTCTACCTTCCCTGCATAAACAACGCGGCCGGAAACAGCGGGGAATCGGAAGGCGCAGACTTCTCAGACTTCCCTCTAAAAAAAGAAAGTGCAAGCGGTGCCGGAGCGGACATACTTGCAAAAGCCCTCATAGGTCGCGTGAACATGTCCTGCACGGTGGACGGAAGCCGAAAGGTTGAAAACAGGTTCTACACCCCGTTCATATCGGGCGACATAGTCCACTGCGTAAGGGCCGGAGGTGACAGCTACTACAGGATTGAGGGCATTGAAGAGTCTACCAAGGCGGAACCAGACTCGTTTGTAATGCCGTACGTAGGCAGGGGATCCTCCAGCGGAACCGACACAACGCGGGGGCTTGATGCGTCAATTGGACCATCCTCTGGAGACAATGGTAACAATGGGGATGGATCCTCCGGTGCAGGAGCTTCCGGTGAAGAGGCTTCGAATACACCCGGCAGCACCAATGACGGATACGAGAAAAAAAAGACAGGCAGTGGCGGTTTCGGAGGTACAAAGGGAAGCAACAATGGCTCCAACAGCGTAACGCAGACGCTCCGCGACATGAACGGAGACGGGCGGGCCGACATAGTAATAAATGAAAAAGAATTCGTCACAGTATACCCGTGCATTGAAGACGACGGAAAAATAACATATTCGAAGCCGTATAAGATATACGGTTTTCACATCTCCGAATCAGAAAGTCTTATGACTACTTATGGAGCATCCATTTCTGCAGGCGGCGGCATAAGCCTGATATGGGAAAAGAAGAAACCTGTGGTATCGTTCAATTCTTCCATGGGCGGCGGGTTATCCAATGGATGCTCATCGGGATCTGCAACGCAGAAAGGCGGACTCTTGGACATAAACGGTGACGGGCTTGCCGACTATGTACATGATGGGGATGTCATTCTGAACAAGGGGCTCAGCTCGGAAAAATATGACTTCGACAACATTGTCAAAAAAATCTCTGAAACTGACATCGATGCAGAGAGTGACAGCATCTCCATAAATCCGTCGTTCACACATTCGGTCAACTGCCTTGAGAACACGAACGATGGTGGCTCCGGGGGATTTTCCGCCAGCGGCTCTCTGAACATCAGCACGAGCGTCTCTAAGACAAAGGGAATGTACCTTGACCTGAACGGCGACGGCCTTGCGGATTATATTCGTTTTGATGACAATGATAAGTCGGTAAAGGTAAAGGTACGGTACAACTCCGGCAACGGTTTTACGGAAGAAAAGAAAGTCTGCCTTCCGTTATGGGAGGGTGTTTCCAAAACTGTGGCGGACAGCGATGTAAGCGGCGACTTAGGTTTCGTAGGCGACATAAAGATAGTCGGAAAAGCGATACAAAACAAGCTGCGGAAAACCAAATTTGCAGAGAAATACGGAAATGTTCTTAAGGAGGCAGACACTGCGCTCACACTTTCCTCGGACTTTACTGTTGCATCAAATGCAAACTTGGGTAGTAACTTTGTACTCTCACTTCCTGTAGAGTTCGCACCTATTGTATGGATGAACATAAACGGCAACGGCTCCGGGGGAGCGGGCGTAACGGCAACAGAGAATGCCCTTGAAGTTTCCATGATGGACATTGACGGGGACGGCATGGCGGACCAGGTGATGAGGGTTCCTGGCAAGGCAACCTACTGGAAAAAGAACATTGCCGGAAAGGCAGGGCTTTTAAAGTGTGTGCACCTTCCTACAGGCGGCTCCTATACAATTGAGTATAAGGGCATGTACGGAACTGCGGACATGCCGCATTTTTCATACGTAATGTCTTCGGTAATTGCAAACGACGGATGCGGGGGGACGAAGAAAGAAGTCCTGCACGGAGAACATTCGGTGCGGACTGAATACCAATACTCAAATGCCCGCTACGACAGGCTAGATAAAGAATTCTACGGCTTTGGAAAAATAGTAACGACCCTTGCGGACGAGTCAAAAAGCACGACGCTCTACAGCAATGACACAGGGCTTTACCATACAAAGTGCATGCCCCTTTCCGGGGAACTTCGCTCGAAGGACGGCACCCTGCTTTCTGAAAACAGGACAAAATATGAGCCTGCTCCGTTTGCGCTCCCCACTTATGAGGAAAGCCGGAATTATGAAATGGACAGTTCCGCCTCAACATCCGGCAGGACGGAATATGAATACGATGAATATGGAAATGTAATCGCAGTTACGCAGTATGAAGGAAATTCTGCCTATATCAGCGCAAAAATTGACTATGTCCCCAACTATGAAAAACACATTTTGAATTTACCTTCAAGGATTCTTGTTAAGGACAAGGACGGAAACACGGTTGCTCTTAGGGAAGGAGAGTACAATACAGAAGGTTCTCTCATTTGCCTTAAGGAATATTCATCGCAGGGTGATTTCCTAAAGACAAAAATTGGATATGATGGATGGGGAAATATTTCCGTGATAACGTATCCTTCCGGAGTTTCAACAGAATACAAATACGACCGGGAGAATAATATGCTGCCGGAATCCATTTCCCAAGTCTCAAAGGACGGTGAGTATCTTACCGGAATCATAGGGTATAATAGGTTCATGCAGAAGGAAGAAGAGACGGACTGCAACGGAAATTCGTTTGTCTACAAATACGACCCCTGGCTACGAATAAGCGAGATTCGTACTCCGTACGACACTGGTGAAGTTCCTGCCGTGCGCTACGAGTACAACATGCACAATGACAAGAGGCTCTGGAGTGCAGTGACGTACCAAAAGGTAAAAACGGACGCAGCGGATGAAGGCGTAATGCGTACGGTTGTACAATGCGACGGTTTGGGCAGGGTCGTGCGGACGGCAAAACAAGGTATTGTGCGTGATGCGGATACAGGCACAAAGACCAAGGGCTGGAATGTAAGCGGCCCGGTGGAATATGACATAAAAGGCAGGACTGTAAAAGAGTATGCGCCGTACTTTGTTGCAGGGGAAGGGACAGAGACAATCGAAAACCTTAATGAAGAAGAAGTTCCCTTTGAGTATGCAACGGAGCACGAATATGACGAACGAGACCGCATCGTACAGAACACACTTCCCGACGGAAGCGTGTGGAAAACAAGCTATTATATAGAAGAAAGTTATGCGCAGCCGCGTTCGGTTGTACGTTCCTGCGATGCAGAGGGTAACGTTACACAAACCGAGTCGGATGTGCGCGGTAATACTGTTGCCATGGCAAGGTATGATGCGGACGGTAAGCTAATGACGCACAACCGCTACGAATATGATGCCCTAAGCCGGATGACTGTTGCCTATGACGCGGCGGACAATCCTGTGAACGTGGAATACGACATGCTGGGTCGGCGCATCCTTCTTTCCAGCGTGGATTCCGGGTGCAAGAAATTCTATTACGACAAAAGCTCCGGCAACCTTGTGCAGGAAACCGACTCCGTAATGGACGAAAAACGGCTCTTTATAAATTATGAATACGATGCTTTCAACAGGCTTGTTGGAGTTGACTATCCCAGCGAAATGACGGATACTGTATATGTATATGGAAAGGCTTCCGACGGCAACAACCGTGCCGGACGGCTTGTCTCCAGAACGGATGCGTCTGGTACCGTTAATTACATGTACGGAAAGCTTGGGGAGATTACGCAGGAAACAAGAAAAATATCCTCACACATAGACGGAATTAAGAAGGAACGCACAGCAACCATGGAATACAGAAGCGACTACCTTGGCCGCATGCAGGAAATGACCTACCCGGACGGAGAGCGCGTGGAGTATGCCTACGACTACGGCGGAAACGTGTGCGGCATAAGCGGAAAGACGAATTACAGAAAAGAATTCTGCTACGTAAAGGACATCGGCTATGACGAGTACGGACAGAGGAACTTCATAGAGTACGGGAACGGAGTAAAAACCGAGTACGAATACAACCCGGAAAGAAGGTGGCTTTCTTCCATAAGGACGGAGAACAAAATCGGCACACAGTACCAGAACATTGAGTACAAATTTGACACCCTCGGCAACATCCTGTCCTACACCAACGACTGCCTGAATGACGGCGCGTACAAGACAAGCCAGAGCTACACCTACGATGCGCTGGGGCAGCTCACCGGTGCAAGCGGAAGCACGGAATACACCCCATACCGCACCACACAGCCGGTTCATGTGAGCGAATACAGCCAGAAATTTGTCTTTGACGAGGTTGGCCTTGGAAGGATGATGAAAAAGGACTCTTCCGAGACAACCCTGGCCGGGACAAGGGACGGTGACGACCTTAACTATGCAATAGACTACGTATATGCAAAGGGATATGCCCACCGCCTTGAGCGCGCAGGAAACCGCTGGTACAAGTACGACGCAAACGGAAACGTGGTGCAGGAGGAATATGACGGCCTTTCTGGAAGCGACAGCAGGGAAGTTACCGTAACCGAATATGGAAACGACGTGTACGGCGTGGACAGGGCATGGGGCTACTTTGAGACTGACGGGAGTGCATCCAGTGTAAAGCAGGAAAGGCACTACCGCCGCACCTACGTCTGGGACTTACGGAACAGGCTTACGGAATCGCACGACTCCACAAACGACGTTTACTACATCTACGGTGAGGACGGAATCCGCACCAACAAGTATACTCGTGAGGCGGAGACAATCTACTTCAACAATTTCTGGACCTGGCACAAGGACGGCTCATCCGAACTTGACGGCGGAAAGAACAGCAAGCACATCTTCCTTGGAACGGAAAGGCTTGTTACCAAGGTGGGGTCTGCAAAAAACTCCAGTTACAGCGAGGAATCCGGCAGCCAGTACTTCTACCACTCTGACCACCTGGGAAGCGCACAGCTTGTAACAAACCATAAGGGTGAGGTTTACCAGCGCATAGAGTACACGCCATACGGCGAGACATGGATAGACATGCGCACGAACATAACCGCACTCTACGACGTGCCCTACAGATTCACTGCCAAGGAGCTTGACAGCGAGACCGGCCTGTACTACTACGGGGCAAGGTATTTAGACCCAAAATATTCACGCTGGATTTCCACAGACCCGGCTCTGGGTGACTATATCCCTGCCGCAGGCAAGGCAAATGCCAAGGATATGGCAAATTTGCCCGGAATGGGAGGAATTTTTAATCACATCAATGCCGATTTGTATTCTTACGGAGTGAACAATCCGGTACGCTATATAGACCCGGATGGGAATAGTACCGAGGTCTCTTTAGACGAGGATGGTAACTATATAGTTACAGGTGGTTGCGCTGATGAAGATAGAAATATTTATATAATGAAAGATGGCGTTCGAAGCGGCGAAGTATTAGGACAAAGTTTAACCTCCTATTCTTTCTTGGACGATTATAATAATCCTGTCTTAGGAGCGAAAATATCATTGAATGATGACTCAGGGGAAGTTTTCTTAACTAATTTTAAAACAAGAAGACCAATGGTTTTATATTATATGTTCAATGGGAGAAATGGCAAGAAATATGATTTTAAGGATTTGGGAATAGACAGCTATTTGTCTCCTGTTGAAAAAGATAAATACCGCTATCGTGGTATGATTATTACTGATAATTCAGGAAATAAAGTTTTTGCATCTGCAAGAGATATTGGAAACTATGCGGCCGGTTATATTGCTGGCATATGCGGTTTTTTACCATGGAAATGGGCTAGAGCGGGATTTGATTGTTATAATGGTTCCCCTGAACCTCCTGTGACGCAACGAGCTCAATGGGAAGGCCATGAAGCTGGACTGAGACAAAATAATATTAACTGCAAGCAAGTTCAGGAAAGAATTCAATCGCATCACTGAAAGGAGATAAATATGAGAAAAAAGAAATATTTTATAATTATTTTGACTTTCTTAACTATTATGGCAATTTCCATATTTGCATTGCTTGAAAGCAGGTATTTTTTTCAGTTTAACAATCGCTGGTTCACGATTTGGAATACAAAAAATGGCTCCTACTTAATTTTTAGCAAATATAATGGTTTGTTTTTTCCTAAAAATAATTACATCTTATTTGATGACCGAATAAATATAATTATTTTTGTTGATGATGAAAATACATATCATTTTTTTTCTTACGATTGTATTGATGGATATAGTCCAGAAGCAAATCTAAAAGATATATCCATTTTGATTCATCAGAACAAAACAAAAGAATCAAATTTTGCGGAAATGAAATTCTATGAAAATGCGAAATTTTCTTATTTTGATTATTATGCTCGAGATAATTGGGGGCATGTAAAAGAAAATCAGAATCGTGTACAAGAGGTTTTGACAGATGATTTAAAATGGACTCTGCAAAGATTTTTGCTAGGAATGCTTTATTTTAATAGAGGTATAAAGTAATTAAAGTTTGAGTAATCTTCTTTTTGTAAAAATAAAAAAGTTTAAAATAACAAAAACTTACGTCCCGTATTCCATGAAGCCGGGAGCCGTAAGCAAGCTTTTTGACATTCCAAAAATTGCGACTCAAATTTATTCATGGGAGTTTGAGCCGCAGAGAAAGGGCATTTTGAGAATTACGCGGAGTGCCTTTTCCCTGCGGGCAACATGTGTTTTATGCGCCGCAGCAATATTTCTGTTTACGCTATCTATAGCGTTCCTGCAGCGTGTGAAAACACCGCCCTTTCCTCCGACATATAGGGATTTGTTGGGGAAGCGGAGAAACAGCCCCTTTTTGGGGTTGTTTTTGCGAAGAATTTAATGAAAAGAGGAGTCTGAAAAGTAAAAAATGGAAAATTTCTGCAAGGAAAATTTAAAACAGTCCTCAAAAAAATGGGTTATTGCATCAGTCTATCCAAAATTCCGCAGGAATTTGTGTTTGCGTTCAACAAATGCCGATTTGTACCACTACGCCGGCAACAACCCGGTACGCTATATAGACCCGGATGGTAGGGATGTAATTCTTCTTAATCGATCTTGGGGAGCCTTTAATCAGGGGCACAATGCATGTCTAATTGGTGATGATACCAATGGATGGAAATATTACTCGAAAGATGGCAAGCATAAAAATTCAAACATATATTTTGCCTCACTTCAAGATTTCATCGATTATAACAATAGTATGGACTTGGATAATAAGTTATCTTATGATCATGCTTATAAAGTTGAAACTTCAAGAGAAGATGATTTACAAGCACAAGAAATAGGAAATCAAATTTACGATAGAGGCTACTCTCTACGTGAACATACAACTAAAGATGGGGAAATAAAGCAAAATTGTGCTGATTTGGCTGCAGATATTATAGGAGTATATCAAAACGTAGAAATTGGAAAACATCATGTCTTTGATGCCTTTACAAGACCAAATACTCAATATGCAAACTTTACGAAAGATAATATAGGTTCCGAAATTGATATTTTTGATAAAAATCTAGGGGAAAAACGAAGGCAGAAATATCATCCAACGCATTATGAAGAAGAATATGGGGTGATGTCACAAGGAAGGTAAAAATGAAAATAGCCAATCTTTTATTTTTGATAATCTCAACATTAATAACAATACTGGTATTTCCCTCGGGAGAATTTGTAGATAACCGACCCGATATGATTAATTATTTCTTTATAGGTTATTTTATTTGGATGTTCATCTTCGGGGGGATCTATTACTTAATAAATTTATTTATTCTAAAGGATAAGATATATTTTGCTTTCGGAGTTTGTCTATCTATGATTGCAATTATATCCATTCTTCTAGGAGTAATAAAAGAAGTTGTGACAATAGATACAATTTCAGTTTCATTGTGGTTCATAAATTTAATAGTTTTTCTTGTTCTTGGCTCATTGGGGTTCTGGTTTGCAAGAATTGTGATGCATTTTTTTCGTAAATGAAATTGAATTGTCCATTCCCCATATCTAGCGTTTTCTGAATGTATCGGAAAATATGCCTTTTCTCCGACAAATAGGGATTTGTTGGGGAAGCCTGGAATTTGCCCCTTTTTTGGTCTTGTTCCGGCGAAAAAATTGTGAAAAAAGGAGTTTAGAAAAGAAAAAATGGAAAATTCCTGCAAGGAAAATTTAAAACAGTCCTCAAAAAAATGGGTTCTTGCATCAGTCTATCCAAAATTCCGCAGGAATTCCGCTTTGCGTTCAACAAATGCCGATTTGTACCACTACGCGGGTAACTGTCCGGTACGCTATATAGACCCGGATGGGAGGGATATTAAACCCCATTTTGGTTGTAAAGTTGTTAAATCTACTGAAACAAAAACTTATAGCTATAATGAATATATGGAATATTCAAATATGAGGCTTAGTGCTTATATAAAAGCAAAAGATAAGATTAATAATGAATTCAACCGAAAAAACTTTTTTGATTCTTTTGCATCGTCAGTATCTAATTTAGATTGTATGAATACAATAATGGGTAAGGGATCATCATCTGGTTCGGGATTTGCCGCAACGATAGGTCTTATAAATGATTTTATTAAAAATTCAAATGAGCAAAAAAAAGAAAAAGCAGAAAAAGTATTAAATTTTCTGTTCATTGATGTGCCATGCTTGATTGATATTAACGATCAAATAAAAGAAACACTAGGTCCAAGAGAAATTTTAGATATAACTGCAACAATTACACAATCTAAAGAATACGCAAAACTAGTCTTCGAAGAACGCTATGTTGAAAGTGGTAGATGCGAACGAAATATCAAAATTTCGATTACTTATAAGGGGCCTGATAATATGGTAATAACATATATAAGTGAAAAAACAATTTTAATGGAGTAGTTATGAGAGGTTTTAGAAAAAATTTTAAACTAGCAGTGTTTTTATTATTCTTTATAAATACCAGTGTATTTTGTGATACAGGGAATGATAGAGATATGCTAAAAGCAATAGAAGAAGAAAATTTAATTCAAATATCGAAACTTATATCTGAAAATCCTGATATAATAAAAGATTCCTATGAAAAGATATCAAGAAATCAATTTGTTATAAAATCGGTACTGGGGAAAAAATATAAATCCATGACTGAATTATTGAGATGTGGCTTGAATCCGAATGAGAAAGATGACTCTTGTGCTACTCCATTGTTTTTCTTGGCAACTAATTGCTGCTATCCAGAAAACAATGCAAATAAAATAAAATTTTTGGAGTATTTACTTTCTAATGGTGCTAATCCAAATATAGAAGTAAGTCGAAAGAATAAGCTGCCAAAGACAACCCCATTAATGAATGTTTGTGGATATCTGGTTTATGATTTTTCTGAAAACGCATTAACGGTGGCAGAACTTTTAATAAAATATGGAGCGGATATAAATTATAAAAATGAACTTGGCCAGACACCATTATCTACAGCTCTTGAGAATGCAAATATAGATATTGCGTATTTTCTGATAATTAGTTGCAAATGTGAAATAGAGGGGTTCCATTATGATTCCTTTGAAGATTATAATAATGATTGTAATAAAGTTTCCAATTTGCAACTATTAAGAAGAATTGTTATTGATCTAAGAAGTCCAAAATATAAAAAGAAAAAGCAAATTATTAAGGAATTTAAAAAGAAGGGGCTTGATTATAAAAAAGAACCTATACCGAAGGAAGCATTAGATTTAATAAAACAATTCTATCCAGAAAAGGAGGAACTTTATTTAAAAAAATACTAAAATTTTGTGATTCATAGTCCTTGCAAATTTACATAGAGTTGGGAAAAAGCAATATTTTCCTTTACGCTACGTATAGCGTTTTTGCAGAGTGCAAAAACACCGCCCATTCCTCCGCCAAATAGGGATTTGTATGCCTAAAAATACTGTAGCCTATTATATTTGCCGATATAAATTCAGACTTATTCAAGGAGATATAATATGTACACAGAAGCAATCAACAAAATCAAAACAAAGATGAAGAACGACCTTACACCAACACAGCTGGCAAAACTGGGAGAAGTATTATCGGAAGTTCTTTACGCACCAGCATCGTATAACGTCCCCAAAAAGGAAAGAAAGAACCTTGTAAAGAAATTTATCATAGCAAAGCGGATAGAGGGATGTTCCAAGCGGACGGAAGAATATTATTTCTCCACCTTAGATTTTTTTGCAAAAAACGTAAGAAAGGATTTATGCTCCATAGAGACCAACGATATACGCGATTATCTTATAAGTTACCAAAAAATCAACAACTGTTCAAACGTCACACTAGACACCGTCAGGAGAATTTTGTCCAGCTTCTATAAATGGCTTGAAGAAGAAGATTACATCTCAAAAAGCCCAATGAAGAGGATTCACCGTATAAAAACGCCTATTGAAATAAAGCCTGCCCTCTCTGATGACCAGATTGAACTCATCAGGAAAGCCGTCATGGACAGCAAACGGAATCTTGCCATCGTGGATTTTTTGCTTTCATCCGGCATCCGCGTTAGCGAGCTTGTACAGCTTAACCGTTCATCCGTAAACCTTAACACAAGAACATGCATTGTCCTTGGCAAGGGGGCTAAGCAGAGGGAAATTTATTTTGACGTAAGGACAAAGATAGAACTTGAAAACTATCTGGAAACAAGAAAGGACAAGAACAACGCACTTTTTGTCTCCGCACACAAAAAGAGCAAGAACGGCACATATTCAAGGCTCACAATAAATTCAATAGAGAAAATCATGAGGGATCTGGGGGCAAAAAACAACATAGAGAACGTCCATCCCCACCGCTTCCGGCGAACCATGGCGACGAGGGCAATAGACAAGGGGATGCCCCTTGAGCAGGTTCAGGTGCTGCTCGGACATGCAAAAATAGACACTACTTTGCGCTATGCGAATGTGCGGCAGGAGAACGTCCATCATTCCCACCAGAAGTACATCTGCTAGGAATACAATTTTTCCAACGTTACTTCGCGGAGCGGCAATCCTAAATTAGTATTACTCACACTCTCTGGGCAACAGGAACCTTGCTACAATTCAAGAGAGAATGACTTTCTTGCCTTAGCGGGAGCATAATTATTTTTTTAAATAAATGACAAGAACACTTGACATTGTAAAGTATTCATGCTAGACTGCAAACATGAAATATCTGGGGGAAATTATGGGGGAAGGGGACTTCAAGAACAGGTTTGCCAACTTGATACGTTCAAGGGGGCTTACCCAGAAGGAGCTCGCTCTTAAGACAAACCTTACAGAGGGAGCAATTTCTCACTATATAAAAGGCGACCGCGAGCCTAAGGGGGCTATTCTCCTTAGCATTGCGAACGTACTGGAAACTACAACCGACTACCTTAGGGGGATGACTGACGAGGTAAAACCCGCTGGTGCAAAGGATGACCTAGAGACAGCATTAAAGCTAGTTGCCAGAGTTGCTCCGAACATGAGCCCGGAGGAGAAGGACAGGTTTCTAAGGATTCTTTATGGAGGCAAATAGAAGTTTATGGAATGTATTTTACAAGGAACTGACTATGAGGAAATAGAAGATGCAGCAAACAACCTTATAGAAGACTTGGGGCTTGAACAGTCCCAACTAAACTGCTTTGAGGTCGTCTTTCTGCTTGGAATCGGTATAAAGAAGTATTCCGAACTTCCGGCAGCAGACAGGATTTTTCTTATGTCAAAGTCGAGGGACGGCTTTAGCATAAGAACCGAAAGGCAGTACGTAATCTATTATAATGACTCATTGGATAAGGACAGGATAAGGTTCTCTATCTGGAACGAAATTGCGCACATCCAGCTTGGGCATCTGGAAGCAGATTGCCATGGGGCTCGCGCACATTTTGAGGAAGACGCTAAACACTTTGCAAACTACATTATAACTTATAACAAATTCTCTTACACAACAAAGCTTTATCATTCTTTAAAAAACGCTTATACAAAAGAAATCAGATCTGACCATTACTACAAACAATTAACTCACTACTGCAATACGATTATGAAGAATCACATTATGTACGAAAATTTACTAAGGCTATGGGCTGTGGTCTCATGAAAGCCTGTGCACAATAAATACTAAAAGAATGCCCCGATACAGTTCCCTTGACGAAGCTGCACCGGGGCTTAAAGACCGACACCAATAAAGGCATCTTTCTTAATTGGCATTTTGAATTTTACCTTGTATGCGGTGTCCTC